>Ga0315283_10001542_pt1 | contig 18609 bp, 15 predicted proteins | sample YL17G09_0_MG_FD_204541 | JGI IMG/M metagenome (GOLD analysis project Ga0315283, IMG submission 204541) | Sediment microbial communities from Yellowstone Lake, YNP, Wyoming, USA - YL17G09_0 | ecosystem: Environmental > Aquatic > Freshwater > Lake > Sediment | place: USA: Wyoming | collected... | reverse complement strand
GCAACTGGGAGGCGTGGCTGAGGATCACGAACAGCCCGCCCGCAAAATACAAGCCGACCTTCAGCGGCGACAGCTTCTCAGCCGCCTTCCCGATCGACGTGACGCCGCCGATGATGACGAGCCACGTGAGGACGGCGATGGCGACACCCGCCACCCACGTCGGCAGGCCGAACTGGCTCTTCAGGACGATCGCCATGGAGTTCGGCTGCGTGAACGGCGTCGTGAACAGCGCGGCCAGCCCCGCGACGAGGGCGAACGCCGCGGCCAGCCTGGGCGCCTTCAGGCCGTCGCGGAGGTAGTACATGGGGCCCGACGAGCTGCCGTGGTCGTGCACCACCCGGAAATGCATCCCGAGCACGGCCTCGGCGAACTTGACCGCCATCGCAATGAACCCGTACGCCCAGATCCAGAAGAGCGCACCGGGCCCGCCCGACACGATGGCCGTGGCCACGCCGGCGATGTTGCCGGTGCCGATCGACGCCGCCAGGGCCGTCATGAAGGCCTGGAACGGCGACAGCGCGCCGGACGCGCTCGCGCTCGCCTTCGGCACAATCGTCCGGACGGCTTCCGGGAAACGACGCACCTGCACCACGCCCGTCCGGATGGTCAGGAACAGGCCGGTCAGGATGAGCAGGAACATCAGCGGCCCGGGAATCGGACCGATGGGTGTGTTCCATGGACCCCAGACGAAGTCGCTGGTCCAGAAGATCGCGCTCCGGATCACGTCGGGCATTCGGGACTCCCGCGAGCATCCTAGCATACGGGTTCCGCGCGTCGAGTAAGATGAGAAGACCTTGCAAAAGTTCGATCGCTCGATCGTGGACGGTCCCCTTGCCGCCGCCGTGTGGAAGCTGGCGTGGCCCACGATGCTGCAGAACGTCATCGCGGGCCTCCAGGGCATCATCGACCACGTCATGGTCGGCCACTACGTCGGATACACCGCGAACGCCGCCATCGGCATCAGCTGGCAGATCTTCCTCGTCGTGATCGTGTTCATCGCGTCGCTGTACTCCGGCATGGGGGTGCTGGTGGCGCGGTTCACGGGCGCCGGTGAACCCGCGAAGGTCAACCGGGTCGTCCAGCAGGCCTTCCTGACGTCAATCTTCCTCTCGGTGGTCCTGGCCGTGGCCGGCTACTTCCTCTCGCCGTACCTGCTCGATGTCGTGCGCGCCGCCCCGCCGGTCAAGGATGCCGCGCTCCCGTTCCTTCGAACGATGTTCGTCGGCAACGTGGGCATGCTGGTGTTCTTCATGCTGGGTGGCGCCTTCCGCGCGGCGGGTGACGCGCGCACGCCGCTACGGCTGGGAATCGCGGCGACGGTCCTGAACGCCGCGTTCAACGTCGTGCTCATCCCCCGCCTGGGTCCGCTCGGCGCCGCGCTCGGCACCGTGACGGCCAATACCATCGTCGCCGCGGTCGGCATCGTGATGGTGCTCTCCGGCAGGCACGTCGTGCGTGTTCCCCGCCCGCTGAGATTGGCGCCCGACTGGACCATCATCCGGTCGATTTTCAAGTTTGGGCTGCCGACGGGCCTTCAGGGCATCGCGATGAACGTGGCGGGGGTGCTCCTGTTGCGGTTTATCGGGTCGCTGGAGTTCAGCGCCGCCGCGCAGGCGGCCTATGCCATCGGCTACACCGAGCTGTTCTCGCTGATCACGTGGACGTCGGTGGGCCTGATGAGCGCGGCGGCCACGGTGACCGGGCAGAATCTCGGGGCCGGCAAGCCGGACCGTAGCGTGGCCGGCGCCTGGGTCGCAGCAAGGATCGGTCTCGGCGTGGCCACGGTCGTCGGCCTGGCATTTGTCGCGATCCCATCCTATCTGCTGGCGATCTTTGGAATGAAAGACGCGCACGTCCTGCAGATCGGCAGCGAGCTGCTTCGATACCTGACGGTATCCGGCTTCTTCGTCACGGTCGCCCTCGTCTATAACGGCGCGCTCCAGGGCACCGGCGACACGAAGAGCCCCTTCTACATCTCTCTCGTCAGCCAGATTGCCGTGCCCCTGACCTACTGCGCGGTGATGGAGTCGATGTACGGACTGAAGTCCGGCGACATCTGGCTGGCGATCGTGGTCGGCCACGTCCTGCGGTGCACGTTGGGCGTGCTGCGGTTCCGTCAGGGCAAGTGGCGGCAGATCAAGGTGGATATCCAGGCCGCCTGAGTGGGGTCAGGTCCAAAACACAAGATTTTGCCGCATGCGGGTTCCACAAAATGCTGTGTTTTGGACCTGACCCCATTATGGGCGCCGGCGCTGCCTCAGAGTCGCCAGCAACTGCGCGAAGTCCGGCGGCGGCTCCGCCGTCACGGTCACCGGCAGGCCTGTGGACGGATGGCGGAATCGAAGGCGCCAGGCGTGCAGGGCCTGTCGGCCGATGTGAGGCACGCCCGGCGGCTCTGGCGGCGATCCAAACCGGTACTGGCGCTCCCCGAGGAGCGGGTGCCCGCGCACGCCGGCCTGTACGCGAATCTGGTTGCGTTTGCCGGTGACGAGCGACACCTCGACCAGCGCCGCCTGCTCGAACTGCTCGAGCACCGCGTACTCGGCCACCGCTTCCTTCGCCCTGGCGTCGGTCGCGTGGGCCTTGCGCTGGCGGAGTTTCTCGGCGTCCCACGCCAGTTGATCCCGCCACGTGCCGCGCAGCGGGTGAATCGTCCCCTCGAGTACCGCCTGGTAGACGCGCAGCGGCGCGCGCTGCTCGAACTGCTCTTTCAGCTCGTCCCGGGCCGCGCTCGTCCGCGCGAACAGCACGAGCCCGCTCGTGTCGCGGTCGATTCTGTGGACGACGAACAGTCTCGCGCGGACGTCATGGTGGAAGTAGCCCGCCAGCAGGTCGAGGACGGTGACCTCCTGGCCCTCGCGATCGGGCAGCGGCTCGACGAGAAGCCCGGCGGGCTTGTCGACGACGACGAGAGCGGCGTCTTCGTGCACGACGCGCAGAAGATCTTTCAGCTCACGAACCGCACGATCGCCGGCCTTCGCCGAACCGGGCCGGTCGATCCACACCCCCACGCACAGGCCCGGTCTCACACGAAGCGAGGCCTCGCCGGGCTCGGCCGGCCGGCCGTTGAGAAAGACCTTGCCGCGCTCCAGCCACGCCGACGCACGGCTCCTCGACCCGGCGCCGGCGCGGCGCGCCAGCCAGAGGTCGAGACGCATATCGGCGTCAGCATCGGCGATGATCCATTCCTGCATCTCGTCGTCCCGTGTTAGTGTGATCGCGGATGAGCAGCATAGCATCCTCGGCTCCAGCGTGGGCTGTCCACGCTCTACTATGTGGTGTTGTCGCTGGTGTTGCATTCACGCAGGGGCGTGAACGGTTCCTGAACCTGGAGGCTTGTCATGGCGCAGAAGACCCCTCAGACGTTTGAGAATCACGCGCGGGTGTTGCCGGCGTTCCACTACGTCGCGTTTCCGCTCTTCGCCATCAACTTCTTCTTCACGTTGTACCAGGCCGTCACGGATTTCAGCTGGGCCAAGCTGGTGGCCTTCGGCCTCGCGGTGGCCCTGATCCTGCTGTTCTTCGTGGCGCGGGTGATGGCGCTCACGGTGCAGGATCGCGTGATCCGGATCGAGGAACAGCTTCGGATGCGGGCCCTGCTCCCGGCCGACCTGCAGCCGCGCATCGGCGAATTCACCGTGAAACAGCTCGTGGCCCTCAGGTTCGCGGGCGACGAGGAACTGCCGGGCCTGGCGCGCAAGGTGCTCGACGAGAAGATTCAGGATCAGAAAACCATCAAGAAGCTGGTGCAGCACTGGCGGGCCGACTACCAGCGCGCCTGATGCGAGGCGAAGGCGTGACGCTCGACGCTGTTCGACGCGAGCAGTTTCCGGCGCTCGCGGACAAGACATTCCTGGATGCGGCGTGCGCGAGCCTCGCGCCGCGCGCCGCGGCCGACGCCATCGTCGCGCTGCTGCACGACGTCCAGACGTACCCCGAGCGGTCCGCAACGGCCTTCCACATCCGGCTCGACCAGGCGCGCGACGCGACGCGGCCGCAGGCCGCCCGGCTGATCGGCGCCTCGCCGGAGGACATCGCGCTCATCGAGAACACCTCGCACGGGCTGACCATTGCGGCAGCCGCCATCCCGTTCGAACCCGGCGACAATATCCTCGTCCCGGATCTGGAATACCTCCAGGTCCCCCTGCCCTGGCGGCAGCAGCCCTCGTCGGCGGCCCCCGAGATTCGCCTGGTTCGCCATGTGAGAGGCTCGCTGCCCGTGGAGCAGTTCGCCGCCGCCGCGGACAGCCGCACGCGGGCCGTCGTGATGAGCTCCGTGCAGTGGTCGAACGGCTACCGGGCTGACCTCGATGCGATCGGCGCGTTCTGTGCCGACCGGAAGCTCTGGTTTGTTGTCGATGCCATCCAGCAACTCGGCGCGTTTCCCATCGACGTCAGCCGCACGCCGATCGACATCCTCGTCACCGGCGGCCACAAATGGCTGAACGCCCCATTCGGAGCCGGGTTCATGTACATCAACCCGGCATCGCGGGATCGCCTGCGCACGTCCGTCGCTGGATACCTGTCCGTGAATCCTCCCGAAGGAGGCTGGGCGGAGTATTTCCGGACGCCGACGATCTCGCCGCTGCAGCCCGTGACGTTCACCGCGCACGCCAGGCGCTACGAAACCGGCGGAACCGGCAACTACCCGGGCATGGCGGGTCTCGCGGCGTCGCTTGGAATCATCAACCGACTCGGAACGGAGACGATCGCCGCGCACATCCGAGGCCTGACGGACGGGCTGCTGGAAGGCCTGTCGCGCCTGCCCGTCCGCACGGTGACGCCGCCCGACCCCGCGTGCCGGTCCGGCATCGTCACCTTCAGCCTGGACGATGTCGCGCGCGAGGCCGCGCTCGTCGAGCGGCTGCTCGACGAGCGCATCATGGTGTCACATCGCTACACGTCGGGCGTGGGCGGCGTTCGCGTGTCCTGCCATTTCTTCAACACGATGGACGACATCGCGCGGCTGCTCGACGTCGCCGGCGCGTGGCTCACCGCTTCTTAGCGAGTTCAGCGACCAGGTCGTTCCACCCGCGCGCCCAGTGGTCCGGAGCGAGGCGCCGCGACTCCTCTTCGGGGTACGCCAGGTAGTTGTACCCCTGCGGCGTCTTCGCATCGGGCGGCGAGGCGAAGGTGATGTCCTCGACGCGGGCCCAGCCTTTTCCGCCCGCCAGTTGCACGTACAGCCGCGCCGCCCCGCGCAGGGCCTCGGGATCTGTGGCCATGCAGCCGATGTCGTCGTAGATCCGCGCCGTGCCATCCGTGTAGACGGCTTCCGCCGCCGCGTCCAGACTCGACACGAGGCTCTTGCACTTGGCGCAGCTCGCGCGGCCGACCTGCACGGCCTGCGGCGACGGCACGCTCTGCGCGCACGCGGTGAACGCCACGGCCAGCAGGCCGATGGCGAGGAGGCCGGGTCGCGTCATGGCGCCTTCCCGTCCATGCCGGCCCGGAAGGCCGTCCAGGGTTCGCTCTTCATGTCGCGGAGCAGCCCGCGCATCCAGGCGAACTGCGGCCGCTTGGCCAGGAACGGTTCGGCCAGGAAATCAGGCGCGCACGGCCGGCCCATCGCCGCCCACATCTCGAGGCCGCCGGCCATCGCCGTGTCCATCACCTTGGCCTGCACCGTCCCACCGGGGTAGTAAGGCGGCCAATCCCATTCAGGTGTGCCTCGCGGCGAGTCCTCGACCGCGCCGCACAGGCTCCGTTCGGTCGGTCCGTCGCGCTTCTCGATCACGTCGTACTTGTCCGCTTCGAAGGCCTTGGCCACGTCGATGTCGATCGTGCCCTTGTGCTGCGCCATCAACTGCTCCCAGCGGGTCCTCCGCGCGTTGGGCGAACTCGCCTTGTTCTTCGGATCGAACGTGGTCTCTTCCTTCAACAGCTTCGCTTTCACCGGGAAATTCGCCCCGACGAAGTAGCCGTTCTTCGTCTTGTCCACTGTCCAGTTCTTCAACCCGAGCTCGAACAGGGCAATCTCCCCTGTCTTCGTGTCTCCCACCAGCCAGTCGTTCGCGTAGCCGCCGTTGTTCCGGTCCACCATGATGCGCACGTAGTCGTCGATCGACTCGGCGTACTGCATGGCCTTCCTGGCGCGATAGAATTCCGGCGTACCGGCGGGATCGAACCCCTCGAACTGGGTAATCGTGGTCTCGGTGATGACGATGCCCGCGTCGTTCACGCCGAAGTCATCGTCGCTCGTGATGATGCCCGGCAGGCCGTCCATCAGGATGCGGTGGCCTTTGTCGGGCTTGATGTCGAACATGATGTTCCAGCGCTCGCCGGTGATGTAGCTCGTCCACGCGTTGTGGCCGATGACGATGCGTTTGTCCTTCGTCCAGTCGCCGGTGGCGATAAACGCGCTGCAGTTCCCCGGCGCATGCGTCGTCGGCGGCTTGCCCTGCTGCTTGTCGAGCCACGGGACGTAATACCCGGGAATCTCCTCGATCGAGTTCAATGCGACGATGTCCCACCGGTCCACGGTGATGCCCCTGGCCGCGAGGCCCGAGACAATGCCATCGAGCTCGGCGCGGTATTCCTCGTCGATGCCGGGCCAGAGGATCTTCTCCGCCACGTCGCGGTAGAACGCCCAGTCCTTCTTCGTCGTCTCGAGCAGGAAGGGCTTGGTGACGCGCAGAAGATCCGCGATCTCAGGAGCCAGCCGGTAGCCGTGCTGGTAGCCGACCTGCGACGGCGGTCCCTCCAGGTGGACGAAGATCCACCCGTTCCGCTCGAACCGATAGCTGCCGGCGGCCTTGTCGGCGGCCGCCTGCTCGGCCGTCACGGACGGAGCCGGCGCGGCGGCTGGTGTCGGATCCTGCTGCCGGCAGCCGCACGACGCGAGCAGCACGAGCGCCAGCGCAGCGAGTTGACGTCGGACACGCATGTCGGGCCTCCTTCTACCTGGTGATACCACAGCGCCGTACGGCTGCTACGTGAGTGCAGGACGGGCGCCGAATCAATCCGGAGCCGCGCCGGGGCGCCGGATCAGAGCCGGTAGTACTGCTCCCAGCCCGGACGGGGCGGCGGCCCGGCCAGCCATTGATTGGCGACGGCGTTGCCGGGGAACTCCCGCCGCTCGGGATCGAAGGTCAGCCGTCCGCCGAGGCGCTGCGCGATCACGCCGAGCAGGAATACCTGGGTCAGCGGCCCCGACACCCAGAATGGCGAACGACTCTCCTCCTTGCCCTGGCAGGCGAGGATGAAGTTCGTGGCATGGTCGGAAAACCCTCCCGCGATCGTCGGCAGTGTCGGCGCCATCTCACGCATCCGGCCGTCGGGAATGATGCGCAGCGTGTCCCCGTGCGTGCCGCCCTTGAACACCAGATTCTGGCTGTAGATGAACTTGCCATTCTCTTCCGTCAGCGTGGCGCCGGACCCGAGTTCAGACGGCAGGGGCGGCCGGTTCTTCACGCCGTCATACCAGAACACCTCGACCGGCGGCATGCCGCGCCGGGCCGCGAAGTCGAATCGGACCGTGGACGCTTGCGGAAAGATGAAGTCGCCCGGCTCGTCGCGCCTCAGCGCCTCGATGGTATGGGGCAGCCCCAGTTCCAGGAACCGGTGGGCCGTATCCAGGATGTGCGGCCCCCAGTCGCCGAACGCGCCGTTGCCGTACGCGAACCAGCCTCGCCAGGTCAGAGGATGCAGACGGGTACTGAAGGGATGCATAGGGCGGGCGGCATGCCAGGTGTCCCAATCCAGTCCCGCCGGCAGCACCTCACCGGTCGGAAAACCCTCCACCTTCCAGCCGTGCCAGCGCCGCTCCGCGTTCATGAACGCCACGATCTTCGTCACGTCCTTGATGATGCCGGCCTCGGTCCACGCCTTGAACTGGAAGTAGTTGTTCCCCGAATGGCCCTGGTTGCCCATCTGCGTGATCAGGCCCGTCTTCGCCGCCAACGCGATCAGGAGGTCGACTTCCTGAAACGTGTGCGCCAGCGGTTTCTCCAGGTAGACATGCTTGTCGCGGGCCATCGCGTGCATCGCCAGCGGGAAGTGCGAGTGGTCCGGCGTGGCAATGACAACGGCGTCGAACTCGGCGCCCATCTTGTCGAACAGCGCCCGGAAATCCCGAAAGCGGGGCACCGCGGGATAGAGCCGGCGCGATTCCTCCGTGTGCGCGCCGTCGAGATCGACATCGCAGAACGCCGCGATCGTGACCAGGCCCGTGCCCGCGAACGTCTTGATCATGTCGTTGCCGCGGTTGCCGATGCCGATGAACGCCAGCCGGAGCGGCCTGTCCGGCGGCACGATGTGGCGGGCCTGGCCTATGAGGCCCAGCGCGTGTTCCGGCAGAATCGACCACGCCGCGCCCGCGGCGATCGACGCGCACAGGAACTGGCGGCGACTGACAGAGGCGGGGGCTCGGCCCGCAGGCTGGGAACTCATCGTATGCTCCAACGCCCAGATGCTACCTCAGTTGAGCACTGACTGGTGCGACAGTTGCACCAGGCGGGTGCCGCCACCAGGGCCGCCCCTCGTCTTGGGTGGCGCCGGCCGCGCCGCCATTGTAATCTAGTGGTCTTGTCGGACATCACCATGGCCATTGACTTCGATCAGATTGAACGGGACGCGCTCGAGGCGCTGGCATCCGCGGCGGGTTCCGCGGCCCTCGAGACATGGCGGATCGCGAACCTCGGCCGCAGTTCGCCGGTCGTCGCGGCCCTCGGCACCCTCGGCACGCTGCCGAAGGAAGAGCGGCGTGCGTTCGGCCAGCGCGGCAACCAGGCGAAGCAGGCACTCGAACAGGCGTTCGAGGCGGCGTCGGAGCGCCTCAGACAGGCGGAACTGACCCGCGACCTCGAGGCGGGCTCGCTCGACATCACGGCCCCCGGCCGCCGACGCGGGCGGGGGCGCCTGCACCCGGCGACCCAGACCCTCCGGCGGATCTACGCCATCTTCGCGGAGATGGGTTTCCAGATCTACCGGTCGCGCGATGTCGAGACCGACGAGTTCAACTTCGGGCTGCTGAACATCCCGCCCCATCACCCGGCGCGCGACATGTGGGACACGTTCTACACGACGACGCCGAACGTGATTCTGCGGACGCACACGTCGCCCGGCCAGATCCACGTGATGCGCGAGCGCTGCCCGGAGCCGATCCGCGTGATCCTCCCCGGCATGTGCTACCGCTACGAGCAGATCACCGCGCGCAGCGAGATCCAGTTCTACCAGGTCGAAGGCCTCGCCGTCGGCCGCCACATCACCATGGCCGATCTGAAGGGCACGCTCACAGCGTTCGCGCATGCCCTGTTCGGCCCCCGAGTCCGCACGCGCTTCCGCTCGGACCACTTCCCCTTCACGGAACCCTCCGCCGAAATGGACGTGGAGTGCTTCGTCTGCGATGGCCAGGGCTGCCCGGTGTGCAAGCAGAGCGGCTGGCTCGAAATTCTGGGCTGCGGCATGGTGCACCCGGTCGTACTGGAGAACGGTGGCTACGACCCGCGCGAGTTCTCGGGCTTCGCCTTCGGGATGGGCCCGCAGCGCATCACGATGCTGATGCACAAGATCGAAGACATCCGGTACTTCTTCGCCAACGACCTCCGGTTCCTCGATCAGTTTTAGGACTACTATGCGCGTTCCATTGACCTGGCTTCGCGACTACGTCGCGATCACCGATACCCCCGAGGAGCTAGCCTCGCGCCTCACCTTCGCCGGCCTCGAGGTCGAGGACATCGAGTACGTCGGCCTCGCGCCGGCCACGCACCCGATCGCCGGGTTGCCCGCGGCCGGGCGCAGCGGCCCGCCGGCGAAGGGCCTGGCCTGGGACGCTGCCACCATCGTCATCGCGCAGATCCTCGAGGTGATGCCCCACCCAAACGCGGATCGCCTCACGCTGCTGCGCGTGGACGACGGCACGGGCGTCGAGCAGATCGTCCTGACCGGAGCGCCGAACCTGTTCCATCTCAAGGGGACCGGGCTGCTGCCGAAGCCGCTGAAGATCGTCTACGCGCGCGAAGGCGCGGTGCTCTTCGACGGGCACAAGCCGGGCCGCGAGGTGATGACGCTCAAGCCCGCGAAGATCCGCGGCGTCGAGTCGAAATCGATGGCGTGCTCCGAGAAGGAGCTCGGCATCTCGGACGACCACGACGGCATCATCATCCTGGACGACGATGCGCCGGTCGGAGCGCCGGCCTCCGGCTACATGGGCGACGTCGTGTTCGAGGTGAAGATCAACCCGAACATGGCCCGCAACGCGTGTGTGCTCGGCATCGCCCGCGAGATCGCCGCGCTGACGGGCGTGCCAATGAGGCCGCCGGCCCTCAGCGTCACCCTGACCGGCGCGCCGATTGCCGGGAGGATCGGCATCGAGATCCGCGAGCCCGCGCTGAATCCGCGCGTCGTCCTCGGCCTGATCGAAGGCGTCAGGATCGAGCCGAGTCCGTACTGGGTGCAGCGGCGGCTGCGGCTGGTCGGCACGCGGCCCATCAGCAACATCGTCGACGCGACCAACTACGTGATGTTCGAGCTCGGCGAGCCGCTGCACGCCTTCGACTGGGACGTCGTGGCCCGCCGGGCGGGCGGCCGGCGCCCGACCATCATCACGCGCCTGGCTGTGCCGGACGAGGCGATCGCCACTCTGGACGGCGTCGAGCGCAAGCTCGATCCGTTCACCGTGCTCGTGTGCGACGAGCAGGGCGCGCTCTCGATGGCGGGCGTGATGGGCGGCGCGGAGTCGGAGGTGTCGGACGCCACCACGAACGTGCTGCTCGAAGGCGCGGCGTGGGACTTCATCAACGTGCGGCGGACCGTCAAGGCGCAGAACCTGCCGTCGGAGGCGTCGTACCGCTTTTCCCGAGGCGTGCACCCGGGGCTTGCCGAGAAAGGGGTCGTCCGGGCGCTCGAGCTGATGCGCCAGTGGACGGGCGGAACGGTGGCCCGCGGGCTCGTTGACAGCTATCCGGGCCGCCCCGCGCCCGTCGTCGTCGAGATCACGCCCGCGGAGATCGAGCGCCAGCTCGGCGTCCGGATCCCGTTCGACGAGATCGTCCGGATCCTGCGGGCGCTCAAGTTCGAGTGCGAGATCGCCGGCGACCATGCTGATCCGGACGTGACAATCCACGCCACGGCGCCGGATCACCGCCTGGATATCGGTGCGGGCCTCATCGGCCGGGCCGATATCGTCGAGGAGATCGCCCGCATCTACGGGTACGGGCGCATCCCGGAGACGATGCTCGCCGAGGTCATCCCGCCGCCGCATCCGAATCGCGATCTCGAACTCGAGGAGCAGGTGCGCGACGTGCTGGCAAGCCTCGGCCTGCAGGAAATCGTGACCTACAGCCTGACGTCGCCGGAACGCGAAGCGCGCCTGCGCCTGGAGCCGCCGCGGGGGGGCGACGCCGATGTGCCCTACGTGCGGCTTGCGAATCCCATCGTCGTTGACCGCGTCGTGATGCGCCGCACGCTGCTCGCCGGAATGCTCGAGACGGCGGCGTCGAACAGTCGCCACACGGAGCGCCTCGCGTTCTTCGAGATGGGAAACGTATTCCTGCCGGTCCAGGGCGAGACGCTGCCCGCAGAACCGACGCGTCTCGGCATCCTGATGGCAGGCGCGCGAACCCCGGTGGGATGGCAGCCGAGTGACCGGGAGCCGATGGACTTCTTCGACGTGAAAGGCGTCGTCGAGGAGTTGGCCGATGCCCTGGCCGTGTCAGGGATGACCTTCGAGCCCGGACAGTACGACGCGCTTCGTCCGGGCCGGACCGCCAGGGTGTTGGTCCAGGGGCAACCCATCGGGTGGATCGGCGAGCTGCATCCGGCGGTCGCCGAACGCTTCGACGTGAAGGGGCACAGCGTCATCATGGCCGAGCTCGATCTCGACCCGCTGCTCAAGCGATCCGTGGACAGAAACCCGACGCGCCCCGTTCCCGTGTATCCGCCGATCAAGGAAGACCTCGCCTTCGTGCTCGATCGCTCCGTGCCCGTGGCGGGTGTGCGGGAGGTGATCGTGGCGGCCGGCGGGCCCATGCTCGCAAGTGCGTCCCTGTTCGACGAGTACTCCGGCGAGCAGGTGGAAGCCGGCAAGCGCAGCCTCGCCTTCAGCCTCACCTACCAGGCGCCCGATCGCACGCTGACCGACGCGGACGCGCGCACGATCAGGGAGCGGATTGTCCAGGCGCTGATGACCGAACTGGGAGCAGTGCTTCGTTCTTAGTTTCACTGATAGGCGAAAGGGGACAGGCGCGCCGCCTCCGCCAGGGCTTCGGCGCCCAGAGAGGCGAGCCGGGCTGGCCGATCCGCGAGAAGTCGTGTCTAATCCTCCAGGCGGCGTGCGAGCCCGCACCCGCACCTGGAGGTGACCATGACCCGCCGATCCGTTCTGACGCTCGTCATTCTCGTGGCCGGCACCACGGTCCTTGCCGCACAGGGGCAGACGCCGCCGGCCACCGTGAGCAGCATGGGAGAAGCGGTAATCCGTCGGCCACCGGACCGGGCGATCATCACGCTGACGACCGAATCCAGGGGCCAGACGCCCCAGGAAGCGCAGACGAAGGGCGCGGTGATCATGAAGGCAGTGCAGGCCGCCGTCGACGCCCTCAAGTTGACGGGTGGCCAGGTGATGACCACCGGGCTCTACCTGTCACAGGACTATGAGGTCTCGGGCAACCAGCGCGTTCCGCGCGGTTTTGTCGATCGCCACACGATCATCGTCCGGCTCGATGACATCAGCCGTGCTGGAGAGGTGTTGACCGTGGCTGTCGGCGCCGGCGCGACGAACATCAGCGGCATCCGATTCGACCGACGTGACCGCGAGGCGCTCGAGGAGGAGGCGCTGAAGCAGGCCGTGGGCGTTGCACGGGCCCGCGCTGACGCACTCGCCGCCGGCGCTGGCAAGACCGTCGACCGCGTGCTCCGGGTCGCCGAGGAGCGCGTCGCGTTCGAGGCTGGCGCGCTCAACCCGAGGTTGATGGCCGCCCAGTCCGAGTCGCTTGCGCTCGGCGGCTCCGTGCCCGTCGCGTCCGGAGAGATCGAGATCAGGATGCGAGTGGTCCTCACGGCCACTCTCCGATAGCGCCCGGCGCCACTCGGCGCTCCCGACACGTCTCTCTGGTCGCTCCCGCCTCTCGATTCGTTCCTCTCGCCTGGCGCTTGCCACACGGCGGAGAATGGGTCCATAATGGAGCTGAAATGGAGGCGTTTCAGATGCCCGTCAATCTGTCAGTGAAGGACGTCCCGGACGATCTGGCTGCAGCACTTCGGGAGCGTGCGCGCTTGAACCACCGGTCGCTGCAGGGCGAGTTGATGGCGATCCTTCAGGCCGTCAGCCAGTCGCGCCCGGAGGGCAGTTCAGCCGTTCATGAGGCGACTCGGCCCTGGGGCGAGCCGTTTCCCCAAGCGCACGACTGGCGGCTGAACGCACGACAGGGACGGGTTGTCTGGGGGCCCGGGGAGTCGACCATCATCGTCCGCCAAACGCGAGACGAGCGGGAGTTTACAATCGGAGAACTCCACGAGTACCTCCAGAAACTGCCGTTCGAGACGCCTGCCGAGTCGACGCGGTGGATTCGCCAGAATCGGGACCGCACATGAGCCTCGCCGTTATCGATGCATCGGCGATGGCGGCTGTCGTGTTCAAGGAACCGGAGGGCGCCAGTGTCGCGGAGCGTCTGCGGTTGCACTTTCTGGTCGCACCGCGCCTGATGGCCTACGAACTGGCCAACACCGCGGTCATGAAGATCAAGGCCCATCCCGACAGCACCGGCTGGATCATGAAGGCGCTGACCCGCGCTCTGGCGGACGACTTCGCCATTACGTGGAGCGATGTCGAGTACGAGGAGGTCGCAGATCTCGCGATTCAGACGGGCTTGACCGCGTACGACGCAAGCTATCTCTGGCTTGCCCGGCACATGCATGCGGACTTGGTCACCCTCGATAAGACCCTCGCCAAGGCGGCAGCCGCGCGCATCACGCGTCAATGAGGATGTGCGTGCCACCGCACTGGCGCCTCGGCAGTCCCTCCCCGCCTCGCCTGCCCTGAGCGAGCGGTCTGGCCAACCGCGAGTCGAAGGGCCTCCCGCCTAGTGATTGGGTTTTGCGGCCACCTGACGCCGCAGATCCTCAATGCCCTGGTGGAGCGAGTCCAGCCTGGACATGATTTCGTCGTGGCGGCGCACCCGGGTCGTGGCCGCTCGGGGCTCGAAGGTCAATGACCCGCCAGGCTCGAGCGTTGCCCGTTCCACGTCATCCAGCGACAGGTAGCCCTGCCGCCGCGCGGCCGCTCCGAGTTCAGTGGTCGAGACCAACTCGCGCTCCAGGCCGTCCTCCTGGATAACGCCTCCCTCGATGAGCACGGCCGGCACACCCTCGACGAGACGCTCCAGACGGGGATGCCTGAAAGTCCATCGCACGACGAGGTAGTTGACCAGCAGCAGCGTTGCCGCCCCAATGACGCCACCGAGCACGCTGTTGTCGTTGCCGATGATGGCGTTCTGCACGGTGTTCGAAATTGTCAACAGCACCACCAGGTCGAAGGGGTTCAACTGAGCCAGCTCGCGCTTGCCCGCCAGACGAAGCCCCACAACCAGAAACACGTAGACAAGGATGGGACGCAGAATCTTCTCCGCAATCGGGATGCCGGGCACCATGATGTCGTTCCAGAGATGCAGACCCATCGGGTTCTCCTTTGTGTCAGCCCGGTCAACTCGCGGAAGACACGAATGACGGAGATGTTCGTCCGGCCTGATGCCGCTCGCCTCGTCAGTCCCTCTCGCCGCCCCTCAACACGCGCGCCAGAAACCGTTCGACCGCATAGGTGCTGATCTGCCCGCAGGGGCCGCGCAGGAAGTAGTCGCACGCATGGCTGGCCCATGGCAGCTCCAGGAGCAAATGAGGAGCGCCAGCCTCGCGCAGGCGCCGGTCGAGCCGGCGGCTCTGCTCCACTTCCACGAGTTCGTCGGGTGTCCCGTGGATGAGCAGCGTCGGCGGCGTGGCGCGCCCGACGTACTCGATCGGCGACGCCATGCGGTACGCCACGGGACGGTCCAGGAGGCGCCCGCCGAGGTACGCGACGAGGGCGGACGTCGAATCGAAGACCTTCGGATCGGCCGGATGCTCGTAGCCGTAGGCGAGATCGGTGGGCCCGTAGAACGAGACGACGCCCTTCACCGCCGGGTCATGCAGGGTGTAAGCGGCGAGCAGGGCGAGCTGCGCACCGGCGGAGCGGCCGACGAGCGCGAGGCGGTTCGTGTCCAGCCCGATCTCGAGCGCGTGCGCCTTGAACGCCGCGATCGCCGCCGCCACGTCGTCGCGGGCCGCCGGGAACGGCCACCCGGGCGCCAGGCGGTAGTCGACAGACGCGACGACGTAGCCCAGCCCCGCGAGGTGGCGGCCCAGGCCGGAGAATTCCGTGCGCGTGCCGCCGCGCCAGCCGCCTCCGTGCACGACGATCACGCCTGGGGTGACCGCACGACTGGGCTGCGCCGTGAACACCTCCATGAGGAGTTCCCGGCTATCGACGGTGGCGTAGACAATCGTCCGCGGAACGAGGTCCGGCAGGCCGACCCCTCCGATCAGGTCACGGATGACAAGCGGCGCACGTCGGCGTGTGACGGCCACGTGTGTCTCCGGCAACCGCCCGAACGCCGATGCCAGCCGGCCCGGCAGCGACGACGCGACCGGCTGCGCACGGACGATCGGCGTGGCGGCCGCCGCGATCGACAGCACGGCGAGCGTGGCCACGACGAAGCCGCGGCGTCCGGGGCGGGCCGTCAGCAGGACGAGGCACGCCGCGAGCAGCGTCCATGCGCTGCCCTCGCTCGCGACGAGCCGGGCCTGGAACAGGCGATAGGACTGCGGCGGGAGTACGGCGAGCAGCGCGACGACGAAGACGACCACGGCGATCGTGATGTGAGCGGCTGCCCAGACACGTCCGGCTCTGCTGGCCGTCGTCTTTTGCAGCGTGACGCGCGTTCGCCTCTTCGCCATAGCCCTCTCGCCTGCCCTGAGCCCCTCGACAGCGCTCGGGGCTCCCTGAGCTCGTCGAAGGGAGCGAGCGCCCCGCGTGCTCGCGAGTCGAAGGGCCTCTCGCCTTGTCCGCCCTCGCCTACAGCGACCGCGGCGACGATCCCCGACCGGGCGCCGGGGTCTGCGCCGTCGGCGGCTCCGGCGTGAAGTCCTCGCCGGGGTTGATGAACTGGTCGCGCTCGAAGCGGTACTGCTTGTCGTAGAGCTGGCGGTAGCGCCCGGTCATGGCGAGCAGTTCCTCGTGCGTGCCCCGTTCGACGATCTCACCGGTTTCGAGCACGAGAATCTGGTCCGCGCTCTGGATGGTGGACAGTCGGTGAGCGATGACGAAGGTCGTGCGTCCCTGGCGCAGCGACTTCAGCCCGTCCTGGATCAGCGCTTCGCTCTCGCTGTCCAGGCTGGACGTCGCCTCGTCGAGGATCAGGATGCGCGGGTTCGCGAGCAGTGCCCGGGCGATAGCCACCCGCTGTCGCTGCCCGCCCGACAGGCGAACCCCGCGCTCGCCCACGACGGTCTCGTATTTCTGCGGGAACCCCTGCACGAACTCGTCGCAGTGGGCGACGCGGCTCACCGCCGCGATCTCGTCCTGTGTCGCGTCCGGCCGCGCGTAGGCGATGTTCTCGGCCACGGTGCCATCGAAGAGGAAGTTGTCCTGGAGCACGATTCCCAGGTGACTCCGATAGTCGCGCAGGCGCACGGCGAGCAGGTCGTGGCCGTCCACGAGCACGCGGCCCGACTGCGGGCGGTTGAACGTCATGATGAGCGAGATGAGCGTGCTCTTGCCCGATCCGCTCGACCCGACCAGCGCTGTCGTCGTGCCCGCCGGCGCGTGGAATGCGACGCGTGTCAGCACCGGGACCCCGGCGGTGTACTCGAAGCTCACATCATCGAACCGCACGTCGCCCTCGAGCGACGGCAGCGGCGCGCGCGAGGCGTCTTCCTGGTCCTCGGTGGCCATCCGCTTGATCTCGCGGATGCGGTCGAGGCCGGCGAACGCCTCGCTGATCTGCGTCCCGATGGACGCAATGCTCACCACCGGCGCGACGGTCATGCCGGTGAAGAACAGGTACATGATGAAGTCGCCGAGCGTCATCGCGCCCGAGAGGATCGAGCGGCCGCCGATCACGATCATCACGACGCCGATCACGCCGACGATGACGGTGGACCCGGCGGTGACGGCCGAGATGCCGGTGATGGTCTTCCGGATGTTGTCGAACAGCCTGTACACGCCGGCCGAGAACACGGCCTGCTCGCGCTCCTCGGCCACGTAGGCCTTGACCACGCGCACGCCTCCGAGCGCCTGGTTGAGGCGGCCGGTGACCTGGGCCTGGATCTCGCCGCGCTCGCGGAAGATCGGGCGCAGCCGCTTGAAGGCGAACGCCATGCCGCCGCCGAATACCATGAGGACGATGAGCGTGACCGTCGTCAGCTGCCAGTTCAGCCAGAACAGCACGCCGATGGCGAGGCCCGCTTCGACAAAGCCGCCGACCAGTTGCACAAGGCCGGTGCCGATCAGGTTCCGGATGCCTTCGGCGTCGTTCATGATCCGCGAGATCAGCTGGCCGCTCTGCGTGGTGTCGAAATAGCGCACGGGCAGCCGCATCACGTGGTCGTTCACCGTCTTGCGCATCTCGGTGATGGCCCGCTGTGCAGCGACGCTCAGGATCTGCGAGAGCGAGAACGACGTGATGGCCTGGACGATCGTCGCGGCGCCGGCCGCCAGGGCGAGCATCGGCAGCATGTCCGCCCGGCCCTTCCCGATCACATCGTCCACCAGGAACTTCGACGTCGCGGGAAGCACGAGGCCGACGACGCGGTTGATGAGCATCAAGCCGAGCCCGAGGGCCAGGCGCTGGCGGTGGGCCCAGACGAGAACGCGGGCTTCTTCCCACACCTCGGAGAACTTGAATCGGCGCTTGTCAGCCATCGCTCTACGGTATCAGAGTCGGGGCTGGGGGCTCCCGCCTTCGCCCTCGCCTCGGCTGGCCTTGACTTCCTCGGCGGGGCTTCGGCGCGCCAAGCGGGGCTCGGGAGTTGGAACTCCTCGTCCTGTCTTGTGTCCGGCCGACTGACTACTGACTACTGCCTACTGACTACTGCCTACTGACTACTTCTCCTGTCTTCTGTCTTCTGTCTTCTGTATTCTGTCCCCACCCATGCGCCGCATCATCCACGTCGATATGGACGCATTCTACGCGTCGGTCGAGCAGCGGGACCGGCCTGAGTTGCGTGGCCGGCCGGTGGCGGTGGGTGGACGCCCCGACGCGCGCGGAGTGGTCGCCGCCTCGAGTTACGAAGCGCGCGCCTTCGGCGTGCGCTCGGCGATGTCGATGGCCCGGGCCATCCGTCTCTGCCCGCACCTGGCGATCGTACCGCCCGACTTCGCGAAGTACGGCAGCGTCTCGGCCACGGTCTTCGAACTGTTCCGTGCGGTCACGCCGCTGGTAGAGCCGCTGTCGCTCGACGAGGCCTATCTCGACGTCACCGAGAACGCGTGGAACGAGCCGTTGGCGGTGAACGTCGCGAAACGGCTGAAGCAGGAGATCCGCGAGGTGACGGGCCTGACGGCGTCGGCGGGCGTCGCACCGAACAAATTCCTGGCGAAGATTGCGTCCGGGTGGAAGAAGCCGGACGGCCTGACCG
>Ga0315283_10001539_pt1 | contig 18624 bp, 17 predicted proteins | sample YL17G09_0_MG_FD_204541 | JGI IMG/M metagenome (GOLD analysis project Ga0315283, IMG submission 204541) | Sediment microbial communities from Yellowstone Lake, YNP, Wyoming, USA - YL17G09_0 | ecosystem: Environmental > Aquatic > Freshwater > Lake > Sediment | place: USA: Wyoming | collected... | reverse complement strand
GCGGCGCTCGACAGACGGGTGGACTGGCCCTCGAGGACGAAGCGCTCGACGTAGGCGGCCAGGTCGGGATGGCTGGCGTAGCGGTAGCCCCCGGCCACCCGTTGGAGCTGGAACCCCCGGTCCTCGGCCTCGTAGCTCAGGGCCAGCTCGGAGCAGATCTCCTCGACCCGCTCGACGGACAGCTCGAGGAGCTGGGCCAGCAGGCCGGGCTCGACCGGGGCTTCGGCCACCATGACGATGGCCTCGACGGCACGATGGACCTCCTCGGCCACCTCAGCCCTCGTAGACGTCGATGGACTCGAGGATCTCGCCGGTGGTCGCCGAGTCGTCCTCCGTCCCGAGCCACACGATGTGGATGTCCCCGAACTGGCCCACCTGGTCCAGCTCGACCAGGCCGGCCTTGAAGAGCTCGAGGATGCCGAGGAAGCGCACGACGACCTCGACCCGCTCGACCAGGGAGCTGGTGAGCGAGCGGAAGGTGGTGCGTCCCAGGCCGGGCAGCTCGTCGACCAGTTCCTCGATGGCGTCGGCCACGTTGGCCTTGATGGCGGCGATGTGGAACAGGTCGACCCGGGGTTGGGGCCGGGTCAGCACCTTCACGTAGGCCCGGCGCAGGTCGTCGACCTCGACCCCGGCCAACAGGTCGGGGGCGAGGGACACGAACTGCTCCTCGATGCCGGCCAGGCGGGGGTAGCTGCGGGCCCCGTCGCGGTGCAGGCGGCGCAGCACCGCGGCCGCGTCCTTGAAGGTCTTGCACTCCAGCAGGCGGGACAACAGCAGGTCCCGTTCCTCCCAGAGGGCCAACTCGTCGTCCAGGTCGACGTCGTCGTCGACGGGCAGCAGGCGTCGGGACTTCAGCTCGACCAGGGTCGAGGCGATGAGCAGGAACTCGGTGGCGGTGTCGAGGTCGCAGTGGACCATGGCATCGAACTCGGCCAGGTAGGCGTCGACGATGTCGAGCAGGCTGACCTCGTAGAGATCGACCTCCTCGCGCAGGATCAGGTGGAGGAGCAGTTCGAACGGCCCGTCGTAGACAGGCGTCGCCACCTCGTAGATCCCCGTCGTGCCCAGTGTCATCGGGAGCGAGGATACGGGTGGGGTGATGACGGGGCGCGGACCCTGTGTTTCCTGCTCCTGTCGTGAACGGCGGCCGCCGCGACAGCGTTCTGCACGCAGCACTGGCCACGCTCCGCTCTAGATTCCTCGCCGTGCCCCGCGTCTTCTCCGGAATCAAGCCGACGGGCGAGGTCCACCTCGGCAACCTGCTGGGGGCCCTGCGCAACTGGGTGAGCGACCAGGACATCCACGACTGCACCTACTGCGTGGTCGACCTGCACGCCCTCACCGTCCCCCAGGACCCCGCCGAGCTCACGGCCACCAGCCTGTCCCTGGCCCAGAAGCTGATCTCGGTCGGCCTCGACCCGGACCGCTGCACGCTGTTCGTCCAGAGCCACGTCCACGAGCACGCCGAACTGGCCTGGATCATGGAGTGCACGGTCTCCTATGGCGAGCTCAGCCGGATGACCCAGTTCAAGGACAAGGCCCAGAAGGCCGAGTTCGTCTCCGGCGGGCTCTTCACCTACCCCGCGCTCATGGCCGCCGACATCCTCGTCCACGACACCGACCGGGTCCCGGTGGGTGACGACCAGCGCCAGCACCTCGAGATCACCCGGGACATCGCCGGCCGTTTCAACTCCCGCTACGGCGAGACCTTCGTGATGCCCGAGGCCTACATCCCGAAGGCCGGCGCCCGGATCATGGACCTGCAGCGCCCCACCGACAAGATGTCCAAGTCCGAGGAGTCACCGCAGGGCACCATCGACCTGCTCGACGACCCGAAGGTCGTCGAGAAGAAGATCAAGCGGGCCGTCACCGACTCGGGCGACGAGGTCACCTATGACCCCGAGAACCGGCCCGGTGTGGCCAACCTCCTGTCGATCCTGGCCGCCGCCACCGGCCGGGAGCCCAAGGCCGTGGCCGAGGGCTACCACCGGTTCGGGCCCCTCAAGGCCGACACCGCCGAGGCCGTGGTCGAGCTGCTCGCACCCATCCAGGCCCGCTATCACGAGCTGGAGGCCGACCCCGGCGCCACTCAGGCCCTCCTGGCCCAGGGCGCCGAGAAGGCCCGGTCCACGGCCGCCGACGTCCTGGCCCGCGCCAGGAAGGCCCTCGGTCTCCTGCCCCTGAGCTGACTCGGGGCAGTTCTTGTCGATCATCGCCCCACGCTCCGTGGCCGCAACGGCGGGTTGTCAGCCGATTCGGCGATGGCCACCGAGGTCGAGGACTGGGCCTCCCGATTCGGTAGGCCCAGTCCTCGAGGTCGGCGGGGTGGCCACGGGGCGTGAGATTCTGCGGTCGACCTCGCCCAGCACTCCCTCCGTGCCATCGGTTGGCCCCGAGCGATGAGCTAGCCGGCGTCGTCGGCGGCCTGGAGGATCCGGCCGAGGTCCGCGGGCACGGTCCACTCGTCCTCGGGGAGGTGGTGCTCGCGGGACCAGGCGATGACGAGGTCGTCGCTGCCGGCCATCTTCAGGAGATCGACGCCCAGCTCGGGGTAGAGCACGTACTGACCGACCCGGCGGGTGAAGCCCCGGGTCTGGGCCCAGCGCCGGGCCGTCGCCTCCCCCGCCACCGCCTCGGAGATCGTGGCGATGACCCGGCCGTAAGTGCCCAGGTGCGGGATGGTCTTGCCCACGTCATGGAGCAGGGCCGCCGCGAGCACCGGGGTCGTGGCCCGGTCCCCCAGGTCGGCCTCGACCTTGCGGGCCACGGCGGCGGAATGGCGACGGTCGACCCGGGCCATACCGGACCAGAGCTCCTGCTCGGCCACCGTCAGGTGTTCCCGGGCCCAGGCGTCGTCCGCGGCGCTCGGACCGATCGGCAGGAGGGAGGCGAAGAAGCGCCGCACGAGGTGCAGCAGATGCTTCACCGCACCTCGATCAGGCGTGCTCGATGCAGAAGCGGCTGGCGGGGACGGCTTCGAGGCGGGCCTCGGCGATGGGCTCGGAGCAGCGCTCGCAGAGACCGTAGGTGCCCTCGTCGAGCTTTGCCAGGGCCGCCTCGACGTCATCGAGCTGCTCCCGCAGAGACGACGCCAGGGCATGGGCTTCGCCCTGCTCAGCGGCCACCTGCCCGGAATCGGCGAAGTTCTCGTCGAACGCGCCCCCGTCCAACTCGGTGAGCTGCTCGCCCAGCTGTGCCCGCTCCTCCTCGAGCGAGGCGCGAACGGTCGACTCCACAGGATCGGCCATCGGGGGATTCTACCCCGCGACCGGGGCCTTGGCTCGGGGATGGGCGTCGGCGTACACGGCGAAGAGGCGCTCGACCGACACCCCCGTGTAGATCTGGGTGGTGCTGATGGAGGCGTGGCCCAGCAGCTCCTGGACGGCCCGGATGTCAGCGCCGTGGTCCAGCATGTGGGTCGCGCAGCTGTGACGCAGCGAGTGCGGGCTGAGCTTGCGCTCGAGGCCGGCTCGGCGCCCGCGCTCCGCCACGATGCCCCAGGCCCCCTGCCGGGTGAGCCGTCCCCCCCGCTGGTTGAGGAAGACCGCCTCCTCGTCACCCCGCCGCGCCCACCGGACGGGCGCCATCGCCGGCCGGCCGCCGGTGTCCAGCCAGTCGACCAGCGATGCCCGGGCGAGCCGACCGAGGGGGATGACCCGCTCCTTGGCCCCCTTGCCCCACACCCGGACCAGGGCGTCGCCCAGGTCCACATCGCCCAGCGAGAGGCCGACCAGCTCGGCGATGCGCATACCGGTGCCGTAGAGCACCTCGAGGATGGCCCGGTCCCGCCGGGCCACCGGATCGCCGCCGACCACGTCGAGAAGGGACTCGACCTCGGCCTCGGACAGGCCCTTGGGCAGCCCCCGGGGCACGCTCGGCGGCTCCACATCGGCGGCCGGGTCCAGCGGGAGCAGGCCCTCGGCGGCACAGAACGAGTGCAGCGAGCGCACGGCCACGGTCGCCCGGGCCACGGTCGCGGGGGCCTTCCCGGCGTCCCGCAGAACGCCGACGTAGGCCTCGACGTCACCGGGTGTGACCTCGACCAGCTCCGTGCCCCGCTCGTGCAGCCAGGTGGCGTAACCCCGCAGATCCCGACGGTAGGCCGACAGCGTGTTGACCGACCGCCCTTTCTCCGTGGCCAGCCAGGTCAGGTACTCGAGTGCTTCCAGCGGCAGCTCCGCAGGCTCCGTGCCGCTCACCTCCGTCATCGGCCTCACGTTCTTCCCCCGAGGTGCTCCCGGGCCAGCAGGAGGCCGATGACGGTCTTGGCGTCGACCAGCTCGCGGGCGGCGATGAGGGCGGGGACGTCGTCGAGGCGGATGCGCTCGACGGTCATGTGCTGCTCCTCCTCGCCCTGGAGGTCCGTGGGCACGACCGTCAGGTCGGTGCCGAGAAAGACGTGGGAGAGCTCGTCGCTGAACCCGATCGAGTTGTAGAACTCGGCCAGCTTCACCAGGCGCCCGGCGACGAGGCCCACCTCCTCGGCCAGTTCCCGCTGGGCGGTGACCTCGGGAGGCTCGCCGAGGACGTCCCGCTTGCCCGCCGGGATCTCCAGGACCTCGTGGTCCACCGCGGCCCGGTACTGGCGCACGAGCACGACCTCGTCACCGTCCACGGGGACGACGGAGACCGCGCCCGGATGGTGGACCAGATCCCGCTCGAAGGTGGCCCCGGACGGCGACACGAAGGTGCCCTGGGCCACCGAGATGACCGTGCCCGACCAGACCTCCCGCTCGCCCCGCTTGGTGAACGGGCTCACCACGTCAGCCCGCGGGCTGGCTGACGGCCTCGGGCTCGAACAGGTGGGGGCGGCGACCCTCGGAGCGCTCCAGCGCGGCGCGGACGAACTCGCGGAACAGCGGGGCGGGGCGATTGGGCCGGCTCTTCAGCTCGGGATGGGCCTGGGTGGCGACCCAGAACCGATGCCCCGGCAGCTCGATGAACTCGACCAGCCGCCCGTCGGGCGACTCACCCGAGCAGAGCAGGCCGCCCTCCTCGAACCGGGTCCGGTAGCGGGGGTTGAACTCGTAGCGGTGCCGGTGGCGCTCGGAGACGACGTCCTTGCCGTACGCGTTCGCAACCTGCGAGCCGGGGACCAGCTTGGCCACATAGGCCCCGAGGCGCATGGTGCCGCCCTTGTCGGTGACGTCGCGCTGGGCGTCCATCAGGTCGATCACGGCGTGGGGGGTGGCGGGGTCGAACTCGCTGGAGTTGGCCCCCTCGAGGCCGAGCACGTCACGGGCGTACTCGATGACCATCGTGTGCAGGCCTAGGCACAGCCCCAGGCAGGGGATGGCCTCCTCGCGGGCGTAGCCGGCGGCGGCGATCTTGCCCTCGATGCCCCGCTCGCCGAAGCCCCCGGGAATGACGATGCCGTCGAGGTCCTTCAGCCGTCCGGCCCCGAGCAGGCCCTCGACCTCCTCGGCGGAGATCAGGTCGATGTCGACCTTCGCCCCGTGGAAGAACCCGGCGTGATTGAGCGACTCGATGACCGACAGGTAGGCGTCGGGCAGGCTGGTGTACTTGCCGACCACGCCCACCCGCACCGGGCGATCGGCGGCGTGGACCCGGTCGACCAGGGCTTCCCACTCGGTGAGGTCGACCGGACGGTCGTCGAGCTTCAGGATCTCGCAGACGACGGCGTCCATGCCCTCCTCGTGGAGGGTGAGGGGCACGTCGTAGAGGCTGTCGGCATCGGCGGCGTTGACCACGGCCCGGACCTCGACGTCGCACAGGTTCGAGATCTTGCGCTTGAGGTCCGTGGAGATCTCGTCCGCGCTGCGGCAGACGATGACGTCGGGCTGGATGCCCCGGCTACGCAGCTCGGTGACCGAGTGCTGGGTCGGCTTGGTCTTCTGCTCCCCCGCCGGGCCGATGAGTGGCACCAGGGTGAGGTGGACGTAGCAGACGTTGTCCCGACCCACGTCGAGGCGGAACTGACGGATGGCCTCGAGGAACGGGAGGATCTCGATGTCGCCGACCGTGCCCCCGACCTCGGTGATGACCACGTCGACGTCGTCGGTGGCCAGGAGCTTGATGCGCCGCTTGATCTCGTCGGTGATGTGGGGGATGACCTGGACGGTCTTGCCCAGGTAGTCGCCCCGCCGCTCGGCGGCCAGCACGGCCTGGTAGATCGACCCCGTCGTGGCGTTGGAGTCCCGGGTCAGGCTCTCGTCGATGAAGCGCTCGTAGTGGCCCAGGTCGAGGTCGGTCTCACCCCCGTCGTCGGTGACGTACACCTCGCCGTGCTCGAACGGGTTCAGGGTCCCCGGGTCGACGTTGATGTAGGGGTCGAGCTTCTGGATCGTGACCCGTAAGCCCCGCGACTTGAGGAGGCGACCCAGCGAGGCCGCCGTGATCCCCTTCCCCAACGAACTGGCCACACCACCCGTTACGAACACATGCTTCGCCACGGGTGATGGACGGTAGCATCGCCCGACCGGGACCGGGCGGACCCCGCTCGGGAATCCCCTCCGCCGCCCGTGACCGACGCCTCCCCCGCCCCTGCCGACGCCCCCGATCGGGCCGTGGCCGCCGATCCGGCCACCACCCGTCGCGACCTCCTCCTGCTCGGCGGCCTGACGCTGGCCCTGCGCCTCCCGACGTTCTTCGCGACCAGGCACCTGACCTTCGACGACGGCGTGTTCGGCGCCTCGGCGGTGGCCATGCGCAATGGCGGGCTCCCCTTCCGCGACGTCTTCTCCAGCCAGGGCCCGCTGTTCCTGCCCCTGGTCTGGATCGCCGACGCCCTGGGGCTGCACACGCTCAACGGGCCCCGCCTGCTCGGTCTGGCCTCGGGCCTGGCTCTGGTGCTGGTGCTCTATCTGGCCGGGCGGGAGCTGGGCGGGACCACGGGAGCCCGTATCGCCGGCGGCCTGGCCGCGGTGACCGGGAGCAGCATCGCCGTCACCGGTTCGCTGGCCGCCGACGGGCCCGCCATGGCGCTGGCCGCCACGGCCGTCCTGATCGCGCTGCGCTACCGTCGGGACCCCTCCACAGGCCGGGCGGTGGCCATGGGCGTGGCCCTGGGCGCGGCCATCATGGTCAAGGCCCTCGTGCTGCCCGCCGCCGTGCCCGTGGGCCTGGTCCTGCTCTGGGGCCGACGGCCCAAGGACTGGTTCGCCGCCGTCGGGGCCGCCGTCGCCGTCGGCGCGGGGCTGTCGTTCCTCTGGGGCTTCGCCGACGTCTGGGACCAGTCGGTGACCTACCACCTGGACGCGCCGGGCGGGGCCACGCCCGGGGCGAACATCAAGAAGCTGATCAGCACGATGACCACCCGGGACCTGGCCCTGGTCGCCACCGGCGCGCTGGCCCTCGTCGTCGGGCTGCTGCGCCGGAGCGGGAAGGAGATCGGCCCGGACGACGCCGACCGCCCCGATCAGGGCACCGGACCCGCCGTGGCCCTGCTCCTGTGGGCCTGGTTCATCGCCATGGTCCTGATGCTCGCCTTCGAAAACCCCATGTGGCGGCCGCACATCTCCGAGATGGTGCCGCCCTCGTGTCTCCTCCTGGCCTGGTACCGCCCGCCCCTGAAGGCCACCGCCGCCGTCGCCGGGATGGCCACCGTCTTCATGATCGTCACCTACGCCGGGCCCGCCCTGCTGTGGGCCGGCGGTTACGAGGGCGACGAGGCCATCGTGGTCGACACCCTGCGGGACCTGCCCGACGGCGCGCTGGCCATCTCCGACGAGCCCGGCCAGGTCTGGCGCTCGGGCCATCTCACCCCCGACGAGTTGGTGGACGGCTCCGCCCTCCTCACCGAGACCGGCCGGGTGACCGCCGAGAGTGTGGCTGAGGCCGCCGGCCGCGATGACGTCTGCGCCGTGGTGGTCTGGTCGGACCGCTTCGGCGCCTTCGAGGACCTCCCCGACCTGCTCGCCGCCGAGGGCTACGAGGTGGCCCGGCGCTTCGACGATCCGAGGGTCCTCTACCTCAAGGCCGACTGCTCCCCGTAGGCGTCGTTGTCGTTCCCCGCTACCCGCGGGCCCTCAGGCGTCGACCAGCGCGGGCTCGGGCTCCGGGTCGGGGGCGTCGATCTCGGCCTGCCACGGGGGGTCCTCCGTGCGGAGGACCAGGTAGACGAGGGAGGCGTTCATCACGCCCAGCATCAGGCCGGGGACGGCGATGCCGGAGTCATTGAGGGCGAAGCCGAGGGTGGCGGCGATCACGAAGCCGACGCGGGCGGCGCGTTCCTGGGGGATGACCTCCTGGAGGCGCTGCAGGCGTCCGGGAGCCCGCCAGATCAGATAGAGGATGAAGGCGAAGACGACCGGCAGCATCAGGGTCCACTCCGAGGAGGCCAGAATGGTGACGTTGGCGCCCAGCTTGCGGATGACCACCGTCTCGAAGGCGTCGAAGCCGTTGGCCCCGATGTCCTCGAACAGCCGGCCGAGATGGGTGCGGCTCTCCTCCGGGCGGGCGAGGTCGATGAAGCCCGCGACCAGGAACACGGCCAGCGTCCCGAGGCCGACGAGGATCGCCGTGCGCACCCGGATGCGGATGCCCAGGAGCACGGCGGCCACCCCGGCAAGGGTGGGGACGAGGGTGAGTGCCCCGCCGACGTCGGAGCCCCAGAACGGTGACGCATCGATCACCAGGACGGCGCCCAGCAACCCGAGGGCGACGGCGATGCCCCGGCGCCCCCCGATGCGGGACGCCAGCAGGCCGGCCAGGATCGTGGCCGCCGCCGCCAGCTGGGCGAAGGCCAGGTTGCCCAGGCCGGCGAAGCGACCGGCCACGGTCGGCGTGTAGCCGAACACGGTGTTGAGCTGCAGGGGCGCGCCGACGAGCACGTCGATGCAGAGGACGCCGAGCATGAGGAACAGGATGCCGAGCAGGGGGTCGGCCGGCCAGGCCCGCAACAGGCGTTGGGCGGCGATGCCCAGGAGGGCGCCACCGCCGATGAGGTAGGCCCAGAACGCCGGCGCCCCCCACTCGTGGAACGGGAACGCGCCGGCGATGTAGGTCAGCGGCAGGACGGCGAGGACGGCGAGGCTGGCCACCTCGACGGCCTGGCGCCCGCGCCCGGACTCCTTGTCCAGTGCCCGCACGGCCACGATCCAGAGGACGAGTTGCGCGACCACGAACAGGGTGGCCACCAGGGCCACCATGTCGTCACGCCACTCGGCCTCGGCGTTGACCTGCTCCAGCCACTCCCGTCGCTCCGCCGCCGTCCCACCGGTCCCGGAGCGTTCCCAGCGCCGGCCCTCCATGGAGTCGGGCCGCGGGATGTCGAGCAGGGACAGGATCGTCGGGGCGACGTCGACCATGGTCACGAACCCGCTGCGCCGGGTCACCGCCGACTTCAGGAGACCGGGCTCGACACCGGGCGCCCGCAGGGCGGCCACGGTGAGGTGATCGCTACCGGTCGCCGGATAGGGACCCACGACCATCACGGCGTCGGTGGCGGGGTCGACCCGAGCGAGCAGGCGACCCAGCAACTGGTCACTGCGCTCCAGGGCCTGTCGACGTTGGCGGACGCGCTGCGAGGGGGTGGCCAGGATCCGGTAGGCGTCGGCCCGCACGGGATCCGACGCCTCGACCAGCACGACGGCCCGGTCCACCCAGGCCGCGTCGAAGGCCGTCACCACCTCCTGCTCGTCCAGGCGGCGGCCGAAGGGCGCCTCCGGGTCGGGCTCGAGGAGGTCGTCACCCACCCGACCGCCGGGGACCAGGCCCTCGGAGTCCATGAGGCCGATGACGGCCTGGCGGGCGTACACCGTCCGCGCCTCTTCATTGGTGCCGTCCGCGGTGGCGATCACCGCGGGGTGGGCGTCCCCCTCCCGCAGCGCATCACCGAGCGCCCCGACCTCGGCGCCGAAGTCGAGGGCGTCGTTGCTGTCCTCCAGGGCGGGCAGGGCCATGGTGAACAGGCCCGAGTCGACCGGTGTCCCCGTACGCCGGGTGAAGATCTCCTCCGCCGGTTCCCCCAGGTAGGGCTCGCCGACCTCGAAGCCCAGGCCGTCGAACTCGGGGGCGCCGTCGGCCCGGGTCCCGGCGTTGAGGGTGGTGTAGCCGTCGCCCGCCGTGGTCCGCCGGTCCACGGCCCGGGTGGACAGGCCACCGATGGCCGACTCGTCGAGCAGGGCGGCCAGGTGGGGCAGATCGAAGTCGTTGGCCTCGGCCCAGCTGACCGTCGGCAGGGAGAACACGAAGACCCGCTCGGCCCGGGGTGCGGTCTCGGCCGCGGCGGCGTCGGGCAGGCCGGTGACCAGGGCGGTCGCGGCCAGCGCCGTCAGGAGGGCGCGCTTCACGGTGCCACCGCCGGCGATCGGACCAGCGGCCCGGGCAGCAGGTGCAGGCCCCGCAGCGCGGCGTAGTAGAGGCTGCCGACGACGAAGCCGATCAGGCTCAGGGCGACGGCGGTGCTCACCCGACCGTCGGGTGACCAAGCGTCGGCGGCCACCCAGGCGATGCCGGCGGTCATGGCGGCCAGCACGGTGATGGCGGGCAGCGTACGGGGCCACAGGGCCACCGGCTGGCGCCGGCGCAGGCGCAGGGCCAGCCAGAGCGTGCCCAGCAGGAAGCCCACCGTGTGGCCCAGGCCGAGGGCGAAGATGCGCGACGGGCCGTCGGTGAGCGGCGCAAGGGCGACCATCAGGCCCACCCCCACGAGGGCCGAGCCGATGGCGGCCAGGGCCGGGGTCCGACTGTCGTCGAGCGCGTACCAGGCCGCGGCCAGGAGGCGGAAGGCACCGTAGGCGGGCAGGCCCAGAGCCAGGCCCGCCACGCCGGCCGCCATGAGGGCCACGCCGTCACCCGAGTCCGCCTGCCCGAACGCCACCACCTCCATGGCCGGGCGGGCGAGCGCCACCATCAACCCGGCTACCGGGAGCACGACCACGGCCAGGGAGGCCAACGCCCAGCGCACGGCGTGGCCGAAGCCCGCGAGGTCGCCCCGGTCCACGTCGTCGGCCAGCTCGGGCTGCACGGTCGTGTGCAGGGGCTGGGCCAAGATCCCGTAGGGGGCCAGGAACAGGTAGAAGGCGACCCGGTAGGACACCACGCCGCCCTCCACCCCGGCGCCGAGCACGATGGCCGCGCCCAGCAGCAGGGCGGCGCCGCTGTGCTGGAGCACGGCCCAACTGGAGAGGCCGAGCAGGCGGCGGACGCCGGTGTCACGAGGCGCCCATCGGGGCCAGAGCCGGAAGCCGCTGCGCCGCAGCGCCACGGCCGGGATGGCCACGAACGCGGCCACACCCAACGTGCCCCCGAGGCCGAGCAGCATCGTCTCACCGGCGGTGAGGTCGAGGCCGGGATCCGGGCCGGCCACGAAGTAGAAGACGACGAGGGCCGACACCAGCACCACCGTGTTGCCGATGGGCGCCGCCGCGGGCAGGGCGAACACCCGCTTGGCGTTGAGCAGGGCGATCGCGCAGAAGCCGATCGGATAGAGCAGCAACTGGGGCAGGAACCAACGCAGGAGGTTCGTGGCCAGCTCCTGCTGCTGCGCCGGCGCATCGGAGGCCCCGGTCAGAGCTCGAGCCAGCCAGGGGGCGGTGATCATCCCCAGTACGGCCAGTGCGCCGAGGACCACGAGGGCCAGCCCGAGGAGCCCACCGGCCTGGTGCTCGGCCTCCTCCCGCTCTCCTCGGGCGAAGAGGTCGACGAAGGTCGGGACGAGCACGGCCGACAGGGCGCCGGCGGCCAGGAGCTCGAAGATCACCGTCGGGAAGGTGTTGGCCGCCTCGAAGGTGTCCCCCAGCCAGGTCGTCCCGAGGACGGCGGCGACGACCAGGACGCGGGCCCCGCCCAGGACGCGGGAGGCGGCCGCCGCCGCCCCCATGCCGACCGCGGCGCGGCCGACGGAATTGCCGGTCGTCACGGGACCGTCGTCGTGGTCGTGGGCCCGGGCGGCGCCGGCGCGTACGAGTCGGCCTCGACCGCCACGCCGTAGTGCCCGACCTCGCCCGCCTGGGCCGCCACCAGGGCCAGGAGCACCGTGGTCGGGCCCGGGGCGAGATCGAGGTCGTCGACCGTGGAGATCTCGCTTCGCAGCGTGGGCGAGCCGAGGATCGTGGCCAGCGAGTCGGCCCGCTCGGGTCCGTTCTCCGCCTCCCGCCAGACCTCGGCCACGACCACGGCTCCGGCCGACTCGGCCGCGGCGGTGGCGAAGGGCTCGGTGTGAGCCGAGCTCCCGAGGGTGTTGGCCGGGCCGGAGACGACGACGAACAGGACCCGCCGTGGGCGGGGGGCGACGACATCGGCCAGGGACTCGTAGGCGACCAGGCCCACCTCGCTGATCTGGTCGAGGGCGCCGGTGCCGTCGTCGACGACCTCGACCGAGGACGACAGGTCGGTCACCAGGAGCGAGGCGGCCCGGGCCTGGAGCTCCTCGACCGACGAGCCGGCGTCGAGGTCGACGACCTCGGCCAGGGCGGCCTGCTGCTCGGGGTCCTCGAGGGCCCAGGAGCTGTCGACGGTGAGCACGCCCCGGACCGTCGAGCCGGCCTGGCCGAGCAGCTCGATGGTGCGGTCCACCGGGTCACGGTCCACGCCCTCGTCGGTCACCACGACGGCGACGGTGTCGCTCAGGCGGTCGTCCACCGTGATGGCCGCGGCGTCGTTGACGAACCCCTCGAGCTGGTCGACCTCGGTCTGCAGCGCGTCGTTGGCCGCCTGGCGCTCATCGAGGTTGTCCGAGACGTCGTCGACCCGGTTGCGCAGGCCCTCGACGATGGCTCGGTCGATGACCGTCGAGCCCACGACGATGCCGATGGCCAGGGCCAGGAAGACGGCCACGATGCTGACGATGTGGAAGCGGAAGGAGATCAACTGAAGGCATCCCGGAGGCTGAGCCACACGGCGTCGATGAACACGCGCAGCGAGTCGGACACGGCGACCATCACCAGGATGACGGCCAGGGCGGCGGCGAGGAGCATCACGATGTCCCGGCGGCGGACCCGACCCTCGTAGAGCCGGCTCACCCCCTTGGCGTCGACCAGCGTGGGGCCGAGACGGAGGCGGGTCAGGAAGGTCGAGGCCATGCCCGGGCGACCCTTGTCCAGGAACTCGATCATCGTGGCGTGGGTGCCCACGGCCACGATCAGGTCGGCCCCGGCCTCGTGGGCCAGGATCATGGCCGCGTCCTCGGAGGTGCCCTCGACCACGAACTCCTCGTAGTCGACGCCGAAGGCCTGGAGCTCCTCGAACCCGGGGTTGTGGCCGTTGGGGTGGACGTGGTGGATCAGGTCCTTCGCCACGCCCAGGGCGCCGGCGGTGACCGAGTCGAAGTCGCCGATGACCAAGTCCGGCTTGAGGTGCTGCTCGAGCAGGGCGTCGGCCCCGCCGTCCACGCCGATGAGGACCGGGTGGTACTCGGCGATGTAGGGGCGGAGGGCCCGCAGGTCCTCCTTGTAGTCGTGGCCCCGGACCACGACGAGGACGTGGCGGCCGTTGATCGACGTGTGCAGCGGCGGGAGGTTCAGCGGGGCGAAGGTGAGCTCGGCCTCGTGGCGGACGTACTCCAGCGTGTTCTCGGCGAAACGCTGCAGCTCGGCCCCGATCGTGCGCTTGGCCTCGGCGATGACCGCTTCGAGGTCCTCCTCGGTGCGGCGGTGCCCGGAGGCCACGATCTCGCCGTCCACGCAGATGTCACCCTCGGCCACTGTGATGGGCTGGCCGTCCTCCAGCGTGTCCAGCAACTCCGAGCCCACCTCGTCGACCAGGGGGATGCCCGCCGCCAGGATGCGCAGCGGGCCCTGGTTCGGATACCGCCCGGTCACGGACGGCTTGGCGTTGACGACCGCCGCCACCCGGGCGGCGACGAGACCGTCGGCGGCCACCCGGTCGAGGTCGGCGTGGTCGATGACGGCGATGTCCCCCGGCTCCAGCCGCTTGATCAGGTCCTTGGTCCGCTTGCCCACCCGGGCGCGCCCGCCGATGCCCTGGGGTGCGGCTCTCTTGACACGGCGCAGCATGGAAGGGGTTTGACCGGTCCATCCGGGGAGACGGGACAAGGGCGGCCCAGGGAGGCATCGACACCCGGACCCGGCCCGACCACGGTAGCGGACAGCCGCCCGGACGGGCCCTCGACTCAGGGTTTGCGACCGGCGCGGTCGATCGCCCGGAGGGGGGCGACGTCGTCGATGACCTTGGAGAAGGACACCGCCTCGCTGGCCAGGTTGAGAGCGAGGACACCGAGCAGGACGATGGTGCGGGTCGTCGGGGCAGTGGCGATGACGACGCCGAGGCCGAGGACGCCGCCGAGGACGTTGGCGCCGACGTCGCCGAGCATCATCTGCTCCCGGAGGTCGGGCCAGAGCAGGCCGGCGGCGGCGCCGACCACGACGGCCACGCCCAGCAGCTCGGCGGGGGCGCCGGTGGCGATCACCAGGGCCAGGAAGGCGACCAGTGACACCTTGACCGTGCGGCCGGGGGCCCGGTCGAAGAGGTTGGCGGCATTGGCGCAGAGGGCGATGACGGCGGCGTCGAGCAGGACCCGGCCCAGGGAGTCCGACCGAGGGCCCTGGACGGCGACGATGGCCACGGCGGCCCCGCCGAACAGCTTCAGCGACCCGGTGGTGAAACGACCGTGGCGCAGGGCGCCGAGATGGCCCCGGAAGCCCCCGGACTCCCCTGTTCCGGCCAGGTCGTCGAGCAGGCCCAGCAGCCCCAGACCGAGGGCCAGGATGAGCACCGACGCCCGGGGGACGTCGGTGACGGCGTTGGGCTCCCAGTCCAGCGACTCCGCCACCTGCAGAGCGGTCTCGGCGGCCAGCACGGCCAGGGGCAGGACCAGCCCCACGGCGGTGGGAATGAACTGCCCGCGGTGGTTCTTCCGGGCGAAGGTCGGGGCGGAGAAGGTGGGGCGCAGCATCAGCCAGCCCCCGAAGCCCGCGGCGCAGCCGGCCAGGAACCCGACGAGGACCGTCACCGGATGGCGCGACGGGCCGCCGCCTCGCCCAGCAGCTCGCCGGCGTGCTGGCGGGCCGTGGCCGAGTCGGGCTGGCCCGACAGCATCCGGGACAGCTCGACGATGCGCTCGTCCCCGTCGACGGGGCGAGCCTGCGTGGCCGTCCGCTCGCCCGTGACCTGCTTGTCGATCATCACCTGGGCGTTGGCGAAGGCGGCCACCTGGGGCAGATGGGTGACGACGAGGACCTGGTGCTCGTCGCCCAGCTCGGCCAGGGCGGCGGCCAGGGCCAGGGCCGTGGTACCCCCGATGCCGGCGTCGACCTCGTCGAACACCAGCGTGGGCGGGGCCTCGGTGGTGACCAGGCGCAGGGCCAACATGGTCCGGGCCAGTTCGCCGCCCGAGGCCACCTTGGCCAGCGGCTGGGGGGCTGAGCCGGGATTGGCGCTGAACTGGATGGTGACGTCATCGCCCGGGTCGGCCCCGACGTCGATGCCCAGGCGGGCGTTGGGCATGGCCAGCTCCTGCAGGCGGGTCACGGCGGCGGCGGCGAGGGCGGGAGCGGCGGCCCGGCGGGCTCGGCCGACCTTGGCCGCGGCCTCGCCCAGGGCCTTCTCCGCCCGTGCCCGGCGGTCGTCCAGCCGCGCCGCCCGTTCCTCGTGGGCCTCCAGCTCACCCAGGCGAGCGGCGGTCTCGGCCCGGAAGTCCAGGACCTCGCCCAGGGTGTCGCCGTACTTGCGGCGCAGCTCGGACAGCAGGTGGCGACGATCCCGGACGGCGGCCAGCCGCTCCGGGTCGGGCTCGATGGTCTCGGCCGCGTCCCGCAGTTCGGCGGCCACGTCCTGCAGGTCGGCCTGTAGGCCGACCAGCCGGCCGGCCAGCTCCGTGAAGGGCGCCCGATCGGCCAGCGCCGCCCCGGCCGCGGCGAGGCGGTCCCGGGCGGCGTCCTCGCCCAGGAGCAGGTCGGCGGCGCCTTCGGCGGCCTCCCGATGGGCCACGGCATCGCCCAGCCGGTCGCCCTCGGCCTCCAGCTCCTGGTCCTCGTCCGGTCCGGTGATCGCCGCAGCATCGATCTCGGCCACCTGGAAGCGGAGCAGGTCCAGTTCGCGGGCCCGGGCCCGGTCGTCCCCGCCGAGGGCGGCCAGGGCGGCCTCGACCTCCTTCACCTCGGCCCGAGCGGACTCCAGGCCCGACAGGTCGATGTCCCCGAAGCGGTCCAGGGCGGCCCGCTGCGCCGGCCCCTGGAGGAGCGACTGGTGGGCGTGCTGGCCGTGGAGGTCGACCAGGAGCCTCCCGGCCTCGCTGAGGGCGGATGCGGTAGCGAGGCGGCCATCGACGTAGGCCCGACTGCGACCGTCGGCAGGGATGACGCGGCGGAGCACGATCTCGGCTTCGCCCAGCAGGAAACGGCCCTCGACGATCGCCTCGTCGCCGGCCGGGCCCACCAGGACGGGATCGGCGCGGCCGCCGACCAGGAGATCCACGGCCTCGACCAGCAGGGTCTTGCCCGCCCCGGTCTCACCGGTGAGGGCGGTCATGCCCGGGCCGAGCACCAGCTGGAGACGGTCGATGACGCCCAGGTTCTCCACGGCGAGCTCGGCCAGCATCAGGCGCTCACCGGTCGGCCAGGCCGAACTTGGACTTCAGGATCTGGTGGAAGTCCCGCGCCCCGAAGGTGACGAGCAGGGCGGCATGGGTCGAAGCCTGGCACTCGATGGCATCACCGTCGACGAGCTCGACGACCGGCTGGCCGTCGACGGAGAGCGTGGCGGGGCGATGGCCCTGGACCTCGAGGCGGACGACCTCGTCGGCATTCAGGACCAGCGTGCGGTCGAAGAGCATGTGGGGCGAGACGGGCGTCAGCAGGACCGCCCGGTGGTCGGGGGCCACGATGGGGCCCCGGGCCGACAACGAGTAGGCCGTGGACCCGGTCGGCGTGGCCACGATCAGGGCGTCGGCCGCGTACGTCGTGAAGAAGTCGTCGTCCAGGTCCACGCCGAGGCGCACGGTGTGCCCCGCGGCGGTGCGCTCGAGCACGGCCTCGTTCAGCGCCACCCAACGGCGCTCGTCACCGGCCGCCCCCTGGACCAGACACACATCCAGGAGCATCCGCTCCTCGATGCGGTGCTCGTCGGCGAAGAACCGCTCGAGGGAGCGGGACAGGTCGGCCGGGTCGACCTCGGTGAGGTAGCCGAGCTGGCCGAAGTTGACGCCCAGGATGGGCACGTCGTGAGCCGCCACCAGGCTGACCGCGCGCAGCATGGTGCCGTCACCGCCGAGACTGACGACGAGATCGAGGCCTTGGCCGAACCAGTCGTCGGGCACCCCTCGGTCCTCGAGGCCGGCCAGGTTGGCGTCGGGCTCGGGCAGCTCGACATCGTGGCCCCGCTCCCCCAACCAGGCGGCGACCTCCCGGGTGACGGTGGCTGCTTCCTCCCGCTGGTGGTGCAGGATCAGCCCGACCTTGGCCATCAGCCGGCCTCGGGGGCGCGGGCGTGGACCAGGAACTCCACGTTGCCGGCACCACCCTTCAGCGGAGAGGTCATCTCCCCCATGATGACGGCTCCGCGCCCGGTCAGCGCGTCTCGCACATCGGCCAGGGCTGCGGCCCGCACCTCGGGGTCCCGGATGACCCCCTTGCCCCGGCTGGCCTCGGCCCGCCCGACCTCGAACTGGGGCTTCACCAGCAGGACCAGATCGCCACCCGGTCGGACCAGGGCGAGCAGGGCCTCGAGCACGGTCCGCAGCGAGATGAAGGACAGGTCGCCCACGACCAGGTCGGCCGGGCCGCCCAGTCCGCCGAGGTCGATCGCCCGGATGTCCGTGCGCTCCCGGACGGTCACCCGAGGGTCGTTCCGCATCCGGGGATGGAGCTGGCCCCGGCCCACGTCCACGGCGATGACCGAGGCGCAACCCCGCTGTAGCAAGCAGTCGGTGAAGCCGCCGGTGGAGGACCCGGCGTCCAGGGCCCGCCGACCCTCGACCATGACGGCGAACTCGTCCAGCGCGGCGTCGAGCTTCTCGCCGCCCCGACTGACGAAACGGGGCGGCTCCCCCAGTACGAGCAAGGGCTCACCGGGGTCGACCATGCGGGCGGGCTTGGTCGCGATGGCGCCACCGACGGTCACCTTGCCCGCCTCGATCAGGGCCTGGGCCTGCTGGCGGGAGTCGACCAGGCCCCGCCGGACGAGGTCGAGGTCGAGCCGCCGGCGGGCAGCCAGCTACTTCGCCGCCGGCTTCTTGGCCGCGGGCTTCCGGGCCGCGGGCTTCCGGGCCGCAGGCTTCCGGGCCGGGGCCCTGGTCTTCTTCTCGACCGCGGCAACCCGCTTGGCGAGGGCGTCCAGGTCGGCCTGGGTCGCGGGCTGGAGCTTGGCCAGCTGGTCCTTGACCTCGGTGCGGACGCGCTCGGTCAGGGCCTCGCTCGACTTGCGGGAGCGTTCGACCAGGTCCTTGACCGCGTCCTGGGCCTCCTCGGCCCGGACCTCACCGGCCTTTACGAGATCCTTCACGATCTCCTCGGCCTTCTCACGGGTCACCTGGGCATGGGACACCCCGGCTTCCAGGTACTTGCGCACGACATCGATGACAGCCACGACCGGAACGCTACCGGTGCCTACGCTCCGACGGGTGCTTCCGCTGAAGGACGACAACCCCACTCGACGACCCGCCGTGGTGACCGTCGCCCTGATCCTGGTGAACGTGGCCGTCTTCGTGGTGCTCCAGCAGATGCAGCCCGGCACCGACACCGTGGCCGCCGAGGTCGACAC
>Ga0315283_10001538_pt1 | contig 18639 bp, 19 predicted proteins | sample YL17G09_0_MG_FD_204541 | JGI IMG/M metagenome (GOLD analysis project Ga0315283, IMG submission 204541) | Sediment microbial communities from Yellowstone Lake, YNP, Wyoming, USA - YL17G09_0 | ecosystem: Environmental > Aquatic > Freshwater > Lake > Sediment | place: USA: Wyoming | collected... | reverse complement strand
ATCAACAGCCCGACGACGCTGCTGCTCAATCAAGCTCCGGGTCGGATCTCAGTCCCCTACGCTGAAGCCGACATTGAGTCTACGACGGTCCAGTACGAGGGGACCGCCATCCCTGAGGCTCCTTGGGTTTCCAAGGGCTCAGTCACGGGAGTCTCCGACGGCGACCGCTACACGATCACTGACTCCAGCCTGACTGAGGTCGGCTACTGGTCGCGGGACTTTGAGCTTCCTGTCTCCTCGGTGGTTGGGACAGCGGCTCGGTTCAAGATTGAGAGCTACACACTCGACGGGGTGTTCACGGGCGTCGGGTTCGGCATCCACAACGACAGGCGGCTCTACCTCGCAGGAGCCCTGGTTGTAAACGGGCTCAAGCACATTGGTCTGCTGGCTCGGCCCGGTGAACTCAGTGCGTTGAGTTCGTGGATCGTCGGGCCTCTCGCCAACAGCACGATCTTGGCCGCCAAGATCGTCACATGCACGCTCGCTCAAGCACCCAAGCTGCTGGCGTCCGGGCAGAAGTTTCAGATCCTCTCTGGCAACCAGGCAGGCGTCTACACGGTCGATCAGGTCTTCATCGATCGCAGGCGCAGCCTCGTCACCATCACCATCATCGAGTCGTTCCCAGGCAATCCAGTCCTCTTCGGGAACAAGTTCGTGGACCTCGTCTTCGAGACGATGTGGGACGCGGACCAGTCCACATGGCGTCTCTACGCCAGCACCCGCAACGACTCGGTGCAGCTTGTGTTCGGCGGAGCTACTGGAGGCACGCTCGCCACTGTCTCAGGCGGCCCAGTTCTAGCCTCCCCGGCGTACCTCGGGCCAGACGTTCTTCCGCAGGGCTCTGGTCGGTACCTGTGGGGCTCGTTCGACCGCAAGGCCACGAACACGACGACGTGGGACTTCGTTCGGTACCTCTCGACGCCTGACGGTGGAACTCGGTTCTCGCGTGGCACCATCGTAGACACGCAGATGACGGGCGACCCGGAGGATGCCGAGTGGTTCCTCACGACGCCCTACGGGGACTCTGCGACCTCTGGTGGGCTTCTTCGGATCACCGCAACTCCTGCTGAAGCCAACCTCGACACTTCGTATGGGTACGGGCTGATCGACCCGTTCTTGAACGGTCGTCGTGTCTCCGCCTTCGACGCCAAGCTCAACATCGACCGAGACACCTCGGGAGCCGGTGGTGCCGCCCTCACGATGAAGGACACCCACCGTGAAGCGCGGCTCGGGAACATCCTCTACCAAGACAACGGCGGGCTCGGGAAGGCCATCCTCCCTCAGCCATCGGTCTCTCTCGTGGGGGCCACAGGCTATTCGACGCAGGGGTGGGCACCCTTCACTGACCCTGGGTTCGGGGCTCCGATCACATTCCCCAACGGCCCAGAGACGTTGATGGAGGGATCAGGACTCACTTCCTGGCTCTTGGTTCAATCGCTCCCGGTCCCGTCCATTAGTAACGGACGCACTTGCGAGTTCAGACTCGCGATGAGCGACTTCACGCTGAGCGGGACACTGGCCACGGGCCTGAACTTCTTGGCAAGCGTCAGTAACAGGATCGTCGCCATCACGTTCACTGGTCCAGATGTCGTCAATCTGGTTGACGTGACGGGTCCAGTCTTGGCGAGCGCCGCTGTTCCGTGGAGCGATGGCGCACGACGCACCTATCGCTTGGAGGTGATCCCGTCCTCCAACCTGGTCGAACTCTACGTCGATGATGTGTTTGCCACGTCCACGACGTTCCTGCCGTTCCCAATCTTCCCGGTCACGGCAGACGGCCTCTCGTTCGGGTACCTGACAGAGACCGGAGCTTCGTTCGCAGCTTCTTTGAGCAGCCTCTGTCTCATGGAGCGGCTCGACGGGGTAGCCAACGTCCATCGGACGTTCGGCATCTGGAAGGGCGGCGAGTTCGGGAACATCAACAACTGGGAGATCCCCCGGTCGGACGGCCTGAGTGTCCCCAACTCTGACCCCGCTTCCACCATCGTGGAGATGGACTGGCGCATCGAGTGCTGGGTCCGCCTGTTCGTGGACCCGACCTTCGGTGCGGTCTTCATCCGGCCAGATCTACCCCCGCCTCCTGGGTACACAGGCAACTTCGCCACGCAATCACTTGACCCCACGGCTTCTTGGGCGACGGTCGAGTACGCCAGGCTTCCTCGGGCTGAGAGCGACACCAGGTTCGGGTCGGTCTACTTCGGTGCTCTCAATCCGGCGGCCTCAACGCTCCAGTTCTGGAACGAGGTCCGGTACCGGGTCTTCACCCACACTTCCGTGGACTACCGCGCCCCTCAGCGGATGGCGCTCAATCAGTGGAACGTCATCACGAGCGGTGACTACCTCAAGGACCGGACCCCTGAGCAGGTCATCGTAGGGTCGCTCTCCCCCACGAGAGTCTCGCTCCGCCCGGCGCACATCTTCGCGAACAGGGTCTTCCAAGTCATCGTTGAGGGCATCCCCCTTCCGCAATCTACCTGGCGCTTCAACGCGGACAGCCAGGAGATCACCCTCTTCAACGAGCTACCCTCGACGGGCTACCCGGTCACGGTCGTCTTCGCGGTCGGCAAGCCGGTCACGACCACCTACCTCCAGACTCAACCTCTCCCTGAATCGCAAACGATACTCAATGAGGGCACTCCTGTCGTCCCGATGGGACAGGTTGGTCAGGCGACAGTCTCTACCGTCTCTGGTGACGGCGGGCCGACTCCGGCATTCCCTCCGGCGGTTCCGGCGAACCCGGCGTACTTCCTTCGGGACCAGTACCTCGTCCGGAAGTTCGTGGACGATCCCGATCTGCTGTACGAGCAGATGCAGTTCTTCCAACTGGAAGACGACGGCGTTCGCGGGAAGATCTCGTCCTTCTGCGACGGCCCAGGCAACGGGACAGGTCTTCGAGAACTCGGCCTCGACGGGTCGAGCTTCACGGAAAATCTCTCCCCGGTCACGTCCCCGTATGCCTCCAACTTCGGTCGAGGTGCCGGAAGATTTGGGCCGATTCTTCATGCGTCCGGTGGGCGTGCTGGGATCATGGGCCTCCTCGGACCGGCCATCTACGTCACGCCCTTCTCTGGACCCAATCCAGCCCCCACAGGGTTGGTGGCTGCGATCCTCTACCCGACCGGACCCTCGGCAGGGGTGGTTCCCGGCTCGGGTACCGGAGCCATCAACCGCGAGATCTTCTGGGTGCTCAGGCTGGGTTCCAGCCCAGGCTCGGTCCTGGCGAACGCCATCCCGCCGATCGACACCCCGCTGATCGAGGGGACGATCCTCCTCCCAATCGTCCCGGTCACGGCGGACCAGAACTACGCCTCGGCTGGCCCGGCTCCAATCTCACCGTCTATCGCTGGCCCAGTCACAGGCGCTGCCTGGTACCAGATGGCTGCGGCGGCCATGTTCCCAAGATTGGGTCCGTGGGCTGGCCTGGCGGCCCTGACCCCGAACTCTCTCCTGTACGGGGCGTCGGCACTTCAGCCTTCGGGCATCCCGCTCTCAGGACAAGGTATGGTTCTTCAGGGCGGCCTCCCCCTGCCCGGAGCCCCTCTGCCTGTGTCTGGGGTGCTCTGAACCCTTGGGCTCGCTACGTCGCCTATCTTCCGCGAAGGGAGCGGCCTCACCCTGAGTAGGATTGATGAGACAAAAGGATTCAATGCCTAGGCCGAAGCAAGGCTTCAAGATGGGAGCAGCCATTCGCTACAACGACGCAATCCTGGGCGCGAAGGGCAAGTTCCTCATCGAGCTTCGGGATTCCCGCACGGGCGACCTTCTCTACTACGAGGAGAGGGACAACATCATCACGCTCGACGGGGGCGTGTTGGCAGCGATGCTGTTCGCTGCCGGAGCCACCATGACCTCGGGCATCACCATGCTTGCGGTCGGCACAGGGGCAACCGGACCTCTCCTCAATCCGGACGCTCCTGACCCACGACAGAGGCACCTCAACGCCGAGATTGCGCGCAAGCCATTCTCCAGCGTGACGTTCCGAAACTCGGCGGGCGCTGTGTCCTCAGTGCCTACGAACGTCGTGGACTTCACCACGATCTTCGGTGAGGGTGAGGCGGTCGGTCCGCTCAATGAGATGGGCCTCATGCGGACGATCTCGATGAACCCGCTGGTGCTGAATCCGGTCCCCTCGGTGTTCCCCGCATACGATCCCACTGTCGATCTGACCCTGTTCGATGTGGAGGTCAACTACCTCACATTTTCTGTCGTCTCAAAGCCAAGTACGTCCGTGCTGACAATCACCTGGCGCTTGACCTTCTGACCGGGAAGCCCGATGCCCGACTTCAAGCGTTACTACAACGACCCGGCCTATCCGACCTCGGTATCGCGGGATGTACCTCCCGGCGAGTACTCGTGGGATTCGGTGATCTATCAGTCGGGCCGTCCCGTACTCGACGCTGAACTGAACCTCTCGGCTGGTGCGGCTGAGTACGCGAAGCTGCTTCAGGACTCAAAGACGCTGCCCTCGGGCTTCATTCGGGCGCAGTCGAGCCGTGATTCGTTCTCTGCCTTCAGCTTCCCCGCTGCGGTTGCTGGCAACGAGAACAAGTTCTTCCTCTCGAAGCTCATGGCCTTCGTCGCCGGGATGCCTGTGGTGGTCGAGTACACAGGTACGGCGACTCCGGGCACGAACGAGCTTGTTCTTCCGGTCCCCCCTCCGACGGTCGGTCCGCCTGACGTGAAGCGCACGGACTTCGTGTTCCTCGAAGTCTGGCGCACGCTCGTGGCTCCGAGTCCTCGGGCTATGGGCTCCGTGGAGATCGTAGATCCGGTTCTCACAATCTCCCCCGGCGACACGGTCACGATCGACGCGACAGCGGTGGCTGGACCCGTGGTGGTCTTCACGGCCAACGGCGGCGGCCCCACAGGCTTCGCAATCGGCGGCTCGGGCGCGACGACGGCCTCGGCACTCGCAGCAGCGATCAACAACCCACTCAACCTCCTGTATCCGAACTTTGTCGCCGCGAACACGAGCGGGACGAACTTCGTCACTGTCTCGGCTACGTTCGGCGGCCTGACAGGCAACCTGATCACTCTGGCTCGCGTCGAAGGTGTTCTTGGCTCAATCGTACTCTCGGGTGCGACCCTCCTTGGTGGAGCAAACCGCCCAAACAAGCCTTCTCAGGGCACTGTCTACCGTCATGGCAACGTGGGCAGCCCACTGGCTGTGGCCCTGCCGGATGAACTCGTTGATCCTGTGATCAACGCTGAGACGGCCCAACGAGTTCAGATCCAGTACCGGCTTCGGACCTACTCGAACATCCCGCCGCTGGGGATCAACCCCAAGACCCAGCCAGACGGGTTCTCCAATCTTTCGATCGTCGCTCAGGGCGCACAGGCAGCCCCGGTGGCGACCTATCCGTTCGTCCCGGCTGACAACACCTCGATCTCTGGAAACTCCGACGCAACCCTGTACGGTATCGAAGACGGCGGCCTTTACATCGCTGGAGATGGCTCGCAGGCAGCAGCCTTTGCCCTCGGGACGGTGGATGGGTTCGTGTACGCGATCCCCGTCTGCTTCGCGTTCAGGCGCAGCGATGCCACGCTCACGAGCGGGTTCAATCCAGCAGCTTCAGCCAACAGTGCGCTCCCGGTTGCTCACGCGGCTGGGTTCCCGAACGGGAACCTCAATCCTTCAGGTCCGTACTTGATTGCAGCAGGCAAGTCAGACCGACCTGACGGCCTTTTCGCGGACATCATCGTTCCGACCGACCTACTGGATCTGCGGCGTCACGTCACTCCTCCGGGCTACGACTTCGGCTCGGAGATGAAGTACCAGCTTCAGAGCCTCCTCGACAAGAAGACTGCTACTTGGCAGGTAGACGGCTCTGACTGGGCAATCATCGGCAACGGCTCAGGGGATCAATCCACCTACCCGTTGTTCTGCGATGAGGTTGGTCGTGAGACTGCGAATGGCGGCGTGCCTCCGGCCTCTGGAAACGCTACTGGTCGTGGCAACACGATCCGCAACTACGACCACATCTCTCGCAGGTTTGGATCCCAGTCAGTAGTCGAGCGTGTCGTGTTCGAGGTGCCTTCTGTGGGGGTGCTCCCGACTGGCATCACGGTCGTGAAGGTGCCTCCCAGCGTGAACACCTGGGGTGAGGGAGACTCGATCACCATCGCCTTCGGCGGGGCGGCGGCATTGAACCCCTCGACGGTCCAGCTTTGGACTGGTCCTGGTGACGTTCCTGGTGCGACGGTCGCTGGCTTCTGGCCGGTCGGCACGAAGGTCACTGATCTGATCTCCGTCTTCCACGACGACGGCCACAACGTCACACCCATCGATCAGCACGTCCAACTTACGACGGTCGTTGGTATTGGCACTGAGGTCGTCACACTCACCCTCGATGCGAACCCATCCGTTGTGAATGACGGTGGGCTGGGTCCGGACCACCCGGTCATCGGCACCGCACTCGACAATGGTTCGACACGCCGGATCTTCATCGAGTTGGAGATCACCTACCCGACGGGATTCGGTCTGACTCAGACTCCTGATGTCAATGTCGTCCCGGATCTTGCGTCTGGGTACGCGGGCTACGATGCTGGTCCCATCATCGAGAACGCTCCGATTCAGCGGCCTCCTGAGATGAGGGCTGATTGGATCCCACAGCCCAAGTTCCGGTCTGGCTACCGTGAGGTCAAGCTCGAACAGAAGACGATGGCGGGAGGCACTTGGGTCATGGATAACCTCGTCACGCGCACTGGCGCGACGGTGTACCCACCCAGGAGATTCTTCGCGGACAATCTCTTCGCTGCCGCTGCGGTTCCTTTGGCAACCTCGACCTACGGTAGTTCCGAACGCCGCATCGATCTGGCAGTCCCTGTCGCAAACCAGACGGACCTTCTGGTGCTCTACTACACCCAAGATCCGATCCCGAACGCGGGTGCGGTCGGCTACCAGACTGCCGTCTACTACCGCACGAACGCCCCACAGACGGCGGGCACTCAAGCGGGCGTGTTGCCCCCGACCCTGCTGCCCACCGAACTGACTGTGGAGCCGGTGAGCGTTTCTTCGGAGGTCTGGACCGGGCAGACTGGCAAAGGCTCAGTGGACCTCGGGTTCCCCTACGAGTCCCCCCTCGATCAGATCGCGGTCGCTACTGGATTCCCTCCGGCTGCAATCCCGAAGGAGTGGTACTTCTCGGCTCTGGCTGAAGTCTCAATTGCTGACTTCTCAGCGAGCACGGGCCTCCTCAGTCTGCACTCGTTCGTTCAGGTGGACGGAACCAACCCGATTCAACTCGGGGACACCCTCTCAGGTCGTGGCCCGGACAAAGACCCTGAGTTCCGTGCCTACTACGACCTGGCGAACCCAGGTGGGTACAAGCCCACGGCGATGGCGCAACCACTCTTCGGACCGACTCGCCACAAGGTCTTCCAGCCGATGATCGTGCGGACGACTCAGGACACGCTGCTCTTCCGCAAGGGTGAGTTGCTCCTGATGGTTCTGTCCCGATTTGCAGAACTCGACCCCGACAACAAGATCACCTTCTCGGACCTTCCCGCGATCCGAACAGCGGCGGCCCTCTATCGGACGCGCAACCTGCTGTTGACCGTCGGAGATTGACGCCATGCCGCGCAGAGTAGACCCATCCTCAATCATCACAGGCGCAGGCTCGGCCATCCCCGGCTCGGTGAGCGCATCTGCGGTCACCTCGGGTGATACCGGCTCATCGTCTGGTCCCCTCGATGCCCACATCGCTGACCCTGCGGGGGCGCACCCGGCCTCTGCGATCTCGATCCAAGACCTCTTCGAGCGGTATCTCGCAGGCGATGTAGAAGGCGCTCTGGGCGAACTGGCGGCCCTGGTGCCTCCGGCTCCCGGACCCATCGGCTCGGCTGGTCCTCCGTGGCTCGGCTCGACCAACTCTGGGATCCCCGACTGGGGCATCCTCAAGCTCTGGGACGGGGCTCTTACCCTCTCGTCGGTCAACACCCCGGATGAGATCTACCCGTACTACTGGCGGGCTCCTGTCTCGGCCACGGGAACCGGAGTGGACCTTCAGTCCGACACCATCTTCAACGTGGTCGATGCTGTCGGCCCGAACATCTACACGGGCGGCGGCATCGGGAAAGCCCACGCTGGGTTCGCCACGGTTGCGATGGGAGGTTTGCCTGACGGCTACCCGTCGTGGAGAATCCTCCCGTCTCTCCCGCTCTCGGCAGGTGGTGACATCGCCACGGTCGTCTCGGGGATCGTGTCTCCGGCAGATCGAGGTGTCATCGCCCTCGTGACGTGGCCCGCAGGAGACCTCACGGTCCCGGCAGCGGCGGCTTCAATCGCTGACATCCAGGCCAGGTGCTTGGCTGCGCTCGTCCTCGGGCAGGGCATCTCCTCGGGCGGCGGTGGTTGCGACGGCGCACCAGGCGGCATCTTCACGATCGGTTCCCCGACGCCCTACGACTTCCCAGGTCAGGCATCTGGTCAGTGGGAACTGGACGAGATCCACTCCGGCGTGCCTCGCGCCGGAGGCACGGCCCCGGTCGCAGACCCTGCTGCGGGTCAGGTCCGGCTCCTCACAGACCCGGCTGCGACTACATTCCCGTCCGTGGTTCCCGGAGGGATGCCAATCTTCGGTGCGACCCCAACAGCTACGGGTGGTGGAACAGTCAGCAACTTCTTCGCGTACCGGCTCCCGTACCTGAAGGACTACTCGTCGCTGACAGGGTTGATCTACACGCCAGTCTTCGAGAAGAACCGCTTTTTCATCAAGATCCAACCGGCCCAGCCGACTCTCCCTCCGTTCGCTCCGATGGGAGAGGGTGGTGGCTACGATGACTTCACAGCAGACTACTGGGCGATTCAGATCGCCCGCTACCGCCACAGGTTCGTCCTCGCACTCGGCGCACCTGGCCTGCTTCGGAGGGACGGCAGCTACGCGCTTGTCCACTTCCGACGCGAGCAGTTCTTCGAGGAGTACGTCGTGGACGGCATCGTGCCGACCGCCGACAAGGTCTACTCGGTCAACATGATCTCGTGGTCTGGCGCAGCCCAGGTGGGCAACCTGGTGGACCTGACCCTCGTGGCCCCTACGGCTTCTCCGGCCTACACGGTCAACACGGCAGAGGTCACAGAAGATCCAAGTCTCCTCGTCCCGGCTCTCTTCGGACTCCCTGCCTTCACCTTGGCAGTGAAGGGTGGGGCGACCTCCACAGAGGTATCCGGGGTGACCTACTTCGTCCCCCGAGACTACACGATGTTGGATGCCAACCCCCTATCCTTCAATCTCGGGATCACCGACATCCAGGCGACCATCACGTCTGTCTTCGCAGACAGCTATCGGTCCCACGACAAGGTACCTACGGCAGGGCCGGTCTTTGGAGACACGCGGTTCCAGGCGATCAATCAGAACCCTGCGTTCGTGTCGCTCTCAGCGTTCTCCTACGAGGGTGATGAGAACGTAGCGGCTCCTGCCTCTACGATCTTGGTAGGCAGCGTCCTCGCCAACACTGCCCTGTTCCCGGCCTTCCTCGGTCAGGTACGTCGTCAACGTATCGAATTTGGATACGCCGATCTCAACGGAGGAGCCACCAATCCAGCGATTGCGGCCAACGGCGTGATCTCTATGGGGCCGTTTACGATCCCAGATGGGATCGTGTTCACTGGGGACGAGAACACCCCCTCCTTCACTGAGAACGCGAAGGTCCGGATTGTCGTCCGGAAGGCGCTCAATGTGGACGGCCCGACCGGATTCCCACTTCCGTCGAGTCCTCCTGGTGGGTTGGATCTCCCTTCGTTCGTCGTGACGAAGTACCTCTACCACTCGATGAAGGAGATCAACAACCCTCCTGGCTCCGTGAAGCCCACCTACGGCAACGCAGCCGTCCTCGCGAACGCTGTGGAGAACTCTGTGAAGGACCGTGAGGAGCGGTTCCTCGATGAGGTCTACCGCTACCCGTACTCGTGGCTGCCCTCTGCGCTTCCCGTCGCAACGAGAGCACAGCTTCTCGGGGCTGGACTTCCCTTCGGCTTCGCTCCGATCCCGGTTCCTGTACAGCCGATCCTCGGTGACCCGAACTACCCTGGGTACTACTTCTCGGCGTTGAACATCGAGAATCTCATCACGAGCATCTCTCCTGGGATCCCCTTCGAGCTTCAGGTTGCTGGCCTTCCTGAGCGCAACCCTCCACACACGGATGGTGTGGACGCGCCCTTCCCGTCTCGTGGTGTGCTCATCTACCCGAAGGACAACTACTCGGTTGGGTACAACCCGGCAGGACCGGACTACTCAATCCCTGGAGTGAACAACCGTGCCTACCAGCGTTGCTTCGACGCTGGTGCTGCGAACGTCGGGGCAAGCTCTGTCATCCTTCGGTTCTGGGGAGTGACACTTGCTGACTTTGCCTTCGCAGGTCCCGGTCCTGGTGGATTGGGGATTGCCTGCACAGTGAAGGTTCCGGGTCTGACGACCTGGATGGACGCAGGACGCCCAGACGGCGCAGGCCCATCGAAGCAAGACCCGGCGCTAGACGGCGCTGGCTGCCTCGTGGTTGGCCCCAACACCTTCGACCTCATCGACCCAGGCAGCCAGATTCAGTACGCGCAGGTTGAGGTCAATCTCGGACCACTCGCCACGCTCTTCCTGAACGGGGAAGGGAAGTGCCCCATCCTCGTCCAGATCATCATGAAGTTCGCGGTCGCCCAGGCGGTCGGAGTTCTTGACTGGCGAAACGTAGCCCCCACGGCTCCAACGAGTCAGTGCAAAGGACTCGTCGGCATCGAAGTGGTCGTCCCTTGAGGACTGGAGACGGCTGAGGGTGGTTGGCCTATCGACCATCTAAGTTACGACTATGGATGGCCTACTCCAATCGACCTTCAGTCCGCTTCTTCAGTATGGGGTACTGGGCATCAACACCATCGTCTTTGCGATGGTTATCTACTACCTGTGGACCTCAGGGAACAAGGAGCGTGAGCGGCTCATGACGCAGATCACGGCGCTCCAAGACGCTCGTGTAGCAAGCGAGCACGCCATCCACACTGCCCGTATGGCAAGTGAGCGAGAGATTCACGAAGCCCGTGTTGCCGACTACAAGATCGTTCAGGGAACGCTCCTCGAAGTGACGCGGCAAAGTACGGCTGCGGTCGCCGCAGCCACATCCGCCGTGGAGGCGATGCGTGAGACGATGCTTGACACGAAGACTACCCTCAAGGAGCTAGGTGACGAACTGAGGCACAGAAGGGGATAACCCATGCCCACAAAAGAGAAGCAGGATCAGACACCCGTCAGCGTCAAACCAGGAAGGGAGCCAGAAGTGAGTAGAGAAGAGATTGACAACGAGATCCGCTCATACCTCGGCGGCCTCCCCCCTTCCGTGGACAAGCTGAAGGAAGCGGCTGACAAGGCCATCAAGGAGTCCAGAGACCTTCGCATGGAGGCTCGCCGGACATCCACAGCCAGTCAATCTGGCATGAAGCGGGTCGTGCCCAAGGCACCCCAGAAGTAGTCTGGCTATCCTGTTTCCTGCTGTAAGGTACGAACATGGGCGACAATCTTCGATCTCGGGTGATCCGGCTGGCGCACGCCAACCCAGATCTGCGTCCACATCTCCTCCCCCTCCTGGCGGGGAAGACGGCGATGGAGTTCCCGACCGAAGATGCCAGGAAGAAGTACCTGGACGAGCACCCTGACGCGGACGCCTCCAAGCACACAATCTCCAAGTCGGATGAGGCTGCTGCGCCCAAGAAGGACGACAAGCCCTCCGGTGGGATTGCAGCGAAGTTCAAGAGCTTCATCTCGAAGGTCAAGGACGCGAAGCCGGACATCATCAAGGCCATCAAGGGAGCCCCTGAGAAGGTCCAGGCATTCTTCGCAGACCCTGAGGCTCGGAAGAAGGCGACCACGCAGGCGTCCGAGGCCATCGCGAAGGCCCCCGGAAAGATTGCGAACAGGATCTACGAGTCTGCGAAGGCTGAACTCAAGGAGATCAAGCACGCTGGACATGCCGTCAAGAAGCTCTTCAAGAAGCCCCCAGAGAAGTGGGACAAGGAAGACAAGAAGGCCGTCTACGCGGCCTCTGTCTACGTCGCCGGGGCAGCGATGGCGGCAGCGGGCGGTGGCCCCCTGATGGCGGCAGGAGCCCTCGGCAAGGCTTTCGCGTCTCACGTCGGGATGAAGGCCATCAGCCACATCGTGGACCACGGCTTCCTCCACTTCGAGGCCGGTGAGACGGTTCTTCATGCGCTGCATCCAATCATGCACGTCATGGAGCACCTCGCCGCCGATGAGAGTGCTAAGGACGAGGACCACGAGAAGAACCTCATCCAGTACCTCACGGTTGCCGTGGGCAAGATCATGGAGGATGGGCTCTCCGACGAAGACATGCAGAAGGTGCTTCAGGGCGAAGAGCCGGACTCAGAGTCCATCGGCCAGCCCAAGGCAGCCAAGTAGACGACCGCCACGACCTGTGGCAGACTCTTCGAGTGCTGACCCCCGTACCCAGAACAACTCCCTTCACGATCGGGCCGCTCGCGGCGGCCTATCGAAGGAGAGTGTCTCATGGGTCATTTCAAACGCGGTCGTTCCAAGAATCGTAGGTCGGGGTGTCTCTTCTGCAAGCCGCAGAAGCTCTGCGGGCAGAAGGCGAAGGTTCGGGACAAGATCCCCGAGCAGGTCTCCCAACTCTCGTTCCGAGAGCAACTCGCAGAAGGTCTAGGCCACGACCGCGAGTGGTTCTGGGACGAGCTTTCCGACGAAGAGTGGCTCTACGAGACGTGCGACTGCTCGGAGTGCTGCTCCTGGCAGGAGAACCTTGAGGCGTCTCCCGCGCACCTCTCAGGGCCGCTCGTAGCTCCGGTGGTTCAGCCCCACCAGACGTACAGGGCTTCGCGCAACCGGGGGAACACTTCGGGGATCTCCAGGTAGAGACAGACAGCCGCCACGCTCGTCGGGGCTCCGTCCTTGAGGTAGGGGTAGAGCCCCTGATTGAGGAACTTCCACCGATTGCGGGGGCCGTCCTTCGTGTGCTCCTCGCAGTAGTCGATCGAGTCGTCGTGCCTGTACCAGTCAGGGTGCGAGGTCAGGGGTCGAATGAGGAGGGCGTCCTTCAACCCGAACTCGTTCTCGAAGAGGACGTAGTTGGAGTTGTTTGCGCCCTTCTGGTAGGCCCATGACTTGGAGTTCTCGCACGAGAGGAGAACGTCCAGGTCGAAGTGCTTCTTGGCGTCCCCTCCGGAGAGAGCCTCGATCGCTGGGCGGTTCGCCTTGACCCATTCGTTGAAGGTGCCTCGGCTCATCTCGCAGAAGTCCTCTCGTCGCTGCTCGAATGCCAGCGTCGTCTTGAACTTGCGGACTCCGTAGCCGATCGCCTTGTGTACTCGAATGCCCATCAGCGGGTCACTTCTGCACGGCGGGCCAACTCCGCGAGTGCTGCTCTGAACAAGCGCCAGTAGGTGTCGTCGGTGCCCGTCTCGTGGGCACGGGCGTAGTTGGCAATCCGCTCGCGAAGTGCCTCAACGGTGAGTTTATCGTTGCCGGGTTCCTCAGACACCCGAAGCAGACAGTCAAACTCAGCCTCAGCCTCCTGCTGATACTGACGGGCCTCCTGAAGGCGAAGCTCCAACCACTTGGTACGGCTGCGAGTATCGTCCCTCCGGGCCTTCGCGTCTTTGGTGGGGTCCACTGCCTCGCTCATGTCTTCGGCTCCTTGATTCCATACATGCGAGGACCGCGAGCCTCCTTCACGGAGCCGACCCAGATTGGGGCGATCCAGTTACTGATCGTGGGACGCTGTCCCTTCGGGATCAGTGTCCCCTCAATCTTGCGGGGACCGACCAGGAATGTGTGGTAGTGGCCTCGGCGGATGTGCCCGGAGACTCTCCGGCCCGTCGAGGTGAAGTCCCGGTCGCCGCCGACCTCCTGTTCGATGGTCGATCCGATCCACACGACCTTGTGCTCAGGGAGCGTGTCCAACTTGCGTTGAAGCGCCTTGCCTGAACCCTTGCGTGGGTTTTTGGTTCCCTTGAGCCGTGACTTCAGGCGGGCTCGCTCGCCCTCGTTCGTCACCGTGTTGCTCACCTCGCTGTTCGAGGAGTTCATGTAGAGGATCGTGTTGATCACGACACGCATGAGCTTTCGAGCCGTCTCCTTGACCCTGATGACGTGTTCCTCCGACTGTCCTCGCTGGAACATCTCCATGCTGCGGTCGGAGGCTTCGTTCCTTCGGTTGTTCAGGAGGGAGTGGAGAGCGTGGTCGATGTTGATTTTCCCGTTGTGTCCGCGAGACTCCTGGAGGATGCGGTCCTGGTGAGGGAGCATCTGTGATTCCTCTTCCATGTTGGAGAGGGCGGAGTTCATGTTGGCGTCCGACACAATCGACTCGAACTCGTCTTCGAGTCCCTTGTCGTCGCTGTGTGGACCGAACGCCAACTGCTGCTCATCGAGACTCATGTTCTGCTTCGTCCACCGGTCGAGGTCGAGACGGAACCAGAACGTCGCGTCGTCCAGCGGGTCAAGACTCTTCTCGTTGGCGGCACCCCAAGCGAGGATGATGACTGCGTTCGCCGTGGGCTCCTTCGCCACATAGCACCCGGATACCGTGTGCCATTGGGTTCGCTCCCCGCCCCAAAGAGTGAGCCCCTCGGAGTCTGGGGTCGCCAAGTAGAAGCACGGATGGGGAAGTCGAATCAGGTCCGTGGGGATGTTCTCCAGGGACGTGTTCGCGAACGCTGCCTGCATCCTCGGTCCAACCACCACCACTTGCTGCTGGTGCCACTGGTACATGAGGACCAGTCGGGTCATCGAGTACGTCGTCCCATACGCTCTCGCGAAGTCCCCCAAGCCGCACGACTCCCCAGTGGGATCGTTGATGATCTCCAGCCGATGTTCTGCGTCGAGGCTGAGGACGTGCTTGAGGAATGGAACCTCGTGCGCCTTCAACGCCTCGAAGTGGATGCGTGGCTTTGGCAGGGTCATGCGTCTACATTGGAAACGGTTGGGGGCGCTCTCTTTTCACGATCCCACCCTTTACGCTTTTCGTTTATCGCCCCCAAAGGTAACAGGTGTTTCCATGAGCCAGGACGACCCCCCTTCCCGCCCAGTTCGACGGCCCTCATCCTCCGTGGGTCACATCGAAAAGTGGGGAATTGTCGAGGCTTGGCTCGCTGGGGACAAGGAGCGCAAGGTCACCCTCTCGTCCGGAACGCATGGCCTCAAGGTCACGGTCATCGACCCAATCAACGGTGAATTCACTGAAGATGTTGGTCGTGAGGAAGAACCCAGTGCCACCGCTCTGCGGTGCCTGGGTCGATTTTCTTCCTTGACCCCCTAGACATGGTGACAGCCCACAGCTATTGTCTGCGAGTCATGCAGCCCCATCTCACCTAGGTTCGTTCTCGCGGTCCTCCGCCACAGAAGTTCGCCGCACGTCACCCGTGTCTCGAATTTCTCAGGAGGATCCGATGGAAAAGAACGAACAGATCGATGGGTTGAAGAAGACGCTCGCCGCAACGGTCGAGCGCAAGCAGCAGAACACCCGTGAGCGGGTCGCCTACAAGAAGGCGACGCCCGTGAGCGACGAGCGAAGCAACATGCTTCGCTCGTACTGGAGCACGAACTCGGATCTCAAGGAAGAGATCCGCTACCAGGGGCTCGCCTACGCCTTCCTGCGGGGTCGGCGCTACTGGGTGACCGAGAGGACGACCAAGCACCCGCCGGTCGCTGCAATCATCGCTGGGGCGCTCGGCGGCCCCTCCTTCACGGAGGCTGTCCAGGCGTGGCTCGACGAGAGCCCGACCCCGGAAGAGAAGCTCGCGTTCGACCAGCACCTCGCTGCTGCGACCGCGAAGGCCCGCGAAGAGTACCGAGCGCGCTCTGCCGCCAAGAGGGCCGCGTGACCCGCTACCTCGCAATCATCCACCGGGAGAGTTGCACCTACAGCCTGTGCAGGCGTGGATGCTGCGGCACCGGACACACCGACAGTCTCTTCGAGAAGCTCTACACAGAGGACCGCTCGGAGATCATCCACTTCCTCGTCAACTCCCACGTCGAGGCTGCTCACGAGGCAGCCTCGGAAGAGCGGTACCAGGATCGGACCCACACCCTCATCATCGACGGGTTCCCCGACGACGAGTGGGCGGACGAGTTCTCGGACGAGGACGCTGAGAAGCGTGGGCTCCTCGCTGAGATGGCGTCCATCAAGGCTGAGGTCGCGGCTGAGGTCGATGTCCGCCTTGCTGCCAAGAAGGTCAAGGCAGCCGAAGAGGCAAGGATCGCTGCCGAGAAGCAGGTCGTGGAGCGGAGGGAGGCCGACCTCCGCCGACTGGCAGACCTTGAGCGTCAGAAGGTCGAGCTTCAGGCGAAGCTCGGAGGTGCAGCGTGAAGGGCTACCTCGTCGCGTGCTCGACGGGCTGCACTTGCTGCTCGAACGAGAACCACACCAGGGGGCCATTCTCCTCCCGCGAGATTGCGGAGGGAGCCTGCGCCAAGTACTTGGAGGTCGGAGTTCTCGGCTCCCAGTACGCCCGCAAGGGACGCTACCAGGTCGAGGAGTACGACGCGGAGCTTCTGCCGGACGGTCGGGTGATCGTCGCCAACGTGGTGTTCCCGAAGTGGAAGGACGAGGACATTCTGGTGGACGACCAGGTTTACCTGGAGATCAGGTCGTGAAGCTCTTCCTGGTGACCCGGCGGGACCTCTCCGCCGGGTTGCGGGCCGCCATGCTCTGCCACGCGCTGCGGGAGTTCGGGGCAGGACATGGGAGGATTGACGCGGAGTGGTACGCCACCTCGAACACGCTCGTGCTTCTGGAGACCGACGGCCTCGACTCGCTCACCGAGTTGGCCAACCTCGCCGCGAGGCGGGGCGTCCCAATCTCCCGGTTCGAGGAGCCCGACCTCGGAGGAGTTCTCGCTGCTGTCGCTATCGGCCCGTCAGGGCGTAAGCTGGTTCGTGACCTCCCGCTGGCGTTTGCGTGAGGCCGCATGGTCCCGTAGCCTAGTTGGTTCAGGCAGCGGCTTCTAACACCGAGTGACGTGGGTTCAAATCCCACCGGGACCGCTGATCGTCGAAGGGAAGTAGAGATGAAGGGCGGCAACCTCTCACGGCACAAGAAGACGAAGCTCGGGATGCTCCCAGGAGACATTGGGATCCAGGGCAAGGCCCAGATGCTGGAGAAGCGCGTGCGAGTGCTGCCTGAGTCGATGGACCCCAAGGGCACCATCGGAGCGAAGTGCGCGAAGGGCTACAAGCAGGACGTAGTGAAGATGGCGAACCGCAGGACAAGGCGGGCACCAGTCGAGACAACCAACGAGGAGTGAGTCATGGAAAGCGTGATCGTAGAAATCAGGGCTGGTGAGGGTGGCGACGATGCTAAGGCGCTCGTCTTGGAGCAGTTCGCGGTGTACGCGAAGCTCATGGAGCGGCTGGAGTGTCTTTGACTGCTTCATCGTAGACGAACGCTCCGGCTTCCTCTCATTCCAAGTGAGCGGCAAGGGCGCAAAGGCGACCTTCGCTCAGGAGTCGGGAGGGCACCGTTGGCAGCGCGTCCCAGCGAACGACAAGCGAGGTCGGGTGCAGACCTCTACCGTCACTGTCGCCGTCCTTGAAGAGCCTCGGGAGCACGACCTCCGCATCGAGGACAAGGACATCGAGTGGCAGACCTGCCGTGGCTCCGGTGCGGGCGGACAACATCGCAACAAGACGGAATCTGCCGTTCAAATGACGCACCTCCCCACGGGGATCCGTGTGCGCGTCGAGAACGAACGCTCCCAGCACCAGAACCGCGAGACGGCCATGCGAGTCCTGAAGGCTCGTATCTTCGAGGCCCGTCAGACGGCTGCGGCAGAGGCGCGTGCAGGCTCCCGTCGGAGTCAGGTCGGATCGGGCATGAGGGGAGACAAGATCAGGACCATCAGAGCCCAAGATGGTCAGGTCACCGACCACCGCTCGAACAAGCAGATCCGCTACAAGGACTACGTTCGCGGCAACTGGGAGGGGCTTCTTCGCTAAAGGATACGACGGAGTGGCAGCCCACCCCGAAGTACCGAATCGAGCGACGGCATCCTCTTGAAGTCCCGCTCGTCGGTGAGCTTGCCCGTCTCCCGGTAGGTCGTGAGTGCAGCACTCACGTCCCCGTGTCTTGGGCAAGTGTCACCCGGACAGTGGAAGTAGCAGCGCCCGACGGATACACCGTCGGCAGTCCGTTCGCGGATTGGGCAGGAGTTCGGGGAGATGAACTTCGATGTCTCGGTCATGGCTCAGTCCCCGTCCCACACGCCGTCAGGGCGCATCTGTGCTAGTGCCAGCAGCCCACAGAGCGCCTGCTTGGCGTTGCCCTCGGTCGGCTTCCAGTAGTCCGTGTCCACGTCGTCTCCGAGCTTCGAGATCGCGTCCTTGAGGATCGGAATGCTCTCGGCTCCCGTCTTCCCGTAGATCGTGCGGATCCCTTGACGGGGCTTCCCGTCGAACGAGTCCACGTTGGCGGGATCCACGAACGTCTCAAAGACCCGGTAGAAGTGAGGGGCAAAATTGTATGTGACGTTGAGACGCAGGCGCGTGTCGCCCCCCATCCGGTACGTTCCGCCCGTGATGTGGTGCTTCACCTCGGCTTCGAGGACTTCCTTCGTGACGGGATCGACCAGATCGATGTCGTAGCTCATGCGGGCCTCGTGGTTGTTACACCTTCCGATTGAAACGGGCG
>Ga0315283_10001537_pt1 | contig 18640 bp, 13 predicted proteins | sample YL17G09_0_MG_FD_204541 | JGI IMG/M metagenome (GOLD analysis project Ga0315283, IMG submission 204541) | Sediment microbial communities from Yellowstone Lake, YNP, Wyoming, USA - YL17G09_0 | ecosystem: Environmental > Aquatic > Freshwater > Lake > Sediment | place: USA: Wyoming | collected... | reverse complement strand
GACGAGGTCAACGTTGTCGTCCACGGCCACGAGCCGACGCTGTCGGAGATGATCGTCGCGGCCTCTACCGACCCCGAGCTTATCGAGTATGCCAAGACCAAGGGGGCGAACGGGATCAACCTGGCCGGTATCTGCTGCACGGCCAACGAGATCCTCATGCGCCACGGCATCCCGCCGGCGGGCAACTTCCTCTCGCAGGAACTGGCCATCGCCACGGGGGCCGTTGAAGCCATGGTCGTCGACGTCCAATGCATCATGCAGTCGCTGGCCGAGGTGGCGTCCCACTTCCACACCATGCTCATCACCACCTCACGCAAGGCGAAGATCGAGGGTGCGACCCACATGGAGTACGACGAGCACCGGGCGTATGACAGCGCCAAGGAGATCGTCAAGGCGGCCATCGACAACTATCCCAACCGCCAGAGGACGAACATCCCCCACACCGACCAAGCCCTTATCGCCGGCTTCTCCCACGAGTACGTGCGCTACATGCAGGGCGGCCTCTATCGCGGGTCATTCCGGCCGCTGAACGACGCGGTGGCCCAGGGCCGCATCCGCGGGCTTGCCGCCGTGGTGGGCTGCAACAACACCAAGGTCGTGCAGGACCAGCCGACCGTGCAGATAGTCCGCGAGCTCATCAAGAACGACGTGCTCGTAGTGGTCACCGGGTGCGCGGCCACTGGGGCCGCCAAGTACGGCTACCTCCGGCCGGAGTTCATGGACCAGGCCGGCGCCGGTCTGCGTGAGGTCTGCGAGGCCATTGGCATCCCGCCCGTGATCCACGTGGGCTCCTGCGTCGACAACTCGCGCATCCTGACCATCCTCACCGAATGCGCCACCGAAGGCGGCCTGGGCGAAGACATCTCCGACCTGCCTGCCGTGGGTATCTGCCCCGAGTACATGTCCGAGAAGGCCCTGGCCATCGGCTCCTACTGCGCGGCATCGGGTGCCTACACCCTGTTCGGCCTGCCGTCGCCCGTAGAGAACAGCCCGGAAGTGGTCGACATCATGCTGAACGGCTGGCTGAAGCGGTTCGGAGGCGGCATCGAGTTCGAGCCCGACATCGACGCGCTCATCGCCAAGGCCTTGGCGGCCATCGACAGGAAGCGCGCAGCCCTCAGTCTGGCCGAGTACGACCCGCAACGCTTCGGCGAAAGCGGTGACGATCTGATGGAAGAGGTGCTCGCCGGTCTGCAAGAGGGCGAACCTCTCAGCGTCTATTCCGTGCCCCGCTAAGCCGCCGCCGGATAGGAGGAGTCATACGTGTCTAGGTATATCGCCAAGGCTGCCCTCCGCGGCGCCAACCTGATCGTCGGCGAGGCCGAGCAGATGGTGGAATCGGCCATCGCCGATCTAGGGGAGGACAAGCCGGTAGCCTTCACCAACACCGCTTACTACCTGCCCGTCATTCTCGGGTTCACGGGGATGGAGGTGACCAACCTGGGTGAGCTGCGAAACGCGGTGACCCACGCGAAACACCTGCTGAACTCGGTCCCGCTCGACACGCTGTGGTTGCCGTACTTGGGCGAGACCTTGGACAGCGGCGCCGCCACTCTCCTGGCCATGGAGGCCATCGAGGCGGTGCGCTTTGTCCGCGGGCAGCAGCCGGAGCCCATACCCGGCCTGAATCTCACGGGCACGAGCTTCACGAGCCCCGACAGCAACGGCGGGGGTGGCGGCGGGTACGCCAACGGTCCCATCGACGACATCCAGCTGCGGGCCTGGGGTATCCAGCTGGTCGACGGCCGCATGCCCGGTTTCGCTGCCATCGTCGGCGCGGCACGCAGCAACGAGGCGGCCGTGTCCATCGTCCGGGAGCTGCAGAAGCGCAACATCCTCGTGTTCCTCTCCGGCAACGTGAACGGGCGGAGCATCATCCATCAGTTGCAGGAAGAGGGTGTCGAGATGGGCTACGACACCTACATCGTGCCTTTCGGCACCGATACCATCTCGGCCATCTACGCCCTAGGTTTCGCGACCCGCTCGGCCCTCACGTTCGGGGGCATGTCGGGCGGCCAGACCCGCGACATCCTGCTCTACAACAAGTACCGGGTGTTCGCCTTCGTGCTCGCTCTGGGTGAGGTGGACGACCTGAAGTACGCGGCGGCGGCGGGCGCCATCAACTATGGCTTCCCTACGATCGCCGATACGGTGATCCCCCAGATCCTGCCCAGCGGTATCACCTCCTACGAGCACGTCATCAGCATGCCCTTCGACGACATCCCGGGTGACAACGACACCGAGAGGGCGCGGCGCATGGTGCAGCGCTGCATGGAGGTCCGCGGGGTCAAGATCAAGATCACCGACGTGCCCATCCCCGTGCCCTACGGCAGCGCTTTCGAGGGCGAGCGGATACGCAAGGCCGACATGCGCGTGGAGTTCGGCGGGTCGAAGGCCCACGCCTTCGAGTACCTGCACATGGCGCCTCTCGAAGAGGTCGAGGACGGCAAGATCGAGCTCATAGGGCCGGACTTCACCGACGTCCCCGAGGGCGGTGCGATGAACCTGGGCATCGTGGTCACTGTCGCCGGGCGCAAGATGCAGGAAGACTTCGAGCCGGTGCTCGAGCGCCAGACCCACTACTTCGTGAACGGCGCCTCGGGCATCCAGCACGTGGGCCAGAGGGACATCACCTGGATCCGGTTCAGCAAAGCCGCGGTGGACAAGGGCTTCGACATCAAGAGCATCGGCGACATCCTCTACGCCCGCCTCCACGCCGATTTCGGGGCGATCCTCGACAAGGTGCAGGTGACCCTCTACACCGATCCTGCGCTGTTCGAGAAGTGGCTGCACAAGGCCCGGGAATCCTACGTGGCGCGCAACGTGCGCCTGGCCGACATGGTGGACGAATCGGTCGAGGAGTTCTACAGCTGCAGCCTGTGCCAGAGTTTCGCCCCGAATCACGTGTGCGTGATATCGCCCGAGCGGTTGGGGCTATGCGGCGCCTACAACTGGCTGGACTGCAAGGCTTCCAACCAGATCAACCCAACCGGTCCCAACCAGCCTATCCCGAAGGGGATCTGCCTCGACTCCAAATACGGGGTCTGGCAGGGATCGAACGAATTCGCCTATCAGAACTCTCACCAGACGGTCGAGCGTGTGACGCTCTATTCCATCATGCAGGACCCCATGACCGCGTGCGGCTGCTTCGAGTGCCTCGCCATGGTCGTTCCCGAGGCCAACGGGATCATGGTCGTCTCCCGGGAGGATCCGAGCATGACACCCGCGGGTATGACCTTCTCCACTTTGGCCGGCGTCGCCGGGGGCGGCCTCCAGACTCCCGGAATGATGGGCATTGGCAAGTACTACCTGCTCAGCAACAAGTTTCTCTCCGGGGATGGAGGGTTCAAGCGGATCGTCTGGATGTCCAGCTTTCTGAAGAACTCGATGGCCGACGAGCTCAAGATCGTCTGCGAGCGCGAAGGCATCACTGACCTCCTTGACAGGATCGCGGACGAACGTTCGGTGACCACGGTCGAGGAGCTCGTGCCCTTCCTGGAAGAGCACGAGCACCCGGCCTTGGCCATGGACCCGATCTTCTAAGGTCCGTTGCACTAAGACCGCACCCTCACACGAAAGGAGATCCTGGATGTCCGTAGCTATGCCAAACGTGAACGAGACCTGGAGCGGCAGGATCCTGGAGGTCACCCTGGGCGCCGGGCCGGACCAGGGCGGCACCAGGGGAAGCACGGTGACGGTGGGCGGGGAGACCGGCCTGCCCTTCCTGCATTTCGAAGGCCAGATGCCCCACAAGCCCGTCGTGGCGGTCGAGGTCAGGGACCAGGCTCCCGACGACTGGTCCGACCTGCTGGTGCAGGCATGGGGTGACGTGCTGAAAGACCCGGCCGCCTGGGCCGCCCGCGCCGAAGAGCTCGGCGCCGAAGTCATCGCGCTTGCGCTCGACAGCGCCCACCCGGAGCGGGGCGACACGGGCGCCAAGCAGGCGCGCGACACGGTGCGCAAGGTCCTCAGCGCCACGACGCTCCCTCTCATCATCTACGGGCCGGGCCAGCCGGACAAGGACAACGAGGTCCTGGTGGCGGCAGCCGAAGAGGCAGCCGGGGAACGCGTGGCTCTGGGCAACTGCGAGGAGAAGAACTATCGCACCGTCGTGGCCGCCGCTCTCGCCAACAACCAGGTGGTCATCGCCAGGACTCCGATCGACGTCAACCTGGCCAAGCAACTCAACGTGCTCATAGGCGACATGCGCCTCGATCGGGACCGGATCATCATCGATCCCACCACCGGGGCTCTCGGCTACGGTCTGGAGTACACCTATTCTGTGATGGAGCGCGTGCGGCTCGCGGCTTTTTCCGGCGACGCCGCCTTGCAGCAGCCTATGATCGTCACGGCGGGATATGAGGCCTGGCGGGCCAAGGAGGCCCGCACGAACGAGGGCGTTCCGGCGCAATGGGGAGACTGGGCGAAGCGGGCCGTCCTCTGGGAGGCCAACACGGCGGTCACGCTACTCCAGACGGGTGCCGACATCGTCGTTCTGCGCCACCCCGACGCTATCCCTCTGGTCAAGACGGCCATCGACGGGCTGATGACGGCCCCGACGGCTTGAGCGACCGGCGTCTGCTGTGATGATGTCCGCCCGTACCGAGCGAAAGGAGCGCGCCACATGGCACTGAGTGGCCTCGCGATATACAAGATGCTTCCGCAGACCAACTGCAAGGAATGCGGTTTCCCCACGTGCCTGGCCTTTGCGATGAAGCTTGCCGCACGCCAGGTAGAACTCTCCGCCTGCCCCTACGTCTCCGACGACACCAAAGCCCAGCTGGACAGCGCCTCCGCCCCCCCGATCCGCCTGCTGACGCTTGGGACCGAAGGGCGCAAGCTGGAGGTGGGCAACGAGACCGTGGTCTTCCGGCACGAGAAGACCTTCTACCACCACCCGGGCCTCTTCTACCGGCTGGCGGACGACATGGACGACGAGGAGTTCGCCGCTCTTCTCGACCAGGTGGCCGAGTACGAGATCGAGCGGGTGGGCATGGCGCTGCATCCCGACGGACTGGCGATAGAGAACAAGTCGGGCGCAGCAGACAAGTTCGCGGCCCGGGTGGCCCAGGCGGCGGGCAAAGGGCTTGCCCTCATCCTCATCAGCACCGACCCGGCGGCCATGGAGGCCGGCCTCAAGGCGGCCGGAGAGACCCCGCCGCTCATCTACGCGGCCACCTCCGACAACTGGGAGAAGATGGCCGCGCTGGCCAAGACGTACAAGGCCCCGCTCGCGGTCCGCGGTAGCGACGGCGATCTGGATGCTCTCGCCACTATGGCCGACGAGATCGTCAAACTGGGGGTCGAAGACCTGGTGCTCGATCCTGGCTCACGCGGCTGGTCCGATTCCCTTGCCGCGCTCACCAAGATGCGGCGTGCCGCGATCAAGAAGAACTTCAGGCCGCTCGGCCACCCGGTCATCACGTTCCCAGGCGAAGCGACCGAAGGGCTCGAGCAAGAGACGATGTTGGCGGCCCAGTCCATCGACAAATACGCCTCCCTGGTGGTCCTCGATCATTTCGAACCCGCTGCGCTCTACTCGCTCCTCACCCTGCGGCAGAACATCTACACCGACCCGCAGAAGCCCATCCAGGTGACTCCCGGCCTCTACGAGATCGGGGAACCGAAGGCCGAATCTCCGCTTCTCGTCACCACCAACTTCTCCCTGACCTACTTCTCGGTCGCGGGAGAGGTGGAGGGCAGCGGCCGGCCGGCCTGGCTGCTCGTCGCCGACTCCGAGGGGATGTCGGTACTGACCGCCTGGGCGGCCGGGAAGTTCGACGCGGAGCGCATCGCCAAGGCCGTGAAGTCCTTTGGCGTGCCCGACAAGATCAACCATCAGAAGATCATCATCCCCGGTTTCGTGGCCAGCATCTCCGGCGACCTCGAAGAGGAGCTATCCGGTTGGGAGATCCTGGTGGGCCCGCGCGAGGCTATCGGCATCCCGTCATACCTCCGGCAGCTGGCCAAGGCCTGATGACGCAGGAAGAGAGGGGCGTTATGGAAGGCGGCGACGGCAAGCAGTGCGTCGTCCGGCTGGAACCGAGTGACCGGACCGTGTCGGTCCCCGCGGGCGCCTTGCTCGAGGAGGCCATCTCTCTTGCAGGGTTGAGCGTGCCCCTGCCCTGTGGCGGGCAGGGGCGGTGCGGCCGGTGCGCGGTCCAGGTGCGCGACGGGTCGGTGCGCCGGCGGTCGGCGCTTCGCCTCAGCGAAGACGAGATCGCGCGCGGCTTTGCCCTCGCCTGCCAGACGCTCATCGAGAGCGATGTCACCGTCTGGATCCCGCCGCACGAAGAATCGGTGCTGAGGCATGAGGCCGGCGACCGGGCCGAGAAAGCCGCTCCCGAGGTGGTGCTCTGCGAGCATCCCGGCCTGCCCTGGGTCGCTCGCTACCAGGTGACCCTGGAGCCGCCCTCGATGGGCGACAACACCCCCGACCTCGAGCGTTTGCAGAGGGAGCTCGCGCGCCAGCATGGTCTGCGCGACGTGCGGCCGACCCTCACCACACTCGCCAAGCTGCCCTCCGTTCTTCGGGAAGGCGAGTGGACCGTCACCGCCACGGTAGAGCAGGGCGATTGGCTCGCGCCCGACGGTCCCTACCGCCTGCTGGACGTTCTTCCCGGCAAGGCGGACACGAGAGTCCTTGGGTTGGCCGTAGACATCGGCACGACCGGCGTCGTCACGTACCTCGGCGACCTGCGCACGGGGGAGCTTGTCGCTCACGCCTCGGCTTTCAACAGCCAGATCGCCCGGGGCGAAGACGTGATCTCCCGCATCATTTATGCACGACAGCCCGATCACGGGCTGGAGCTGCAAGAGCGGGTCTTGACGACCATCAATACCCTGGTCGACGAGATGCTGGCCCGGGAGAACATCTCGCCGGAGGAGATCACCCTGGCGACGGTGGCCGGCAACACGACCATGATCCATCTCTTCCTTGGCTTGAACCCGCAGAACATCCGTCTCGAGCCGTACATCTCGGCGGCCGGCCGGTTCCCTCCCGTGTCCGCCGGCCGGCTGGGGCTGCACATGCATCCAGACGGGCTGGTCGATTGCCTCCCCGTGGTGGGCGCGTACGTGGGCGGCGACATCACGGCCGGAGTCTTGCGGACAGGCATGCATGAGGAAGAGCCCGTCACCCTTTTCATCGACGTGGGCACCAACGGCGAGATGGTGCTGGGCAATGCCGACTGGCTTATCACCTGCGCTTGCTCGGCCGGGCCGGCCTTCGAGGGCGCGGGTGCCACCTCGGGCACCCGGGCGATCACGGGGGCCATCGAGCAGGTCTGGATCGATCAGAAGTCTTTGGAGCCCACCTGGACGACCATCGGCGACGCGCGTCCTATCGGCATCTGCGGCTCGGGCATGATCTCGCTGCTCGGCGAGATGATGGTGACCGGCGTCATCGACAAGAGCGGACGTCTCGCCGGCTACGGCTCCAGTGAGAGAATGCGCCGGACCGAAGAGGGGCCGGAGTACGTCGTGGCCTGGGCCGCCGAAGCGGACAACGAGGGCAAGGACATCGTCTTGACCGAGACCGACATACAGAACCTGCTGCGCGCCAAGGCGGCTATCTTTGCCGGCGCCGCCGTGCTCTGTGAGAGTGTGGGATTGGCCATCACCGACGTGGAGCGGGTCCTCATTGGCGGAGCGTTCGGCAAGCACATCGACGTGGAGAAGGGGATCCAGATCGGTCTCCTGCCCGACATGCCGTGGGACCGCTTCACATACCTCGGCAACACCTCGATCCAGGGCGCCTACCTGGCTCTCACCTGCCGGGACAGCCGGGCCCAAGCGGACGAGCTGGCCACCAAGATGACATATCTCGAGTTGAGCGCCGACAACCGGTTCATGGACGCGTTCACCTCCGCTCTGTTCCTCCCCCACACCGACGAGAGCCTCTTCCCCTCGGTGGCGAGGACTCTGGCCGGAGCCGTCCAGGCGGCGGGAGGGGTCCCCCAGGCGGCTGGAAGCGGCGATGACTGAGACCCTCGCCATCGTAGGCAAAGGCGGGACCGGTAAGACGACCTTCGCGGCCCTCACCGTCAAGTACCTACGGGAGATCGGACGCACGCCCATCCTCGCCATCGACGCGGACCCGAGCTCCAATCTCAACATGGCCCTGGGGATGGAACTCGGGGATAGTGTGGGCCAGATCCGCGAAGACACCCGCGACCAGGTACAGGGCGGTACGTTCCAGCAGGGCATTTCGAAGCCCGACTGGTTCGAGTACCAGGTCCTGAACTGCGTGGTCGAAGGGGACGAAGTGGACCTGCTCCCCATGGGGCGTCCTGAAGGTCCGGGCTGCTATTGCGCCGCGAACCATATGCTCCGGGAAGCCATCGACCGGCTTGGCAACAACTACCGGAGCGTCGTCATCGATAACGAGGCCGGCATGGAGCACATCAGCCGGCAGACCACCCGCGACGTCGACTGGCTGTTCATCGTCAGCGACCCCTCACAGCGAGGCCTCTCCGCGGCCGAGCACATCGTGCGCCTCGTCGGCTCACTCGGCACTCGCATCGGGCACATGGGTCTGATCATCAACCGGGTCGCCGGCGAGCTACCCCCGGAGTTCCTGGAGCGCGTCGCGGTCTTGGGAGCGCCCCTGCTCGGGATGCTGCCCCAGGATCCGGCCATCAGCCGGTACGATGCCGAAGGGCGCCCGCTCATAGATCTCGACGATTCCTCGGCCGTCTATCCCGCCCTCAAAGCCATTCTCGAGAAATGTCTGCACGTTCCAACGCCAAGGAGGAGCCATGCTGATCATCGGTGAGAACATCCACATCATCGCCCCCGCGGTGAAGGAAGCCATCGCAAATCGCGACACCGCGGCCATACAGAGACTGGCCAAGGCGCAGGTCGATGCTGGCGCGGAGATACTGGACCTCAACATCGGCCCGCAGAAGAAGGAAGGGCCCGACGTGATGCGGTGGCTCGTGCCCGCGGTCCAGGACGTCGTCGACGTCCCCCTGTCGCTGGACACCACCAACCTCGAGGCCATCAAGACCGGCCTCTCGCTGCTCAAGCAGCAGGGCATGGTCAATTCCACCTCCGGAGAGCCCGAGCGCCTCGAGCGAGTGCCGCCGGTGGCAGCGGAGTACAACGCCAGGCTTGTCGCCCTTTGCATGGGCAAGAGCGGCATCCCGATGACGGCCGAGGAGCGGGTCCAGATAGCCATCGAGCAGTTGGTCCCTCGCGCGCTGGAAGTCGGCATCCCCATGGAGAACCTGTACCTGGATCCTCTGGCCATGACCGTGTCCGGATGCCAGGAGTTCGCGCCGCACGCGGTAGAGGCGATCCGCTACATCAAACAGGGGATGGATCCGGCGCCTATGACCACCATCGGGTTGAGCAACGTCTCCAACGCCGTCTCCGCCGAGAAGCGGAGTCTGATCAACCGCACCTATCTGGTGATGCTCATGGCCACCGGCCTGGATACCGCCATAGCGGACCCGCTTGACGAGAAGCTTATGGAGAACATCCGCATCGTCGAGGAGCGCGACGGCTCCACCGGCGCCGGCTCGCTGCTCCTCACGATCTACGACCGCACGGCCGCGATGGAAGACGTGGAACCGTCCGATGTGGACATGTCGGATCCCGAGCAGGTGGACATCTGGAGGACCCTTCAGGTGCTTCTCAACCGGGTGATCTTCACCGACTCCTACCTGCGTACCTGAGCCCGGCAGCCGCACCCCGCCGGGGTGCGGCGCCCCTGAGTAAGCCCGGCAACTAGACCATGCGGCGCGGCACCAGACGGCCGCGCCGTTGCTCTGCGTCCCCGCGTTAAATGGTTATTACACCGCTAATATTGCTCGCCATTGCTCCGATGCAGGCGAGATGCTAGCGTGGCCCAAGCGGGAAAAGGCTACGTCAATTTCGGGGGAAGAGATTGACCGGCAAGAGGGGTTCGCCTTGTTTTTTGCCCATCCGTGGGCGGGGGTCGCTTGACGCCCTGGAACGGTGTTTGGGGACTTGCTCGGCCCTGCGTCCCCACGCTCTCCCGGTAATGCCTTATCACGGTTCGCCTCATCACGGCTCGTCCCGACCGGTCTTCGCTTGTAGACCGGTCTTTTTTTGTGTCCCTGGAATGAGTAACGCAGGCGGTCGCACTCGACACCAAAGGGGAGGCGCATGAGGACCGGAGTATTTATCGTTCAGGGGTGGGAAGCCGTCCAGGAAGGCATCAACCTTCACTCGGTCGAATCGTACGCGGCCAACCTCCCGAGCGTCGAGAGAGTGCGCAACCTCGGCGTGCGACCTAAGTTGGACCCGGCCGCTCTTTCCGAAGAGATCAAGAAAGGGGCGCTCGAGCGGATCGTCATCGCCGGCGACTCGCCCGGGTTCTTCAAACCGGTGTTCACCAGAGCCATGGCGCTGGCGGGAGCGGATCCCGACGAGGTCCGTCTGGCCTCCTTCCGCGAGCACGGGGGAAGCGGCATGGGTACGCCGAGGGCCGAGTCGATAGTCGCCTGCGCGGTCCTGGGGGTGCCGTTCCCGCTGGCCGCCCGGCCGGGAACCACGGCGACCCGCCCAGGCACCCTCATCATCGGGGCAGGCGTCTCGGGCATCCAGGCAGCTCTCGAGATTGCCGACGCGGGCAAACAGGTCTACCTGGTCGAGCGTCGGGCCACCATCGGCGGGCACATGGCCATGTTCGACAAGACCTTCCCTACCCTGGACTGCGCCGCCTGCATCCTCACTCCGAAGATGGTGGCGGTGGGTCAGCATGAGATGATCGAGCTGATGACCTACTCCGAGGTGGAAGACGTCAGCGGATCGCCTGGCAATTACACAGTGCGGGTGCGCAAGAAGGCCCGCCACGTGGACATCGAGTCGTGCGTGGCCTGCAATGCCTGCACCGAATCGTGCCCACGCAAGGCCCCCAGCGAGTTCGACAACGGGATCGCCCTGCGCAAGTCGATCTACATCCCCTTTCCGCAGGCGGTCCCCAATGCCTACGTGCTCGACGAGGCCTCCTGCCTTTACTTCGAGACCAACGGAGAGAAGTGCGGGGTCTGCGCCAAGAAGTGTCCCAAGCAATGCGTCGACCTCGCCCAGAAGGACGAGATCGTCGAGGTTGAGGTGGGCAACATCGTCTTGGCCACGGGCTACGACGTATACGACGCGACCAAGATCGAGCGCTACGGCTACGGGGTGCTGCCCAATGTTCTCACGGCGCTGGAGTTCGAGCGCATGACGAACGCCTCCGGGCCCACGGGCGGGAGGATCGTCACCAAGACCCGCAAGCAGAACAAGCGGACCAAAGAGGACGAGTGGGTCCTCGACCCCGATGGCCCCCCGCCCAAGAGCGTGGCCATCATCCACTGCGTGGGGTCGCGGGACGCCCAACACAACGCATATTGCTCGCGCGTGTGCTGCATGTACTCCCTCAAGTTCGCGCACCTGGTCAAGGAGAAGCTCCCCGACGCGACGTGTCACGAGTTCTACATCGACATGCGCGCCTTCGGCAAAGGCTACGAGGAGTTCGCCGAGCGGATCGAGGCCGAGGGGACCTTCGTGGTCCGCGGGCGCACAGCCCAGATCACAGAGGTGGACGGCCAGATGGTGATCAAGGGAGAGGACATCGTCAGCGACAGCATGATCGACTCGCCGGTCGACATGGCCATCCTGGCGGTGGGTCTCGTCCCCGCCGAAGGTAGCGAGCGGATGGCGCAGATGCTCGGTATCGGCCGCGATTCCGACGGGTGGTTCAGCGAGTTGGACTACAACTCCGATCCCACCGACACCGAGCGCGGCGGGATCTTCGTGGCGGGGGCGTGCCAGGCTCCCAAGGACATCCCCGACACGGTGGCGCAGGCCTCAGCCGTGGCCGCCGGCGTTCTCAAGAGTGTCAACACCGGGCGGGGGCTCGATAGCCGGGCGGAACTGTCACTCAGCGACATCGAGGCTCGTGCCCGCAGCCTCGCCAGGACTTGAGGAGGCAAGGCATGGCGATACGAGTCAATCCCAAGCTTATCGACGAACTGGCAGTCTACGGGGCCGAGGACGTCCAGAACTGCTACCACTGCGGCAACTGCTCCGCGGTGTGCCCGTTCTCCAAGGAGCCGTACATCTTCCCGCGCCGCCCGATGCGCAATCTGCAGATGGGGCTCGAAGACAAGCTCAAGGGCAGTCTGGAGCCGTGGCTCTGCTACTACTGCGGAGAATGCACCGAGGAGTGCCCTCGCGGCGCCGAGCCCGGCGAGACCATGATGAGCCTTCGCCGCTGGCTCACGGCCAAATACGACTTCAGCGGCATCTCCCGGCTCTTCTACCGGTCGGGCAAGATAGAGCTCCTCGCAGTGATAGGAGCCGCCCTGCTGACCGCGCTCGGGTTCGTGTTGTGGGCGGTATGGCAGGGGGGGAGCATCCACTCGTACGACGGGCCCAACGCCTTCTTGCCCGCGGGAAGTATCCACATCTTCGACTGGGTGCTCGCGGGGGTGCTTCTCGTCCTGTTGCTGACGAACTGCACGCGAATGTGGTGGTTCACGATGGGGCGTGACAAAACGTTGAACGCCTCCGTGGGCTTATATCTCAAGAAGCTGTATGCGCTGCCGCTGCACTTCATGACGCAGAAGCGCTACGCCAAGTGCGAGAAGAAGCGCCCGTGGGCCGTGCACCTTGTTCTCATGCTGAGCTACTTGATCATGCTCGTTCTGATCATGTTCTTCCTGGTGGAGATGAGCGCGTCGACGATCGATTGGCGGCTCCACGTCTTCGGATACATAGCCACGGTGGGGCTGCTGGGAACGACCATATTCGCCTTGCGGGGCCGGATCAAGAAGTCTGAGCCGCTCTACGCACACTCGCACGAGACCGACTGGATCTTCCTCATCCTGCTGATCGTCGTGGCCTTCACCGGCATCCTGCAGCACATCCTGCACCGGGCCGGCCTCGACGCCGCGGCCAACGTCGTGTACATCATCCACCTGATGGGTGTCGTCCCGATGTTGGCGCTGGAAGTGCCGTTCAGCAAGTGGTCGCATCTGGCATATCGCCCGCTGGGAATGTACTTCTCCCTGGTGCGGGCCGAAGCCAAGCGGCGGGCCTCGGAAGAGGCCGCGCAGCCCGTAATGGTTACTCAACGTGTGGTCGGGTGACTTGATGGAAGAGCATAAGATCGGTGTGTATGTGTGCATGTGCGGCACGAACATCGCCAAGATGGTGGATTGCGACGATGTCGTGCGCACGGCCTCGGAGCAACCAGGCGTGGTCTGCGCCAAGACCTACAAGTACATGTGCTCGAACCCGGGCCAGGAGATGATCGTCGCCGACATCAAAGAGCAGGGCCTGGATCGGGTGGTGGTCGCCGCCTGCAGCCCCCGGATGCACGAGCCCACGTTCCGCAAGGCGCTGCAGACCGCGGGCATCAACCCGTACTTCCTGGAGATGGCCAACATCCGGGAACAGTGCAGTTGGGTCCACGACGACAGGCAGGTGGCAACGGAGAAGGCCCGGGCGCTGACCCTGGGAGCCACGCGGCGGGTGGCCAACCATCAGCCCCTGGAGAGGATGTCGGTGGAGATGTGCCCCGACGTGCTGGTGATCGGCGGCGGGGTGTGCGGCCTTACCGCGGCGCTCGAGCTTGCCGACGGAGGCAACCGGGTCCACCTGGTCGAACGCGCGTCTACTCTCGGCGGGAATGTCGCCCGGGTGGACCTCACCGCTCCCTATCTCGACTCGGCCCGCGACCTCATGACCGCGCTGGTCACCAGGGTCGAAGAGCACAAGAAGGTGGACGTGCTGACCCGCTCCCAGGTGAGCTCGCTCGAGGGCTTCGTCGGAAACTTCGTGGCCACCGTGGAGACCATCTGGGGCGATAGCGCCTCGGTCAGCCAGTTCAAGGTCGGCAACGTGATAGTCGCCACCGGGTACAAGGAGTTCGACGCTTCGCGGGTGACGCACTACGGCTACGGGAAGCTGCCCAACGTCATCACCTCGTTCGAATTCGAGAAGATGCTACGGGCAGGACGGGTCCAGACGAAGGAAGGCAAGCTGCCCCAGTACGTTGCGATCATCCACTGTGTGGGCAGCCGGAGCAAGGAGTTCCACACATACTGCTCGCGGGTATGCTGCATGACGGCCCTGAAGTACGCTCAGGAGGTCAAGTCGGCCGTCCCGAGCTGCTACGTGAGCGACGTCTACATCGACATGCACGCCTTTGGCAAGGGTCACGAGGACTTCTACCGGCGCGGCTCCGAGGCGAAGACGCTCTTTCTCATGTATGGCAAGAACGACCACCCGGTCATCCGCAAAGCCGGACCCGGAGACGATTGCGAGATGCTCATCGAGGTCAACGAGAAGCTGTCCGGTGAGGTGATCGAGATCCCGGCCGACCTGGTGATACTGATGGTGGGGATGGAAGCGCGCGAGGACTCCGAGGCCGTCGCGCGTCTCGTGAACATCAGCCGCGACAAGGACGGCTGGTTCATCGAGAGCCATCCCAAGCTCGACCCGGTCGCCACGACCACCGACGGCATCTACATAGCCGGCGCCTGCGCGGCGCCCAAAGACATCCCCGACTCCGTCGCCCAGGCGAGGGCCGCCGCCGGACGCATCCTGGCGCGGACCATCCGCGGGGTGATCGACATCGACGCGGTGTTCGCCGAGGTGACCGAGGACAAGTGCTCGGGGTGCCGGGTCTGCAACGAGCTCTGCCCCTACTCGGCCATCACCTACGACGCGGACAAGAAGAAAAGCTCGGTGATCAGCGCCCTCTGCAAAGCCTGCGGCGCGTGCGTGGCCGGTTGCCCCTCCGGCGCGATAGCCGCGCGTCACTTCACCGACGCGCAGATCTTCGCTCAGATAGAGGGGGTGCTGGCATGAGCTTCGAGCCGAAGATCGTCGGCTTTCTCTGCAACTGGTGCTCGTACACGGGCGCCGATCTGGCAGGGACCAGCCGCATCCACTACGCGCCGAACGTGAGGATCATCAGGGTGATGTGCACGGCGCGGATCGACCCGACGTTCGTGCTGAAGGCTCTTACCGACGGTGCCGACGGTGTGCTCATATGCGGTTGCCACCCGGGCGACTGCCACTACTCGGAGGGCAACTACAAGATGATGCGCCGCTATCCGCTGCTCAAGAGCATACTCGCCGAATTTGGCATCGAGCCCGCTCGGGTCCGGCTGGAATGGGTCAGCGCGAGCGAGGGCCAGCGTTTCGCGGACATTGTCAACGACATGACTCAACGGGTGCGGGAACTAGGCCCCAGCCCGGTGCGCACGGCGTTGGTCCAAGACATGGCGGAAAGGTGAGCCATGGCAGATAAGCTACAGATAGCACTGTATTGGGGCGCTGCATGCGGCGGGTGCGACGTGTCGGTCCTCGACACGAACGAGTTCATCCTCGACGTCGCGGCGGTCGCCGACATCCGCCTGTGGCCTATCGCGGTCGACGGGAAATACAAGGACCTCGAGGCCATGGAGGACGGTGAGCTGGACCTGGCCATCTTCAATGGGGCCGTCCGCAACTCCGAGAACGAGCACATCGCCAAGCTGCTGCGCCGGAAGAGCAAGCTCATGCTGGCCTACGGGGCCTGCGCGTACATGGGCGGCATCCCCGGCCTGGCGAATCTTACCACTCGGGAGAAGATCTTTGAGACGGCCTACCTCAAGAACCCCTCTATCGAGTGGGGCAACGGAGTGGTGCCGCAACCGGAGAGCGGCATCAACGGCAAGACTATCGATCTGCCCCGCTTTTACCGCCGGGTCTACCGGCTGAGCTCGGTGGTAGACGTGGATTACTTCCTTCCAGGGTGCCCACCGCAGCCGGATCAGGTCAAAGGCGCGCTACTTGCAGTCGTCAAGGGCGAGCTTCCTCCCAAGGGCTCGGTGGTGGGCGCCTTCGAGCACGCCTTGTGCGAAGACTGCCCGCGCACCAAGAACGAGAAGAAGATCAAGCAGTTCTACCGGCCGTGGCAGGTCGCGTGCGATCCAGACACATGCCTGCTCGAGCAGGGAGTCCTCTGCGCCGGAGTGGCGACCCGCTCGGGTTGCGGTGTCCGCTGTCCCAAGAGCGGGATACCGTGCCGCGGCTGCTACGGCCCGGCGGCGGGCGTGGTCGACCAGGGGGCCAAACTGGCCAGCGCCATCGCCTCGATAGTCGACAGCAAAGACCCCGAAGAGATCGAGGGCATCCTAGCGGGGCTGCCCGACTTCATCAGTTTCGCGTATCGCTATGGTGTGCCCGCATCGCTTCTGCAAAGGAGCTATCGCCAATGACAAGCAAGATCACCATCGACCCCATCACCCGGCTCGAGGGCCACGGCAAGATCTCGATCTTCCTGGACGACGCGGGAGCCGTCGAGGACTGCTACTTCCAGATCCCCGAGCTGCGCGGCTTCGAGCAGTTCGTGGTCGGCCGCCCCATCGAGGAGCTGCCTCGCATCGTGACCCGCATATGCGGCGTGTGCCCGGCCAGCCACCATATGGCCAGCGCGAAGGCCGTCGACGGCTGCTTCGGCAACACGGTGGCGCCGCTGGCCCACAAACTCCGCGACATGTACTACAACGCCCACTACATCCACAGCCACACGGCCCACTTCTACGCTCTGGCCGCGCCCGATTTCGTGCTGGGGCCCGACGCCGACCCGGCGGTGCGGAACATCCTGGGTGTCGTCGCCAAGGTCGGGCTCGAGATCGGCGGAAAGGTCATCCGCGTGCGCGGCCTGGCTCAGGAGATGCAGCGCATCATGGGGGGCCGGAACACCCAGGACATCTGGTGTATCCCCGGAGGCGTCTACAAGGGGCTCAAGCCCGAGGAGCTCGAGCAGATCAAGCCCTGGGTGGAGGAGTTCTACGATTTCGCCCAGTTCAGCCTACAGCTCTTCCGCGACGTGGTGCTGGGCAACCCGGGCTACGTCGACCTGATCGTCAACGGCCCATACACGCTGGACGTGCACAACATGGGCCTGGTGGACGAGAACAACGCCCCCAACTTCTACGACGGCAAGATCCGGGTGGTGGACTACGAAGGCAAAGAGATCCACAAGTACGAGCCGAAGGAGTACGCGGATTACGTGGCCGAGCACGTGGAGCCCTGGACGTACCTCAAGTTCCCCTATCTCAAGAAGCGGGGCTGGAAGGGGTTCGTGGAAGGCATCGATTCGAGTCTCTACTGCGCGACCCCCCTGTCGAGGCTGAACGTGGCCGACCGTATGGCCACTCCCAAAGCCCAGGAGGGCTTCGAGGAGATGTACAGGACGGTCGGCGGCCACCCGTGCAAGGCCCTGCTGGTGCAGCACTGGGCCCGACTGGTGGAGATGGTCCAGAACGCGGAGACCTTGCAGGCCTACTGTGCCGACCCGGAGATAACCGGCGACCAGGTCCGCATAGTCAATCCGCCCATCACGGGCGAAGGGGTCGGTGTCGTCGAGGCCATGCGGGGGACGCTCACCCATCACTACACCTGCGACGACAACGGCATCTGCACGAGCGCGAACCTGATCGTAGGCACTACCAACAACAATGCGCCTATCCAGATGGTGACCAAGAAGGTGGCCCAGGCGCTCATCAAGCCGGGAGTGGAACCGGACCAGGGCATCCTCAACATGGTGGAGATGGCCTTCCGCGCGTTCGACCCCTGCTATAGCTGCGCCACCCACAGTCTGGGCAAGATGCCTCTGGAGGCGGCGTTCTACCAGAAGGGCGAGCTTGTCAAGACCATCAAACGCAACTGCTAGTATGGTGCAGATCAGGGTTGGGTGACGCGCCCGGTCCGCCGATCACGGAGGTGAGTAATGATCGAGGCCGCTGAACTGATGTGCTGTAAGTTGTTCGCCGACCTGAACGAGAGGGAGCTGGCCGAAGTGGCCAGGCTGGGTACTATCGAGAAGCGCGGGGCGGGCGCGCGGATAATCGCGGAGGGTACGAACGCAGGCGCCCTCTACTTGCTGAAAGAAGGAAAGGTCGCCGTCCGGATGAGTAGCCGCGACGGCCACGAGGTGCTTATCGACGAGCTGGGGCCGGGCGACGTATTCGGCTGGTCGGCCGTGCTGGACGATCAGATGTTCAAGGCCGCCATATGGGCCGTCGAAGACTCGACCGTCATCGTCCTCGACGGTGACAGGCTCAAACAGTTGTTCGACGCGAACACCTACATCGGGTACCGGGCGGTGAGGATGATCGCGGCCGTCACCGCCAGCCGCCTGGAGAAGCTTCGCTCCCGGCTGGTGGACCAGCCGTTCTCCAAGCAGTACCTGGCGCCGGCCCGCACGTCCGCAGTCACCTCGGCAGGTCAGAAGACCGAGATGCGCAGCATGCAATGCCCCGAGTGCTCGACGGGCAACCGCCCGTTCTCGATCGTCAACGACACCGAGCAGTACCGGTGCAGGAACTGCGGGATGATCTACTACTCCCCGGTGGGATGCGAGACGGGGCCGGTCATTGCCGGCGCCGACAAGGCTGCGGACGCGGGCGTTCCCCTTGGGGACAACTGGTCGGCCTCTACGCCTCTCGGTGATTAGCCGGAGGAGGCAGCAAGGCAAGAGCCCGGGCGACGATCTGGGGGCAGATAGCGGAGTAGGCAGCCTCCAATTCGGGGGTCATGCTTTCCGAGAACGTCATGTTGTCCGCGATCTCGACGGCGAATATGTGGACCTCGGCCGGCGCGGGGACCCGGGTTCCCAGGTGCC
>Ga0315283_10001535_pt1 | contig 18650 bp, 18 predicted proteins | sample YL17G09_0_MG_FD_204541 | JGI IMG/M metagenome (GOLD analysis project Ga0315283, IMG submission 204541) | Sediment microbial communities from Yellowstone Lake, YNP, Wyoming, USA - YL17G09_0 | ecosystem: Environmental > Aquatic > Freshwater > Lake > Sediment | place: USA: Wyoming | collected... | reverse complement strand
CCGAGGGCGCAAAGCCGTTGGTACAGCTGGATTGGCTCTCGGTGTACGCGGCCGCCTGCCCAGAGTATGTGCTGGAGGATCTGTACGAGGTGGGCCTGCGGCTGATGCGCAAACAGCTGGAGCCCACGGCGACAGACTACGAGGTGGCGGGTCACTACAGTGTGACTGGCAAGACGTTGCTGCTCTGTCTGGCGCCGAATCAGTTCATCACAGTGTTCCAGTATCGTGGTGTGGACTACTGTTTTTCGCTGCTGCTGGACGAGAAAGCCGTGCGATGGACAATGACACTGTGTTTGTCACACGAACGGTGAATAAATTTATTTAATTTTCTCTACAGTGAGAAAGTGGTCTCCATCTTAATGACGAGAGGCCTTGGCAGCATCTTGTGCGACGCAGAACGCGTGGCCAGGTAACACTCAAAATCCACAATCACCAAATCACGCGCTTTCTCGGCAGCCAGGATCAGTGACTTGGAGCGTGACGCAGACTGGGCCTCCTTTTTGAACAGAGTGGCGGCGACAATCTCATAGAATCCATACTGCTCTTTGATATTTCCCGTGCACAAGGCGAAGCGACGGAAGTCATGGCTCGTGTGCAGACACAGCAGGGCCAGGTTGCTGTAGAAGACGGTGGCCACCAGGGTCTTGCCAAACTCTGGCACTGTTTTCAGCGTGTCGGGCGCGGCCTGTGAGGCAAATTCCAGCATACGCGCTAATAGAGGTAGCAGGAGATGTTCGGCTTGCTTCGCTTTGGCATGGTGACGCAGGACGTGGAAGAGCAACTGCAATTCGTAGGAGCCATAGCAACAACCCGGTTGTCGAGCCCATTCGTGTGCGATGGCACGAATAATATGTAGACCAGTGCCGACAGATTTGGCGAGTGTGTGGTCCAGGCCCAGTTGTTTCATGTTCTCGGCGCTACTGCACTTTAGGTAATTCTCTGCGTGTTCTTTGATGAAGTCAGTGCCCACTGCCTGGCCACCCCAGCCATAGAGAGCGGGTTCATCAGGTTGTTGGTGGTGGAGAATGGCAGGATCACAGGCGTCGAACCAATCACTCATTTCCTTCTCACACTCGGCTTTCGTCACATTCACGAGTTGCTCCAATTCCGTCCACTCCACAAGCGTTGCATCCAGCAATTGCTCCACTTCTGGCTCCAGTTTGGTGCGTTTCTGCTCTCGTTCCACGTCTTCTGCCAATTCAGCTTCGGCCACTCTTTTTTTTCCGCACTCGTTGTCTTGTTCCATCTCGCTCTGTTTTGACACTCTCACGTGTGGACAGGTGCACACAATCTGTCCGCCTGCGCGCAGGGCGCGTGTACACAAGTGTAGCCTGCGCGCAGGGCGCGAATTTATTCACTACTGTCGGAGTCAATCTGGAGGGTGGTGGTGGAGCCCTCTTCTTCGGGAAACATTGCCTCGCGCACCTCCTGCCGAATAGAGTGGAGCCATAGGTACAGGCCACACGACACTACGCCTATCACAATCAGGCACATGATGGTAATCCAGCCTGCGCCCGCGCAGCTGTGCCAGTTGGACCCCATCGCCTGCTCGCCAAAACAGCCGACGGGACAGGTCACGTAATCTGTGCAATTGTAGTTTGCGTTAAAGAGCCGCGCCACCCACGATCCCAGAAATGGGGCGATGAGCATGGCACACGCAAATGCCACGCACACCAACACACACACAATCATCGACTGTGTGGCCGTCACGCCCGGTCTCTTTGTTGTCGCACAGAGGCCGCGTGGATTGTCCGAGGAAAATGCATACTTTACGCGTTCCCAGCTGTTCATCGTCACTGTCGTCAGTTAAAAAAAGGAGAACACGCGTTTATTCCTCGCTGGGCGCGCTCACAAAACAATCGGGCCCACACGGGCGATAACGTAGTCAACCAACGGATCGACGTCCTCGCAGTCCACGCCATTCTGTGCACAGTAGGCGCTGTACGTGGGCGGCAAGCCCACACTGTCCACCATCGCATAGTGGTCGACACTGAGATCCATAAACGCCCACGCCTTAGCGTATGCGGGCGATCGCAGCTGGTCTGCGCTGGCGACGCGGTCCACCTCGTATTGTGCCCTGACATAGGTGCACTTCCAGAGACGATGCATCATGTTGTAGGGCAACCCGGTCGTCGCCCGAAAGAGTTTCAGGATGGAACCAAAGCCTGTCACCCTGTGCATCGTTGCCATGAGGAGACGCGCGGTGACGCAATCCGATAAGATGCGGCGGGTCAGAGCATCTATCGCGTCCCAGGCAGTGTGGTTATACGTGTCCATCAACGCGTCACAGGTGGTGTCCATGGTGACAAAGTCTACGGGCAGCAGCGCGACCCACTGGTTCTTGATGAGACAGAACATGACTTCGTCGTGTTGTTTATCAGCGAGCGCTGTCCATTCTTCTTTCATCAGCGCCACCATCGACAGGGTGCACGGCTCGTCGGCGGGCCAGTTCAGGTAGGGCGCCAGCTTCTGCAGCCAATTCGCCTCTGTGACGTGGAGTGTCTCGAGTTTGTTCTCCAGGGTTGTCGTGAGACCGGCGCGGTCAACGACGGAGGCAATCGCCTTCGCCTCGTCGTCGTCGACCGTGTGAGTGAGTGGCTCTGACGTCGCGTCGTCGTCGTGGCAATTGACGCAGCAGAGCAGAGTGAGTGTGAGTACGAGGAGCAACATCGTCGTTGGCTTTTTTTAAAATCAGTCACGTGGCCTGCGCTGTCGTCCCCTTTTTTTAATCTACACACAATTTGATTATTTTCCCGCGTTATTTGCGCGGTGTGCGCGGATCAGGTGGTTGTGCTGCTGCTGCTCTATCAAACGACCATGAATCGTCGAACAAACAAAAAAAACTGGTTGCTTGGCCTCTCGGTGGCAATTTTAGCGCTCCTCGTTCTCTTCGGCCTGCTGACGGTCGTCCGTGTTTACGCGCTTCCCACCTCACAGGCGTCGCCTGGTCCATGTCAGATGCCGGCGGTGGACAACAACAACAAAAACGGCAACGACAACGGCAACGGCCTGGGACAGTGTGATTTGTGTGACCAGGCGAGCGCCACAAACAAGGGCGTCAACGATCTGGACGACACACTGGCGCAGTGGCTCGTCTACGGCCAATCGACGTGTAACGCCGAGCTGGGCATCTACAACGTGACCAGTTATTTTCCTGCACTCCTCCCCACCCTGATCGCCATTCGTACGTTCGACAACATCAACCAGCCGCCGACTAACGTCACGCCAATCACCACTTTCTCTTTCTTGCCAGCCGTGCCGCAGGCGTATCCCGGGGGCAGCGGCCTCGGCGTCAACACACCCACGCTCGTCGGCAACGTGTTGAACCACAGTAGATTCGACAAGTTTCAATCTGTGCCCTACTCCATTGGCTTCTTCTTCAATCTCTCCATGGAGACGATTGCGACCACCGACGTGCGTCTCTCCGTCTTTCTGAAGAATGTCGGCGACCGTGGGCCCAACAATCTGGAGCACCGGCGCTACAAGGCGGCGCTGACAAAGAGCAAAGTCGTCGGCCGCTACGCCGATCGCATCAAGCGCTTCGTCACGAACGTCTACGACTCGTGGGTCATCAACAAGCTGCCACTCCTCTCCACCTTCAAGGATCGCATGGTGGACTTCTTTCTCGACATCCACCTGGGCACCGCCGATCACCCCGCCTTCGTGAAGGCCTACTTTTCGGACTTTCTCTTTTTCATCTCCACCACCGACACTGCAGCAGTGTCGGCGATGCGCACGATGTCAGGCCACATGAACACCAAGTGTGTGCGCGAATATTTCACGCAGCGCATCACAGCCATCATCAGCGGCACCATGACTGACACAATCACGTGGAACTGGATCGAGGCCGGTATGCCCGTCGAGACGGTGGCCATGGAAATGATTCACAACATTGTCGCCTTCTCGCAGTTCGACAACACCGTGCATCTGATCGTCAGCCAGGCGCTCAATCCGGCCGCCACGACTCCCGGCACCGGCGGCTACACCTTCCTGACGCTGTTCAAGTTGGCCGGCACCGGTCTCCCCCTCTCGTTCGACATTCCCGGCGGCGTCAATCCGGCCATCTACGTCGGCACACCGGAGCAACTGCAAATCAACGTGGTGCGCGAATACGTGCGCATGATGTTGCCCAACAATCTGTGGTTCTCCAGCGACGTCACCCAGCCATACCACGTACAGACTCGCCACGTCCCACAGCTGATTCAACTGCGCGCCGAGTACGAGAAGGCCGGTATCGTGGCGCCATGGTCGCCCGCCGGCTCCGCCGGTTGGAACGCCGCGCTACCGCTGACTGGCACGTACAGTCCCAGCCGCTACGCCGCCGGGTTTATGGCCAAATTCTCCGACGCCATCGTCGGTGGCACAGCCACGTCGCCCGCTTTCGACGCGACTGATCTGAACACTGGCCTGGTCAGCAGCATCGCGTCGTTCACACGCAGCCCTGTCGACAACGAGACGCAGATCCCGGCCGGCGACAGCGTCATGATTCCCGTCTTTCCCTATCCGACATTCGCGCCATGGGGCCTGGGCGCACGTCGTTGTCCTGGCGAGATTTTCAATCAGTTCATCATCTTCCAGATGTTCCAGGCGTTCCAGAACTTGACATTCTACGACGATTGCACACTCAACCCATCGTTCTGTAATCCAGTCTCGCCTTCGTTCAAGTATCCGTTCGTTCCACTCGCGCCCTTCAAGGCCGTGCCAGACAGTCTTTTTGTCGCCTCCGCAGTCTAATAAATCCGCGTTGACGCGTAAATTTGATTCTTTCGTCGTCGTCGTCGTCGTCGTCGCGTCCCGTCCCGCCACTGCCGCCCACCACCAGACGACATCATGCAGCTACAGCTACTCGTTCTTACGGTGATGGTGGTGGTGGTGATGGTGAGTCATCCCACGCATACTTACGGCCTCGCCTGTCCCGACGGCAGTGTGGCGCAACAGCGCGGCCTCCACGCCTGTTGTGGCGACGACTACACACACTGCGTCCTGTGTGCACGCATTTCACGCGACTACGCGACAGACTGTGTGGCCAACTGTATGGGCAGTCTGACGCTGACGACGACGACGGAGCCCCCCTACTGTGGTGACGAGCCGTGTTTCTGTCGACCGAGCAGCGTGGTGAAAGAACAATCCGTTGATCCCGTGGCGGCCTCTCACGGTTGCCCGTTTCTATCGCGGCGACAGCAGCAGCAGCAGGAATCATTTATTGAATAAAGTTGTTCACGCTACACAACGTGCGCTACGCCTTCGTAGAGATCCGGGTGATTCGCACGATACATATTCCACGGATACAGAGCACTGTCGGCCATGCTGAGCAGCGTGTAGAGCACCAGTTCGTGGCCAAACGCACGGCTCTCGTCACAGTAGTGGTCGTACAGCGATTGCGTCACTGGATACGCGTCGTAGCCACAAATGAGCAGGTTTGTGCCCTGCGCACGTAGCTCCTGTAGACGCCTGAAGTCGTCGGTCTGCGTGGCCAACGCTTCGTAAGCTTTACAGTAAAAGTAGCGTGACTCCCTGTAACTGAATCGCCTCTCCTCGCCGCCCTGCAGCGTCTGATACACTGCGTAGAGGGGCGCATTGCGATTCTTCCCTCCGACAGCAGCGCGTTGTTTCGTCATTTCGCGCGCGCTGAACTTGTGGCGATGTGGCTCCGGGTCCAGATAGCCGGCCAGACGTTTCTTGCGCCACGCGTGTGACGGCGCACCATCGCTGTCGACCTCGCAGGGCCACACTTTCGAGAATTGGTGCATGTTCTCGATATTGCGCGCTGCCGGCAGGCCCGGTTGACGGTGGTGCACCGGACCCAGTCGCATCGGCGACAGTGCGGCACAGCCCAGGCCGTCCTGGCGACCCTGGTGTTTGTTGTTCGGATAGACGTGCAGGTAGCCCGGTTGCGCCACCACCTCGCGCATCATCGCCATCTTCTGACAGGCCACGTTGCCCACAAGACCAGCGGCCTGATTGTCCACACGCGCCGTCTCCACCGTCTGTCGATGCTGCGCCAGACTCTCCAGTTTGCGGCGTTTCACGCTGCTGTCACGCGGCAACGGTTTGCGGTGGTTGATATCGGCGTGGTGGCCACACAGCGCCCAGCCGTCCAGTTCGAAATAGGCGGGGCGTATACACTGGTTGCCCTCCGTGTCACTGCAGTACTGGCAGTTTGTCTGGCCGTGGTACACCGTTTCTTCGCCTGCGCGCTTGCTCATTCTGGCGCAGTTTTTAATAAGATGCGCTGTGCGCGCAGGGCCCACGTGGGCGCTGTGCGCGCAGGGCCCACGTGGACACCAAAAAAAATAAATTCCACAATGGACCCCGCGACGACAGAAGAACAGTGTAACTGGTGCAGGCGACCGTGGTGTGACGCCTCGTGTTTTCTGGTGAGCAACGGCCAATGTCTTAGCTGTGGACTGGTATATCAAAACGCACCAAAAATCAATCAAATCAATCGATTGCCTGAAGGTAAATCCACGAAATTGAGCCCTGGCCATGTGTCCTGCCCACCGTGTGTCGCCACGGCTATCGTGACAGTGATCAACGACATGTTGGTGATCAACGAGGACACGAGCAGCAAACTATTCGGCGAGAAGCCCGAAGAGCCACTGCACACATGGCACGTCAGGATAACCGTCGATTGTCAATCGGTGGGCCCTACCGGTGGTCCACAGGAGCGCATTGAAACCACGACGTATGTCGTAGAATTCCGTACGCTCACAGAAGTGTTTAGCTGGTGCGAAGCAAAAGAGCGCGCAAAATATGAGACACTTGGTTGGCCTGTATCGAATATAGTCCAGGATGTCACAAAATGGTGCTAATAAATCACACATTTTTTCAACATTATCGTCAGCGTGTTTAACGGCGCCAGAACCCTCTTCGCCTGGACGCAAGAATGAGCAATGCGACCAACAGTAGGAGGCCGATGAGGGTGAGTGCCAAGAGCAACCAATACAGGTTTTGCAGCGAATTCACAGTGTTCTCGATTTCGGCACATTCGCCGGGCGCCGGCGCCCGGTACGGCAGCGGCGCAGTCAGCACGTAGATCTGACCGCGTGTGCTGGTGACGTTGGCCACGTAGGGCGGGATGATGTCCTGCACGCCCATGTACATACGATTCGTCTCCGCGTCGTAGCCCCACGTACCGAGGTAATTGACAGTGCGCTGAAGGCCACCGCCGACCGTGACTCTGCCGTGACTGTTCTCCTGGCGCACGTTGTCGTTGTTGTGGCCATTGTCGTCTGGAGTCAGCATAAAGAGTTGCAGCGTGCCGTTGAATGGCGCGGGGAAGCCAGGCGTGAACACGTCCTTCGTCGACCAGTCGCCCCAGATGTAGGCGCCCCGGAGCGCGCACGGCAATTCGCTGCCACGGTAGACGAAGCCACCGGCGTTCGACGAGACGTGATCATTCGCCTGGTTCAGTGTGGCCAGTGGATAGGTGTAGGCGCCAGTGATGGACGTCTCGTTCAGGCACTGCGCCAGTGTCTGTCGGAAATCGCACTGCGGGTCAGTCAGCGGATCGTCGTACAGGCAACCGCAGAGACGAGACTCGCGGCGGTACCAGCCAAAGTTGCTCTCCCACTGGAAGCGGTAGATGGCCTCGGCGCGGTTCTGGCCCACCATCGTGATGTAGCGATTAATCTTGCCTTCGTGCACGTCCAGCGACATGTGGCCAAAGTTGCGCACACCGGACGCGTACAGCGTGAAAATCTTGTACGCCACCGGGCACGCGCTCTGCAACTCGCCCCACAGCGCGACCGGTGTGGAGCAATTGACAGGCGGCGCGTACAACACATTGGCGTCCACATCGACGCTGACCACCTTGCCGACCATGAAGGAGCGATTCTGCGCCGTCGCGTACTGGTCAAAGAAGCAGCCGCCATCGGCCAACGCCACCAGCAGTTTGCCATTCTCCTCGAACATCAGGTTGTTGATGCCGTAGTGGTTGGTGAAGAAGTGCTTCAGCGTCAGCATGCGACGGAGAAAGAGCGGCGCCACGGCCGTGCTCAACAACTGTTGGTACTCCTCGAGGACGAGCATATCGGCGTACACGTTGGCCACGTAGGGCCGATCCACGCCAAAGTTACGTCTGTTGTTTGACGGGCCGGCCGCGCCGTAGCCACCGGTGAACGAGCAGTTGGGCGTGTTGGACGCGTTGTTGCCGTCCGGTCGCGGAATACTGTACCACACGTAGAAGCGTCCGTTGGTGGTGAACCGTGGGTGCAGTGTCATGCCCACAAAGCCTGCCTCGACGTAGCCAGCGAACCGGTTCACGGTGGTCGATATCCGTGACGAGAAGTCAATCATTGTCGTCATGGGCCCGTTCTTGAGATCGCTCTGGTCGCTGTACTGTAGACGACCGTCCTGGTTGGCGACAAACATGCGCTGTGGCAGCTGAGGATTGTCGTTGCTGAAGCGACCGAAACGGATCGCCAGCGGGTTGCCCATGCCGCTGTTGGACAGCGTGAAATTGACTTGGGTACCGGTGCACGCACTGAGACAGTGCGCGTTGTTTCCACAGCGTTGGGCACAGTCCGCTTGGCACAGCGTATTTTGTGACTGTGTGACAGCAGCAAAAACAACGACGACGAGAAATAAGAATGACATTAGCATCGTCTTTATTGACAAGGCGCGTCGCCCATGCTTCCACGGCGGTCATACAATTTTACGGTGAACTTAATGATTCCGCTGCGCGCGCGCCTACTTGGAGAGCGGTGTAAATACCTGGATCATGGCCATGAAATAGTTGCACGTCCACGCTTTGTCCGTCACACTGTAGTCACACTGCTTGCGACGTTTGAATGTCAGCACCACATCGGGACTCTTCTTGTCGGTGGAATGGGCCCACAACCATATCGTGTCACCGGAATCGCGGTCATTCAGATAGGTGCCAATGTAGGCGTAGACGCCGCCGTCTCTCACTGCCAGTGACAGCCGCGTCTTTGTCGCGGGAATAAAGATTTCGACGCCTCGACTATCCTCTTCGTTGATCACGTCGCTGAGTGGCAGCTGCTGATTGGTCGCGAATTCAATGTCCGTGCGCATGTATCTCGCTGTGCGGCCATTTTTGATCAGAATCTTCGTGTCGAGCAGAATGGCTCCGTCTTTGACGACTTTCTTGGCCGCGTCGATTTCCAACCGCGTGAGCACAACCTGTGGGACGGAATTCGTCGCCGCGGAAGTCCACGTATCATCCGCGAATGGTTGACTGTGCGCGGCAGACATCAACATCAGCGTGTGTTTGTGTTTGTCTTTGGCCAGCCTTTTCTCGATCGCTTTCCTGACTGGGCCCAGATTGACGTCCAGCGGTATGCGCATCGCCATATCGTACTGGAAGTTGAGCTGGTGTGAATCATCCTCACAGAAGTAGCCACTGAAGTAGTCATAGTGTGCCACCTGTTGCGCCGGTTCGCCACACCAGAAACAGCGCTGCTCGGTTGGTTCAAACATGTCGCCGTCGCTGTCGCCCTGGTCGAGAGAGACGCGGGATTCCCGCGTGAAAACAATTACGTGGCACACTAATTTAATAATTGCTCGAAATGCAGCAGCAGCAGCAGCAGCAGTGTCGTGGTTGTAGACAGGCGACAGAGACGCTATACCAGTGTGGCCGCTGTCACGAACGGCGCTACTGTGGCCGGGCGTGTCAGAAGAAAGACTGGTCGGCGCACAAGAAGACGTGCCAGCCACCACAATCCGTCGGCACGCCAGTGTGTGACGCCGACGGCATATACATCCACGTCACCGGTGTGCCACACTACGACGAGCAGGAGGATCAGCGGTTCATCAATTTGCTGCTGCGCTATTGGCCGCCGAGCGTGATGAAGTTTCACTCGGCCATGCAATTCTACGAGGCCAATGAGCGCGACGGCACAGCGTTCATGGGCAACAACGAGGATATTAGCATGGCGCGCCTCATGGAACTGACCAAGAAGTACGTCTACAACGGCGGCGACGGCGTCGAAGACGACGCGGTGTGGCGACAGCGCTTCGCGGACTACGACGCAGCGGGCGCGTTCATCACACTGTGTTACTTCAAGTGGGAGTCGACGACAGAGTGTCACTGCAACGCGTTCTGTCTCGTCAAAGCCGACGGCGTGGTCTCTCTGATGCAGCCAAAAATCAACCGATCGACATTTGTGTTCCCGGTCTAATTTAATAAAAAAATGCTTATCCTCCTCTTCCCGTTGATTGTATCTGTTGCTGTCTGTCTAAATGGTCGATGTCCGTACCGCAGGCAGAACACACGGTGTAGTATGAAAATTACGTTTGAAGGCCGCAAACGCGACGTGATACGGATGTGGTGATTAACGATCGGTGGGACATGTGTTTAGCGTGCAAATGCGCAAAAAACAGAATTTGAAATAGGCGCTGCGTGCGCACTCACAATGAATAAACTACGTGATTTATTAAAGTCGACACGCTTCCTGACACTGTGCACTGCAGAAATAAGCCCCCTCGGCTGTTGCTTCACGTAACAACGGCCGCTGACTCTCACCACAGGCGAGACAGGCCGGTCGCTGCGGTGCGTGGAACATCTGGTGACCGTTCGCGTTTGGCATTTTCTTGTTTGGTGGCACGGTAGCGTACTCGTGACCGGTGCCATACTTGTCGGCCAAGTACCAGAAGAGACGATAGGAGAAGGGCAGCGCGGCCTGCGAGACGATCGTCTCGGCGTTGTCCGCCTCCTGCAACGCGTTCACGCTGAAATTCAGTGTCATCCTGAGCAGGGTGTTGATGCGCTGCCTCATGGACGCCATCTTCTGCGCGTCGCCCACCAGGCGTCGCAACACTTTCTCCAGAATCACCCAAAAGTCCAGGGCGGCTCGTCGCGAGGCCAGCGTCCAATCGTCGGCGATTTCGTACTCCTTCTCGGGCGTTAACATTGGATGGCCGAACGTCACCTGCAGCCTCTGCAGAAAGTCGTAGTTGAGCAGCCAGGTCAGTGTGTCTTCAGTCGCCTCCTCGGACCATTCCTCCAGCGGTCTCATCGCGGCCTTCGCTTGGTCGCCCCATATTAAACTCCCACTGTAGCGCCACAGGGCGTCGTTCAACCACGGCGACAGTTTACCCCAGAAATACTCGTTGACGTCTGTGAAGGCACAGCCGGCGAGTGGCAATATCTCAACAGCATTCTCAGCGATGCACGTCATGATCTCCACCTGGATGACGGGCGCGAAACAATAGCGATAGACTTGTTCCGCTGTTTTTGTCCGCGCCAGGACGCGTGTCATTTCTTTTGTGCTCATCGTGTCGACGCTCAGCAGCGGCAGATGCACCGGTATGCGCCTCTTCGTCACCAACTTTTCCAGCATCCGTGACCACAGGACGCGATTGGTCATGATGTCCTTGAACGTGGACTTGTCAGTCAACATCAGCATGCGTATCCGACGCGACGCCTTCTCCCACGCCACGTCGTCGGAGTGACTGGCCTCGTCCAGGATCTCCTGGGCCACCAGGTAGAATTGCAGTGTCCCCACTTCCAGTGGTCGCTCGTCGTCTTCGAGTTCGCGTTTCATTTCACTGTGCGCGCGACACCGCTGCGAAATGGCAGATACATCAACCGAAAACAAAACAGGCGTCACTTAATGGTTACATCTGTGAATTTATTAAAGTCGACACAGGACGACCACTGCTGCACTGTCATTGAACGCGAGAGACATCATCTGTTCTGTGGACGAATGCCACAGTTCTGCGGTATTTATTCGTGTTCGTGCTATGTCCCGTTGGCGGTGCCACACGTGTGTCCACCGGAGACCATTTAAATAAAAAAAAAGAAAAACGACGAGGATGTCGACTGACGCGGCGGACGACTACGTGAAACAAGCGAATGAGGAGGAAAAAAGCCGTGAGGAGTGTGGGCGACTTTTCACGACCATCATGGCGTTGAAATTGCCTGGCCACGATGCTCTGACTGCGCTTGCGTGCGCCTACAAACTGTCCGACCGTGACCAGGCGGCGTTCATCGCCAGTCAGTTGGACGAGAAGGCGCGCGACATTCTAGTCTCACTCAAGTGTGGTAACGTGAATAAATGAGTGCTTTATTGACAGTGTGGTACACCGGCCTGGCCGTTATTGTAGGCGTCGAGCACCGCGGTGGCCTCATTAATACTCGTCCTGTCGTTGCCACTGAGCGACGACCAGGAACCGGCGTTGAAGCCGTATTGACAGAGCAGTGTGTCTGCGCTGTTCATCTGCACGGTGACGGCCGCTAGCTGCGCACCGTTGGCCACGTTCAATTTCGCGGCCAACAGCTGCGCGGCCAACTTGTTCAGTCCGTTGGAGGCACCGCCGGCCAACGCGTTGAACGTCAGAATGGCGGTGGATTGTACGGCGCTGGTCACGTTGGCCCCCTTGGCGTACTGCGGTGGCGGACAGCCCAGCGTGAGCGGCAGATACTGCGTGACACGATCAGCGTTGTTTCCAGTGAAGCCGGCATGCGTCTTCCAGTAGCCGATGGACAGTGTGCAGCCAAGCGCACAGACGCCGGTGTAGACGGGCGACTGGACGGTGTTGGACGTGACGACGAGCGGCGCCTCCTCGTCCACTGTGACGAGTTGCGCGTAGTCGGCGAGCGTCAGATTCGAGTCACACGACGCGTTGACGTTACACACCTGGGTCATGAAGGTGCAGGCGGCGAATGACGTGTTGGCGATGAGACAGACGTCATCGGGCGTCGCCATCGTCGTACAGTTGAAGCCAGGCGCGCACCCCCCAACATCGCTAATGATTGCATTCTCGTTGATCGTTTCGACGACAAGGCCCCGTGGTGTTACGTCACGTATAGTGAGGGGTCCCCACGGACAGGGCTCGGGACCGGGACACCCTAACCCTACCGCATAGCCTATACATATCGCATGGCCCGGTCTCGACACGTTGCAGCCCGGTAAACAGTCGAGGTGATTGGAGACGTTGACCCGGGCGTCGTTGCGATAACGGCACGAAGAGTTGTAGCCTGGTATCAGATTCGTGTCCAACACGTAGGGATACTGCCAGGTCTCACCGGGTGCCAGGATCGGGTGTGACGATACGTCGACGGGGAATCGCTGGACTATGGTAGAGAAAATGCCGGTGGTGCAACCAGACAGAACGCGTACGGTGTCGATGATGTTGAGCCCCACTGTCGGCAAGTTGCCTTCGTTCTTCATCTGGATTGTGCCGTTGATGATTACTCGAAATGTGCGTGTGGCCAGCATTCGCACTGCGCCCACCTCGAACGGCGGCAAGAAGATGCACTCGCCCGCTGGGATCGTCGCCAGTTGTGTCACAGAAGATTTCGTCAGATTCCACGCGTATGTATCGGTCTGGATGAAATAGCTAAACGCAGTTTTAAACCCGCCCGGGGCCGAGCCGTAGGAACAATTGACCGCCTGTGCCAATTCAGTGGACGCGGCGGGACCGCCCGTCGACGAAACGGACGTTTTTACTGTGTGCACGTCGGCATAGATGAAACCGAGCAGAAAGAGGCCAGTCACCAGACTGGCGAAAATAAAGAACTTCCACACGCCCTCCATCACTCTGCCACCTCTGCCTTTTGCCATTGTCACACACGAAGCAGTAGCAGCACTGCCTGTGTGCCACAGCGGAGCGCCGTAACACGGGTGGGCAATCACTTTCCGTGTGGCTAACACCATCTGAACACGTTGGTGATGTTTATTGAGAGACAACAGGCGACGGCGTCTTCCGTGTGAATTGGGACAACGCGAGTGTCGTACATGTCAGTAGAATTGCAGTGAGTATGTACGTATCCACTGTACCCAGTGGGATATAGTCGTCAGTGGCCCAGTACAAATGTAGGCACACGCCCGCCCATCGAAAGAACCACAGAACGGAGTCTATCACAATGTACCCTGCGGTGAGCGGTGTTCCGATGATCAGACGCCACACTGCACCGATGGAATCCAGGCCACCAACCTCCAGGTACTCCAGTGCAACCAGATAACATAGCACACTGAAACTTGCCGTCCCCATCACCGCAGCGAGTATACCCAGAAAACTTGAGAGGGAACACTGATAAGCTGGTCGGCGCATCGTTCACGCTTATTAATATAGGGTCATGCATGCGCGCCGTGTGACAACAGAAACGCGTCCCTGCGCGCAGGCCACGTGCTGTCCTCTTTTTTTGGAAAAAGAAGCAGTCGCCATGGCGTGCCAGTTTTACGATTGTCCCTCACGCTTCACAGGGGTTACTACTCCATGCCTCAAATGCGCTCGCTGCAAGTTAGTCGGCTATTGCTCGAAGACGTGCCAGAAAGCCGACTGGATCGTCCACAAAGAAGTTTGTCACGTCGCGTTGGATCAGCGCCACCACGGCGCGCTTCGCGCCATTTCAAACCATACCCAACGGGGCGACGGCTTCGATTCGATATGCCTGTCGGGTGTGACCAAAGTGACGATAAATGATGTAGCTCACACCATTTCGGTGTTTGCGGGCTTGCACCGTTTTGCTTATCGGTGTGCCGTCTGCGAAGGAAGTATGGGGTCATTTCTACAGGGCCTGATTGCGTTTCGATACAAAGACAGAGGAGTCCACTATTTTCGCTGTGAGGACTGTCTTTCCCGTCGCCGCCGTTTGTGCGAGGTCACGATGAAGGAGTGTACACCGTGTGTCTCGGCGCTCGCCAAGAAGCTTCCACTGATACGGTGCATGCAGGAGAGCCTCACCAAGGACGTCGTTGACATTATTCTCTGCTTCTTTGCCTCGCCGCTGCACAACTGTCATCACATTTATCTGATGGGTGCGGCCGGTCCACGCGAGAACCCAAAGATGAATGTATTGCTCTCTGACGCAGGAATGGGCACCTTGTGTGATCACAGACGCGCGCAACGGCCATACTGTCTATAAATGAATGTCACTGTCCAAGATTTGGTTAATTGTTTATTCGTTGCGTGCACGGTTTTTACACCACGGTGTATTCAACCGCGCGCCACGCATTTAAGTGGTGACGCTCCGTCACCAGAGCCGTCAACAGCGGCGTGCGATTAAACGGTGCGTCGAACGCGTTTACGGTGACTTACACCGACACAGAAAAGCGAACGAAAAGCTTTTCCATTCGCAAATATGGCCACGAAGGCGCGAAAAGAAAGGCCATTGCATTTAGAAAAGAGAAGGAGCAATCTATTGCTAATTATATTGAGGCCTTTGGAAAATAGAGACGAGTCATGTGACTTAGTTTATGATCATGATTCGTTTGTCGCTAAATAAATGATTTTGGTTTAATTTGTTTATTCGTGTGATACAATATATTATATATCTGTGCGCATACGCCAGGTATTTTCATTCTTCTCATATCATTCATACCATCCATCTCATCCACACACGTACACGCGCAGTCAATCGTCCTCGGCAGGTATGTGGCCCGGTAGCATGTCGATAGTTGAGAGTATAGAGTGTGTGTCCGTGTAGGAACCACGAATATTAACTGTCATTTCGAGCGGCACCCACCGCTCAGTATTAGGCACAGCCTTAGAGGAACCGGACGCCAAGTCTTTCTTATCGCGATGGACGAGTGAGCCCTTCTTTAATCATTCTGACCATTCCGGGGCCATTCTAACGATCAGATTCCTTTTTTTCAACCCTGCCGCACTACCAGCCATATTGCCAACCCTGGCCACAGGCGCCGTTTGTCTCATGACATCGAGGTAATTTCACCATCGTCAGACGTCCTCTACTCACCGTCCCAGTGTCTCAACAGATGGTGACAGTCCAATTGTGAGGCTCCTGGACACGAAATACGCCGATGGTACGCCGGTGGTGAAGAAGCTGAATTGGGTACAGGCCTGTCTGGACTGTCAACGCAAGAACATGGCCGATCGGTGCAATCACGTCGCACGTCCACCGCAGCATTTCCAAAACTATGCGTCGCAGGAAAGGTTGGCGCGTCTCATGAGTCACAACAGCGAGGCGTACGACCGTGAGATGCTGAACATTGGCGCGAAGCCGATGATCTCGGCCGCGTTCCAGCGCGACTGGATCGACGCGATGGACTCCACGGCGTACACGCTGCGCAAGACGGTGGACCACATCTTTATCACGATCGATCCGTCGGCCACGAAGAATCGCAACCTCTACGCGCTGATGTCGACCATCTTTGTCGACGGCCTGGCTGTGGTATGTAGGCGCTAGCTAGCGCGCGCAGCGCACATCATCCATTGCGGAAGCTGTAGTTCTCCTCCCACTCCTCGACAGCGAGCTCCGTCATCTGGCCGATGTCCAGGCGACCGGCCAGGAAGCCGTACACCAGCTCGCTGATGGCCTGGCGATAGCGATCCGTGCGCGCCACGTCGGCGGCCACGCAGCCCAGCGCCTGGTGCAGGTCGTGGTGCGCGTAGACGAAGCGTTGCCACCGTACGTCGCCGACCAGGGCGACGAGGAAGCAGGCGCGCATCAGTGTGACGAGGTGGGCCTGGGCGTCGGGCTCCTGTGCGTCGCGCGCAAACGTCAACACGTAGTGACTGTACGCGTGGAAGCTGAGCCAGTGGCCGGGCTCGGCGTGCACAAGCGTGTGGCGCGCGAATTCACACTCGTCGTCGCACAGCATAAAGTGGCGCTGGGGCAGGGCGGGACGGTCGAGGAGACACACCAGCTTCTCGTAGCAGCGCAGCACAGCGCCGTAGGGCCAGCGCAGCAGCATCATCGTCACAATGTCACTACTCATTCGCCTAGGTCATGGGCGCCGAGTGCATCAACTGTTGCCGTATGTTTTTTATTTTTAAGGCGTGGCACGTGCGTGAGTTCACTTTTTGTTTTTCGACTTATACGCAGAGCCGGTGTTTGTGGCGCAGGTGGTGGCGCAGCACATCCTGGCGCTGCGGCGCGGCAACCGCAACCTGAAGGACGCGCTGGTGGTGATTATCCCGGAGGCGAACATGGCGTTCACGTCGCGCGACATCTGCGACTCGCTGAAGAACGACATCAAGCTGGACAACGTCGTCTTCCTGATGCAGGACAGCAGTGGCGACGGCCGGCTGGACATGCCCGGCAGCATCCTGACCCACAAGAAGAAGCTGGAGATGGTCAGTCTGTTGATCAACTCGTATCTGAGGACGCGGCGCATCTGTTTCCACACGCCGTTCGTGGTGGCGCGCGACGATCTGTCCGAGCTGAATCCGCGCAAGGAGATTGTGGACCAGATGCGCGGCTTCTGCGAGAAGCGCAAGATTAAGTTCGACCCGGACGGTGGCGTCATCACCGTCATCAGCTACACGGGCAAGGAGCCGGTGGGCAAGAACGACGACTTTGTCATCTGCGTCATGATGGCCGTCTTCCAACACAAGCTGTTCTGGGCCGAGCGGCGCTACCAGAAGTACTGGGACGTCGCCGGGTTGACTGCGCGTTCGCGCGTGTGAGCAGTGCTTACACCAATTAGTGGCGACGCATTTTGAACGCCGTGGCCCCACACCAGCGTCACAGTGGCGTCGTCACAGGGTCGCCATGGATCAAACTTGCACTGGATACGTCGCTGATTTAACCTACATTGCGGATTGCCAGGCACAGGGCATTAGCTCGGGACTGACGTCGGCTCAAACCGACTCCGTACAGAGTGGCACACACTTCATCAACTGGTCAGGTGGATCAAGCTGAGCGGTGTAGTTTGTTAATAAATCGACTGTTGAGACGAGAATTGATTACACGGCGCTTTATTCGCACTCGTCGGCCATCGCATTGTCGTGGCAATGACTGACGCAATCACGACACACAAGAAAAAGAAGCGCTTCATCTCACTGCCCTCGCTGCCCGTCGGACCAAAGACGAAGCGGGTAACACCCACCGCGACGGTGGTGACACCGGTGAAGACTGGCGATGCTGTCGATGAAGCCATCGACACACCACCCAGGGTGGCGCGCACGCGTTCTTCACGTAGTCACAGCACGTCCGTCCCGCCACCACAGCAGTCGCAGCAGCGGCAAGACTCCACACCGACACCGATGGTGGTGATCCGCAACCGCTCCTCCTCACAGGCCTCGTTGACACGGCCCCGTCTGGAGAATGTCTTTGACGCGCCAGAGTCGCCGGTGGAGCGCACACAGACCTGTCGCGCGGCGCGCAAACAGGACGACACAGTCGTCAAGTATTCGTGGATGCCGCTGACCGCTACAGTGGCGGCGGCACGGGACGACGACGACGACGATATTCTACGTGAAATGGCTGCCATGGAGGAGGCGCGCCAGCGCTACGCTGTGGAGCATCTACACCGGGAACTACAATCGCATCTGACTATGACCATGCCAGTGTTGCCGCCGGAACCGCTGGTTCCAGTGCAACCGTCAGAGTCGTCAGAGGAGGCGGCGCCGCCGCCGCTGTCGCTCATCCCCGTCTTTGCCAGTTTCGTCCACTACAAGAACGGCCTGTTGAATCGTCGCATCGACAGCGCGGATATCCCCGAGTCACTGTGCTTCGTCTGCATGCACGAGAGCGACACGGTGGTGCCCATAAAGAGTCTGACTGGCGTGCTGGACCTGGCCGAGGCCGGTCCCATCCGTCCGCTCTACCGCGAGCTCAACATCTGCGAGGCCTGTGACGGGGCGCGCGACGCCACCCAGCCCTACACTGTGTTTGACGAGGCGGCACTGGTCTTTTTCATGCCCCTCTTTATTTGACGCGCAGGCAGGCACGTGTAACTGTCAAAAATTTTCCACGAATAAACACCCCTGATGAGCGA
>Ga0315283_10001532_pt1 | contig 18663 bp, 17 predicted proteins | sample YL17G09_0_MG_FD_204541 | JGI IMG/M metagenome (GOLD analysis project Ga0315283, IMG submission 204541) | Sediment microbial communities from Yellowstone Lake, YNP, Wyoming, USA - YL17G09_0 | ecosystem: Environmental > Aquatic > Freshwater > Lake > Sediment | place: USA: Wyoming | collected... | reverse complement strand
CGCCGCACCTTCGGGCATGGCCGGATGCGGGTAGTTCTCGTTCATCACCGTCAGGTAGTAATAGACGTCCTGCTGGTCGGCGTACATCCGCTTGAGGCCATCCTGCACGACGACGGCGACTTCGTAACCGAAGGTCGGGTCGTACGAGATGCAGTTGGGGATCGTCGCCGAGTAGATGTGCGAATGGCCGTCCTCGTGCTGCAGGCCCTCGCCGTTCAGCGTGGTGCGACCGGCGGTGCCGCCGAGCAGGAAGCCGCGCGAGCGCATGTCGCCCGCCGCCCACGCGAGGTCGCCCACGCGCTGGAAGCCGAACATCGAATAGAAGATGTAGAACGGGATCATCTGCACGCCGTGGGTCGAATACGACGTCGCGGCGGCGATCCAGTCGCACATCGCGCCCGGCTCGTTGATGCCTTCCTGCAGGATCTGGCCGCCCTTGCTTTCCTTGTAGAACATCAGCTGGTCGGCGTCCTCCGGCGTGTAGAGCTGACCCAGCTGGTTCCAGATCCCGAGCTGGCGGAACAGCCCTTCCATGCCGAACGTCCGCGACTCGTCGGGGACGATCGGCACGATGTGCTTGCCGAGGTTCTTGTCGCGCAGCAGCATCTGCAGGATCTGCACGAACGCCATCGTCGTCGAGATCTCGCGGTCTTCGGTGCTCTTCAGGAAGCGCTCGAACGCGCCGAGTTCGGGCACGGTCAGCGCCGTCGCCGTGCGCCGCCGGGTCGGCAGGAAGCCGCCGAGGTCCATCCGGCGCGCCTTCATGTACTCCTGCTCGGGCGACCCGTCGGCGAACGTGACGTACGGAACCTCTTCCAGCCTGTCGTCCGGCACCGGAATTTGGAACCGGTCGCGGAAGTTCCGGATCGACTCGTGCGACATCTTCTTCTGCTGGTGCGTGATGTTCTGCGCCTCGCCGGACTCGCCCATGCCGTAACCCTTGATCGTCTTGGCGAGGATCAGCGTCGGCTGGCCCTTGTGATTGACGGCCGCGTGGTAGGCGGCGTAGACCTTGAACGGGTCGTGCCCGCCCCGGTTCAGCTGCCAGATGTCGTCGTCCGACCAGTCGGCAACGAGTTCCTTCAGCTCCGGCGTGTTGAAGAAGTGCTCGCGGACGTACGCGCCATCCTTGGACTTGAAGGTCTGGTATTCGCCGTCGACGCACTCCATCATCCGGCGCATCAGGATGCCCTTCCTGTCGCGGGCCAGCAGCGGATCCCAGTGCCGGCCCCAGACCACCTTGACCACATTCCAGCCGGAGCCGCGAAAATCGCTCTCGAGCTCCTGGATGATCTTGCCGTTGCCGCGCACCGGACCGTCCAGCCGCTGCAGGTTGCAATTGATGACGAAGATCAGGTTGTCGAGGTTCTCGCGGCCCGCCATGCCGATGGCACCCATCGATTCCGGCTCGTCCATCTCGCCATCGCCGCAGAAGCACCAGACCTTGCGGCCTTCGGTGTTCGCGTGGCCGCGGTCGTGCAGGTATTTCATGAAGCGCGCCTGGTAGATGGCCATCAGCGGCCCCAGGCCCATCGACACCGTCGGGAATTGCCAGAAGTCCGGCATCAGCCACGGGTGCGGGTACGACGCGATGCCCTTGCCGTCGACTTCCTGGCGGAAATTGTCCATCTGCTGCGACGTGAGCCGGCCGAGCATGAACGCGCGGGCGTAGACACCCGGCGCCGAGTGTCCCTGGACGAACACGAGATCGCCGCCGTGCTCGGCGGAGGGCGCATGCCAGAAGTGGTTGAAGCCGATGTCGTAGAGCATCGCGGCGGAGGCGAAGCTCGCGATATGGCCGCCGACGTTGGTGTCCTTGTTCGCGCGCAGCACCATCGCCATCGCATTCCAGCGCACGTAATGGCGGATCTTCTGCTCGATGTTGAAATCGCCCGGGAGCTTGACCTGCGTCTCGACCGGGATGGTGTTGATGTAGGCGGTGTTCGCCGAGAACGGCAGATAGGCGCCGGAGCGGCGCGCCTTGTCGATCAACTGCTCGATCAGAAAGTGCGCGCGGTCCGGGCCTTCCTGTGCGAGCACGGCTTCGAGCGCGTCGAGCCATTCCCGCGTTTCCTGCGGGTCGTGGTCGGGAATCAGGTCCATGGCAGTGCTCCTCCGGCAGCTTTTCCGACCCGGAACCGAACCCGGGACATCCGGCTGCGATTGTAGGGTATGCGGCGTTCACGCGCAGCGGACCGTCGTACTGTAACTGTACTTGGCCGCCGCCCGCCGACGCCGGCAAGATGCTTCGCTCGAACAGGCGATCATCCTACTCGCTCCGGCAAAGGCTTCCCGCTGCGGCGGGTCGCGCAAGAGACCGCGCCGACCCCGGTCCGAGCGGGCAGTCGCAGCCGCCGCTACAAGTGAGCGCCTACACGCGGCGTGAATGGAGCAGCCAAGCGCCACAGAGCAGCGAGAGGGTCCCGAACACCGCAAAGCCGACGCGGTAACTCCCGGTGACCGCCGCCAATAGGGCAAACGTCGGCGGACCGAGGACCACGCCGGCGAAGGTGACGAAGCCACTGGCGCCGGTGACGGCACCCGCCTGCCCTTCCGGCGCATGGTGGGCGACCTGTGAAAGCTGGACGCCATTCCAGCCGATGGCCGTGGCGCCGAAGATCGCGCAGACGACGAGCACGGCCACTGCCGGCCACGCGGCGCCGATCGTCGCCGTGGCGTAAGCGCACGTCCCCGCGGCGATGCCGATGCAACCCAGCATCGCTCGCGGCGGGATCAGCCGGTCGGCGATGGCCCCCCAGCCGATCCGACCGACGATCCCGCCCAGGTTCGCGACCGTCAGCGCGAACCCCGCGGCAACGATCGAGTAGCCCGAAGCCTCGGTCAAGAAAACGACCAGGAAGCTCATCAGGCACATCTGCGTCGCCGCAAAGACGAATCCGGTGATGGACAGCTCGACCAGCGCCCGGTGCGCCAGCACGACCTTCAACGGCTCGAACATGCCGGCGATCGACAGCCGTTCGCCGGGGCGGCGTTCGGTGTCGAGCCTGGCTCGGGTCGCCTGCGCCACTACGGCGATGACGAGGCCGAGCGCTGCGACGGCAACGAAGGTCGCGCGCCAGCCGACCACCAGGGCGAACCCCGGCAGCATGGCCCCGGCGAGCGCGGCTCCCGCCGGAACGCCCGTCTGCTTGATCGAAAACGTCAGCGCCATTCGCGACGGATGCGCGGTGCGCACCAATACCTGCGACGAGGCCGGGGTGATCGGCCCGTACCCGATCCCGATGACCAGCGGCGCCAGCGTGAGCAGGGCGGTCATCGGCACCGATCCCCAGGCGGTCAGCGGCAACAGCGCGATCCCGGCCGCACACAGCAGCACGCAGGCCTGCGACACCCGGATGGCGCCATATCGGGCGATGAATCCACCGGAGGCGAGGCTGGCCGCGGCCGAGCCGGTGTAGACGAGCCCGACGAACACGCCGACGAGTTTCGGCGACAGCGCGAGGTCGCGCGCGATCGCGGGCGCCAGCACCGACGTCGCGGTGGCGGCAAGCGAGGTGAACATCTGGATTGCCAGCGTGATCGCAAGCGCGATCGCCGCGGTGCGCGCGGCGGCGGCGGGCGTCGGGCTCGCGGCCCCGGTCATTCGTCGGCCGCCGCGATGGTCCGGGTCTCGGTGACGATCGTGCCCACCTTGAGATCGTGCGGCGCGGCGGGCACGCGGGGAACGAGCTGCAGGTCGTAGGCGCCCGCCACCCGCGCTGCGGCGGCGCCGAGCAGGGGCAGCAGCCGGTCATAGAAGCCGCCGCCGTAGCCCAATCGACGCCCGGCGAGGTCGAAGGCCACCCCGGGTACCAGCACCCAGTCGAGGGCGTCGGGCGCGACCACCGGGCATTGCTCGCGTGGCTCGGGGATGCCCTGGTAGCCGGCGGCGATGTCGGCGACCGGATCGCGGACCAGGTGCAGCCGGAGCATTCGGGCGCCGACGTCGACGCGCGGCAGCACGACCGACTTGCCGGCGGCGAGAGCGGCGCGGGCGAGCGGGAGCGTGTCCCATTCGCTGCGGAAGGCGAGTGTCAGCAGGACGATGCGTGCAGCGGCGAACGACGGCAGCGCGCTGATCCGATCGGCGATCGCCCGTGCTATCGCGGCGCGGACGTGCGCCGGAAGCGCGTCACGGGCGGCCAGCACTTGCTCGCGAACGGCGCGCTTGGCGTCGCGGAGCGCGGGCCCAACCGGTGTCGCGCTCTCGGCCGCCGGGTTCGGAATCATTGGCCGATGTTAACGCAAGCGAGCGAACGCCGGCAGGCGGCGTCGCCGTTGGCCAGTCGGCGGCGGAAAGGGGGTGCCCTCGCCTATAATCCGAACCTTCACCCAGGGGCCGTGCATGAACCACAACCACCAGCTTTACCGCGATCGCCGTTCGGCGGTGTTGAAACAGATGCGTGCGCAGACCGGTGGCGGGCTCGCGCTTGTCCCGACGGCGCCGGAGTTGGCACGCAACCGCGATTCGCTCTATCCGTACCGGCACGACAGCTATTCGTACTACCTGTCGGGCTTCCCCGAGCCGGAAGCGTTGATCGCGCTCGTTGCCGGCACGGACGGTGACAGGCAGATCCTCTTCTGCCGCGAGAAGAACGAAGAGCGCGAGATCTGGGACGGCTTTCGCTACGGTCCGGATGCGGCGCGTGAAATATTCGGTTTCGATGCGGCGCACGCGCTGAGCGAACTGGACGAAATGCTGCCGGACCTCGCGGCCGATCAGCCGGCGCTTTATACGCCGCTCGGCCTGTTCGCGCCGTGGGACCGGAAGATCTCCGCGCTGCTGAACGAGGTGCGCGGCCGCGCCCGCGCCGGCGTGAGTGCGCCGGAAGAGATCGTCGACGTCCGGCAGGCGGTCGACGCCATGCGCCTCGTCAAGGATGAGCACGAAGTCGAGTTGATGCGCCGCGCGGCCGCAATTTCGTCGGGCGCGCATCGCCGGGCAATGGACCGTACGCGCGTCGGCTGGTTTGAATACCAGGTCGAGGCCGAACTGGCGCACGAATTCCTGCGCTGCGGGGCGCAGGCCGTCGCCTACCCGTCGATCGTCGCCGGCGGGCCCAACGCCTGCGTGCTGCACTACCGCGACAACACCCGGCAGTTGCAGGACGGAGACCTGCTTCTGATCGATGCCGGCTGCGAGTACAGGAGCTATGCGTCGGATATCACGCGGACGTTTCCGGTCAACGGCAAGTTCAGCGGCGCCCAGCGCGACATCTATGAACTGGTGCTCGCGTCGCAACTGGCGTGCATCGACGCCGTGAGGCCCGGCGCCGATTTCCACGATTATCACAAGGTGGCCGAGCGCGTGCTGGCGCAGGGCTACATCGATCTCGGCCTGTGCACGGGCACCCTCGACGAAGTGCTGGAGTCCGGCAGCCACAAGCAGTTCTACATGCATCGTGCCGGCCACTGGCTTGGGCTCGACGTGCACGACGCGGGGCTCTATCAGGTCAAGGGGGCATCGCAGAAACTCGCGCCGGGCATGGTGCTGACCGTCGAGCCCGGCACCTACATCCGGCCGGCGGACAATGTTCCCGAGCGGTTCTGGGACATCGGCGTGCGGATCGAGGACGACGTGCTGGTCACCGCGACCGGCAGCGAAAACCTGACGGCGGCCACGCCGAAGACGGTGACCGATGTCGAAGCGGCATGCCGGCGGTAAGGCTCACCTTCGGTCGACGCCGGTGGGCGTGAATGGATACGCCGATTTCGGGACGGCCGCGAACGGGGCCGTGGGGTCCGCTCGTGGTGCATGACGTCGCTATCGTCGGTGCCGGCCCGGTTGGCGCGACGCTCGCGCTGGCGCTTGCCGACAGCGACCTCGATGTGGTCGTGCTCGACGCGCGGCCGAAAGGCGGGACGCTCCGCGGCGAGCGTTCACTCGCGCTGTCGCACGGCGCGCGGCTGATCCTCGAGCGGCTCGCCGTCTGGCGGGAACTCGCGGCGGTGACGGGTGCGGTTACGCCGATCACCGATATCGACATTTCGCAAGCGGGAGGGTTCGGCATGGCGCGGCTCTCCGCGGCGGCGCATGACCTGCCGGCACTCGGTTACGTCGTCAGCTACCGCGCCTTGCAGGCTGCGCTCGACGCGGCGCTCGCCCGCGCCGGAACCGCGGTCCGTCACGGCGTGACGGCGGACGCGGTGGGCGGTACCCCGGCCTACGCGGCGGTGCAGGTGGCGGGGGCCGGTGCCGAGCCGATCCTCGCGCGGCTCGCCGCCGTGGCCGATGGCACCGGCGCGGCAGTCGCGGGAGTCGCGCGGCAGCGACATGACTACAGGCAGGTCGCATTGATCGCCAAGGTCATGCCGTTGGTGGGGCAGGTCGGTGTTGCCTATGAGCGTTTCACCCCCGAAGGGCCGGTTGCGCTGTTGCCGGAGGGTGATCATTACGGTCTGATCTGGACCACGACGGAGAAGCGCGCGGACGACTTGCTCGCGCTCGACGACGCGGCGTTCCTCGCCGAACTTGCGCACCATTTCGGGACGCGGGCCGGCGGCTTCGCCCGCGCGACCGATCGCCGCACCTTCCCGCTGGCGCTGGAATTCGCGCGTGCCACCGTCGGCTCCCGTTGCGTCGTCCTCGGCAACGCGGCGCAGACGCTGCACCCGGTCGCAGGCCAGGGCTTCAACGTCGGACTGCGCGACGCCTCCGAACTGGCGCAGGTCCTGCTCGATACCCCGCGCGAGCGCATCGGCGAGCGTGCGGTGCTCGATCGCTACGCGCGGGGCCGCCGCGCCGACCGGTGGGCCGGGATCGCGTTCACGCACGGGCTCGTCAGCGTGTTCGGCAATGATTCGCCGTTGCTGCGCTGGCCGCGCGGGTTGGCGCTCACTCTGCTTGACACGCTGCCCCCGGCGAAGCGTGCATTCACGCGCGCGATGCTTTTCGGAATGCGATAGACAGGGGCGCGCGGCGCCCGAATTAGGTGCGGCGTCGATCCACGCTGACCGACGGTCATGTCGTCTGTTTCGCGACACTCCGCGCGTCCCGCGGAACCGGTATAATCCGCTCCCCCGCTTCGATCTTCGTAACATTTCGCGCGCAACCGATCGTGCTTGTCGGCCCTTACAAACTTGCGAACAATCTGGCCGTCGCCCCGATGGCGGGCGTCACCGACCGGCCTTTCCGCCAGCTGTGCAGGCGCTTGGGCGCCGGTTACGCGATCTCGGAGATGGTCGGGTCGAACCCCAAGTTGTGGGACACAGAAAAATCGCGGCGACGCACCGACCACGCCGGTGAATTCGAACCCATCGCCGTTCAGATCGCGGGCGCGGATCCGGCGATGATGGCGGAGGCCGCCCGTCACAACGTCGAGCGAGGTGCCCAGATCATCGACATCAACATGGGCTGCCCGGCGAAAAAAGTCTGCAACGTCGCCGCCGGATCGGCGCTGCTGCAGAACGAAGCCCTGGTCGCCGCGATCGTCGGCGCCGTTGTCCGCGCCGTCGACGTGCCGGTGACGCTCAAGATTCGCACCGGCTGGAACGCCGGCAACCGGAATGCGGTCCGCATCGCGCGGATCGCCGAGGATGCCGGCATCCGGGCGCTTGCCGTGCACGGCCGCACGCGTGCCTGTGCGTTTGCGGGCCCGGTGGAATACGACACGATCCGCGCGGTGAAGGCGGCGGTGACGATACCGGTGATCGCCAACGGCGACATCGACACGCCCGAACGGGCGAGACAGGTCCTCGACTACACGGGCGCCGACGCGGTGATGATCGGCCGCGCCGCGCAGGGCCGGCCGTGGATATTTCGGGAAATTCGCCACTACCTCGACCACGGCACCCGTCTGCCGCCACCGACGGTGGACGAAGCGCGCTCGCTGATTGCCCGGCATCTCGACGACCATTACACTTTCTACGGCGAAGCCGCGGGCGTGCGCATTGCGCGCAAGCATCTCGGCTGGTACACGATGAATCTCGCCGGCGGCGATGAATTCCGCCGGGAAGTCAACGCGGCGGATACGACCGGAGCGCAGCTCGCGGCGGTCCGCCGCCTCTTCGAACGCCTCGCCGGCCTCGGTGAGCGCCTCGACTACCGCGCGCGAACGGCGGACGTCGTCGACGCCGAGGCGCGGTTCGACGCGGCACGACCACAAGCGCTACGGGGCGGGGAGGCCCTTGCCGCGTGAGAAAAACCCTTCGCATCAATGGCGGCAACGAGCTCGGAAAGACCGTCGAGAAATCACTGGATGAATATTTCCGCAAGCTCGACGGCGAGCCGCCGCACGGCATCTACGACATGGTGATCACGCACGTCGAGCGGGCGCTGATCGTTTCGGTGATGACGCGTGCCAACGGCAATCAGACGCAAGCCGCCGACATGCTCGGGATGAACCGCAACACGTTGCGCACCAAACTCGCGAAATACGGCATCCGCTGACGGACTGCCGCGACGGTGGCACCCGGCTGAATTGAGTTGCAGGCGGATCGTGCGGCGGGTCGTTGTCGACGTGTTCCGGCAACCCGCTGCAATCCAACGGCATCGACCGCAATCCACGCAACCCACGGCCTCCGCATGTCTGCTCCGATCACGCAAGCGTTGCTGTCCGTTTCCGACAAGACCGGACTCGTCGATTTCGCCAGAGAACTCTGCCGCCTCGGCGTGCAGCTTCTGTCCACCGGGGGCACCGCGAAGGCGCTCGCCGGCGCGGGGCTGCCGGTCACCGAGATCGGCGACTACACCGGTTTTCCCGAGATGCTGGATGGCCGCGTCAAGACCCTGCATCCGAAGGTGCACGGCGGGATCCTCGCGCGGCGCGACCTGCCAGCGCATGTCGCGGCGCTGGAGGCGCACGGCATCCCCGCGATAGATCTCGTCGTCGTCAATCTCTATCCGTTTCGCGAAACCGTCGCCAGGCCGGGCTGCACGCTCGATGACGCGATCGAGAACATCGACATCGGCGGCCCGACGCTGGTGCGCGCGGCAGCCAAGAACTGGCAGCACGTCGGCATCGTCGTCGACCCCGCCGACTACGCCGCCCTCATCGCTGAACTCGAGGCGAGCGGCCGGATCCTCTCGGCGGCAACCCGCTTCGCGCTCGCGAGCAAGGCCTTCTCGCACACGGCCGCATACGACGGCGCGATTTCCAACTGGCTCACCGCGCGGGGCCCCGACGGCGAGGCGGCCGCGTTCCCGGCGCGCTACAACCTGCAGGCGGAGAAGGTGCAGGACTTGCGCTACGGAGAGAACCCGCACCAGCAGGCGGCGTTCTATCGCGACCAACGCCCACTGCCGGGCACCATCGCGACGTACCGGCAGCTGCAGGGCAAGGAACTCTCGTACAACAACATCGGCGACAGCGACGCGGCGTGGGAGTGCGTGAAGACGTTCGCCGATCTCGGCGACTACGCGGCCTGCGTGATCGTCAAGCACGCAAACCCGTGCGGCGTTGCGATCGCGGGCTCGCCGATCGAAGCCTACCGGAAGGCACTTGCGACCGACCCGGTATCGGCGTTCGGCGGCATCATCGCCTTCAACCGGCCCGTCGATGCCGCGACGCTCGAAACCGTGTCGGCGCAGTTCCTCGAGGTGCTGCTCGCACCGGGCTACACCGCCGACGCGCTGGCGGTGATCGGGAAGAAGGCGAACGTCCGCGTGCTTGAGATCGCGATCCCGGCGAGTACCGCCGGCGCTCCGGCGGCGTGGGACTTCAAGCGGGTTGGCGGCGGCTTCCTGTTGCAGACCGCCGATGCCCGCAACGTCGCTCCGGCCGATCTTCGCGTGGTAACCAGGAAGGCGCCGACCTCCGCGCAGCTTGCCGACCTGTTGTTTGCGTGGCGCGTCGCCAAGTTCGTCAAGTCCAACGCCATCGTCTATTGCGGCGGCGGGCGGACGCTGGGGGTCGGGGCGGGGCAGATGAGCCGCGTCGACTCGACCCGGATCGCCGCGATCAAGGCGAACAACGCCGGCCTCTCGCTCGCCGGTTCGGTCGTCGCCTCCGACGCCTTCTTTCCGTTTCGGGACGGCCTTGACGTGGTCGCCGACAACGGCGCGGCGGCCGTGATCCAGCCGGGCGGCAGCGTGCGCGACGACGAGGTGATCGCGGCCGCCGACGAGCGCGGCATCGCGATGGTATTCACCGGCATCCGTCACTTCCGCCACTGATCCGGGATCGATTGAGCGGCGCGCGGTGAACGTCCTTGTCATCGGTGGTGGTGGCCGCGAGCACGCGCTGGCGTGGAAGCTCGCGCAGTCACCGCGCGTTGTCAGGGTGTTCGTCGCGCCCGGCAATGCCGGCACTGCGCGCGAGCCCGGGCTCGTCAATGTCGCGCTGACGACGACTGCGGAACTCGTCGCGTTCGCGCATGAACACCGCGTCGCGCTCACCGTTGTCGGGCCGGAAGCGCCGCTCGCCGGCGGCGTGGTCGACGCGTTCCGCGCCGCCGGGCTCAAGATCTTCGGCCCGACGCAGGCTGCGGCGCAGCTCGAGAGCTCGAAGGACTACGCCAAGGCCTTCATGGCGCGCCATGGCATTCCCACGGCGCAGTACGCGACGTTCACCGACGCCGCGGCGGCGCATCGCTACGTCGATGCGCGCGGCGCCCCGATCGTGGTCAAGGCCGACGGCCTCGCCGCGGGCAAGGGCGTGGTGGTGGCCGGTACGGCCGCCGAAGCGCATGCGGCGATCGATGCGATGCTCGTCGGCAATGCGATGGGGGCCGCGGGCGCGCGGATCGTGGTCGAGGAGTTCCTCGAAGGCGAAGAGGCAAGCTTCATCGTGATGGTCGACGGCAGGAACGTATTGCCGCTCGCATCGTCGCAGGACCACAAGCGGCTGCAGGACGGCGACGAGGGCCCGAATACCGGCGGCATGGGCGCGTACTCGCCGGCGCCCGTGGTCACGCCGGTGCTCCACGCGCGGATCATGCGCGAGGCGATCCTGCCCACGGTGAACGGCATGGCCGCGGACGGCATTCCCTATACCGGTTTTCTCTACGCCGGCGTGATGATCGACGCCAGCGGAAGCCCCAAAGTGCTCGAATTCAACTGCCGGATGGGCGATCCGGAAACGCAGCCGATCATGGTCCGCTTGAAATCGGATCTGGTCGATCTTGTGCAGCACGCGGTGAACGGCACCCTCGATGAGGCCGAGGCCGAGTGGGACCGCCGGGCGGCGCTTGGCGTCGTGCTCGCCGCAGCGGGCTACCCCGACCGCCCGCGCCGCGGTGCCGTGATCACCGGCCTCGACGCCGATACGGCCGAGGCCAAGGTGTTCCATGCGGGAACGGCGCAGGAGGATGGGAAGGTGGTGGTCACCGGCGGCCGCGTGCTGTGCGTCACGGCGCTCGGAGATTCGGTGAAGCAGGCGCAACGCGCGGCGTATGCGGCGATCGCCGGCATCCACTTCGAGGGCATGCAGTACCGCCGCGACATCGGCCATCGCGCGCTCGCCGTACGGAAGAGTTGAGTCGCCGGTGAACGTCAACGCGACCCGGGATTATTTTCTCGACCTGCAGGCACGCATCGTCGCGCGGCTGGAAACACTCGACGGCCAGCCGTTCCGCCGTGACGAATGGACGCGCCCGGAAGGCGGCGGGGGCATCTCGCGGCTGATCGAGGAAGGCAACGTCCTCGAGCGCGGCGGCGTCAACTTCTCGCACGTAAAAGGGGACAAGCTGCCGCCGTCGGCCTCGGCCGGGCGGGCCGAAATCGCCGGTCGCGCTTGGGAGGCCATGGGCGTCTCCCTGGTCCTTCATCCGCGCAATCCGTACGCGCCGACGGTGCACCTCAACGTGCGGATGTTCGTTGCCCATGCGCCGTCCGATCGCGCGGCGGAAGATGCATGGTGGTTCGGCGGAGGCATGGATCTCACGCCCTATTACGGATTCGAGGAAGACGCGATCCACTTTCATCGCACCTGCCGCGACGCGCTGGCGCCGTTCGGGGCGGACGTGTATCCGAAGTACAAGCGGTGGTGCGACGATTACTTCTACCTCAGGCATCGGAAGGAGCCGCGCGGGATCGGAGGCATCTTCTACGACGATCTCGCCGAGGGGGGCTTTGACCGCTGCTTTACGCTGACGAAAAGCGTGGGCGACCATTTCCTCGATGCGTACCCGCCGATCCTCGCGCGCCGCAGCGGCACGCCGTTCGGCGAGCGCGAGCGCGATTTCCAGGCGTACCGCCGCGGGCGCTACGTCGAATTCAATCTGGTCTGGGACCGCGGCACGCTGTTCGGGCTGCAATCGAACGGCCGCACCGAAGCGATCCTGATGTCGCTGCCGCCGATCGTCAAATGGCGCTACGACTGGAAACCCGCGCCGGGAACCCCGGAAGCGCGGCTCTACACGGATTTTCTGGTGGCGAAGGACTGGCTCGATGGGAGTTGAAATCCGTTCCCTGCCCGACGATGCGCACCTGACCGAAACCAGGGTGTCGTCGGAGCCGGTGTTCGAGGGCCGGCTGCTGCAGGTGCGGCGCGACACTGTCCGTCTGCCGGATGGCGGGCTCGCCACGCGCGAGTACATCGTCCATCCCGGGGCGGTGCTGGCCGTGCCCGTGCTGCCGGACGGGCGGCTGGTCGTCGAGCGCCAGTATCGCTATCCGCTCGGGCGCGTTTTCATCGAGTTCCCGGCCGGGAAGCTCGATCCCGGCGAGTCGGCGCTTGTCACCGCACAGCGCGAGCTGCGGGAAGAGGCCGGGTACACGGCGGACCAATGGACGTGGCTGGGCGTGATCCATCCGCTCCTCTCGTATTCGACCGAGGCGATCGAACTCTACGTCGCCGAGGGGCTCGAGTACGTCGGCGCCAAGCTCGACGACGGAGAGTTTCTCGAAATCCGATTGATGAGCGTCGAGGAGATGCTGGCGGCAGTCGACCGGGGCGAGATCAGCGACGCCAAGACGGTCACCGCGCTGCTGTTGTACACCCGGCGCATCGAGCGCCGCGAATGATCGCGCGCCGGCTCGTCATCCGTGGTCGCGTGCAGGGCGTCGGCTATCGTTACGCGATGGCCGAGGCGGTGCAGGCCCGGGGCGTCGCCGGGTGGGTGCGCAATCGCAGCGACGGCACGGTAGAGGCGGTGCTGCAGGGTGACGCCGCGGCGGTCGAGGAGGCGATCGCGTGGTGCCGCCGCGGCCCGCCGCTCGCTCGGGTCACCGCAGTCGAGATCACGACGGAATCCGTGACCGTGACTTTCGCGAGTTTTGACCTGCGGTCGACGGTTTGACGCCGACCGGCGGCGCGGCGCCTGCGCGCCAGGCCGGCTGGCGCGTCAGCCAAGCCGTGGAGCGTCGCGGACGCCGAAGACGTCCTTCCACGCCGAGTACGATGACGCCGCCCACAGCGGCAGCACCAGCACCAGGCCGATGCCCATCGTCGCGAGGCCGAAACCCAGCAGCACCAGCGACGCGGCGGCGTAGACCAGCAGCGGCACCGTGTTGAGAGCGAACGCATCCCAGCTCGCCGCGAACGCGACGCCTGGGGCTACCCGTTCGAACAGGACGTGAAACGGCACGAAAGTGATCGGCAGCGAGGCGAGGATGCCGATCGCATAGATGCCGGCGATCGCCGGCACCGACAGGTCCGCCGAAGACGAATCGGCGAAGAGCAGGTTGACGCCGGCAATCCACCATGCGGTAAGGGCCTCGGCGGCGAAGGTGATGATGCCTGCGGCAACCACGGCAGCAATGGCGGCTGCCGGCGCACGAAAGGCGGCGACCGCGAGCCTGATCGACGGCGCCCCGCCTTGATCAGCCACCGCCGCCGCGTAGAGCATCCCGCAGGCGACGAGCGGGACGATGAGCTTGCCGAGCATCGGGCCCACATTCGGCAACGCCTGCAATGCGAACTCGGCGGCGAGCGTCAGGAACGCGAGCGCCGCCCAAGTCGCGGGCGCGTGCTTGACGAGCCGCATCGCGTCCTCGTACCAGGTGAATGCATGACGCCACGGCACGGCTCGGGGCCGGACGTGCGATTCCGGCGAAACGATCGGTGGCGGAGCGCTGCTGGGCGACGGATTCGGTGGAAGCGGCGCCTCGGACATCACGCGGCGCGTGCGTCGGAGCGCACAGAAACCGTTCCGCGCGCCTTGGCTTCGCCCGCCGGGCTCATGCGGCGGCCTCGTCGTGCCGTTGGTGCCGATGGTACGGCTGGCGTGTCGGCCGCGTGCGCAATCGCCCGGCGACGCGCGCTGCGCGCCTTGGCTTCGCCCGCCGGGCTCATGCGGCCTCCCCCAAATATGCGGCGCGGACGGCCGGGTCGTGCAGCAATTTCTTCGCGTCGCCCGCGAGGATGATCTCACCTGATTCCATCACGTAGCCGCGATTGCTGACCTCGAGCGCGAGTTTTGCGTTCTGCTCGATCAGCAGAATCGTTACGCCCTCACCCGAAACCGTGAGAATGGTTTCGAATACTTTCTGGACCATCAGCGGCGCGAGCCCCATCGACGGTTCGTCGAGCAGCAACAGTTTCGGGCGCGACATCAGGGCACGGCCCATCGCCAGCATCTGTTGCTCGCCGCCGGACATCGTCCCCGCGGTCTGCCGGCGCCGTTCCTTGAGCCGGGGGAACAGCTGGTAGACCCGCTCGATGTCGTTGCGGATCTCGGCCCTGTCGTTGCGGATGTAGGCGCCCATCGCGAGGTTTTCCTCGATCGTCAGCGCGCCAAACACGCCACGACCCTCGGGGACCATCGCCAGTCCCTTGCGCACCAGCTGGAAGGCAGGCTTGCCGGTGATGTTCTCCCCGGCGTAGTGGATCGTGCCCGCCTTGATCGGCTGGACGCCGCAGATGCCCTTCAACGTCGTCGTCTTGCCCGCTCCGTTGGCACCGATCAGGCAGACCAACTCGCCCTTTTCCACCTCCAGTTCGATTCCCTTGACCGCGTGTATGCCGCCATAGGCGACCTCGACCTTGGCCAGTTGGAGCAGGGGCGCGGCGGCGGTCATCGGTGTACCCCCACGCTTGCGGCTGGCGCCGCGGCGCTGCCCCCCGAGGGACGCCCGCGCGAGCTGGGCGAAGCCAAGGCCCGAAGGGCGCGCCTGCGAGCGCGGGTGGCGGCCGACTCCACGATGCAACGCATCCGGCACGGCATCGCGGAGGCCGCGCAATTCGCCTCGACCTCGTTGTTCCCGATCGTCATGCGTGGGCTCGGCGTGTCGGTCGGCATCCACGCTCGCGGACGCCCTCTTCGAGCCTTGGCTTCGCCCCGCTCGCGTGGACGTCCTTGGGACGGCCCGGCGGCGCTCATGCCGATTCCGCGACGTTGAGCGTGACTTCGCCGCCGAGATACGCCGCGATCACGGTCGGGTCCGCCTGCACTTCGGCGGCGGGACCTTCCGCGATTTTCTTGCCGTAGTCGAGCACCAGCACGCGGTCGCAGACGCTCATCACCAGTTTCATGTCGTGCTCGATCAGCAGGATGGTGGTGCCATCGTGGCGGATGTCGTCGAGCAGGCGCTTGAGCGAAGCGGTCTCGGTCGCGTTCATGCCCGCCGCAGGCTCGTCCAGAGCGAGGAGCTTCGGTTCGGTGGCGAGCGCGCGCGCGATTTCCAGCCGGCGCTGGTCGCCGTAGGCCAGGTGCTTCGCCAGGGCGTTGGCACGCTTCGCCACGCCGACGTACTCGAGCAGCTCGTACGCGCGCTTTTCGATCGCCTTCTCTTCGGCGCGCGTGCTCGCATTGCGGGAGACCGCACCCCAGACCCCGCCGTGCGTGCGCACATGGCGACCGATCATGACGTTCTCGAGCGCCGACAGGTTGGCGAACAGCCGGATGTTCTGGAAGGTGCGTGCGATGCCCCGCGCGGCAACTTCGTGCGGTTTGAGACCGGTGAGCGGGAGACCGTCGAACAAGAATTCGCCGCCGTCCGGTGTATAGATGCCGGTCAGGACATTGAACAGGCTGGTCTTTCCGGCGCCATTCGGCCCGATGAGCCCGTAGATTTCGCCGTGGTTGATGGTGAAGCTGACTTGGGAAAGCGCGCGCACGCCGCCGAACCGCTTGTCGATCCCCTTCCCCGAGAGCAGCGCGAGCGAGGAGCTCATGCGGCCTCCTTGTAGCGTCGGTGGCGGTGCTTCCGCAATGGGTCGGCCGCGTGCGCAATCGCCCGCCGACGCACCGTACCGGTCTTGGCTTCGCCCGTCGGGCTCATGCGGCCTCCCGCTTGGCTTCGAATTCGCGCTTGCGCACGGCCGAGGGCAGGATGCCGGCCGGGCGGAAAAGCATCATCAGCACCAGCGCCAGACCGAACAGGAGCATGCGGATCACTTCGGGTTCGATCAGCATCCGGCCGAACAACGCCCTCTGCACCGGCTCCACGGTGTAGCGCAGCACCTCGGGCGCGAACGACAGCAGCAAGGCTCCCAGGATCACGCCCCAGATGTTGCCCATGCCGCCCAGCACGACCATGGAGAGCACCATCACCGATTCGACCAGCACGAAGCTTTCCGGGCTGATGAAGCCCTGGGTTGCCGAAAAGATGCCGCCCGAGATGCCGCCGAACGACGCGCCCATCGCGAACGCGAGCAGCTTCATGTTGCGCGTATTGATGCCCATTGCGCGGGCGGCGATCTCGTCCTCGCGGATTGCCTCCCATGCGCGGCCGATGCGCGAGTCCTGCAGCCGCAGGTTGATGACGATGACAGCCATCAGCACGAGGATCAGCAGGTAGTAATACTTGACCGGGCCGGTGAAGGTGAGCCCGAAGAAGACTTCGCTTTTGGCAAAGCTGAAATCGCCGATGCGGAAGGGGTCGATCAGCGTGATCCCCTGCGGGCCGTTGGTGATGTTGACCGGCTGCGACAGGTTGTTCATGAAGATGCGGACGATCTCGCCGAAACCCAGGGTGACGATCGCCAGATAGTCGCCGCGCAGCTTCAGCGTGGGCGCGCCGAGCAGCGCGCCGAACATGCACGCGACCGCCGCGCCGATCGGCAGGATGATCCAGAACGGCAGGTGCAGGTTGAAATGCGGCGACGCGAGCAGCGCGTAAACGTACGCGCCCACCGCGTAGAAGGCGATGTAGCCCAGGTCGAGCAGGCCGGCGAAACCGACGACGATGTTGAGGCCGAGCGACAGCAGCACGAACAAGAGCGCGAGGTTGGTGATGCGCACCCACGCCGTGCCGATCTGCGCCAGCGCGAACGGCAGCACGGCCAGCGCGACGGCGATCAGGGCGATGCCGATCCATGCACCGCGCGGGTTCTTCTTCCGATCGAGCAGCTTGTGCACGGCGCCCCCTAGGCGCGGTCGCTGACGCGCTCACCCAGCAGCCCGGAGGGCCGGAAGATGAGCACCGTGATCAGGACCAGAAACGCAAAGACGTCCTGGTAATTGCTGCCGAACAGCGTCAGGTTGGGGTCGGTGACGCAGCGCTCGGCGATCGCGTCCGACCAGTCGGAGAGCTGGCACAGGTTGGTGAGTTCGCCAACGTAACCGGCCCCCAGCGCCTCGATGACGCCGAGCAGCAGGCCGCCCAGCATGGCGCCCGCGAGGTTGCCGATGCCGCCCAGCACCGCGGCCGAAAAAGCTTTCAGCCCGAGCAGGAAGCCCATCTGGTATTGGGCGATCCCGTAGTAGGTGCCGACCATCACGCCGGCCACGGCCGCCAGCGCGGCGCCGATCACGAAGGTCAGCGCGATGACGGTGTTGATGTTGATGCCCATCAGCCCGGCCACCAATTGGTTCTGCGAGGTCGCGCGCATCGCGATGCCGAGCTTGGTCCTGTAGACGAGCCCGAGGAGGCCGGCCATCATCGCGACCGACGCGACGATGATCGCCACCTGCACGTTGGTGATCGTGGCGCCGTTCTGGGTGGCGGTGATGTGATAGGGGATGACGGTGATGATCTGCGGAAACGGGATCGGATTGCGGCTCCAGATGATCATCGCCAGGTGCTGCAGGATGATCGACAGGCCGATCGCCGTGATCAGCGGTGCCAGCCGTGGTGCCGTTCGCAGCGGCCGGTAGGCGACCCGTTCCAGCGTGTAGCCTACCGCCATGCAGACCGGGACGGCGACCAGCACGCCGGCCGACACGATCACGAGCGGCGGCAGTCCCGTATGGGCGCCGGCGATCGCGCTGATCACCGAAAACGCCACCATCGCGCCGATCATCACCACCTCGCCATGCGCGAAGTTGATGAGCTGGATGATGCCGTACACCATCGTGTAGCCCAGCGCGACCACGGCGTACACGCTGCCGAGCGTGAGGCCGTTGATCATCTGCTGCAGGAAGATATCCACGCGATTCCCCTCCCGGGCGGCGGGACCCGAGCGTAGCAGATTGTGGGGGGTGGCGCGGCTCCCGGCAATCCCCCGCGCGGCGGGCAAAAAAAAGCGGCGCCCCGCGAGGCGCCGCTTTCGTCGTTGCCGTCGACCCTACTTCTTCGGGGCTTCCGGGGCCATTGCCGGGGCAGCGGCAGGAGCCGCCGCGGCAGCCGGAGCCGGCGCCGCTTCGAGCTTGGTCGTCTTGCCGGCCTTGATGATGGCGATCGGCTCGACGCTGCCGTTCTTCATCTGGAAGATCGTCATTTCGGCATCCTTGCGGTCGCCCTTGGCGTCGAACTCGATGTGGCCGGTGGCGCCGTCGAAGGAGATCGACGCGACCATCGGCAGGTACTTCGCCGGGTCGGTCGAGTCCGCCTTCTGCATCGCAGCGATCAGGATGTTCGCGCCGTCATAGAAGAACGGCGCGTATTGCTTGACCTCGCCG
>Ga0315283_10001531_pt1 | contig 18668 bp, 15 predicted proteins | sample YL17G09_0_MG_FD_204541 | JGI IMG/M metagenome (GOLD analysis project Ga0315283, IMG submission 204541) | Sediment microbial communities from Yellowstone Lake, YNP, Wyoming, USA - YL17G09_0 | ecosystem: Environmental > Aquatic > Freshwater > Lake > Sediment | place: USA: Wyoming | collected... | reverse complement strand
GCTTCTTTAAAATATTTCGTCGGACAAGTAACTTCCGCTATTTCAAATCCGGCATAAACTATTTGCGAAAGCATCTGGTTGTCAAAAACAAAATCATCAGAATTGGCGTTAAAGTTTATTGATTCCAGGACATTTCTGGAAAATGCCCTATAACCCGTATGATATTCTGAAATCTTTTCGTTGATTAATATATTCTGTATCAGGGTAAGAATTCTGTTAGCTAAATATTTGTAATATGGCATTCCTCCTTTTAATGCACCTTTTCCCAGAATGCGCGATCCCAGAACAACCGGATATACAGCGTTCGCGATGATATATGCCATGCTATGAATCAGTTTAGGGGTATACTGGTAATCCGGATGCAGCATGATAATGATGTCTCCACCTAAAGCTAATGCTTTGTTGTAGCAGGTTTTTTGATTCCCGCCATATCCTTTGTTGTTTTCATGCTGAATTACATGCTTAATACCCATTGAGCGAGCTTTCTCCACAGTTTTATCGATGCTGCGATCATCAACGAGCACAACTTCGTCAACAATATCAAAAGGAATTTCGTTATAAGTTTGTTCCAACGTTTGTTCAGCATTGTATGCAGGCAGGACTACTATAATCTTTTTGCCGTTTATCATTTCCCAATAGAAGATATTTGTATTTGTTAAACTCAGGAGAACCCCGCTGGCGCATGTCTGTGACTTGTGTCATCAAAACACTGGATGCTTGCGACATTCAAATAAATCATTCATATTTACAATCCTAATAATTGTCCTGGCCGGTGTTCGGATCTTCATTCTGCTGGTCGCTAAAAGTGGTGCAATTAATATCCACCGAAAGCGGACGAAGCGGTTTGTCGAAATCATCCATCGAAATTTTAATGGTGTTATCGCCATAAACGCGTTTCATAAAGAGCGCCCAGACTGGAAGGGCCATATTAGCGCCTTGCCCCTGAGAGGTATTGCGGAAGCGGATTGTACGGTCGTCACCACCTACCCATACACCGGTTACCAGGTCGGGCGTAAGCCCCATAAACCAGCCATCGGAGTTACTCTGTGTAGTGCCGGTTTTGCCAGCTATAGGATTGTTTAAACCATATCTGTATCTTAACCGCACTCCGGTACCGCTTTCGACAACACCTTTCATCAGTGTAAGCATCAGGTAAGCTGTTTCCTCACTCATGGCTTCATCCTGACGCGGGAAAAAATCAGCTAAAACGTTTCCGTTCTTATCAGCAATGCGGGTAAAGAATATTGGTTGGGTATAAACCCCCTTATCTGCAAATGTATTCATGGCACCTACCATTTCGTAAAGTGAGATATCGGCAGTGCCCAGGCAGATAGATGGCACCGCATCAATAGGACTTGTCACACCCATTTTGCGGACAACCTTGATAACCGACTGGGGCGAATACCGCTTGATCAGGAAAGTAGATATCCAGTTTATTGAATTGGCAAGTGCTTCTTTTAGTGTCACCATCTGGCCTTCCTTATAAGTACTGGAGTTTTTTGGCGTCCATGTTTCGCCCGAAGGCAAATCGACGGAGTATTGTATGTTGGCAACTTTAGAGCAGGGCGAGAATTCGCCTTCCTGCATAGCCACCGTATAAACAAACGGCTTGAAGGTAGACCCCACCTGCCGGCGCCCCATCATCACATGATCGTATTTGAAATGTTCGAAATTGATCCCGCCCACGTAAGCACGCACGTAGCCTGTTTGTGGCTCAACGGACATGAGGCCAGCCTGCAGGAAGAATTTGTAGTAACGTATTGAATCCATCGGGCTCATAATGGTATCGCGCTCACCTGTCCAGGAAAAGATGCGCATTTCGATCGGCGTATTGAAACTAACCTTTATGGAATCGTTGGAAACTCCAGCCTTTTTCAGGTTGCGGTACCTGTCCGACCGGCGCATGGATAGGGTCAGCAATTTATTGATCTCTTCGTTTTTTGTTGGCCCCGTAAAATCAAAAGGTGCATGGCTGTTGCCTTTCCAATGCTTGTAAAATGCAGGCTGCAGATCCTTTCCCAAATGTTCATCGACGGCTTGTTCGGCATAATCCTGCATGCGCGAATTGATAGTTGTATAAATCTTAAGGCCATCCTTATACAGATTGTAATAACTGCCGTCCGGCTTACGGTTTTTTGTAATCCAGCCATAGGCGGGGTCGATGGCCCATCGAATCGAATCGTTATGGTAATCAGCTGGTTCGTCGTAATTATCCGGACTGGGTTCGGTAGCAGATAACATGAGCCTCAGGTATTCCCTGAAGTACGTGGCCAGGCCCGTATTATGATCCTGCATCTGGTATTTTGACATGTCAATCGGCAATACACGAAGTCGATTGTATTGTTCGCTGGTGATAAAATCGTTTTTCTCCATCTGGCGCAAAACCACTTCGCGGCGTTTGAGCGCCCGCTCAGGATTACGCACCGGACTGAATCGCGTTGGAGCATTCACAATGCCCACCAGCAGAGCCGCTTCTTCTATCTTCAGATCGCCAGGCCTTTTGCCGAAATATGTTTTGGCTGCCGATTTAATTCCAAAGGAATTACTGCCAAAATCTACTGTGTTGAAATACATGGCAATGATTTCCTCTTTCGTATAGTTCCGTTCCAATTTTATTGCTGTAATCCATTCCTTGAGCTTAGAGAATCCGGTGGAAAAGATGTTGCTATGTTCTTTGCGCGGGAACAGGTTTTTGGCCAGCTGTTGGGTGATGGTGCTTCCTCCACCCTTGTTGGATTTTGTAATCATGCCAAACAATACCCTGATCATGGCCCTGCCATCAATCCCTGAATGGTTTCTGAACCGTGCGTCCTCCGTAGCTATAAGTGCGTTGACCAGAGCAGGCGAAAGATCGGCATAATGAACGTTCGAACGGTTCTCGATATAATATTTTCCGAGTAATTCCTGGTCGGCAGAAATCACTTCTGATGCCAGGTTGCTTTTAGGATTTTCCAGTTCCTCGAACGAAGGCATAAATCCCAGCCATCCAATGGAGATAGCAAAAAAAAGCAGGGCAATAAAGCATAGAAAAACAACAAAGGATATCCAGAATCGCTTTATCCAGTCGCCGATCTTGAGTTGCTTGCCTGCTGCCATTGATAAGAAAAATTTTGGTTGTAAAAGAGTTTATTCGGGGGAAAATTAAATGATTAAATGAACATAAATTCAATTATATAACTTTATACTTATTAACAGGCAATGCATAGACCATAATTTCAAACATTAGCTAACCTAAGAAACCATTAGTGACTTTCGATCCGTACACCTACATCTCTGATGCCGGCAAGTTGTTTTTCGCGCATGGCTTGTTCAATTTCTATGTGGTAAGTTCCTGTATGTGGAAAACGAACAGCATTCTTAAAAAGTATGCGATTATCCTTAATCTTTCCCATTCCTTTGCCATACCATTTGCCATCGGCTGCTGCCAGTAAACATTCAACGGTATCACGGGCAATGCCACCGCCCGGAAACCGTGTGATGATAAACAAGTATAAATTGCGATAGCGGTAATCAGTGCTATTGCGCACATTAATGTAGAAATCAAATAAATGGATAGTATCTGTTACCTGTACTTCGAAAGATAGTGTGTCCCTTTGTTTCCATGTTTCGGATACCAGGTGCTGGTTCTCTTCAAAAAAAGCGCTTTTGCTGCAAGATGTGAGAAACAGGACTCCCATCAGCACGCAACCCATTAAAAGACCTAAAGTATGCCTCATGCTTCAGGATTCTTTGGTTTATCGAAACGGGTGAGGTCGTCCTGGCCTACTACATTCTCGAAGTCGGTCTTCTTTTCCTTTACCTTAATAAAGTCTTCAAGTTTTTCGGGGAGTTGTCCTCTCCTGTTCTGATCTATAATGTCTTTTACGCCATCAAAATGTATTGGGAACATTTCGTTTTCGCTGCCTTTGTAAGCATAATACAAAAGACAGGCGAATACATCTGTCTTCTGATGCAATGCATCTCCTTTTTTGGTTTTAAGCACAACAGGTTCGGGGAAACTCTTTAGAGCATCAACATAAGCATCATATTCGTAGTTGAGGCAGCATTTCAGTTTACCGCATTGGCCAGCCAATTTCTGGGGATTTGGCGAAAGTTGCTGAACCCTTGCCGAATTTGTGGTTACCGAATGAAAGCTATTGAGCCAGGTGGAGCAACATAATTCGCGGCCACAAGAGCCAATACCGCCCAGGCGACCGGCTTCCTGGCGTGCACCAATCTGCCGCATCTCAATACGCACCTTAAATTCCTCTGCCAACACCTTTATCAGTTCCCTGAAATCGACGCGGTTATCAGCTGTGTAGTAGAATACAGCTTTTGTATCGTCGCCCTGATATTCCACATCGTTAATCTTCATATTCAGGTTAAGCCGGGCTGAAATCGCGCGGGCTTTGAACATTGCAGGATCTTCGTGTGCTACGGCTACAAGCCATTTCTCCACATCTGTGAGGCGGGCTTTGCGATATACCTTCTTAATTTCTTCTTTTTGATGGTCGATGCCACGTTTGCGCATCTGCAGCCTCACTAGTTCGCCGGTGAAGGTAATAATTCCAATATCATGCCCCGGCATAGCTTCCACGGCAACGATGTCGCCTACATGGCAGGCGTAATCGGCTGGCAGCCGGTAAAAGTCCTTTCGGTTGTTTTTAAACCTGGCCTCAATACAATCGAATGGCTGATAATGGTCTGGTATCGGAATATCCTTCAGCCAGTCGTAAACATCGAGTTTGCTGCAACTATGATTAAAAATACCTTCATTGCTTTGATATATCTGAGGTCCATGGCAGCAGCCGCGGGTTAAAAATTGGTTCTTCTCCGGATCTAGTTGATCATTTTCTTCCATTGAAATTTAGTTTAGCGAGTGCTGTTTGTGCTGAAACACGCTGCATCTGCTCCCTTTGCTGAGCGGCTATGGCATGCTGGTAACCAATTGTGCAAAGTTACATTTTTTTGCTGACAGGTGTCTCCACCATCGGTATTTTAAGGAGCTTAGCCATTGTGATGGATAAATCGGCAAACAAGATGGAAATGTTGGCATTGCGTTCGATGTGGAACAGGGCTTTCTCGAACTCTTCTGTAATAAAAACTGCATTGTTGCTATGGATGAATGTGGAGAATTTCTGAACAAATTCCAATTCCTTTCCTTCAAATTTAAGGCTGATATTTTCGTTATGCCGGTAAATAAGACACGATCGCACGATACGCAAGCCATAGGCAAAGAAATCCTTTAGTTTTTCACGACCCAGCGAGGACAAACCACTGCCAAAACCCAGCATTTTGGGCACGTTGTTGCTCCAGCACATAAGCATCCAGTTGCGGAACTGCTCAAAATTGTAGTTTTCGGAACCGGTGCGGCTTACCAGCAAGGTTGCTTCCACAAGGTTGCCATTGGCCAGTAATGCCACTTTTCGGGCCATTTCCCTGCCTATTTCATACCTGCTAAGCAAGGCATCTTCAACATCCTCATCGCTGATGCGTGGAATTTTCACCAGTTGTGTTCGCGATAAAATAGTATTTATTACCTGGTCGGCATTTTCCGAGACAAGGATAAACAGCGTTTTTTCCGGCGGTTCTTCTATAATCTTCAGCAACTTGGGTGCGGCGGCATGAAACAGTTTTTCCACCATCCAGATGATCATAACCTTGTACTCCGACTCGAACGATTTGTAACTCAGCGTACGCACCACTTCGCTGGCATCTTCCGCATTGATAATGCCTTGCTTCTTTTCGATCCCTATCTCTTCGTACCAGTCGAAGAGCGAGATAAAACCCGCTTTTTCGATGAGCAGTTTGCGCCAATGCCCCATAAATAGCCTGCTCACCGGTTTTTCGTCTACTTCCCTGGTTTTCGCTATCGGGTAAATAAAATGCAGGTCGGGGTGAGCAAGTTTATTGTATTTGATACAGGACGGGCAAAGGCCACAGGAATCGCTGAGGCTGCGGTCGCGGCAATTGATGTACTGGGCATATGCGATGGCCAGTGCCAGGTTGCCAGAGCCTTCTGGTCCAAGAAATAACTGGGCATGGCTCACGCGGTTTTCTCTTACCGTTCGGATGAGCCGTTCTTTTGTGGCTTGTTGGCCGGGGATATCTCTGAAAAACATTATACCTGCATGAGTTTGGGAATAGTACAAATATAGGTTTTTGCGATGAGATGGATTATTTTTTTGTGGCTCAAGGATTTGAAAATTGATGAAATTAACTTATTTTATTGGCAAAGATCATTAGCGAAATATTTCTTTAGGTAATTTTAGTAATTTCACGCAAAACTATTTTAGTTATGCTTCGAAACTTTAGTTGTTTAGCCATTCTATCCCTGCTTATCGTCTCCTGCGTTAGCTCTTCAAAAAAACTTCAACAAGGAAACTACGATGATGCTATCCTTAAATCGATTAAGGCGTTGATGAAAACACCGAACGATCAGGAAGAGACTGACATTCTAAAAAGAGCGTATTCACTTGCCAATACTGCCGATCAGGATGTAATCAATCGTTTGAAATTAAGTGGTCAGCCGGATATCTGGGACGAGGTGTTAAGCCGGTTATCCTCATTAGCAGGTAGGCAGGAACATGTTGAGCGATTGCCCGGCCAGGTATTAAACAAAATTGACTTTATACATGTCGATTACAACAAGGAAATATCACAATCGAAACTCAAAGCGGCTGATTACTTTTATGCACATGGAGTGGAATTGCTCAGGAACAACGACCGCCTCAGCGCCCGACAGGCATACACCGAATTCACCCGTGCCAAGGATTACTACCCAAACTACAAAGACGTGGATTTAAAGATTACCAGAGCTTTGAATCTTGGTACAAACTCCGTTTTATTCCGTTTTCACAACCTTTCGAATGCGATAGTACCACAAGACTTTGAAGCCGATTTGCTTAAAATTGCACTTCAAAGTTTAAATCGTCAATGGCTAAATTTCTACACCCGTGAAGATACAAATGCGTTCTACGATTTCACTATTTATCTCAACCTTAAAGCAATCGAGCTGACGCCAGAATCGTTGCGTGATATTATTTATGACGAGGAAAAAACGGTGGACGACGGCTTTCAATATGTGTTGGATGCTAAAGGAAATGTTAAGAAAGACACGCTTGGCAACGACGTCAAAATAAAAAAATACAAAATAATCAAGTGTCATGTAAAAGAAACCCAGATGCAAAAACGGGCTTTGGTTACAGGAACCATTGACATTTATGATAACCGTAACGGGCAGTTGGTTAAGACACAAAACATCACTACCGAATCCATTTTCGACCACCGTTTTGCACAAGTAACGGGCGATCTGGTAGCCATGAGCGAAAATACGCGCAAGTTGATTGCTATTAAACCAGTTCCCTTCCCTTCAAATCTTCAGCTGATTGCTAACACTGCCGAAGACTTGAAACGAATTGCGAAGGATTATGTGTCACAGAATTACCAATTATTGGTGAATTAACAAGGCAATGCATAAAAATACAACTTTGAATAAGATATTCATATGTTTATACGGAACTGTCTTGAGGATATCCAGGATTTAAGCATAGAAAAGAGAAAAATGAATGACGTAAGAATAGCAACTATATAAATTATAATTGCGAAATTTATTTCGATAATAATATGGTAATAGTTATTCAGTGTAAAGACAGTGTGGGTCTGGTGGCAGCTATATCAACAGTATTGGCAAAAACCGGTTATAACATTGTTTCCATGCGGGAGCATGTAGATTTGGAAGAGAATAAATTTTTTGCCAGAATCGTTGTGGACAGTATTTCAGATCCTCAAAAAATTGAGATTTCTCTGGCAAAAGTATTGCCTGCTTATGCCGTTGTTAAAGTAAATCCTGTGCCTGAGAAAAAAATCGTTGTTTTTGTTACAAAAGAATATCATTGTTTAAGCGATATTCTCACACGCAATCATTTTAAAACCCTTGGAGCGAATGTACAATGTGTAATTGGCAACCATCCTGATCTGAAGAATATTACTGAACGTTTTAATATTCCATTTCGATTAGTTGTATCTGAAAACAAAAGCAGAGAAATCTTTGAGGCTGAATTGATGGATGTAATTCTTCCTTATGAACCAGATTATTTAATCTTAGCCAAGTTTATGCGCATTCTGTCACCCGAATTTATTACGACTTTTTTGTTGAAAATAATAAATATCCATCATTCTTTTTTACCTGCGTTTATTGGAGCTAACCCATACAGACAAGCATTTAATCGGGGAGTGAAAATAATAGGTGCAACGGCTCACTTTGTGACCAATGATCTGGATGAAGGTCCCATTATTACCCAAAAAATTATTCCTGTAAATCATTCCTTAACGCTGACAGATCTGATAAAAGCAGGAAGAGAAAATGAAACTGCTGCTCTGGCTAAAGCCATGCAATTGGTTTTTGAGGATCGGGTATTTGTTTGTAATAATAAGACTGTAGTATTTGAATAATTAAACCTCCGGGGAGCTTATTTGATACTTTCAAGTTGTCATACCCCCCGATCTCACAGAAAGGGTTATCTTAATTCATGACTTTCTTAAGGACAACGGGCATCAAAACCCCATAGCAGTAACTTTTTTCTTATGAGCGCAAATCTTGGCACCAAGAAATTCGCGGTTCATACGGGCAATATTCGTAATAGAAATCTGCTTGGGGCATTCGGCTTCACAAGCACCGGTATTGGTGCAATTACCAAATCCAAGTTCATCCATCTTTTTTACCATGGCTTGCACACGCTCTGTGGCTTCTATTTTACCTTGTGGCAACAAGGCAAGCTGCGAAACTTTGGCCGACACAAAGAGCATGGCCGAAGCATTTTTACAGGCAGCAACGCAGGCGCCGCATCCAATGCAGGAAGCAGCATCCATGGCAAGATCGGCATTTACTTTTGGAATAGGAATACTGTTGGCATCGGGAACTCCACCAGTGTTAACCGATACATACCCTCCTGCCTGGATAATGAGATCGAAGGCCGTACGGTCGACAATCAAATCCTTGATAACAGGGAAAGGACGTGCACGCCACGGTTCGATAACTATAGTATCTCCATCCCTGAACTTGCGCATATGCAACTGGCAAGTAGTAACGGCATCGTCGGGTCCATGTGGGCGGCCATTGATATAGAGGCTGCATGAACCGCATATGCCCTCGCGGCAATCGTGGTCGAAGGCTACAGGCTCTTCGCCTTTGCGCACCAACCCCTCGTTAAATACATCGAGCATTTCAAGGAAAGAACTGTTCTGTGAGATACCACCGATTTTATAGGTCACAAATTTTCCTTTGGCTTTAGCGTTCTTCTGACGCCATATTTTGAGGGTGAAGTTCATAGTTGTGTTATTATTAGATTGAATATAATTTAGTTTGTCGGCATTGATTAGTTCTTGCGGGAAAAGTTTTGGTTTCATCGTAAATATCCATTACGATCTCCATCGACTTCTGCCATACCAGGAGATCCTAATATGAATTGACATCCCCATAAACTATTGCCTTATGCCTTATGCCTTTAGCCTTATTTATAATTCCGCTGCTTCACCTCAATAGATTCATATTGTAATTTTTCTTTATTAAGAAATGGTTCCTTTCCATCGCCGGTATATTCCCAGGCAGCCACATACATATATTTATCGTCGTCGCGTAAGGCTTCGCCTTCAAGGGTTTGGTATTCTTCGCGGAAATGACCGCCACATGATTCGTTACGTTTCAGTGCATCGAGAGCCATCAGTTCGCCGAGCTCAATAAAATCGGCAACACGGAGCGCTTTTTCCAACTCGGTGTTCATCTCGTTCAATTCTCCCGGAATTTTAACATCCTTCCAGAAATCCTCGCGTAACTTCTGAATAAGATCGATGGCTTTGGTTATTCCAGCGGCATTGCGCCCCATCCCGACATTTTCCCACATTATTTTACCCAATTGCTTGTGAAAATCGTCGACCGTTTTGTTGCCTTTCACATTCATTAGTTTCTCAATCCTTTGTCGCGCCTCATCTTCTGCAGTCTGAAATTCGGACAGTGCAGTGGAAAAACGGGGAACATTGATCTGATCAGCAAGGTAATTCTGCAAGGTGTACGGCAAAACAAAGTAGCCATCGGCCAGTCCCTGCATGAGTGCAGAAGCTCCAAGACGGTTGGCTCCATGGTCGGAGAAATTAGCCTCTCCTGCCACAAAAAGTCCTTGTATGTTCGACATGAGGTCGTAATCCACCCAAAGCCCGCCCATGGTATAATGTACGGCAGGATAGATCATCATGGGTGATTCGTAAGGATTTTCGTTCACGATCTTTTCATACATCTGGAAAAGATTTCCATAGCGCTCCTCAATAACATTACGGCCAAGGCGGCCAATAGACGAAGCAAAGTCGAGAAAAACAGCAAGGCCGGTTTCGCCAACGCCATAACCGGCATCGCAGCGTTCTTTGGCAGCTCTTGAGGCCACATCTCGTGGTACAAGATTTCCGAATGCAGGATATCGTCGCTCGAGGTAATAATCGCGGTTTTCTTCAGCTATATCGGTAGGTTTCATTTTCCCATTACGTAAACTTTCGGCGTCTCCTATATTTTTAGGCACCCAGATACGACCATCATTGCGAAGACTTTCACTCATCAGGGTAAGCTTACTCTGGTAATCACCATGAACCGGAATGCAAGTCGGATGGATTTGTGTATAACAAGGATTCCCAAAACATGCACCACGTTTGTATGCTTTCCAGATAGCGCTGGTATTTGAACCCATAGCATTTGTGGAAAGGAAAAATACATTCCCGTAACCACCGGAAGCCAAAACTACAGCGTGGGCAGCAAAGCGTTCCAGTTCGCCGGTAATAAGATTGCGTGCGATAATGCCCCGGGCACGGCCTTCTATTATCACAAGGTCAACCATTTCATGGCGGGTAAATACTTCCACCGTGCCTTTGGCTGTCTGGCGACTGAGGGCACTGTAAGCCCCGAGCAAAAGTTGCTGACCCGTTTGGCCGCGTGCATAGAATGTACGGGATACCTGCGCTCCGCCGAAAGAGCGGTTATCCAATAATCCGCCATATTCGCGGGCAAAAGGAACCCCCTGGGCAACACATTGGTCGATAATATTGTTACTTACTTCCGCCAGCCGGTATACATTTGCTTCACGGGCGCGGTAGTCGCCCCCCTTAATGGTATCGTAGAAAAGCCTGTAAACGCTGTCGCCATCGTTCTGGTAATTCTTGGCAGCATTTATACCACCCTGTGCGGCTATGCTATGCGCACGCCGTGGACTATCCTGGTAGCAGAAACTCTGCACATTGAATCCCAGTTCGCCAAGAGATGCAGCGGCTGAGGCCCCTGCGAGACCTGTTCCTACAACGATTATATCGAGTTTTCTTTTGTTGGATGGGTTTACCAGGTTAATATGGTCTTTGTAGTGCTTCCATTTATCAGGCAAAGGACCTGACGGTATTCTTGAATTCAGGTTTGTCATAGAAATAACTTATTTCAGGATCATTTAAAAAATATGAAGTAAACAGGTATTAGTGCAAATCCAAGCGGAACAACTATCGCGTAAACGGTTCCGATAGCTTTAATCACGGATGTGTATTTGCTGTGCGCAAGACCAAGTGTCTGAAAAGCTGACTGGAACGCATGTTGAAGGTGAAAGCCCAGGAAAACCATCAGGACAATATACAATATTGCATAAAAATCGGATGAAAACAACAACTGAGCCATTGTGTAAAAATCGTGACGCGCAACGCCGGCTGGCGGATCCACCAACTCCAGCTTTACAAAATAAAAATTCGTAAAATGTATTGCCAGGAATACTAAAATGATAGCTCCTATATGGATCATGTATTTGGAGAAGAACGATGTATGCGAAAATCCTTCTACCTTATACCTTTTCGGACGTGCGATCCAGTTGTACACCTGCAGTGTAACACCGAACAGGATATGGATGAAAAACCCACCAAACAGCACCACCTCAAATACTTTGATTACAGGGTTGGTAGTCATAAAATGTACAGCCTTTGAAAACAAAGCGCCACCATCGCTTCGCAGCATCAGCAGGTTGATGCCAAGGTGTAGCATCAGAAAGGAGATCAGGAACAAACCTGCTACCGCCATCACGATTTTTTTCGTTACCGAAGAATAAAACAAATCTTTAGTGCCCATAATATAACAGTTTAGCTAAAAATTACAAACCAACAAGCTCACCTTGCATTTATTTTTCTTCCTACATTTGTGCATGCTCTTGCCCGAAACAAATTTAGAATAATTGTTTTTGCATTCAACCTAACCTATCTATTTAAAACGAATTTATATAACCGGATATATTATGAGATACGCCAACATCAGCCAGCAACTATTCATTCTCAACCGTGCCAGGTTAGTAAAAAGGCTCAAACCAAATTCATTGGCTATCGTTCATTCCAGTGATGAGATGCCCCGCAACGGCGATCAGACCTTCCCCTTCCGGCAAAACTCCGACCTTTTTTACCTTACCGGGCTCAGCCAGGAGAAATGCATCCTCACACTTTTCCCTGATCACCCGTTGGAAGCAAACCGGGAGATGATCTTTATTGTGAAAACCAACGACCTGATGGTGACCTGGTATGGCTACAAATTCACACTTAAGCAGGCCCGCGAAATATCGGGTGTACCAACAATAAAATGGCTCGACGATTTTGATTCCGTGCTGAAAGATCTCATTTCGCGGGCCGAATGCGTTTACCTAAACCAGAATGAGAATACCCGTTTCTTCACAGATGTGCCTTCGCGCGACCTTCGCTTTTCCCAAAAACTCCGTCATGATTATCCACTGCATGCCTTCGAAAGGCTGGCTCCGCTCATCTACGATCTGCGCACTATTAAAGGACCCGAAGAACTTGAAATGATACAGAAAGCCTGTGATATCACCGGAATGGCTTTTCGCAGGGTTTTGGGATTTACAAAAACCGGCGTAATGGAATACGAAATTGAGGCGGAAGTGATTCACGAATTTATCCGCAACGGGGCTGCAGGACATGCATATCCTCCTATAATTGCTTCGGGCGCTAATGCCTGCATCCTTCATTATAATGAAAACGACCGTCCGTGCAGCGATGGCGATCTTATATTGCTTGACTTTGGAGCCGAATACGGTAACTACTCCGCCGACCTTTCACGTACCATTCCTGCAAATGGCAAATTTACACCCAGGCAACGCCAGGTTTATGATGCGGTATTAAGAGTGATGCAAAAAGCCACCAGGCTGCTGGTGCCCGATACGACTATTGATAAATGGCATGCCGAAGTTTGCCGCATCATGGAAAAGGAACTTATCGGACTCGGCCTCTTCACCGAAGAAGATGTTAAGAGCCAGGATACCGCCAGCCCAATGTTCTTTAATTACTATATGCATGGAACAGGTCATTTCCTGGGCCTCGACGTACATGATGTCGGGAGCAAACAACAACCACTGCAACAAGGGATGGTAATTACATGCGAACCCGGCATCTATATTAAGGAAGAAGGAATCGGTATCAGGCTGGAGAATGATATTATGGTTGCCGACGAACCTGTCGACCTAATGGCCGGTATACCGCTCGATCCTGATGAAATCGAAATGTTGATGACAAAGCCGTAGCATAATACGCACCGCTTTCGTAAGAACACCTGCGCCAGAATTGCGAATTCCAGATGTGGAGAACGCTTCGCTAAACCTCCCCGCTTGTTCATCGTGAGATCATTTATGTGCCGGATCATTTTATCAGCATTTTTAAAATGTCAAATCCTTTAATTCATAAATGAATTCATTTCCAATACAAGAACCGAAGAATCCTCAGCCTGGAAGGGTATGCTGCAGAATACTGCTTATATATTGCACAAAATGGTTCATATATCATTGTATTCCTGACATTTAAAAATAGGTTGCACAAACTGCCAAAGCCATTACTTTTTTTAGCAATTTTGGAATAAATTTATATCCTAAATCCGAACCATCATGTTTACATCCGAAGTATACACCAAACGCCGCAATGCATTGCGGAAGGAACTAAAAAGCGGCTTAGTCCTTTTGCCCGGTAACAGTGAAGCAGCGTACAACTATCCGGACAATACTTATACTTTCAGGCAGGACAGCAACTTTTCCTATTTCTTTGGCCTCGATCATCCCGGCCTGGCAGGCGTAATCGACCTCGAAAACGGTGTGGATTACATTTTCGGCAACGAAGTAGATATCGAGGATATCATCTGGATGGGACCACAACCCGGCATGCGCGAGCAGGCAGCCCTCGCGGGCGTGAACAGCACTGCCCCACTGTCAGAACTAAGTGTCTTCATCAGCAATCTCATACGCATGGGCCGGGATGTACATTTCTTAAAGCCTTACCGTGGCGAGACCCTGCTGCAACTCAGTGATCTGCTGGGAGTGCATCATTCGCGGATAAGCGATTATGTTTCCCTCCCACTTATTAAAGCTATCGTTAAACTACGATCAATCAAGGATAAGCTTGAAATCGCCGAAATCGAAAAAGCTGTGGATGTAGCATGGCTCATGTTCACCGAAGGCATGAAAATGGCGCATCCCGGAATTAAAGAACAAACGATCGTAGGCACAATGGAAGGGATAGCAATTGCGCATGGCAGGCCGGTGTCATTCCCCATTATCCTAAGCATCAACGGGCAAATCCTGCACAATCACCATCATGGCAACATGCTGAAGGAAGGCCGCATGCTGGTAATAGATGCCGGGGCTGAAACCTCCCTCAACTACGCCAGCGATATTACACGAACGGTGCCTGTTGGTGGAAAATTCAGCCAGCGCCAGCGCGAAATTTACGGGATTGTGCTGAATGCAAACCTAAATGCCATTGCTGCCACAGAACCAGGCGTGTTCTATAGAGATTGTCATGTGGTAGCCTGCGAAACCATCGCTGCCGGGTTAAAGGAACTCGGCCTGATGCGCGGTGATGTAAAGGAAGCTGTTGCAGCAGGAGCACATGCGCTGTTCCTGCCTCACGGTCTTGGTCATATGCTCGGGATGGACGTACATGATATGGAAGGATTGGGTCAGATAAATGTTGGATATGACGATGAGATAAAGCCAAGCACGCAGTTTGGCACCGCATATCTCCGCATGGGACGACGGCTGCAGCCCGGCTTCGTGATTACCAACGAGCCTGGGATTTACTTTATCCCCGAACTGATTGATCTTTGGAAATCTGAGAAGAAATTCGCCGAATTCATCAATTATATCAAAGTGGACGAATACCGTGATTTTGGTGGCATACGCATTGAGGATGATATCCTGGTGACTGAAGACGGTTGCCGTGTTCTCGGAAAGCCAATCCCAAAAACGGTTGAGGAAATAGAGAATCTTATGCGCAGATAGCCGAACATAGCAATCATTTAAAAAATTTATTTGTTTCAGTCTATAAAAAGTAATATATCCTGATTTAAGAACAAGGATTACTCACTTCGTTCGTGAGATCGCTCTGCTAAGTTAATGATATTCGATTTCAGATTTTCAGTTACTTCTAAAATCATCGTTCGTTAACGCTATTCGATATTCAAAATGTTGAACATTATTGAAAGATACTAATTACTTGAAAAACTTCCTGACCTGTGAAGGGCACATTATTCACTATTCCTGCCAGGGTAAAGGCCCAACCCTGGTACTGCTGCATGGCTTCCTCGAATCGCTGGAGATATGGGACGATTTTGCATCAGCACTCTCGCGGGATTTTAAAGTCCTGCTACTCGACCTTCCGGGGCATGGGAAAAGCGACACAATTGCCGGAGTGCATACGATGGAACTAATGGCAGCATCCGTAAAATCTGTGCTCGATCATTTGTGCATCAATAGTTGTGTTATTGCCGGCCATTCCATGGGAGGCTATGTTTCACTGGCATTCGCCGAAAAGTATCCGGATATCACCAAAGGTCTGGTTCTTTTCCATTCGCAGGCAGCGCCCGACAGCACTGAGGCACGCGGGAACCGCAACCGCGCAATCAATATCGTAAAGAAGAACCGTTCCGGATTTATCCGTCAGTTTATACCTGAGCTTTTCGACCAGCGCAATATAGTACAGTTTACCCCGCAAATCGAAAACCTGATCCGCATCGCTTCCGAAGTAAAGGATGAAGGTATTATTGCGGCACTCGAAGGCATGAAAGAACGCAAAGGTTGGCTCGATTTATTGGACTACGTTGAAATGCCGTTATTGTTCATTATTGGCAAGCAGGACAGCCGGATACCATACAGCCAGGTGATGGCGCAAGCTGGTATCCCTTCGCATTCCGAAGTATTGCTGCTCGAAAATGTAGGCCACCTGGGGTTTATTGAAGCTTCTTCAAAGACAATGGCTGCTCTCAGGCATTTTGGAATGAGATGTTATGAATTGAAAAAGCTGTAGGATGAAGGATGCAGGTTGAAGGATCTAGGTAGCAGGATGATAGCAATAGACTTTAATCCGGGCTTTAAATCTTAATTATACTATTTGTATCTGTTATGCTAAATCCGTTACGGGGAAATGAAGCTTTATTCGTAAAAATGCATTTCGAGGATGTAGCTGAGGACTTTATCGGGGAGGAAGTAGGCCATATTCTTCCCCTGCCGGATGGATTCGCGGATAAAACTTGAGGAGATTTCTATACGTGGAGCGTTCACTAATGTTACTGAAGGATGAGCGGTGAGTTCGTGTTGGTCGGAATCGTGGCGTGGATAAAGGTAAAGACTGTAATATTCCAGAATAGTTTCCCAGTGTTTCCATTTGTGGAATGAAGGCAGCATATCAGTACCTCCGACAATTACAAATTGCCGGCCGGGATATTTCTCCTCCAGGTGAGCAAGCGTTTGGATGGTATACGAAGGTTGGGTAAGTTTGAATTCGATATTGGAAACCCTGAACCTGGGATCGCTGCCAATTGCCTCATTTACCAGCGCCAGCCTATGATGATCGGGAAGCAGCGTGCTTTTCTCTTTCAGCGGATTAAGTGGTGATACCACGAACCAGAGTTCGGCCAGATCGGTAAATTCCACCATATAGCTGGCAATGGTCAGATGTCCGGTGTGGATGGGATTGAAGGACCCGAAGAACAATCCGGTCTTTTTAGCCGTTGTTTCCATAAATCAGGCATTAAGAAAATCAGAAACCACCTCAACAGCTCTTTTTAAAGCTGTTTCAAGGTTATCGTTGATAAGCGTATAATCAAACCTGTGAGCGAAAGTTAACTCCCATGCCGCTTTATCAATGCGTTTGTCGAGGCTTTGCTGATTATCCGTTGAACGCGCGACAAGCCGTTGTTTGAGCACTTCAAAAGAAGGCGGTTGCACAAAGATAGCCAGTGCCTGGCTGCCATAAATCTTTTTGAGATTAAGTCCGCCTTCTACATCCACATCAAAGATAACGCTCTGCCCGGCTTCGAGCAAGCGAGCGACTTCGCTGCGCAATGTGCCGTAAAAACTCCCCGGATACACTTCCTGCCATTCGAGTAAACCGCCCTGATTGATGCGCTCCCTGAACTCATCCGTGGAAAGGAAAAAGTAATCCTTCCCATCTGTTTCGCCTTTGCGCTTCGGACGGCTGCAAGCCGACACTGAAAAACCAAGGTTAAGCCCCGAACTGAGCAAGTGCTTCACGATGGTGGTTTTTCCTGCACCGGATGGAGCCGAAATGATAATGAGTTTTGGATTGGGTAACATAGAAAGTTAAAAACTAAAAGTTATGATCGCACAAATAAAAATCTGAATATTCTTATAAAATGTTTGCCAACTGCTCTTTGATTTTTTCCAGTTCGTCTTTCATCTGTACGACAATCTTTTGGATATCGGCATCATTAGCCTTGGAACCCAGGGTGTTTATCTCGCGACCGATCTCCTGCATGATGAATCCCAGTTTGCGGCCGTTGGAATCCGGGTCGGCCAGTGTTTCACCAAAATATTCGCAATGCTTGTGAAGGCGTACCTTTTCTTCGGTGATATCTAACTTTTCGAGGAAATAAAACAACTCCTGCTCGAAGCGGTTTTCGTCAAATTTTTCAATGATGGCGTTGGCTTCCCTATATTCGGCCTGGTTGCGCATCATGCGTTCGCGCAACATCACGATCCGGCGTTTTTCAAAAGGTTTTACTTCTTGTAAAAGTCTCATTATCAATGCAACACGCTTTACCATATCCTTTTCCAGTAGCTCGCCTTCCTGCATCCTGAAAGCCTCAAATTGGCTGAGTGCTTCCTGTATAGCTATATTCACCTCCAGCCACTCAGATTCGTCGAGTTCTTCCTGTTCAGTCTTTATTACGTCAGGCATACGCAAAATTACAGGCAACAAAGCTAAATTTTCCGGTTCATTCAGTTCTGAGGCCAATTCGCGAAGATCATGATAATATTTACGAACCAGCGGTTTATTGATGGCCATCCCGGCCATCTCGCCAATGTTATCGATGTAAATTGAGAACTCGACCTTACCGCGTTCAATTGTACGGCTCAATTCGGCACGTATCTCCAGTTCCTTTTCGCGAAAAGGACCTGCAATCCGTGTGTTGATATCGAGCTGCTTGCTGTTGAGCGACTTTATTTCTATAGTAAGCTTCTTGGCACCCATTTCCAGTATGCTCTTGCCGAAGCCCGTCATTGATTTGATCATGATCACATTGTTAAATCAACAAAGGTAAGAAGATAAGCGATAAATGGTTTCCGTTTTTAAATAGTAGCCTTTCGGATCACTTAAAATAGGGTATAGAA
>Ga0315283_10001530_pt1 | contig 18668 bp, 16 predicted proteins | sample YL17G09_0_MG_FD_204541 | JGI IMG/M metagenome (GOLD analysis project Ga0315283, IMG submission 204541) | Sediment microbial communities from Yellowstone Lake, YNP, Wyoming, USA - YL17G09_0 | ecosystem: Environmental > Aquatic > Freshwater > Lake > Sediment | place: USA: Wyoming | collected... | reverse complement strand
ACCACATGACCGGCGTGAGCTTCTCTCGGGGCGGCTACCACCGGATCGGCAAGGTCGTCGCCCGCGGCGCCGGCGGCTACACCGTCCACCGCCCCGAACACTGGCTCTTCGACGGCACCGGCATCGGGTACGGCGACGTGCTCGGGGCCGACGCCACCATCGTCGGCTACGAGTGCGACGGATGCGACTTCACCTACCGAGACGGCCTTCCGGTGCCCACGGGCGACGACGGCACCCCCGCCGACTTCGAGATCCTCGGCACCGCGCCCGCGGCCCACTTCACCCGCGAGACGGCGATGCGCCCCCCGGCTCCGAGCGAGCCGTCCGAGCTCGAGTTCATCGCGGCGCGTCTGTTCGGCTCGCGCGATCCGGCCGACGCCGAGCGCATCGCCCACGGCCATGCCGTGCTCGGCAGCTACACGTCTCGTGGGGGCGGCACGGTCGTCACGTCGGGGTCGACCGACTGGGCCCACGGGCTGACCGGCCGCGACCCCCAGGTCGAGCAGATCACCCGCAACCTGCTCACCCGCCTCTCGTCGTAGCGGACAGGCCAGGCACTCGTCAGACATGCCGCGCGGTCGTCAGGCAGGCCAAGCACTCGTCAGACAGGCCAGGCGCTCGTCAGACCCACTTGCCCGGGTTGAGGATGTTGTCGGGGTCGAGAGCCTGCTTCACCCGACGGGTCAGGTCCATCACGTCGGAGCCGAGCTGAGTCGCCAGGTGGCCGGCCTTGAGCATGCCGATGCCGTGCTCGCCGGTGATGGTGCCGCCGAGCGCCAACGCCGCTTCCATCACCGCGTCGAACGCCTGGGCGGCCCGCTCGGCGGCACCGGCGTCGCCGGGGTCGTAGGTGACGAGCGGATGGAAGTTGCCGTCGCCCGCGTGGCCGATCACCGGGATCGCCGTGCGGTACCGCGCGGCAATCGCCTCGACGGCGACGAGCAGTTCGGGGATGCGCGGCACAGGCACGCCGACGTCCTCGATGAGCACGGTGCCGAGGCGCTCGACACACGGGATGGCCATGCGCCGCGCCCCCATGAGCAGCTCACCCTCGTCGACGTCGTCGGTGCGGGCCACATAGACGGCCCCGGCGGCCTCGCACGCGACGGTGATCCGGTCGGCTTCGTCGCCACCGGCGTCGGTCCGCGCCAGCACGAGCGCGGCGGCATCGGGATCGAGGCCCATGGGCTGCACCTGTTCGACCGCGGCCATCGCGGCGCGGTCCATCAGTTCGAGGGCGGCGGGCCGCACCTCGGCCACGATGCGCGTCACGGCCCGACCGGCGTCGGCCACCGAGGCGAACGTGGCGACGACGGTCGATGCGGGCGGCGGCGGCGGCCGCAACCGGAGAACTGCCTCGGTGATCACGCCGAGCGTGCCTTCCGAGCCGACGAAGAGCCGTTTGAGGTCATAGCCGGCGACGTCCTTGATGGTGCGACCGCCGAGCCGTATGGCGCGGCCGTCGGCCAGCACCACCTCCATGCCGAGCACATAGTCGGTGGTCACCCCGTACTTCACGCAGCACAGGCCGCCGGCGTTGGTGGCCAGGTTGCCGCCGACCGAGCAGATCTCGAACGACGACGGGTCGGGCGGGTACCAGAGCCCGGCGGCGGCCGCCGCGTCTTTCAGTTCGGCGTTGCGGATGCCGGGCCCGACGGTCGCCACCATGGCGGCGGCGTCGATCGACAGCGACCGCATCTGTTCGGTCGACAACACGATGCACCCGTCGATCGCGGTCGACCCGCCCGACAGCCCCGTGCCCAGACCGCGGGGCACCACGGGCACACCGAACCGGGATGCGACCCGCAGCACGGCCTGCACGTCGGCGGTGTCGCGGGCCCGGACGAGAGCCACGGGCCGGCCGGGCACCACCGAGGTGGCCCGATCGACCCGGTAGGCCTCGATGACGTCGGGGTCGACCACGAGCGGGGCATCCCCCAGCTCGGCCAACAGCCCGGAGCGCACCTGGTCGGCAACGTCGATCTCGTCCATCGCCCCATCCTCTCGCCTGGGTGTCGGGCGTGGCGACCCAGGGCGCCGGCCGGGACCGGGTCCTAGACTCCGACGATGGATCCACAAGAGAAGAAGGTCGCCCTGCGGGCGATCACCTACGGGCTCTATGTCATGACCGCGTCGAGCGACGGCGAGTTCGCCGGCGGCGGCGTGAACTGGCTGACCCAGACCTCGTTCGAGCCGCCACTGATCGCCGCCGGGGTCAAGGCCGACAGCGGGCTGCACGCCCTGATCGAGCAGACCGGCCTCTTCGCCGTGAACGTGCTCGCCGACGACCAGCTCGACATCGGCAAGGCGTTCTTCCGTTCGACCACCGTCGACGGCGACCGCATCAACGACCACAAGTTCGAGCGGGGCGTGGCCACCGACGCGCCGATCCTCGACGAGGTCCCGTACTGGTTCGAGTGCCGGGTGACCGACACCGTCATGGGCGGCGATCACACCGTGTTCGTGGCCGAGGTGATCGGTGCAGGTGTGCGCGACGCCGCCCGGGTCCCGCTCAACCTGCGCACCACCGGCATGAACTACGGCGGCTGAGCCCCACACCTCCATGCCCGAGCCTGACGCCGCCGCCCTCGTCCGTCTCGCCGATCGCCGTCGGGAGCTGCGCGCGCAGTTCGTGGCGCCCGCCGAGCAGCGGCCGGTGTCGACCGGGGCCGGCGTGCATCACGTGGCCCTGATCTGCTCGGATCCCGCGACGACCATCGACTTCTACCAGGGGCTGTTGGGGTTTCCGGTCGTCGAGCTGTTCGAGAACCGTGACTACCCGGGTTCGACGCACTTCTTCTTCGACATCGGCAACCGCAACCTGCTGGCATTCTTCGACTTCCCCGGCCTGGGCCTCGAGCCGGTCCCGGAAGGGCTCGGCGGTGTGCAGCACCTGGCCATCTCGGTGACCCCCGAGCAACTCGACGCGACCAGGGCGCTTCTCGAAGCGGCCGGCGTCAGCTGCTTCGGTCCCGATCGCGGCGTGGAGGAGTCCATCTACTTCAAGGACCCGGACGGCATCCAGGTCGAGCTCATCCGCCAGCCGCTGTTCGAGATGCCCGAGTCGGCACCGCACGAGGACTGACGCGGATGTGAGCTGCCCCGCGTGGGCAGTTGCCTGACCCGCCGGCGACCACGGTCCCCGTCAAGTCATATGGCTCAACTGGCTGAGCCGTCCGACCCAATGCACTCAAGACCGCCCGGGCGCGCGGCGATGCAAGTTGCATGGCTGACCCGAGTAGCGAAACCACCGTGGTCGCCTCGAGTCCGATCCGGCGAGGCGACAAGTCGGGGCCGGTCGCGCCATCGAACGACCTGCCCTCGTCAGTCCTGCTGTCCGTCGCCCACTACGCACCCGAGCTGACCCTCGTCGTAGATGCGGCGTCGCGCTGTCGATTCGCGTCTCAGTCACTCGAGGCGGTCACCGGTTTCACGAGTGAGCAGGCCATCGGCGTGAACGTGTTGAGCCTGGTCGAACCGGCCGAGCGTCCGAGGTTGATCGAGGTGCTGACCTCGACCGGACCGACCCGCTGGGACGAGGGACCGATCAGCCTCACCCTGAAGATCTGCTTCGCCGACCTCGCCTGGCACAATGTCGGCGTCCGGATGCGACGACTCGACGTAGATGGCCAGCAGTGGTTCCTGCTGACGGTGCGGGACGAGACGGTGCGGCGCCGGGTCGAGGCTGCGCTGCTGCGCAAGACCGAGCTCGAGCTGCTCCTCGAGCGCATCCAGGCCCGCTTCAGCAACAGCCGACCGAACCGGGTCGACGAAACCATCGAGTCGGCCCTCGGGGAGACGAGTCGATTTCTCGGCGCCGATCGCGGGTATGTCCTCTCCTACGACCTGACCGCCCGCTCCGAGTCGATGACACACGAATGGTGCTCCGGGGCCGTCGCGTCCGAGCTCGCCGAGTATCAGCAGATCAGCTTCGACGGTGTCCCCGTCTGCATGGTGCGCAGCCTCCAGGGCGAACCGGTCGCCATCAGGGACCCCGCGGACCTCGGCGACGAGTCGGCGGCCGACCGGGCCTTCCTGGAAGCCGAGGGGATCCAGTCGATCCTCGAGTTCCCGGTGGTCATGAACGGCCGGACCGTGGGCAGTGTCGGCTTCGACTGGATCTCCAGCTCGGCGTCGTGGACGAGCGGGGACCTGACCATCCTCGGCGTCCTCGGCTCGATGTTCTCCCAGATCCTGGCCCGCAAGGAGTCCGAGCAGGCGCTCGAACGCAACCTGATCGACACGCAGACGCGCTTTGCCGCCCTCGTCGACAACCTTCCCGACCCGGTGATGCGGGTGGGCCGCGAGGGCAAGCTGCTGTACGCCAATGCCGCGGCACGGCGCAGCCTGTTCGTCTCGCTCGATGGGCAGGCGCGCGACATCAGCGAGGTTCTCGCCTCGATCGCTCCGCGATTCGCGGTCGCGCTCGCCACCAATGAGACCCAGACCGTTTCCAGCGAGTTGGAAACCGCTCAGGGTTGGATGCACCTCGAGACAAGGGTCGTTCCCGAGCCCGGGCCCGACGACCGTCCGGAGTCGCTGCTCCTGGTGTGCTCGGACCTCACCGAGCGCCGACAGGCCGAGGAGCGACTGGCCCACGGGGCGAACCACGATCCCCTCACCGGCCTGGCCAACCGAAAGCTGTTCCTGGCCCAGCTCGAGGCGGCCGCCGACCGCTTCACCGATGGTCAGGTCTTCGCCGTTCTCTACCTCGACCTCGACCGCTTCAAGGACGTGAACGACTCGTTCGGCCACGCCGCTGGAGATGCGTTGCTGCGCGAGGTGAGCAGCCGGCTCGCCAGCGGCCTGCGGCACGGCGACGTGCTCGCCCGGCTGGGGGGCGATGAGTTCACCGCCCTGCTCACCGGATCCCCCAGCATCGAGCACGCGCTCGCCTGCGCGCAGCGCATGCTCGATGCCGTGGCCGCGCCGATCGAGGTCGCCGGCCACCAGATGATCGTCACCGGATCGGTCGGCGTGGCCCTCGCCACCGAGGCCGATCACGACCCGTTCGAGCTGCTCCACCGGGCCGACGCCGCGATGTACCAGGCCAAGGCGAACGGACGGGCCCGCGTGGTGGCCTTCGACCCGACGACCTCACCCCTGCGCCGCCCGCTGCGCATCGCCGCGAGCTGACCCACCCGGTCCCGAGGGTGCCCCGGTCGCCCGGAGCCCACACGTATCATCCGACCGACCGATCGACCGATCGGAACCGGGGGGAATGGTGCACATGGGACACGTCAGCCGTAGAGAGTTCCTGACCGGAGTCGCCGGAGCAGCGGGCCTGGCCGGGCTCTCCGCCTCGGGTCTCGTGGCGTGCTCGTCGAACGGTTCGAGTTCCACCGGCACGACCGGGACCAGCGCACTTCCCACCGCCGGCCGCGCCCCGTTCGACACCGTCGTGGTCGTGATGATGGAGAACCGCTCGTTCGACACGATGCTCGGCTGGCTCCCCGGGGCCAACGGCAGGCAGGCCGGGCTCAGCTACAACGACTCGACGGGCAAGAGCTACCCGACCTGGCATCTCGCCCCCGACTGGCAGGGCTGCCAGTACCAGGATCCGTTCCACCTGTGGCAGTCCGTCGAACTGCAGTTCAACGACGGCAGGATCGACGGCTTCCTGCAGACCCAGCCGGTGGGCGATCAGTTCCCGATCGGCTACTACACGCAGGACGATCTGCCGATCATGTCGACACTGGCGCAGAACTACACGGCGTTCGACAACTACTTCTGCTCGATGCTGGGCCCGACGTGGCCGAACCGCTTCTACCAGTTGTGCGCCACCACCGACCTCGACTACACGGGGAGCTACCCGACGCCGGGTCAGCCCCGACCGAGCAACCTGCAGACCGCCATCTTCGACCGCACGAAGGCGGCCAACCTCACCTCGGCGTACTACTCGCCGGGTGAACCGATGACGGGCCTGTTCGCCAGCAAGAAGTACGACGACCTCACGCACCCGTACGAACAGTTCCTGTCGGACGCCAGCGCCGGCAGCCTCCCGAACGTCTCGTTCGTCGATCCGAACTACACCGCCGAGGCCGAGTTCAACGGCACCTCCAACGACGACCATCCGTACGGCAGCGTGCAGGCCGGCGAGGCCTTCCTCGCCGAAGTGCACGACGCCATCGTGAAGAGCCCCCAGTGGGACCGCACGGTGATGGTGATCAACTTCGACGAGCACGGCGGGTTCTTCGACAGCGTCGTGCCCCCGGCGGTCCAGGACGACACTGTCCTCACCGGCGCCGGACCGTTCCCCAATCTCAAGAACCTGGGCTTCCGCGTGCCTGCGATCGTCGTGAGCCCCTTCGCCCCCAAGAAGATCGAGCAGGCCGGTCCCTACGAGCACTGCTCGGTGCTCAAGATGATCGAGTGGCGCTGGGACCTGCAGCCGATGACCGTGCGCGACGCCAACGCCAAGAACCTCGCCGATGCCCTCGATTTCACGACCACCCGCGACCCGGTCACGCTCCCGGCCTTCACCCCCGCGGCCGCCGAGGTCTGCACCAACACCAAGCACTTCGGGTAGCGACCCCGCTCAGATCGGGGAGCCGGGCTCCTGGGCGAGCGCGGTCTGCGCATGTACGACACACTGACCGCACGTACCCACGGAGGATGCCGCATGGCTTTGCCCAAGACCGACGAGCTGCTCGCACGAATCCCGTTGTTCGCCGGACTCTCCAAGAAGGGGCTCCGCGAGGTCTCGAGCCTGGCGACACGCCTGAATCTGAGCGAAGGACGGGAGCTCACCCATCAGGGCGGGCCCGGCAACGAGTTCATCGTCGTGATCGTGGGCACGGTCGACGTGATCATCGACGGCAAGGTCGTGACCACCTGCGGCGCCGGCGACTTCTTCGGTGAGATCGCCCTGCTCGAGGGTCGGCGACGCACCGCGACGGTGGTGGCCAAGACCGATGTCGTCGTCGACGTGATCGGTCGCCCGGAGTTCTCCGCCCTCCTCGCCGATCAACCGCAGATCGAGACGCAATTGCGCGACGTCATGGCTCAGCGCCTCGCCGAGGACGAGGCTCGACAGGGCGAGGACACGACCCCGTAACGACGGCCCGGGTCGCTCAGAGCGCCCGGGCCGAGGCCTCGCCCAGGCCGCGCCAGTAGTGGCGTGACACTACGGTCTCGTGCCGTGACCGACGACGCCAACCTCCCCAAGCCGGCGAGCCCTGCGACCGCGGCGGCCAACACGGCCGCCGCTGCGCAGTTCGACTTTGCCGACACCGCCGACTTCGAGCGGGTGCAACGAGGGCTCCTCGCCCAACTCGACCCGCCCGTCGTCAACAACGCGGCGGGCAACCCCGTCTGGGACGCGGGCCGCTTCGCCTTCATCGAAGGCGACACTCCCCCATCGGTGCACCCGAGCCTGTGGCGCCAGGCCCAGCTCAACAACTTCCACGGCCTGTTCGAGGTCGTGCCCGGCATCTATCAGGTGCGCGGCTACGACATCTCGAACGTCTCGTTCGTTCGCAGCGAGAGCGGGTGGATCGTGATCGACCCGCTCACCATCGCCGAGACGGCCAAGGCCGCACGAGGGCTGGTCGACGCCCACTTCGGCCCGCTGCCGGTCGTCGCCGTGATCTACACCCACAGCCACGCCGATCACTTCGGCGGCATGCGCGGCCTCGTGACCGAAGACGAGATCGCCTCGGGAACGGTCCGCATCATCGCCCCCGACGGTTTCCTCGAAGCCGCCGTCAGCGAAAACGTGACCGCCGGGCCGGCCATGCTGCGACGGGCGACCTTCATGTACGGCGTGCTGCTGCCCACCGGGCCGTTCGGCCATGTCGACGCCGGCCTGGGCAAGACGATCCCTCTCGGGTCGGGCGGCCTGATCGCGCCGACCGAGTCGATCACCGAATCGGGGACCGTGCTCGAGATCGACGGCGTGCCGATCGAGTTCCAGCTCACGCCGGGCACCGAGGCTCCCGCCGAGATGAACTTCTACTTCCCGACCTACCGGGCGGTGTGCATGGCCGAGAACTGCGTGGCGACCCTGCACAACGTCTACACGCCCCGCGGGGCCGAGATCCGTGACTCGCTCGGGTGGAGCAAGTACATCGACGACGCCATCGACCTGTTCCTCGACCGCAGCGACGTTGCTTTCGCCAGCCACCACTGGCCGCGCTGGGGCCACGACGACATGGTCGCGTTCCTCGGTGGCCAACGCGACCTCTATCGCTACCTGCACGACGAGACGATGCGCCTCGCCAACCACGGCTACACCTCGAGTGAGATCGCCGAGATGATCTCGCTACCCGCGGCGATCGGCGACGAGTGGTTCAACCGCGACTACTACGGCACGGTCAACCACAACGTGAAGGCCGTCTACCAGCGCTACCTCGGATGGTTCGACGCCAACGCCGCTCATCTGCACGAACTGCCCCCCATCGATGCCGCGACGCGTTTCGTCGACTACATGGGCGGGGCCGACGCCGTGCTGGCCCGGGCACGCGGCGACTTCGATCGGGGCGAGTACCGATGGGTCGCCCAGGTGGTCAACCATGTGGTGTTCGCCGACCCGACCAACCAGGCCGCCCGGCAGTTGCAGGCCGACACGCTCGAGCAGCTCGGCTACCAGGCCGAGTCCGGGCCCTGGCGGTCGTTCTACCTGACCGGCGCCCAGGAGCTGCGCAACGGCACGCCGTCGGCGCCGGGCCTGCGGGGTGCGGTGAGCATCGATGTGATGCGGGCGATGACCCCGACGATGGTGCTCGACAACTGCGCGGTGAAGCTCAACGGTCCCCGCGCGGCGGAGCACCATCTCGTGTTCGACGTCGAGTTCACGGACCGCGGCGAGTCGTTCCGGGTGGTGGTGGCCAGCGGCACCCTCCGCCACCGTCCCCTCGGCGAGCCGAGCGCAACCATGGTGCAGACCACGGCCGAGATCTTCCTGCGGCTGACCACCGAGCTCACCACGCTCGCCGATGTCCAGGCCGACGGCACCCTGACCGTGACGGGTTCCGTCGAGCCGTTCGCCACGTTCGTCTCGCTGCTCGACCAGTTCGACATCTTCTTCGCCATCATCGAGCCCTGACACCGTTGGGTACGCCAGTGACATACGTGTCGATGGTGTCGCCGAGCGACGGTTCGTTCTTCTCGGCGAGCTGCAGGATCAGGGTTCCGGCGGGGGTGCGGACCCCGACGACTTGGCCTTCGAGCCGCATACGGTGACATGCCAGCTGAGAACCTGAAGCTGAGACGGGGCGACATGGAGATCACGATCGTCTACTTCGAGGGGTGCCCCCACGCCGAACTCGCCGAACGTCACGTGCGGGCCGCGGTCGACGAAGGGGCAGAGGTCGCCATCCGGATGAGGATGGTCGACAATGCCGAGCAGGCCGACGCGGCGGGGATGCACGGCTCGCCCACGATCCTCATCGACGGCCGTGATCCTTTTTCCCGGCCAGATGAGCCGACGTCGTGGGCGTGTCGCCTCTTCGAGACACCGGACGGATTCGACGGCGCGCCGACCACCGATCAGTTACGCGAACTACTGAAGCCATAGACCACCCTCCCGTCGATGTCACCCGACGACCGGGCGCGGTGTCGATCACCTCGGGAAGTTCACGATCGACCGGGCGAGCGGCAACGGGTTTGTGCGCGGCTGCGGGCTGGCGAGCCGACCGACCCCGAAGAAGGTGCCGCTCAGATCCGAAGAGCCGGTAGTCATCGGTGGCGACGATTGTCTCCGGGCCTATCTGGCCGTCACGGTCGAACGTGTCGATCACGTCGGGCGGGCCGTTGGAGCCGAGCACCGACGTCGAGCACGATGTGGTTGCCGTCGGCCACGGCGATGATGTCGGAGCCGTAGTCGACGTAGCTCTCGTTCTGAGTTCTGTCACCGGCATGGAACGCTCCGGTGTCGCGGGGCGCCACGTAGTAGTGGATCGGGGCCGGATCGACGGGCCGGGGGCTGTCGGCGCCCAGGCCGACCCGACTACGACGCCAGCACCTGCGACGGGGCGGTCGCGTCGACCACCTCGAACGTCTGCCGCGCCGCCGCTATCACCAGTTGATGCGTCACACGATCGAGGCTCCTGCTACTTCTGGCCGAAGCCATGAAGCTACCTGACCACCGAGCGACGCCGGCCAGCCCGGCAGGCATCGCGTCGGACCGGGAGAACCTGCCGATGACGGCCACGGCTCAATGACGTTGTTCAGTCTGGTTCCGATCCGGAACCGACATCTCGTCAGTGCTCGAATCCGGCGGATCAGGTGGGCGTTCGAACCTCGGCCGGGAGCACCTCGAACGTGGTGGTGGTGCCGGTGAACGGATGCAGCGCGCCCGCGGCGTCGATCGCATCGCCGTGGAAGCAGATCCGGTACGTGCCGGCATCGACCGGGTCGGGGATGTGCCACTCGACGGTGACCTGCGATCGGCTTCGATCCAGTCGTCGCCACCGCAGACGGGTCGACCAGTCTCCGTCGTCGAACAGGGTCCGCCAGTCCTCGTCTTCTGAGCGCTGAATCTCGAGGTAGGTGTCGCCGCGGCGCAGCTTGTTGTTCAGGTGGGCGCTGACGAAGTCGACGGCGACGCGCTCTCCGGGGGCGTACGACGTTCGGGGCTTGACGATGACGTCGCCGAATGCCGAGCCGGGACCGGGCTCGTCGGCCGTCGGTTGGCGACCGGCTTTGCGGTGCCGGTGCGAGAGGTCCTTCGGTCCGGCGCCGGGGTCGACGACCCGTCCGGCATGCATGGCGTCGGCGAGTTCGGCGGCCGTCTGTTGGAAGGCGCCCAGTTCCCAGCGCCCGTAGAGCGTGCTGCCGCCCTCGTAGTGCTGGGCCTGGTATTCCTCGGGGGTGGTGACGTAGTGGATGTAGCCGTTCGAATAGCCGGCCACGAGCACGTTGGCGAGAGGTGCGCCGACGATCTCGGCCACGGTGCGCCGCAGTCGAAGCCCGGCCACGATCGTGACCTCTCCGGGGATGCCGATCAGGTAGAGCGGGCCGATCCGAAGCAGTTGCACGGGCACCCGTTGGGCGACGATCGGTCGGCGTCGGTTGAGGAACTCGCCGGGCAACACGATGCCCTTCGGTGCCTGCGAGTCGCGCAGTCGGGCCGAGAGGCGGTAGGCGACCTTCGACGGCCAGTCCCAGATCGGGTTGGGACCTTCGCGGAAGCCGCGAAACGCCGGGCCGTCGACGCTGGCACCGGCGAACGACGCGGCTCCTCCCGCCGGGCCGCTCGTGGTGTGGGCGATGCCGTCGCCGGTGAACTCGGGCCGCACGGTGACCCGGGCGAGATCGATGTGGATCATCCGGGCGTCGATGGGCCCGGTGACCGCGGTGCCGTCCTGTTCGGACAGCGCTTTCGCCGCGTCGAACTGGCGCGTCCCGATGATCCTGGTGTTCTCGAACTCGTCGTCGGTAGGACCGTGACCGGCGCGCAGGTCGAGGTTCGGGGACATGTCACCGGCGTTCGTCTGGGCGAACGCGGCGATGAAGCGCGGGTTGTCGTCGAGATCGGTCAGGTAGTCGACGCCCGAGGCCAACCGTTCCCAGGAGTAGGCGGCGTAGCCCTTGTTGTCCGAGCTGATCAGCCGGTTGCGGTTGGTCATCGACGTGCAGTGCGCGGCGAACCAGTTGATGGCGCCCACCGCGCTCGCCTGCCGCGAGATCGTCAGCACGGTCGTCTGCGGGTCGATCGAGTCGGGGAAGAACGCCCGCTCGTCGGCGGGATTGCGGTCGAACGCCGCCTGGGAACGGTTGACGCTCGCGTTGCGCAACTCGCCATGGCTGAGGGTGAGCCCGGACGGAGCGAAGTCGACGTGGGCGCGTGCGACCGCTTCGAGCATGCCGTCGACCAGCGCGCCGAAGGTCTTGGGCCGGAACCCCTTGGTGTTCGAGTTGTAGAGCAGATGGTGCGAGTAGCCCCCCGGGGCGCAATGCGTGTGGGTGGCGGTGATCATCGTGTTGGTCGCCGTGTAGAGATCGCCGTAGGTGGCGCGCAGCCGTCGAATCACTTCCTGGTGCACGCTCTCGAGCAGCAGAGGAAGGTCATTGATGAGCAACAGCACCCGCGGGCCGTCGAGCCCCTCGGCGATGACGAAGGCGCGGGCGTGCTGGCGGGTGTGGATGCCCTCGGTCTGTTGCTTGGCCTTCCCGTAGCCGAGCATCCCGCATTCGGCGGCCTCGCCTGTGATGTCGGCCAGCCCCCGCCCGATGCAGAGCGATCCCTCACCCATGTCGCACTCCCTTCGCCCCGACGGTCTGCGCATCAGTCAACGCCCGCCGGCTCCACACCACCAATCGGCAGAGCACGACCCGACGGGTCTCTGTTAGACCGAGTTGCCCGTCGCCCACCCGAGGCCCGCCCACACCATGAGCACCACCCCGAGCTCCACGCCATCCGACCGGGTCACGCTGGCCGGGTCCGACGTCACGATCCCCCGCCTGGGCGTGGGTACCTGGGCCTGGGGCGACAAGGCCACCTGGGGTATGGGCGGCTACGACACCGACCTCGGGCTCGACACGATCCGCGAGGCGTGGCAGGCGAGCCTCGACGCCGGCGTCACGTTCTTCGACACCGCCGAGGTCTACGGCAAGGGCGAGAGCGAACGCATCATCGGCGGTCTGCTCGCCGAGCTCGACGACACGACTCGCAGCCCGATCGCCATCGCCACCAAGTTCATGCCGTCGCCGTGGAAACTGCGGGTCAAGACCGAACTGCTCTCCTCGCTCCGCCAGTCACTCGACCGCCTCGGCCTGCCGTCCGTCGCCCTCTATCAACTGCACGGGCCCATCAGTCTGCGGGGCCACAGTGCCCTCGCCGACGCGCTCGCGGCGGCCCACCAAGCCGGACTGGTCAAAGCGGTCGGCGTGTCGAACTACTCGATCCGTGAGACCCGGTCGATGGACGCCGAGCTGCGCAAGCGGGGCCTGCGCCTGGCCACCAACCAGATCGAGTTCTCGCTGCTGCGCCGCCGCCCCGAGACCGGCGGGCTCATCGCCTGCTGCGCCGAGCTCGGTGTGCTGCCTCTCGCCTACTCGCCCATCGGCCAGGGGCGCCTCACCGGCAAGTACTCCGCGGCCAACCCGCCACCTGGCAAGCGCGGCTTCTCGGCCCATCCGATGGAGCAGGTCGACGAGGTCGTCGCCGTGCTGCGTCGCGTCGGCAACGAGCACGACCGCACTCCCAGCCAGGTGGCGCTCAACTGGCTGATCGCCAAGGGCGCCGTGCCGATCCCGGGCGCCAAGAACCGCGGCCAGGCCGAAGACAACGCGGGCGCGCTCGGCTGGAGCCTCAGCACCGACGAGGTCGCCGCGCTCGACGCCGTCGCCCTCGAGGAAAAGCGCAGCCTGCAGAGCCGCTTCTGGCAGCACGGCTGACGCCTGGCCCCAGCCGCCGACCCGCCGAGTCGAGCAGTCCGACACGTCGACTCGGCCGGTTGACCAGGCCGGTTTCGTGGTCAAGCGTCGTGGTACTGGATCAGCTCGATGTTGTAGCCGTCGGGGTCGTTGACGAACGCGACGGTGACCGGCCAGCGCTCGAGGCGAGCCGGCGCCATGGTCGACTCGGACCCGTCCTCCACAGCCTTGTCGTGGGTGGCCACACAGTCGTCGACCCGCATGTAGAACTTCCAGAGGGCGACGCCGTGGTCGATGGGCCGGCCGCCGTTGTAGCGCTCGGCGAGCTGGATGCGACCGCCACCCTCGTCGGCCGCGAGGTGGGCCTCGTGCACGTCGTCGATCTCGGTGCGTCCCTGCAGCTTCAGCCCGATGATGTCGGTGTAGAAGCGAATGGAACGCTCGATGTCGCTCACGTAGATGCAGTACTGCCCGACTGTCGTCGCCACTGTGGTCCCCCTGTTGTCGCGACCGTTGCTCCGGTCGATGGGCCGACCGGCCTGCCGGTCTGTCGTAGGCGCGCACCCTAGGGCTCGTCGACCCCGCGTTCCACGGATTGCTCCTTGTCGGTGTCGACGGCGTCGGCTAGACCGGCGGAGTGGCCAGCCAGAACTACGTCGTCATCTCGTCCGACTGCCACGGCGGCGCCAACGTCACCGACTACCGGCCCTACCTCGAGGCCCGGTACCTCGACGAGTTCGACGCCTGGTTGGCGACGTTCGAGAACCCGTTCGACGACATCGTCGGCGAGGACGGCTCGCGCAACTGGGACTCGTCGCGTCGCCTGCGCGAGATGGAGGCCGACGGGGTGGTGGCCGAGGTGCTGTTCCCCAACACCGTCCCGCCCTTCTTCCCCAAGGTGTCGCTCGTCAGCCAGCCGCCGGGAGCCGAAGCGGGCGACCTCGATCGGCGATGGGCCGGGCTGCGGGCCCACAACCGCTGGCTGGCCGACTTCTGCGCCGACGCCCCGGGCCGCCGGGCCGGGATCGCCCAGATCATGCTGCACGACGTCGAGGGCTCGGTGGCCGAGATCCGCTGGGCGGCCGAGCACGGGCTCACCGGCGGCATCCTGTTGCCGGGCGCGCCCCCCGGCTCTGGCCTGCCGCCGTTGTACGCCCCCGATTACGAGCCCATCTGGTCGGCGTGCGAAGACGTCGGACTGCCGGTCAACAGCCACAGCGGCAGCGCCGCCCCCGACTACGGCGACTACGACTCGGCCCGCGTCATGTTCCTGCTCGAGGTCACCTGGTGGGCGCACCGCACCCTGTGGCAACTGCTGTTCTCCGGGGTGATGGAACGCCACCCGAACCTGCAGTTCGTGTTCACCGAGCAGGGCACGGCCTGGGTGCCGGAAGAACTGACCCGTCTCGACTACTACCAGGGGCGGCTGACCGGGGCCGGCGGCGCGGCGGGCTCCCAAGAGGCCAAGTTCGGTGCTTCGACGCATCAGTTGTCGCTGAAGCCGTCGGAGTACTGGGCCCGGCAGTGCCACCTGGGGTCGAGCTTCATCCGCCGACCCGAGGTCGAGATGCGCCACCAGGTCGGCGTCGACCGGATCATGTGGGGCAGCGACTTTCCCCACCTCGAGGGCTGCTGGCCGTTCTCGCGGACCCATCTGCGCATGGCTTTCGCCGGGGTGCCCGAACCCGAGGTCCGGGCGATGGTCGGGGCCAACGCGGCCCGTGTCTACGGCCTCGACCTCGATGCGCTCGCGCCGCTGGCCGAGCAGTTCGGCCCGTCACCCGCCGACGTCGACGATCCGCTCGCCCCGGCCGACATCCCCGACGAAGCGCTGCGCTGCCCGGCCTTCGCGTCGGCGCGCTTCCTGCCCCAGGCCGGCTGATGCGCGAGTTCGCCGGTCGGGTCGCGGTGGTGACCGGCGGGGCCGGTGGGGTCGGGCAGGCCCTCGGGGCCCGCTTCGCCGTCGAGGGCATGAAGGTCGTGTTGGCCGACGTGTTCCCCGAACCGCTCGAGCAGGCGGTGGCCGGGTTGCGCGCCGAGGGCCACGACGTCACCGGCGTGGTCACCGACGTCAGCGACTTCGCCTCGGTCGAGCATCTGGCCGACGAGGCCTACGCCACCTACGGCGCGGTGCACGTGCTGTGCAACAACGCCGGGGTGGGGGCCGGGGCCGAGGGCAAGATCTGGGACCACACCGTCAACGACTGGGGCTGGGGGCTGGCGGTGAACCTGTGGGGGGTCATCCACGGCATCAAGGCATTCGTGCCCCGCATGCTGGCCGGCGGCGACGAGGGCCATGTGATGAACACGTCGTCGGGCAACGGTGGAGTCGCCCCGCTCACGTCGACGGCCATCTACGCCACCACCAAAGCGGCGGTCACCACCGTCACCGAGGTGCTGTACGGCCAGTTGAAGGCGGTCGACAGCCGCATCGGCGTGTCGGTCCTCTACCCGGGCCCGAAGGTGCTGCGCACCGGCCTGTTGGGGTCGTCGAGCAAGCGGCCCGAAGCGTGGGCCAACGAGCAGCCCCGGGTGACGCCGTACACGACGATCGAGTCGTTCGAGGCCCGAATGCGGGCCGCCGGCATCGAGCCCGACTACACCCCGGTCGAAGCAGTGGCCGACGAGGCCATCGCCGGAATCCGCGAGGGGCGGTTCTGGATCCTGCCGGCCAGTGAGCGCACCGATCGCACCATCCGGGCGCGGGCCGAGTCGATGCTCGAGCGCTCCGCCCCCACCTACCTGGAGGACCTGCGATGAATCGCTATCTCGTGATCTCGGCCGACACCCACGCCGGACTACCGGGCCCGGAATACCGCGAGTGGCTCGACCCGCAATACCGCGAGCGCTTCGACGAGTTCGTCATCGAGAAGGAGCGGGTGGCCGAGGCGGCGCGAGCCGGATTCGTGAACGAGGAGTTCGCCAAGGCCTGGCACGAGGAGAACGAAGAGGGTCTGCGCGGCGGGTGGGACGCAACCCGTCGCGACAAGGAGCTCGACGCCGACGGTGTGGCGGGCGAGGTCATCTTCCCCGATGCCGACTCGGTGAGCGGTGGGGCGTCGGCCCCGTTTGGCGCCGGCCTGGGGGCGACTGGCGCCATCCCGTCCGAGTTGCTGTTCGCCGGGGCCCGGGCCCACAACCGGTGGCTGGCCGAACTGTGCCAGGAGAGCCCCGAGCGGCGGGCCGGGGTGGCAGTGGTGCCGATCATGGTCGACATCGACGCCGCGGTGGCCGAGATCCGTCGGGCTCATGCGTCGGGCCTGCGGGGTGGGATCCTGATCCCGCCGATGTGGCAGCCGCACGAGCCGTACCACCATGACCGCTACGACCCGGTGTGGGCGGTGTGCGAGGAGTTGTCGATGCCGGTGCACACGCATTCGGGTGTGGCCGACCGGGCTTCGTACGGGTCCCATGTCGGCATCTACACCACCGAGACCCGGTTCTGGTCGTCGCGGCCGCTGCCTTTCCTGATCTGGTCGGGGGTGTTCGAGCGGTTCCCCGGGCTGCGTTTCGGGGTGGCCGAGTGCGGGGCGTTCTGGGTGAGCGACCTGCTGTGGCGAATGGACCTCGTGTTCCAACGCGATCACGGGTCGCGCAAGCTCGGGGCCGAACTCACGGCGAGCATGTCGATGAGCCCGAGCGAGTACTTCGACCGCAACTGCTTCATCGGCGCCTCGAACATCATCCGGGTCGAGATGGCCCGCCGCTACGAGATCGGCGTGGGCAACCTGTGCTGGGGCAACGACTTCCCCCACCCCGAGGGCACGTGGCCCCACACCCGCGAGTTCCTGGCCCGGGTGTTCTGCGACATCCCGGTCGACGAGACGGCGGCCATCCTCGGCGGCAACGCGGCCGAGGTCTACGGGTTCGACGCCCAGGCGTTGGCGCCGCTGGTCGAGCGCATCGGGCCGACGCCCCAGGAGCTCGGCCAGGACCACGACCCGACGGCCAAGTGGGCCGACGCCAAGCGGGCCGGTCGGCCGTGGCTGACCGGCATCGAGACGTGGCCGACGGCCACCCTGCCGGCGTGACCGCGCCAGGCCCGACGACAGGTCCGACGACAGGCCCGGCGACGTTCGACCCACTCGATCCGGCGTTCATCGAGGCGCCCTACGAGACCTACGCCCGATTGCGCGACGACGACCCGGTCCACTGGTCGGAGCTGTTGTGGGGGTGGGTGGTGACCCGCTTCGACGATGTCTCGGCGATCCTGCGCGATTCGTCGATGTCGAGCGACATCCACAAGTCCACGCCGAACCCGGTCATCGACCTGGAGCTCGACGGAATGGCCGAGTTCAGCCGGGCCACGGCCACGATCGTGCATCTCGACGATCCCGACCATGCCCGGGTGCGCAAGCTCATGGCCGAACCGTTCCGGGTGCGCGAGGTGAGCCGGCTTGGGCCCCTGATCGAGCAGCGGGTCGGCGGCGCGCTCGACCGACTGCGCGACGAGCACGGCCCCGGGGTGGTGACCCTCGATCTGATCGCCGATCTCGCCTATCCGCTGCCCGTCGAGATCTTCTCCGAATGGCTGGGGGTGCCCGAGGAAGCCAACCCGCAGTTTCGGTACTGGACGAGCTGGGTGGCCCGCAGCCGCGACCCGATGAGCCTCGACGAGCGCGCCGAGCTCTACGACGCACTCGGCGAGATGTATGTGTATCTGGCCGAGCAGGCCGAACTGAAGCGGCAGGCGCCGACGGGTGATCTGCTGTCGTATCTGGTGCACGCCGAGACCGAGGGCGACCGACTGTCGACCGACGAGCTGATGTCGCAGCTGATCACGCTGTACATGGCCGGCCACGAGCCGACGGCGAGCCTGGTCGGCAACGGCATCCTGGCGCTGCTGCGTCAGCCCGATCAGCTCGCCCGGTTGCGGGCCGACCCCGATCTGATCCGTAACGCCGTGTCAGAACTGCTGCGCTTCGACGGACCGAATCAGTTCGTGCGGCGCATCACCACTCGGCCCACCACGGTCGGCGGGGTCGAGGTGCCGGCCGGGACGGTGCTGTTCCCAGGGTTGGCGTCGGCCAACCGGGACCCGCGCCGGTGGGGCCCGACGGCCGAGATGGTGATGGTCGACCGGCCCGATGCCGATCAGCACCTGCAGTTCGGCGGCGGTGTGCACGCCTGTCTCGGCGCGCATCTGGCCCGGTTGCAGGCCGAGTTGTTTCTGCGGGCGTTCCTGGGTCGGCTCGAGGGGCTGGAGCTGGCCGGTGAGCCGCAGTGGAGCACCCGCATGTTCATCCGGGGACTGAACTCGTTGCCCGTGCGGTGCTCGATCTCGGCCTGAACGGCCGATAGCGGTAGCGGAGGGCCGACCTCGGACGCGCCGCTCGGCGGGGCGCGCC
>Ga0315283_10001527_pt1 | contig 18676 bp, 12 predicted proteins | sample YL17G09_0_MG_FD_204541 | JGI IMG/M metagenome (GOLD analysis project Ga0315283, IMG submission 204541) | Sediment microbial communities from Yellowstone Lake, YNP, Wyoming, USA - YL17G09_0 | ecosystem: Environmental > Aquatic > Freshwater > Lake > Sediment | place: USA: Wyoming | collected... | reverse complement strand
GGACGAGGTCAAGAAGCTCATCGGGGTGGTCCCGCAGGACATCGCCCTTTACGAGGACCTGAGCGGCCGGGAGAACCTGATCTTCTGGGGCAGGATGTACGGCCTGAGCGGGGCCGCCCTCAACAAGCGGGTGGACGAGGTCCTCGAGCTCATCGGCCTGGTCGACCGGCAGAAGGACCGGGTGGACAAGTATTCCGGCGGCATGAAGCGCCGGGTCAACATCGGCGCGGCGCTGCTCCACAAGCCGCGCATCCTCTATCTCGACGAACCGACGGTGGGGATCGACCCCCAGAGCCGGCGATCCATCCTCGACGGAGTCAAAGACCTGAACACCGGCGGCATGACCGTCCTCTACACCACGCACTATATGGAAGAGGCCCAGGAGCTTTCCGACCGCATCGGCATCATGGACCAGGGCAGGATGATCGCCGTCGGGACCCAGGCGGAATTGGTGCAATTGGTCGGCGAACGGACCCGGGTCGACGTGGCCCTCGACCGCAACGCGCATCTCCTCGCCGAGCAGTGGCGGGCGCTCCCCGAGGTCGCGAGCGTCTCGCAGGAGGAGGATGGGCCACTCTCTCTTCTCGTCGAGGACGCGAACACCCTGATGCCCAAGCTCTTCGAATCGGCGCGTGCCGCCGGTGCCCGGATCACCAAGATCGACCTGGCCGAACCGAACCTGGAGATGGTTTTCCTCCATCTGACAGGCAAAGCGCTCAGGGACTAGGCGGAGCTCGGAGACGCGCGTGCGCTCTCTCGCCATAGCCTGGAAAGACGTTCGTCACGTCTACCGAAGCGTCGCGGGCCTGGCCATGATGCTGCTCGCCCCCTTGATCTTGGCCGGTGCCATCGGCGCCGCCTTCGGCTCCGGTGACAACTTCGCCATCTCGCCGGTGAAGACCGTCGTGGTCGACCAGGACTCCGCCACGGCGGGCAACGCCGGCGGCGGCACGGCAGGCGCCGCGATCGCGGCCGCTCTCGGCAGCCCGGAGCTGGCCAAACTGCTGACCGTGACGCAGGCGGCCACACCGGAGGCCGCAAAGAGCGCCGTGGACGGCGGCCAAGCCGAGGTTGCGGTCATCATCCCGCCGGGACTGACGCAGGCCCTTTCGGCCGCTTCCGCCTCGCCACAGCAGGTCCGGATCTACAAGGACCCGACCGTCACCGTCGGCCCGGCGATCGTCACGTCAGTGGTCCAGGACGTCGTCCAGTCGCTTAACGGGGCGCGGGCCGCGGCCTCCGCGACCGCGCAACTCGCCGCCTCCCAGGGAATCACCGATCCGGCGCGGCTTGCCGCCCTTGCCGCGCGGGCGGCAGAGGCGTACGGCTCTCAAGCCCAGGCCTCCAACAGGATCGCGGTCGAGCCTCGCGCGCCGGTCACACCGGGCGGCTCAGCCTCAGCACGGCCAAACACGGCCGGTCAGGTGCTCATCGGCATGATGCTGTTCTTCACGCTCTTCGGCGCCGCTACCCCTGCGCGCAGCATCATCGAGGAACAGCGGCTGGGAACGTTGCCGCGCCTGTTCACCACTCCCACCTCGCGGAGCGTGATACTGGCGGGCAAGTACATCGCCGTGTTCGCCGTGGTTGTTCTTCAGACCGTGATCCTCCTAGCGGCAGGGCGCCTTCTTTTCGGCGCCCACTGGGGAGCGATCGGCCCCGTGATGGCGCTTGTCATCGCGGGCGCTCTGGTGGCCAGTTCGCTTGGATTGCTTACCGTCTCGTTCGCCAAGACTCCGGCGCAGGCGGGAGCGGGAGGGGCCGGGATCTTCGTGTTCCTCGGCCTCATCAGCGGCAACTTCACGGGGACGGCCAGCGTTGGCGGCACATATGCGGTCGTCCGCCACTTCAGCCCGCTCGGGTGGCTCCTCGAAGGGTGGAACCACGTGATGTTCGGCGGCTCATGGGGAAGCATCGTCCTTCCTGTGCTCGCGGCTCTTGGCTTCGCCCTGGTCTTCTTCGCGATCGCCACCTTCTTCTTCAGGAGAAGATACGCATGAACCGGGCTTGGCGGATAGCCACGAAGGAGCTGCTCCAGACCCGGCGCGACCGGCTCGCAGCAGTATTCACGATCGTCCTGCCCATCGTCTTCACGATCTTTCTGGGACTGATCATCGGCAGCGCGGCCGGCGACAACAGCATCCCGGTAGCGGTCGTCGATCAAGACCTGACCCAGGCCTCGCAGCAGTTCCTCGACCGGCTCGAGACTTCGCCGCTGCTCAAGCTCAACGTGATGACGGCCGGCGAAATAGACACGGCGGTCGAAGACCAGTCTGCGGCCGCCGCCCTTATCATCCCTAAGGGGTTCGAGGCAGCCCTCGACAGTTCCCAATCCCTGTCGATACCGCTGGTGCGCCTCGAGACCTCTACCGGCGCCCAGTCGGTCCTACAGGCGGTCCAGACCGCGGTCGCCGAGCTCAACTCTGGCCTGCTCGCGGCAAATGTCGCGGCCGAGCAGGTGTCTGCGGCCACAGGCGCGGAGCCAGGCGCCGACCTGGCCGCCTCGGCGCGGTCGCTGGTGCAGGCGGCTCTCGCCTCCCCCGTCGTGGCGGTAGAGACGGTGGACGCGAACTCGAAAGCGAACACAGCCGCCTACGCGGTGGAGCAGGCCGGCGGCTTCGTCATAGCTTCGACGGGGTCGCTCGTCCAATGGGTGCTTTTCAGCCTTCTGACTGTGGCGACCGGCGTGGCCTGGGAGCGGCGGTGGGGCCTCCTACGACGACTGGCATCCACCGGAGTATCGGGCAGGGTCATCATCGAGGGAAAGATGATGGGGATGGTGATCATCACCTTCCTTCAGCAGCTCATGCTGGTGCTCCTGGGCCAGATCGCCTTTGGGGTCGACTACTTCAGCAGCCCGGCGGCCTTGTTCATGACCATGATCTCGCTGTCGTTTCTCGCGGCTTCCGTGGGCCTGCTCATCTCGGCAGTCTTCCGTAGTGAGCCCCCGGTGATCGCGACCACCGTCATCACCGCCCAATTGCTTGCCGTGCTCGGGGGGGCCTGGTTCCCGCTGGAAGTGACCAGCCCTCAGTTCTCCCGGGTGGCGCACTTCTTCCCCAGCGCCTGGATCATGGACTCCCTCCACGGCATCACCCTGAAGGACTGGGGCGTGCCTGAGGTGCTCGGCCCCCTGGGCTTCGTGTGGGTGTGGATCGCGGTCCTCTTCGCCTTCGCGGTGTGGCGGTTCCGTCCTGAATAGCGAGTTCGAAACATCCATCCCCGATACCGAGCCCGGGATGAACCTCATCTCGGTCGATTTCGACCTCGTCATGGTCAACAGGACCAACGAGCGCCTCTACGGCAAATCCATGGTCGCGCTCCTTGGCAACAAGTGCTACCGGGAGTTCGAGAAGAGGGACGCTCCGTGCCCGCATTGCCCGGGAAGGTTGGCGCTCGAGACCGGAGAGGCGCAGGAAGCCGAGACCACCGGGCTCCGCGATGATGGTACCCGTTTCGCTGCCCGCATCAGGGCACACCCGGTGATCGGCCCCGACAACCGGCCCACGGGCTTCATCGAGATCGTCGAGGACATCACCGAACAGAAGCGGGCGGAGAGCCTGGCGCGTATCGACGCGCACCTGCAGTCGTCGCTCGAGGGCGTGCAGAATGTGAGAAGCGCTCTTCGGGAAGGGCTCCGAGCAGCCTTGCTGGTGGAGGGCATCGACTGCGGCGCGGCCTTCGTCCGGCGCGATGGAGATGGGGAGGTCGAACTGGTAGTAGAACGCGGCCTCACTCCCGCGTCCCTGAAAGTCTTCGCCGAGATCGCCGGCGGCGCGACTCCTGCCGGGGGTCACGAGAGCGAACCTCGTGCGGCGGACTCTCCTCGGGTGGTCGTCGTCGTCGCCATACTCCACCGGGGCTCGGCGATGGCCAACCTGGTCGTGGGCTCCACCGTGTACCCGGAGATGCCCTCCTCGCTTCGCAACGGCCTGCAGGCGCTCGGGGCGACCACCGGGACCGCCATCTCCCGCATCCTGGCGGAGCAATCCCGCGGCGATGCCATAGCCGACCTGGAGGCCGTCATCGCCGCCTCTCCCCTGGCCACCTGGGCCATCGACGGGCGGGGCCGGATAACCATGTGGAACAAGGCGGCCGAGAAGGTGTTCGGCTGGAGGGCCGCGGAAGTCTCGGGCAGCGCCCCTCCGTGGGGACCGGTGCCCGCTGCGACCGCGGCCGGCTCGCGCGAAGCGGTGCTGGACACGAAGGAAGGACGCCCGGTGGAGGTGAGACTCTCCACCGCTCCTTTCCGCGATGTGGTGGGCAACGACTCGGCGCTGATCTTCATAGCCGAAGACCTGCGCGCCCAGCGGCGGATCCTGGAACTGGAGAGCTGGGTGACCGAGCTGGAGGCCCGCCTGACGGCAGAGGCCGAGGCAGCGCCCGCCGCCTCACCGGACCGGTCGGGGCGGCAGTTGGAAGGCCTCCGCGTCCTCATCGTCGACGGCAACGAAACCTGGGGCGAGGAACTGGCCGAGACACTCTCTTCGCTGGGATGCACCCCGGTGAGGTGCGTGGCTCCCGAGCAGACGGCCGCCATACTGGCCGAGGCCGGGGAATCTGAGCAGCCGTTCTGTGTGGCCGTCGTCGCCCTTCTGGGCCCGGGCGGAGCTAGCGGGCTGGGCCAGCGCGCAGCGCTGCGGTCTCTGGGGCTGCAGGCGCCGGTGATCATGTCGAGCGACGTCGACGTCCGCGGGCACGAGCAGCATGGAATCGCCGCGGTGATCAGGCGCCCCTACCGGCAGGAGGCGGTGCGCGACGCCCTGATGGCCGCTCTTCGGGAGAAGCGCCCGGCGTAGGGGCGAACTCCACCCTCCCCGACCCGATGCTAAAATCTCCTTTCGGACGAAGCATCGGACCGTCCAGTGCGGACTCGGCGGCCGGGGTTTCATCTTGAATCGAGCTCGGAGGAGGGGTCGTGAGCAAGGAGTATCGGGTAGCGGTAGTGGGCGCGACGGGCGCCGTCGGGCGGGCGATGCGCAGCATCCTCGCCGAGCGTGACTTCCCCGTCAAACAGCTGGTGGCACTGGCAACTGCCAAGTCCGCGGGCATGAAGCTCGACTACCGGGGCGATGAGGTCACCTGCCAGGAACTCACTCCTGAGAGCTTCAAAGGCATCGACCTGGCTCTCTTCTCCGCAGGCGGCGGCACTTCGCTCACGTTCGCCCCCATGGCCCGCGACGCAGGCTGCGTGGTGGTCGACAACTCGTCGGCCTGGCGCATGGATCCCGACGTACCGCTGGTCGTTCCCGAAGTCAACCCGGACGATGTCGACTGGCATAAGGGGATCATCGCCAACCCCAACTGTTCCACCATCCAGATGGTGGTGGTGATGAAGCCGCTCCATGACGACGTCCCCATCACCCGGGTGATCGTCTCGACCTATCAGGCGGTTTCCGGCACAGGCGCCAAGGCCATCAACGAACTCGTCCAGCAGACCGGCAGGCTGCTGGCCGGCGAGGAACCGGAGATCGTGGTCTACCCCTATCAGATCGCCTTCAACTGCCTACCCCACATCGACGTATTCCTCGAGGATGGCTACACCAAAGAGGAGCGCAAAATGGTGGACGAGACCAAGAAGATCATGCGCGACAATCGCATAGCCGTCAGCGCCACCTGTGTGCGCGTCCCGGTGCAGAACTGCCATTCCGAGGCTGTGAACCTGGAGTTCGCGGCACCGATGAGCGTCGAGCGCGCCCGCGAGTTGCTGGCCAAGGCCCCCGGCGTCCAGTTGATGGACGACGTCGCCAACAAGGTCTACCCGATGCCCATCGTCGCTTCGGGCAAGGACGACACGTACGTGGGCCGCATCCGCCGGGACCCGACGGTCGCCAACGGGCTCAACCTGTGGGTAGTGGCCGACAACCTCCGTAAGGGAGCCGCGCTCAACGCTGTCCAGATAGCGGAACTGCTGGCCGAGCGCGATCTGGTACGAGTCCCGCGCTGAGGGGGTCCTCCGAGTGCGGGTCAGCGGCGGGCGACGGCCAAAGCGGTGAGTAGGAGCCGGCGAGCACGCACCCGGCCGGGAAGGCACCGGCACTGGCTCATCGCGGCGGCGGTGATCGCCGCCGTCGCGCTCGCATTCGTCGCCTACTCTTTCGCCGAGACCTACCGGGTCGAGGTGAAGGAGTACACCTACGCCAGTCCGGATGTACCCCCCGCGTTCGACGGAGCCCGCATCGTGCTGCTCACCGATGTCCACCGGTCCTTGTTCTTCTCCCAGAAGCGGGTGGGCCGGCTGGTCGACCGCGTGAACGCGATGGCCCCCGAGTTGGTCGTGCTCGGGGGCGACTACGTCTACGGGGACAAGACGTACGAGCAGTCGGCTTTTGACGAGCTCGCCCGCCTCAGGGCCCCGCTGGGGACCTTCGCGGTGCTGGGCAACCACGATTATGCCCACCCCGCGGGCGGCGGGAACGACCCGGCGCCCGCACTGAAAGCTATCGCCGGCGCGGGCATCACTCTTCTGGACAACAGCGGGGTCTGGATCGAGAACTCCGGGCAACGCTTCCGGCTGGCCGGAGTGAGCGATCTTCAGCAGGGACACCCGCGGGCCGAGCCCGGCCTCGAGGGGACGACCCCGGACGATCTCGTCGTGCTCATCTCGCACGAGCCCGATTTCGCGGAGAAGCTGCAACCCGGCTGGGTGGACCTCGTATTGTCCGGCCATACCCACGCAGGTCAGCTCACGTTCTTCGGACGGTGGGCGCCCGTGGTGGGTAGCATGTATGGCCAGAAGTACCGGACGGGAATGGTGACGAGCGGGAAGACGACGGTGATCGTCTCCAACGGGGTCGGCACTATCTTCCCTCCCCTGCGGTTTTTCGCTCGACCCCAGATCGTGGTGATCACGCTGAAGAGGGCAGGCTAGCGAGCCTCGTGCCACGGTCTGGCTCTTCGTACGGGGGCTACCAGTGACCCGTGCCCCGTGTCAGATTCGACACACACCACGGGTAGCCGGCCCACTGTGGCCGAGCCGCGCCCGGCGGCCCGCCCCGCAAGGCTGGCGGCGCGCCCCGCGGGGTCGCCTCTCTCCACCTTTGGCCGCATGGCCTCATCCGCTCCACTGGGCTACCCTTTGCCTATGAGAGATAGACGCCCATTGTTCGATCTCCTCTCCGACGAGAGATTCCCCCAGATCGAGCACGAGACCGTCCTCCCCGCCCGGCCCGGCCGGCCGGCGGAGCTGCCCCGCGGACTTCATCTGCAACTCGTCGACGCCCTGGCCGCGCAGGGCATCAAGCGCCTGTGGACCCACCAGGCCGAGTGCTGGAACGCCGGCCAGCGGGGCGAGGACTTCATGGTCACGACCGGGACAGCCTCAGGAAAGAGCCTGTGCTTCAACTTGCCGGTGCTCGACGGCCTGCTTCGCGACCCCCACGCCCGGGCCATCTACCTTTACCCCACCAAAGCGCTCGCCCAGGACCAGTTGCGCCGCATCCGCTTCCTCGCAGGCAGGCAGGTGGAGACTGCCACGTACGACGGTGACACGCCTACCGAGGCCCGGCAGGTGGCCAGACAGAAGGCCCGCGTGCTTCTCACCAACCCGGATATGATCCACGTGAGCCTGCTCCCCCGGCACGAACGCTGGGACGACTTCTTCTACAACCTCCGCTATGTGGTCATCGACGAGGCCCACACCTACCGGGGGGTCTTCGGCAGCAACGTGGCCAACGTCCTGCGCCGTCTCCGGCGCGTCGCGTCGTTCTACGGAGCGGAGCCGCGGTTCATCCTGGCTTCGGCCACTATCAGGAACGCGCGCGAACATGCCGCGAACCTGACGGGGGTGGACGTGACCCACATCAGCGGCGACGGAGCCCCGGTCGGCGCGCGGAAGATCGTGTTCTGGGAGCCGCCTCTGCTAGAGGACGAGCTCAATGTGCGGCGCAGTCCCACGACCGAGGCCGCCGATCTGCTGACCGAACTGGTCCGCAACGAGGTGCGCTCCATCTGCTTCACCAAATCCCGGCGGACCGCCGAGCTCATCTATCAGCTCACGGCGGACCGGCTTCGGGAGATCGACGCCGGCCTCGCCCACCGCCTATCTCCCTATCGCGCCGGCTACACCCCCGAGCAACGCCGCAGCATAGAGACCAAGCTATTCGGCGGGCAACTTCTGGCGGTCGTCTGTACCAGCGCGCTCGAGTTGGGCATCGACATCGGGGCTCTCGACGCCGCTATCACCGTCGGCTATCCCGGCACTATGGCCAGCCTATGGCAACAGTGGGGCCGGGCCGGTAGGGGCAAAGGCGAAAGTCTGGGCATCTTCATTGCCGGCAACGACGCCCTCGAGCAGTTCTTCGTCAACCACCCGGAGATGCTTCTGGAGCGCGCAGTGGAGGCCGCGACGGTCGATTTCGCCAATCCGTTCATCCATCTGGACCATCTGGCCGCCGCGGCCTACGAAGGTGCTCTCACGGCCGAAGACGCCCGGTTCTTCGGGCCCGGGCTACCGGCCGCTCTCGAGCGGGCGGAGCAGGCCGGCCTCGTGCGCCGCAAGAACGATTCCTGGTTCTTCGCCGGCTCCGGGTTCCCCGCGGCCAAGATCGGCCTGCGATCCACCGCCGGCGAGCAGTACACCATCGTCGATGGAGAGACGGGCGATATCGTCGGCACGGAGGGCGCGGAGACCGCCTTTTCGGCACTCCATCCCGGTGCCGTCTACCTGCATATGGGCGACGCTTACCTGGTCACAGCGCTCGACCTGGACGGCCGGGTAGCCCTGGTGCGGCCCTTCTGGGATTCGTATCACACCCTGCCCCGGCGGGAGACCGACACCCGCATCCTTACCGAGACCCTGCGGACGTCTCACGGCCCACTATCTTTGCGCCTGGGCGAGATCGCGGTGACCAGCCGGGTGGTGGCCTTCCAGAAGCGAAGGACGGGCGGCAACGAGGTGCTGGGTACCGAGGAGCTCGATCTGCCCGCGCAGGAGTTCGTCACCGAGGCTATGTGGTTCACCCTCCCGGCCGAGCTGTTTCCCTCGGAAGCGGAACTGGTCCGGCTGCCCGGGGCTATCCATGCCGTCGAGCACGCGCTCATCGCCCTGCTGCCCCTCTTCGCCATGTGCGACCGATGGGATATCGGCGGTCTCTCCACGCCGGTCCATTCCCAGACCGAGGAGCCGACGATCTTCATATACGACGGCCACGCGGGAGGTGTGGGCATATCGCGGCAAGGCTTCGAGCGCTTCCCCGAGTGGGTCAACGACGCCTACAAGCTGGTCAGGGACTGTCCCTGCGAGGCCGGTTGCCCTTCGTGCGTGCAGTCCCCCAAGTGCGGCAACTGGAACGAGCCGCTCGACAAGGAGCAGGCCGTCCGGCTACTGGGAGCCATGCGGTAGGATGCCGCCCGGCCGCCCTACCCGGGCGGTTGCCCGGCTCGATGCTATCCTAGCCCAATGGAACCGGAGTACATCTCGGTGATCGGCGGAGGCCAGTGCGGAGCCGCCGAGTACGCGACAGCAATGGAAGTCGGCCGTCTCGTCGCCAAGGCCGGGGCGACGCTCGTGTGCGGCGGGCTTTCGGGCATCATGGAGGCGGCCGCCCGCGGAGCCCGGGAGGCTGGAGGATCTACCATCGGCATCTTGCCCGGCCACGACCGCAGCCTCGCCAATCCCTACCTTGATCACGTCATCACCACCGGTCTCGGTCACGCCCGCAACCTGGCGGTCGTCAGTTCTGGCGACGCGGTCATCGCGATCGGAGGCAGCTACGGCACGCTCTCCGAGATCGGGCTCGCGGCGAGAGTGGGACGCCCGGTCGTCATCCTGTCCGGTTGGCGTTTACAGAACGACCTGGGCACGGAAGGGATCTGGCACGCCTCGTCCCCCGCGGAGGCGATGGCGCAGGTACGGCGGGCGCTCGACTCCCGAGAGGCGCTCTGATGGGCGACCGTCACGAACACGAGACGCGAGAGTCTTCTTGACGACGGAGTGACAGATCTGCCACGTCAGTCGTGTATCTCGTCTTTGGTGTCATAGACACAATCAGCCTGTGTGTTCTACCCAGTTTCATTGTCTGGCTGCCGTTGTGTTCATTAGTTATCCTCTACGAGATTGGGAGAAGAAGAACCTAGATGCGTGATCAAAGTTTAGGAGCCGTCTTTTGCATGGTACTATTGCATATGCATCGTTATGGGATATTTGAAAGTGAGGTCGGCAATGGCCAAAGGTAAGGGGTTCGAGTTGATCCCCCAAGCCGTGCCCATGCGGCACCGATCCAGTTTCTACAAGGAGATCGTCAACGAGTTCCTGGCGAGCGGCGAGAAGAGCGCCGTCGTCACGGGAACAGACCGTAAGCCGGTGACTCTGGTGCAGGGACTGCGCAAAGTCCTCGAGGCGGAAAACGTCATGAATATCCGGGTCGTCCAGCGGGGCGCCGAGATCTTCCTGGTCAGGGACTGAGGCAGCACCGTCCAGTCCCGCCCGACGCGCGGCGGCGCCCGTGTGACGCGGCGTCGAGCAGCGCATCAGGGCCGCGCCCGGCGGGCGGCGCCGGATCGCGAGCCGGACCATGATTTGAAAAGGGGCCGCCTTCCGGCGGCCCCTTTTCGTTCTTTCCTGTGGGGCGGCGACGCTACGACCGCCGCTGCAGGCTCACCGCTTGCTCTTGGCGATCGCCTTGGTGTCGTCGTGGATGTGGAAGAACACGATCACGATCTCGAGCCAGACCCTCGCAAGTATGAGCGCGACGAACCCCCAGATGATGCCTCCGATGAGAGCGAACACGCCCAGAGCAGGATTCAACATGAACCCGCTGACGACGCCGCCGATGAAGCCGAGCCCTATCACCACCATAAACAGGATGAAGAGCACCTTGATCACGCTGGGCGTGATGAAGTCATTGAACGAGAAATCGAAGAACTTGCTCCAGAAGCCCTTGCCCGTGATATCCGCGTACGAGCCCGGCGGCGGAGGCGGTGGGGGCGGCGCAACCGGCTGAGCGGCGAGCGCCGGCGACGCAGGGGAAGTTGCGACCGCCGCCACAGCAGCCGCATCCGGTAGTTTGGCGCCACACGTTTCGCAGAACGCGCCCGTGGCTTGGGTGTTGCCGCAACTCGCGCACGTCTTCAGTTCGTCAGCCACTCTGCTTCCCTCCTTCGAACGACAGCATTCCGGTACATCCTGCCCTCACGGTACGAGTCGGGGGCGGCAATGTCAATCGCTTGACCGTCGCGCGGCCGTGAGTCGCGTCTCGTGGTAGAGTCGTTTCGAAGGCACAAGCGGTGGCTTGCGAGGAGATGTCGAGGGTACAATGCCGGTCGACCGGTCGACGACTGATGACACTGGGCGGCCCGGTAGTCGGATTCCTCTCCTTTCTATCCTGCCCATCGCCTTTCTGCTCGGCATGTGGCTGTGGCTTGCATTCTCTTATGGAGGCCATCCAGCCGGACAGTGGCTCGTGCCGGTGCTCGTCCTGGCTTTCTTCGGTCTGGTTGTGGCGGTTCTGATCGCCTATCCTCGCCGGCCGCGGCAACTCTCGCTGGCGGTGCTGGGCCTGCTGGGGGCCTACTCGGTGTGGGCGGCCTCGTCAACGTTGTGGGCAGCATCGAGTGGCAGGGTGTGGCTTGAGTCCGGGAGGACCTTCGCCTACCTGCTTGTACTAGCTTTGGCCCTCGTCTACTTCACTGCGACTTCGGCCAGAGCGGCCTTCCGCTACCTGTTGCTGGCCGCCGCTTTCCTGCTCCTCGCCGTTTGTGTCTGGCGGCTATGGGCGACGAGCGACCTTTCCGGCGTCTTCTTGTCGCATCGACTGACATACCCCGCGAGCGACCCCAACAAAGCGGCGGCGATGTTCCTCATCTCGTTCTGGCCGCTCATGTGGCTGGCGTCCGGCCCGAACGAGCGGGCGCCCGTCCGGGGACTGGCCCTCGGCCTGGCAACGGGACTGCTGGCTCTCGCCACGCTGACCCAATCCCGGGGCGCCATGTGGAGCATGGCCATCACGCTGGTGCTCATGTTCCTGCTTTCGCCGGCCCGCTTGCGGCTGCTCTTCTACCTCCTCGTGCCGGCCTTGCTCATGGCGTACGCGTTTCCTCAACTCAACAAGTACTGGGTGCAAGGCCCGGGGACTTTGACCGGCGCGCTGGCCGCTCGCACGCTGACGGTGGCAGTGATCACCGCAGCCTTCATTGGAATGATCCTTTCGCTTCTCGAATCGTGGGTACGCGTGAGCCGGCGAATGAAAGCGGTATTCGGGGCCGCTATCCTCGTCGCCTGTGTAGCCGCCCTGGTGTACGGAGCAATGACTCTGACCAAGGATGAAGGCGGCCCGTTCGCATGGATGTCGCAGACCTGGCGCCAGTTCACCACGGACAGCGCGCGGCAGAGCACCGCGACATCCACCGAGGCCGGCCGATCTCGTTTCACCGAGATGTCCTCGGCCGGGAGGGTGGGGATCTGGAGGGTGGCATGGCGCGAGTTCGAGGGAGCGCCCTGGCTCGGCGTAGGGGCGGGTAACTTCCCGCTGCACTACGACCGGCTGCGGACCGATACCGGGTACGCCGATGAGCCAAGGCAGGCTCACTCCATAACGCTGCAGGTGCTCGGCGATACCGGTATCGTCGGCGGCATACTCGCCTTCGGTGGGATACTCGTCGCCGTCATCGGGATCCTGTGGCCGCGCGTCGCCGCGGGCTGGAGGCGATCGAGACAGACATGGCTACAGACGCGAGGCGAGAGACGGGCCACACGGGCACACCTGCCGGGAGGCCGGGGCGACGCTTCCCGATGGGGCGCTGATCCCATGGTCTACGGTTGGGAGATCGCTCTTCTCGTCGGGGCCGCGTACTGGTTCGTTCATGCCAATGTCGAGTGGCTCTGGCAGGTGGCAGGCGTGAGCATCCCTGCGCTGTTGATGCTGGCCGCCGGTCTGGCCTCGGCCGATGCCCGGGCAGGGAGTATGTGGCCCAGGATCACCAGATGGTTCCCGCAGAAACCGGCCGCGGCAGCCGGTTCGGTTCCGGAGAAGCGTAACGGCGCCAGGCTAAGGCCTCCCGGCCCTATGTCACAAACCTTCCGCATCGCCTTGATCGTCCTGTCGCTCGTGGTTCTGCTGCTCGCCGGGCCGGCCTTTCTCTCCGCACAGATCCAGAGCTCGGCCCTGGCGCTTTCGCGGACCGACCCGCCGGCCGCGGCCGGGCGGGCAGCCTCCGCTCGCTGGTTCGCCCCCGGAGACGCGAGTCCATATGTGACTCAGGCCTCCATCTACAGCGGCGCTGCTCGTGATGCCCTCGTTTCGCTGCAGCAGGACCGAGCCGGAGCGGCGCTCGACGACCTCGCTCTGGCCATTGCGGCTCACCAGAAGGCGATCGCCAGGGAGCCGGCGGATTGGACGAACTACTACAGGGCCGCGTGGGCCACCCTTGATCTTCTGGCCGCGAAGGCCTACGCGGAGGGCAGAGGAAGCGATCTGCTCGCCGCGGATACGGCCGCCTCGTTCATCGACCAGCATGACTGGTCCGGCCTTGCCGGGACCGGTACCGTTCCCGCCGTCGGGGCCGCAGCCGGTTCGCTCGCCGAGGGCTACGCCGCCGTACAAGCGGCCAGGAAGTACCGAGATCTGACCACGAGACAACTTCTCGAGCTGGCCTCCGGTTTCATCGCGGCCGCAGACGAACGGAACCCGCTCGACCAAGCAGTCGACGAGACGGTGGGGCTGATCCAGAGGCTTTCGACGGACTAGGTCACGTCGGGCCGCCGCCGGCACAACGGCCGGCCCGTCGCGGGGCAGTCACTCCGCGCGGCGCGGCAACTTCTCGAGCGAAACGGTTATCTTGCGCCGCCAGTTCGGCCGCTCGCTCTGTGTGCCGGGTACGTTCTGCGGCCGGCGCTCCAGGAGGAGGTCCTCGAGGTTGACGAGGATGATCGTAGCGGCGCCGCGCGCGAGATAGGCGAGGCATCCGGCGAGGATCGCCCTTGCGGCTCGTGCGGGATCGTCCTCCGGGCCCCCGAACAGGCAGGTCAGACGGGCCACCAGGCGGCGGCGCGCAGCGGATTCGCGGCGCGCCCCCCTGGGGTCGAGTTGGCCTGTCTCCATCCGGGTCTCTATGTCGTCGCCACGCAGGAAGCCGGCGAGCGGCACCATGTCGTGCGTCTCGAGCGTGACGAGAGCACCCGAGGGAACCTGCGCGGTGATGTCCTTTGCCCGGGGTCGCAGTGACCCCAGGAAGATCCAGGTGCGGGCCACGGCGTGCCTGCCCATGCTCGCCCGGACCCCGCTGGGGACCGTACCCAAGTCTTCGCCGACGACGGCCGTCTTATGGCGGTGGGATTCCCGTGAGAGGACGCCGTACAACTCCTCGGCCGGGTACGTGACGTAGACGCCGTCCTTCGGCTCCGTGCCCGCCGGTATCCAGAACAGGCGATGGAACGACATCATGTGATCGATTCTGAGCACGGAGGCGTGACGCATGAGGTTGCGAAGGCAGGCGCTGAAGTAGGGGTAGCCCCGGCGCCGGTCCTCCTGGGGATGAAGAGGCGGCGTGGTCCAGTCCTGCCCGTTCGCGAAGAACATGTCGGGCGGCGCCCCGGTCGACACGCCGGTCGCGAAGAGTCCCGGCCAGCGTTCTACGTCGAACCCGTCGGGATGTACCCCCAAGGGCAGATCGAAGAGCAGCCCCGGCCGTCCGTTGCCGGACAGCTCGGCCAACTGGCAGTCCATCTGCCACTGGCAGTATAGGTGATACTGCTCGGCCGCCAGGCTCCACGCCCGGCCGGTGATCTGGTTGGCGGCTTGGCCTGCGCGGCCTGCCGCCCCCCCGGCGTCCTCCGCCGCTCGGAAGGCGGCGTAGTCGCGGGCGAAGGGATTGTCTCGGAGATAGCCCTCATAGCCGCGGCGCCGGGCTTCGCCAGCCTGCTCGAAAAAGCAGCGCGCCAATTCCTCCATCACGGGCCGCTTGAGCGCCATGACCGCCGGGTAGTCCACCAGGTCCTCGGCCCGGAGCACGTCCCGCCGCCTCCGGGTCGCGGTGGCATTCCACAGGCGCCGCGCCGGTTCGCACCCTTTCCACTCCTCGACGCCCTCCGGGGCCAGAAAGAACTCGTTCCAGAAGAGCCGGGTAAGCGGGCGGTAGGGCGACGGGTCGGCTCCTTCCCCAAACGAGGCGGCGAGCAGCGGCAGCGTCGCCACCAGAGATCCTCCCTGCTCCCCCGTCCACTCCACGAGCGCCTTCAGATCGGCCAGGTCACCGGCGCCCCAGTCCCGCTCGCTCCGCAACGCGTACACCGGCGCGAACACCCCCCACTGCTTGCCTGCGAGTGCGCGCAGCGGCTCGTCCATGGCCTCGCCGCCCTTTCGGCCGGCCAAGGCGGCGCCGCTGCCTCCCCCGGCCGGCTCGGGGGCTCCGGTCTCCGGCTCCCAGCAGCGCCGGGGAGCCGATATCACGAGGGCCTCGCCCGCGCTTCCCCGTGCTTCCACCCGCAGCCGGTGATACCCGGTTGGAAGGCCGCCGGCCCTTTGCAAGGCTCGCTTCACCAGGCCGCGAGGCAGCGATAGCGCCACGAAGGAGCGGCCATCCACCTCTGCCTCGCCGACGCTCGTCCGGTCGACCGGCACGTCCCACTGGCTGCTCGATCCGTCCTCCAGGGTCAGTGTGAGACGGACCACCGTGTCAACCGAGCGGCCGACGCCGGAGGGCAGTCGCAGCACTACGTCGGGCAGCGCTCCTTCCCAAGCGACCACTACCGGCTCGATCATCCTCCCCCAGAGCTCCGCCTCCCGGGCCCGAACAGCGGAGGCGAGACCCGACGGACCATTCACGTGAGCGCCCAAGGCGAGTAAAGTCTTGAGGAGACTTTCGTCAGAGGGCTCCCGCCGGCGGCCCAGCGCATCGCGGTAGCTGGTTTGCACTTCGTAGAGTCCGGTCAGCCGCGCAAGGTGACTACGGGAGGATTCGTTATGTGTCTTGTTGGCTACCATGGGCGTGTGACTAGCTTACCCGACGGACCCAGCGAAAGGACGCCGCGATGAACCCGTCTCCGGCACCCGCTTTCCCCGCGGTACCCGAGGCCCTGCAGGGCCTCGTCGAGCTCGCCCTGGACGTCCGCTGGGCCTGGAGCCACTCATCAGACGTGCTCTGGAGGTGGCTGGCCCCAGAAGTGTGGGAACGCACCCACAGCCCCTGGCATATCCTCCAGACGATCGCGCGGACGAAGCTGGAGAAATTCGCGAAGGACGAAGAGTTCCTCGAGTTGCTCCGTCGCCACATGGACGAGCGCTCGCGGACGCTCAGCGCTCCCTCCTGGTATGACGAGACCTACCGGAAGATGTCGGCAGAAGCTCCCCTGCCCTCACCCCCGCTGGGGCAGATAGCCTATTTCAGCATGGAGTTCGGCCTTACCGAGGCGCTCCCGATCTATAGCGGCGGGCTCGGCATCCTTGCCGGGGACTACTTGAAAGCCTCGGGTGACCTCGGCGTTCCGGTCGTCGGCATAGGCATCCTTTGGCAGCAGGGCTACTTCCGGCAGGCACTCAGCACGAGCGGCGAGCAGATCGAGTTCTACCCCTTCAACGATCCCGGCCAACTCCCCATCACGCCCCTTCGGAACAGCCGCGGCGAGTGGCTGAGCGTCGACCTCGGGTTTCCCAGAAGGACGGTTCACCTGCGCGTGTGGGAGGTCCGCGCCGGGCGGGTGAGGCTGTACCTGCTCGACGCCAACGACCTCATGAACAGCGCCGTTGACAGAGGGATCACCAGCGAGCTCTACGGTGGAGGCCCCGAGGCGAGACTGCAGCAGGAACTCATCCTCGGCGTGGGCGGTTGGAGGGTATTGCGAGCCCTGGGTATCGAAGCGGAGATCTGCCATCTGAACGAGGGCCACGCCGCTTTTGCGGCCCTCGAGCGGGCGCGCTGCTACATGGAAGACAACGGGGTCCCGTTCGAAGAGGCGCTCAACGCGACGAGGGCCGGCAACCTCTTCACCACCCACACGTCGGTCGAGGCGGGTTTCGACAGATTCCCCGTGAGTCTCGTGAGAGAGTACCTCGCCGAGTACATCCAGGAACTCGGGATAGACATGGAACGGCTCCTCGCCCTGGGCGCGGGCAAGGACCGGGAGAGCTTCAACATGGCCTTCCTGGCCATCAGAGCGAGCGGAGCGGTCAACGGCGTCAGCCGTCTGCACGGCGAGGTGAGTCGCCGGCTCTTCCAGCCGCTCTTCCCGCGGTGGCCGCGAGACGAGGTCCCCATAGGTCACGTGACCAACGGAGTGCACGTCCCCTCCTGGGATTCCCCCGAGTCAGACGCCCTCTGGACCAAGGTCTGTGGCAAGGAACGGTGGCTTGGAGACCCCCGCGGTTTGACCGATCTTATGCGGAGTGTTGGCGATGAGGAGCTGTGGGCCTTCCGGGACGTGGCTCGGGGCAAACTGGTCACCATGGCCCGGGACCACCTCAGGCGTCAGGGTCCTATCTCCGGAAGCCTGGGGGCGCTCGGGTCGGATCTCAACTGCCTGTGCGATCCCACCGTCTTCACGATCGGCTTCGCCCGGCGCTTCGCCACCTACAAGCGCGTGGACCTCTTGCTCCACGACCCCGCCCGGCTCGAGCGCATCCTCTGCGACCCCAACGGCAGGACCCAGCTGATCCTCGCCGGCAAGGCCCACCCAGCCGACACGACCGGCAAGGCCATGATCAAGAAGTGGACGGACTTCATCGCCCGCTCCAACGTCCGGCCGCAGGTCATCTTCCTGGTGGACTACGACATGGACCTAGCCGAGCACCTCGTACACGGGATCGACCTGTGGCTGAACACGCCTCGGCGCCCCTGGGAGGCGAGCGGAACCAGCGGCATGAAGGTCCTGGCCAACGGCGGGCTGAACCTCTCGGAACTCGACGGGTGGTGGGCTGAGGCTTATGCCCCCGACGTCGGCTGGGCCCTCGGCGACGGCCTGGAGCACCACGACGACGCCGCGACCGACGCGGAGGAGGCCGAGCGCCTCTACGACCTCCTGGAGAACGAGATCATCCCAGAGTTCTACGACAGGGACGCGGAGGGCATCCCCAGGCGTTGGGTCGCCCGGGTCCGCGAGAGCATGGCCAGACTCACGCCGCGGTTCTCCACCAACCGGATGGTGCAAGACTACCTCGTCCAGTATTACCTACCCGGGGCTATGGCCTACCGGGGGCGGGACGGCCGGGGCGCCGCCGGGCTACTCGCCTGGCGCAAGACCCTCGACGCCCGCTGGGACGAACTGAGCTTCGTCGACTACGCCGTCGAGACGGGGGACGGGCCCGGGGAGCAGACCCATCTCCTTCGGGCCAGGATCTCGGCCGGCCGGGTACCGACGACTGCCTTCCGTGTCGAGGTATACGCCGAACCTGGCGAGGTCCACGTGCTCGAACGAGACGGCGGCGACGCCCATGGGGTCTTCAGCTACACCGCCACGATCCCGGCCCACAGACCCGCGGGTGACTACACTCCCCGGATAGTGCCCTTTCGCCCTGGCGCCCGGGTGCCTCTGGAGTGCGACCACATACTCTGGTATCGCTAGTCCCGGCCGCTGAGGCCGGCGCCCCCCGCGGCCGCGGCGACGACTCAACCGGCAGGCAGACGCACTCTGAAGCGCGCGCCCCCAGGTCCGGTCTGGACCTCCACATCCCCGGATGCGGCCCTGGCGAGACGGCGGGCAAGCGAGAGACCCAGACCCGCTCCCCGGGCGGCGTTACGCTCGCCT
>Ga0315283_10001525_pt1 | contig 18707 bp, 16 predicted proteins | sample YL17G09_0_MG_FD_204541 | JGI IMG/M metagenome (GOLD analysis project Ga0315283, IMG submission 204541) | Sediment microbial communities from Yellowstone Lake, YNP, Wyoming, USA - YL17G09_0 | ecosystem: Environmental > Aquatic > Freshwater > Lake > Sediment | place: USA: Wyoming | collected... | reverse complement strand
GCCAAGACCGACGAGGCCCGCAAGCGCCGCAGCGACCCCGGGACGCCCGACCTCTGTAACATGTTCAGCTACCACAAGCTGGTGACGCCCGAGGAGGAAATCAAAGAGCTCGTCGAAGGCTGTACGGGAGCGACGATCGGCTGCATTGACTGCAAGAAAGTCCTCTTCAGGAACCTGATGAAGGTCTTGGACCCGATCCGGGAGCGGCGACTGGTGCTCGAACGGAACCCGGAGGGCGTCCGGGAGGCCCTCCGGGAAGGAGCGCGGAAGGCCCGGACGGCGGCCCGCGAGACGCTCGAGGGGGCCAAGAAGCTCATGGGGCTTCTGAGTTAAAGAGGCAACTCTTTCGGGGGGTATTTCGTCTCCTAGTATGAAGGCCGAATTTCAAGGAGGTTTCTATGACAAAAACAAAGATACTGATCATTTTGTCTGTCTTCGTGCTTCTCCTGGCCGGTTCCGCAGCGGCCCTGGCCGACTATCGCGAAGACTTTTCGAAGACCCTGCCCCTCAAGGCGGGGGAACGGTTCTCCCTCGAGAACGTCAACGGCGGTGTCGCCGTGTCCACCTGGAAAGAAGACAAGGTCGAGATCAAGGCCGTCAAGGTCGCCCGCAACGATGAGAAGGACCTCAAGGACGTCGAGATCCGGGTCGAACAATCGGCGGGGCATGTTTCGGTCAAGGCCATCTGGCCGAAATTCCGCCTCCATTTCAACGTCAACGTCGACTTCGAGATCAAGGTCCCCGAGGGCGTCATCCTCGACGAATTGGAGACGGTCAACGGTGGAATCGAGGTCACGGGGCGCTACGGCCGGGCCGTGGCGGGGACGACTAACGGTTCGGTCACCGTGGAGGACGCGTCGGGCGAACTCAAGGCGTCCACGACGAACGGCGGCATACAGGTTAGCCGCTTCGAAGGGAAGCTCCAGGCGGAGACGACCAACGGCAACATCCGTCTCGAGGGGTTGACGTTCAAGGACGCGATCGTGGCCGAGACGACCAACGGCTCCATCACGCTCGCCATCGCCTCGCCGGAGGCCCTAAACGCGGACCTTCTGGCCCGGACGACCAATGGGCACATCACCGTGGATTTCCCGGTGACCCTGAAAAACCTGACTCCGTCGAAACACCGCGTGGAAGCCAAGATCGGCCAGGGCGGCCCCGAGATCTCTCTCGAGACGACCAACGGCTCGATCAAGATCACGAAGTAAGCCGACAGGACGTATCGTAAGGACGCTCGTACGGGGGACCGGTGTTCCGGCCCCCGTTTTCTTTTTCCCGCCGCATTACATAATATAAGGGTTACGAATCATGGATACACGCGCCGAGTCGCCTTTCACACGCAAGGTCAAGGAGGTCATCCGGGCCATCCCCCGCGGCCGGGTCGCGACCTACGGCCAGGTCGCCGCCCTGGCCGGGCGTGAGCGGGCTGCCAGGGGAGTCGCCTGGATCCTCCATTCCTCATCGGCCGCGGCGGGGCTTCCCTGGCATCGTGTGATCAACGGTCGGGGCGGGATCTCCCTCGGGTGCGGCCGCGGTTTCGAGGAGCAGAAAAAAAGGCTTATCGCCGAAGGCGTCGCGGTCGGCCGCGGCGGACGGGTCGACCTGAAGTGTTTCCTCTGGGAGCCGAAGGCCGGCGCCGCCGGACGGTCACCCGCCGCCCGGAAGTTCCTGCGGGAACTGACGAAACGCCATTAGGGAAAGGATCGTGCCTCGCGGAATGGCTCCCGGGCCCGAGAACCACCGAGGCCACGGTCAGTGACAGCTCGGACGGGGGCCCAGAGAACAGGTCAACAGGGAAGCTGACCGTCCCCTGATCCGGCGCGAAAGGACTCCCCCCGGCTTGAAATCCGGCGGCATCCAGTCGATGACGGTCCCCCCGCTGTTGAAAAAATAGGGGCTCACGAGCATGTCCATGGCCGCCCCGCGAATGACGCGGAAATCTCCGACCCGAAATTGTTTCTCTTCGTGCAGGTCGTACATCATTGCGGTGAGCGCCGGGACGGGGTCGAACGGGTACAAACTATCGAGCACCCGGGCCTTCTCTCCATCAGGGATGATGTACTCTTCGATCATCTCCGGGCCTGCCGGGACGAGGCGGGTGGGATAGGACAGCTTGGGATCGGACTTCTCGCGTTTCTTGAACATACCGGACCTCCCTAGTTCGAATTTGTTCTGGATTCGATACTAAAGGACGCACCGGCCGTCCGGGATTTCTCACGGCCGCCCGAAATCGGCTGCTGTGGCCTCTACGGGCAACCCCGCGATCTGCCTCTAGTTTTGGATTCTGTCTCGGGGATCACTTCATCTCCCTGATCTTGATGTTCCGGAAGAAGATGGGGGCGCCGGCGTGCTTGCCCTGGAGACCGATCCGCCCTTTCGTGGCCAGTTCGGCGAAGGGGCGGCTCATCCAGGCCGGGATCTCGCTCCCGTCGGGATTCGTCTTGGCCGAGGTCCACCGGCCCATATCCATCTCTGTGACGCGCTCGCCGTTGAGGACGACGGTGATCTTTTGTCCGAGACAGGTGATCGTATAGCGGTTCCACTCGCCCGGCTTCTTGACGGCGCTCTTCGCCGGAGCCAGGTGTCCGAAGATGGCTCCGCAGTGCCAGGTGGCCGGCGCTTTGGCCCACTCCTCGGCGAAGTCGTCGGCGATCTGGATCTCGACGGAGTTCGGGATCCAATTCGCGGCGTCGCTCGTGTAAACGATGACGCCGCTGTTCGTGCCCGGTGCCGTCTGGAACTCGAGGTCGAGCGTGAAATTCTCGTAATCCCGGGCCGTCCAAATGGCCTGGTCCTCGGAAGCGGTGAGGACGCCGTCGGCGACGGTCCAGACTCCGGCCGGGAACTCTGCGTTGGAGAGGTCGGTCGTAAAGAGGTTCGCCCAGCCGAGCACGTCGGGGTGGGCGGGCGGCGCCGCGGGCTCCTTGGGCGGAGAACAGGCAGTCAGGACGAATAGGCCCAGGAGGAGCGCGCCGAGGGTAATTCTCGAAGTTTTCATTGGACTCCTTTCGGCTCCAGCCGCGAACGGCCTTATTCTAACAGGATTGACGCCCGCGCCGCCAGACGAATGTCATGGCCGAAGAAGAAGTGGTCTTGCCAATCGCGGCCCGTTCGTATTATGCTTCCGCCGGATGTCCGACTCTGAGGTGAAACCATGACCAAGCGTGCTCGCGTATTCGGATTGTCCCTTATAGCGGCGATCGGACTTTTTTCGTCCTGCGCCCAGAGGCCGGCCACGACCGTTCCTTCGGCCAAGCGTCCGCTAGTCCTCGGCTTCCATGTCCTCATCGAGAGCAGCAAGGCGGCCGAAGCGCTCATCGGCGAGATCCCTTCGCTCTCCCGGCAGGGCGTCAACCTGCTTATCGTCGAGGTCGACTACAACTACGAATATGTTTCGCACCCCGAGCTGAGGGGGAAGGATCCCACTTCCGCAGCGACGATCAAGAGGATCGTCGGGCTTTGCCGCACCCACGGCATCCGCCTCGTCCCCGAATTCCAGAGCCTCGGCCATCAGTCCTGGGAGGAAAAGACCTACCCGCTCCTCATCAAATATCCGCACCTCGACGAGTCGCCCGGCAAGTACGCCGGGAACAAGGGCCAGGACCCCTGGGGCACGGACTTCTACTGCCGGAGCTGGTGCCCGCTCCACCCCGATGTCCAGCCCATCATCACCGACCTCTACGACGAGCTTATCGACGTCTTCGAGGCCGACGCCCTGCACGTCGGCATGGATGAAGTATTCATCATCGGCGACACCGACTGCCCCCGCTGCGCCGGGAAGCCCACCGCAGAGCTCTTCGCCCGGGCGGTCAACGACGCCCACGACCACATCGTCAAGAAGAGGGGCAAGGAGATGATGATGTGGGCCGACCGCCTCATCGACGGCGAGGCCACGGGCTACGGTCTTTGGGAGGCCTCTAAGAACGGGACCCACCCGGCGATCGACATGATCCCCAAGGACATCATCATGTGCGATTGGCACTACGAGCGGAGCTATGAGAAGCAGGGGACGAAGCAGGCGACCTTCCCATCGGTCCGCATTTTCATCGACAAGGGCTTCCGGGTCCTGCCCACGAGCTTCCGGGACGTCAAGGTCGTCAAGATGTTCATCGACCAGTCCCTGGCCGTCCCGTCGGACAGGATGCTCGGGCACCTGTGCACGATCTGGCACGGGCTCGAGCCCGGCCAAGCGGCCCGGCTGCCCCAGCTCAAGGCCGCTTCCAAGCAGATCCGGAAGGCCTCGAGCGGGAACTGACCGGCCGCCTCGTCACTTCGAGGTGATCAGGTTCCTTCGCCGCAGCTCCTCGAGTCCCTTTTCCCACGGCCCGGCGGCGCCCCACAGGTAGTAGGAGAAATAGCGGACCGTCTTCTGGAAGATGGGCACCCACGGCTGGAACTCAGCGTAATAGTGCTGGGACTCGCCGTTCGAGGGGTGGTTCATCCACATGTGGAGGAACTCCGGTTCGCTTACGGGAAAGGCCCCGACGAACGAGACGTCCTCGACGGTGTCACGTGCGGCGTTCCAGCCTTCTTTGAGAAAGAAGACCTCGCCGAAATACTCCTCGGGCCGCATGCGGGCCTCGCGGATACCCGATTTCGCTGGTACGATAAAGACATCTTCCGTCCAATGTTTTTCCCCGAGGGCCAGGATGGGCTGAGGGCCGAGCATGTTCAGCTCGGGGTTGCGGAATTCGAGGGCGAAGCGGACCTCGAGGAGGGGCGAGTCGCCGCCGAGCGTGAACGTCTTTTCCAGGCGGTTGCCGTAATAGTCCGCGGCCATGCGGACGGAGGCGGATGTGCCGCCGTCCTTGACGACTTCGGCGTCGTAGACCTTGTGCGTCTCGATCGAGGCCTGGCCGAGGAAGTCCTCGAAGCCGCCGTAGGGATAGAAGCCCCGTTCGCGGAAAGGCCGCTTGTCCGTGCTTTCCCTCTCCGGCCAGAGCTTGAAGAGGACGTTGTCGTTCTTTTCCTTGACGATGTACTCGATGACGCGGGCCCCGATGGCGAGCAGGGTGACCCGGACCTTGTCGTTTTCGAGCCGGTACTCGTTGATCCCGTCGGCGTTGAGGTCGACCGCGGACACCGTGACCTTCCCCGCCGCCTGACCGACGCCGAGCTGGGTTTCGTTCGACGCGCCGAGCGCGGCGACCTTGACGGTGTAGGAACCGGGCTTGAGGGGCAGGCGGAATTCCATCTCCTGATGATCCCCCGCCCGGGCAATGCCGGCGCGCGAGATTTCAAACACGGGGGTCTTCAGATTCCCTTGGGCGTAAACCTTGACTTCGACCGGATAATCCGCCCTTGCCGTAAAGTTGTGAATGGAAACGGGATAGACGACTTCCGGCGCCTGCCCGTAGAGGAGCCTGTGGATGGAAACGGCGGGCGGCAGGTCGAGGACGGCGAGCGCCCTTTTCCGGCCTCCCTTCCAGCGCATTTCGACGAGGACGGGGTTGGCCTTGGCCATGGCCGCGGCGGACGGGCTGACAACAAACGAAAAAGCGCGCTCGGTACCCGGAGGGAGCGTGACTTCGGTTAGCCTGCCATCGACCGCGAGTTCCGGCGCGGGCCGGACCTCGAGCGTTCCCGTTAGTGGGGATTCGCCCAGGTTGGCCAGCCGGACGCGGAGCTCGTAACCCTCCCACGACGCTTCGAGCCGGACCCTGTCGGCGAAGAGGTTTTCCAGGTAAACCCGGTCGAGCAGGAGCATCTGCAGGGCGTTCCTGAAAAGCGCCGGACCCATCATCCGGCCCTGAGGCAGGATTCCCACCGCCCGCCGGTCCAGGATGGCCTTCCACATGTCCTGGCGGGTCAGGCGGCGTCCCTTGGCCGCGAAGAGAACCATCGAGGACGGGGCCTCGTCCTTGATGAGACCCGTCTGGATGATGAAGGGGACATCCCCGGCGTCGACCTGCTTTTTGTTGCCGTCGATGCCGACGACGCCGTCATAAGCGTACTTGTCGCACTCGGCCGCGAAGACGGGCCGGAAGATATACCCGCCGCGGTCCTTGACGAACCGTATCCATTCCTCCTCGGTGGGCATGTCCTGGATCTTCAGGCCGTCGTAGTTCCCGAGACCGTAAGCGACAGTGCCCAGGCTGTGCGTGGCCTTTCCCGTGCCGACGTCGACGGCCAGGTCGAGGCCGACCTTGCCCAGCCACCCGGCGAGCTCGCTCTGCATGAGAAAATCCATGTAGCCGCCGAACGTGAACCAGTCGTTCCCTTGGCCGAGCCCCTGGCCGATGACCTCCAAGGGATGACCGGGATGGCAAGTGACGCTGTGGAGAAGGGTCCCTGTCCCGAACCAGCCGCGGTGGAGGTCGTAATGGCCAATGACGGACCGCAGTCCGCCGAGGAGCTCCTTGAAGCGGCGGCGGCAGTCGGCGCAGTCGGCGACGACCGCCAAGAGCCGGCGTTCGCCGCTGCTGAGGGGAAACGCGAGCACGTCGTGATAATCCCGGGCGTTCCTCTGGTGACTGGCGAGGGAATCCCTCAGGACCGGCGGGCCCGGCAGCCTACCCAGAAGCCTCTTTCCGAGGGGGCTTGAGGCCTTGGACAAAACGAGGACGTCGCCGCGGTCGAGAGCCTTCTCGAGGGCCTCCGACTCCGGGTCTTCGAGCTCGGATATGGAGCCCTTCAGCCACGCTTCGAGAAAGCCCTCGGCCAGGGACAGTCCGGGGATCCCCAGTTCCTCGGCGATGTCGACCTTGTTCTGGGCGATCGACCGCTCGATGTCCGGCTGGCTCGCAAGGTAGAGATTCCCGTATTGCAGCCACTTCCAGTAGACGCTTTGCCAATAATTCGTGTAGCCGTTGAATTGACCGCTTGACACGACCGGGGAGAGGGCCGGGGAGAAGGCGGCGGTGAAGGCGAATTTGTCCAGGTCTTCGCCGGCGGCCAGGTTGAAGACGGCGATAATGAGGACGACGACGATGAGCATAGGCTTGATCACGGTTTTCATGGTCTCGAAGACTCCTTTCCGACGAGCCTGATCAATCCCAGATATGGGAGTATTTTGCCCCGCTGCCGGTGTTGAAAAGGACGACGGATTCTCCGTCCCGGATCCAGCCGTCAATCCGAAGACGCAAGAAAGCGGCTAAAGTTGCTCCACCCTCAGGCGCGGGCCAGATCCCTGTCGTCTTTCCCATGAGGTAGGTCGATTCCAAGATATCGGCGTCCGGGACGGCCACGGCCGTACCGCCGCTCTCGCGAAGCGCCCGCAGGATGAGGAAATCGCCCACGGCCGCCGGGACCCGTATGCCGTCGGCGATCGTCCGGGCGTTCGGCCACGGCTCGGCGAATTCCCGGCCCTCGTGGAAGGCTTTGACCATGGGCGCGCAGCCTTCCGCCTGGACCGTGACCATCCGCGGCCGCTTGGAGCCGATCCAGCTGAGGGCTTCCATTTCGGCGAAGGCCTTCCACATCCCGACGAGTCCGGTGCCGCCGCCCGTCGGGTAGATGACGACGTCGGGGAGCGTCCAGTTCATCTGTTCGCCCAGTTCATAGCCCATCGTCTTTTTGCCCTCGATCCGGTAGGGCTCCTTGAGGGTCGAGACGTCGAACCGCCCGTGTTTCTCGACTCCCTCGCGGGCGGCCTTTCCGCAGTCGGTGATGAGGCCGTCGATGAGCGTCACTTGCGCGCCGAGGACGCGGCATTCGTTGATGAACGGCCGGGGGACGTCGGCCGGCATGAAGACGTGCGCTTCGAGTCCGGCCAAGGCGGCGTAGGCGCTCATGGCGCACCCGGCGTTCCCTGCCGTTGGGATCGAGACCGCCTTGACGCCCAGCTCGTAAGCGCGGGAGATGGCCGCGGCCAGCCCCCGGGCCTTGAACGATCCCGTCGGGTTGAGGCCTTCGTCCTTGATGTAGAGAGGACCGTGGCCGATTTCCCGCTCAAGACGGGCCGCCCGAAAGAGGGGCGTATATCCCTCACCCAGACAAAGCTTGAACGTGTCATCTCTCAAAGGAAGAAGCTCGCGGTATCGCCACATCGTCGGTTCGCGGCCGGCCAGGACGGTGGGCGTGAAGGCCGCTCGGACCGCGTCCAGGTCGTAGCGGACGAGGAGCGGTTTCTGGCATGCGGGGCAGAGGTTCCACAATCTGTCGGCGTCGAGTCGTTCGCCGCACAGCCCGCATTCGAGATGGGACAGGAAGCTGATCCTGGACATCGGCTGAGGTTTATCACATTTCCGGCCGGGCCGCAATCGAGCGGCCGGCCCGGATCGTCCGACAGCGAAGCTAGCGCTTCCTGATCAGTTCGATCAGTTCAGCGGCCTTTTCGGCGAAGGCGGGATGGGCGGCGGCAAGCCGGGCCAGGTCGAGGGCCCGTTCGAAAGCCCCGGCGTTGTGAAACCCGGCGGCGCCGTTGTACTGGCAGGTCGCCTTGGTCGCCTGGACGGAGAGGATCTGGACCTTCTTCTTCACGACGAGACGGGCCTTCCGTTCCGGCGTCATCTCGGAGGCCTCGATCTCTTCGATCTTCTTCTCCATCCCCCGCTCCTTTTCTTCGAGCGAGAGAGCGGCCCCGGCGAAATAGATGCCCGAATTCATCCAGTCCTTGCGGTCGGCGTAAAGCCGGCCGAGGTAATAAGCTGCGTCGCTGTCGGACGGCTCGATGTTCAGGGCTTCGCGGAGATCTTTTTCGGCGTCGTCCAGGCGTCCCTGCCGGTAGGCGACGATCCCCGAGAGCGCCGCAACGTCGCTCACGCCGCCGAGGAAGACCTTCGCCGATTCGACCGCCCGGCGGGCCTCTTTGAGGCGCCCGAGCTCGTTGAAGTTCCAGGCCGTCCAGTAGCGGGCTTCGCCGATGTAGTAGGTGCCGAGCTCGATGAGCCGGCCGAAGATGGCCAGCGCCTCTTCGTTCTGCCCGAGGTAGCCGAGGCAGAGGCCCTGGCCGAGCAGGGCGTCGCGATATGTCGGGAGGAGCGCCAGGGCCTTTTCGTTGTATCCAAGACAGCTTTCGTTTTCCTCCATCTGGAAGGCGACCTTGGCCAGGGAGATGAGGACGGACAGCGATTCGGGGATTATGTCATAGACCGCGAGGTAATGCCGCTCGGCCGTGAGGAGTTTTCCACCGAGAAGAGCGACCTCGCCGAGATAGTAGTGGATTTCGGAGAATTCCGGGTCGAGAGCGAGGAGCGCCTCGAGCCGGTCCGGCTCGAGGGACGGAGAGACGGCCGTTTGGAAAGCCGTCAGGCGGGAGTCAGGATAGAGGTCCGCGTAAATCCCCGGCGCTAGCTTGTCCTGGAACTTGTAGAAAAAGGCGGCCCGCAGAGCCAGGCGGAGGGCGGCCGCCAGGTCGTCGCTTTGCGCCCTCTCCCCGATTTTTCTATCGAGGTCCGGAATCCTGGCGTTCACCCAATCGAGCTGGGCCTCCAAAGCCCGGCCGCCCGTTTCGACGTCCCCCGGCTTGCCCTTGATCTTGTTCGGCAGGCCGGCCAGGAGTTCGGGCCACGACGCGTAGGCCGCCAGGGACGGTTCGCCGGCTACGAAATGGGCCAGGCCGTCCGTACCGGTCATGATGCCGCCCAAGCCGATGACCGGCACCAGGATCCCGAGTTCCTTTTCCCGAAGCCCGAGAGCGACAGACGAACGGACGTATTTTTCGGAGACGGCCGCCCGGCATTCCGGGATGGCCAAGGCCTCCTCGTAAATTCGCCGAGCGTCCCGCAGCGCCGTGTAATGGCCCCGGGCATAGAGCGCGTCGGCCGCCGCGATCCTTGCCCCCCAATCGATGAGTGGAGGGCCCGGAGGCGCGACAATGGTCTTTTTCACGGGCGCGCAGGCGATGGCCAGGAGCAAGACGCCGGCCAGCATTGCCGCTCTCACGATCCGCGCCATGACTTCACCTCCGACCTTTCCAGCCGCTCTTCACCCCCGGGCTCCTCTCACTCGAGAATTCGCCCGGGCCCACAATTGTGTTTAGGCCGCGAATTCCGGTAAAGCTAATTTACTCCATTGTAATCTTCTTTACACCTAATCGTGAAATGTGCTCGGTGGCCCATACCAGTTTTTGTTTCCGGGCCGCTGGAGGACGCGTTAGCTAAAACGCGAGAAATTGGCATAATATGTTCAGCATTGAACGTCCGCGAGAAAGGAGTCGAACGACCATGGACAGAAGAGATTTCATGGGGAAGGCGGGATGCGCGGCTGCCGCGTTCGCAGCCGCGGCCGGATTTGCAGATGGGCAGGAGAAAGCGTCGCCGGCCGTGCCGCCGCCACCGCCAAAGGCGGAGAGGTATAAGATCGACATCGAGATCTTCGAGGCGCGTCCGGACACCTGGTGCCACAAAAAGGGCGACAAGTTTGCCTATCCCGCCGATTGGGGGAAGCTCTGTCCCTGGCTTAGGTCGAGCCTCAACGAATTCGTCCGGCTCCTCGAGAACGGGGTCACTTTGCCCTGGATGTACGAGGGAACCCCTTATCAGAAAATGATCGACCCCGCCGGCGTGACAACTGAATACGTCCGCTGCCCCGACCCGACGTCCAACCTCGTTGCCAAGATCACCCGGACCCGCGTCTGAGCCCAGGCCGCCAGCCTGATTTCAGGCTAAGAGCCGTGCGGCCTCCCGGATCTTGGACCGTACCGCCACGCCATAAGGGCACGACCTTTCGCACGCGCCGCAATCACGGCAGGCCGAGGCTGTCTCCCCGGGGTCGAGCGCCGCGTAAGCCGCCCGGGCCCTCCCTCTCTTGCCGTAGCTTTCCTCGTAGGCGAGCGCGTGGAGGATGGCCGTCGTGGCCACGCCCGAGGGGCAGGCCCGCCGGCAGCGGGCGCAGCCGTGGCAGTAATCCTTTCCGTTCTCTCGGACGAAGCGCGCCAGGGTCCTCTCTTCGGCCCCGGTCAGGCGCGTCCCGGCGGCGCCGAGGTCCTCCTCCATCTGCCGTTCGTTGAGGATCTCGGTCACGGCCGATGTCACCCGGGCGTCCTCGAGGACCCATTTCAGCATGGCCTGGAAGATGGACGCCGACCCGGTTTTGTATTTCTCCAGATTTTGCCTCCGGCCGCCGACCTTGAGCGTCTTCATGGCGATGACCCCCAGGTCGCGAGAATGGGCCAGCGCGAGGAGCCCTCTGATGCCGCTCGCGCCGAGATAGTCGGGATAGGTCTCGATCTCGCCGGACGTCTCCTGAATATCGAAGACGTTGTAGCCGACCTGGACCATATCGTAGAGCCCGCAGTCGACGGCCTTGCGGACGACTTCCTCGTGATTGACGTGGCAGGACAGACCCCGGAACCGATAGGCGCCCTCCTTTTTGAGCTGCTCGTAGGCGGCCAGGACGCGCTCGTCGACGAGGACGCCGGCCGATTCCACTCCGTGGATGCAGAGGACGTCGATCGTCTCCGTCGCCAGGCGGCGCAGGCTGCCGTGGACCGAAGCGACGATGGAGGCGGCGGTGTCCCTGTCCGTGACGTGGAATTTCGTGCTGACGCGGACCTTGTCGCGGCCGACGTCCTTGAGGAGACGGCCGATCTGGCGTTCGCTGTTCCCGTTGTCGTAGTTGTGGGACGTGTCGATGTAGTTGACGCCGCGCTCGATGAGGGCCCTGAGGAGGTTGGGGTCGGGCAGGGGACTGCCGCCGAGCGAGATCTCGGAGATCTGGAGATCGGTCCGGCCGAGGCGGCGGTAGGACATGCCGTTCTTCCCGGGCCGGGCCGGGGCCGTCCGGCCCCTGCCGGCAAACCCGGCCAACGAGGACCCCAGGGCCACGGCGCCCCCAGCCATCGCCTTGATGAACGTCCGACGGTTCTGCGGCTTTCGGCTCATAAGTAGCCCTCCCGACCTCACCAATCTAGCGGAGCCGTCGGCGGCGGTCAAGCCGAAGTTCTATAAAAACCCTTGAATCGGGGAACGAAAAAGGGGGAGAATGCGTCTGTGATTATGGGAAGGGGATTTGTCCATCCCGAAAGGAGCCTGAACATGAAAAAGACCCTGCTCATCCTGGTTATCGCGACCTTGACTCTGCTTGTCCTGGTCGGCGGCGGATTGGCCCAGAAGAAGCCCGACGTCGTCGGCACGTGGGCCGGTTATGCCATCGTCGGCGACGGCAGCCGCGTGGACATCACCGTCGTCGTCGAAAAAGGTGCGGCCGGATACACGGGGAAGATCAGCGACGCGACCGGCGCGGTCCCCGAGACGCCGCTCAAGAACATCGTCTTCAAGGACGGCAAGCTCACCTTCGAGTTCGATTTGTCCCAGGGCATGGACTCCATGCTGATCAAGATCGAGCTAACCCTGGAAAACGAGACCCTCAAGGGGGCCTGGTTCGACCCCGAAGGAAATACGGACCTGATCGAGCTGACTCTGAAGAAATAACGTCTTCGCCGTCTCCGGTCCAGTCCCGTAGTAGGGAGGGTTGACACGACGGGCCCTGCTGGCTTACCTTTGGAATGGGGGTCAGCCATGAGCCGCATCGCCCTGTTTCCGAGATCCGGGATTCTGACGGGGGCCGTCCTTTTCCTTCTTTCGGCAGCCTTGGCGGCCGTACAATTCTCGCCTGCGGAGATCGCCGAGAGGTCCCATTGGGAGGATTTTCTCCGCACGGCGGCGATCGTCGGGGCCGTGCAACTCGGGGAAGAAGAGGCCGTGACCACCCCGTGGAAACTGACCCTCCAAAAGGACGGCGTCGTCCGGCACGCACTCTGGAAAAACGTGAGCGGCAGTCCGCGAGGGATCGTCGACAGCTGGCTTTATGAGATCGCGGCCTACGATCTGGACAAACTGCTCGGCCTGGGCATGGTGCCGCCGACGGTCCAGAAGCGGTTCCGGGGCATGCTCGGGTCATGCCAGCTCTGGATCGAGGAGAGCGCCGTCCTCAAAAAAAGTCTCCAGGACGGCCTGTCGGCGAAGGTCCTTGACAAGCCGCAATGGCTGCGCCAGGCCTACATCCAGCAGCTTTTCGACAACTTGATCGGGAACGAGGACCGGCACCAGGGCAACGTCCTGATAACTCCGGACGAACGGTCGTTCCTGATCGACCACTCGCGGACCTTCCGGACGACGAAGGAGTTCAAGGAGACCCTGCCGTTCTCCGAGGCCAAGTTCCCCGGCGTGGGCGTAATGAGGGAGCTGCCGCGCGCACTTGTCGAAAAGGTCCGGGCCCTCGACGAGAGATCGATCCGGGAGGCGGTCGGTAACACACTGAGCGGCAAAGAAATAGGAGCTGTCCTCGCCCGCAGAGAGCTCATTCTCAAAGAGATCGACAGGCTCATCGCCGAGCACGGCGAGGCCGCCGTCCTCTATTGATGGTACCGGGATTCCTCCCGGATGGACGGGGCCGGGCCTCCTGTGCTATATAACCCCCGAGGAAGACCATGAACGGCAATGTCTACGATGAGCTCAAGGAACGCGGCTTCGTCGCCCAGGTCTCCGACGAGGCCGCCGTCCGAAAGATGCTCGGCGAAGGGCCGGCCACGTTCTATGTCGGCTTCGACAGCACGGCCACGAGCCTCCACGCCGGGAGCCTCGTGCCGATCATGGCCATGGTCCACATCCAGCGGGCGGGCCACCGGGCCATCGCCGTCGTCGGCAGCGGAACGACCATGGTCGGCGACCCCAGCGGCAAGACCGAGATGCGCCAGATGCTCGACGAGGCCACCATCCGGGCCCAGGGCCAGGCCATCCATATCCAGCTGGCCCGCTATCTTCATTTCGACGGGAAAAACGCGATCGCGGTGGACAACGCCGACTGGCTCCTGCCCCTTAATTATGTCGCTTTCCTCCGCGACATCGGCCGTCACTTCAGCGTCAACCGCATGCTGGCCGCCGAGGCCTACAAGCTCCGCCTCGAGAAGGGGTTGTCCTTCATCGAGTTCAACTACCAGCTCCTCCAGGCCTACGACTATCTGACCCTTTTCCGGAAATACGGCTGTACCCTGCAGATGGGCGGCGACGACCAGTGGGGCAACATCCTGGCCGGAGTCGATCTCATCCGCAGGGTCGACGGCGGGGCGGCCGAAGCCCTGACCTTCCCCCTCCTGACCACGGCCTCGGGGGCCAAGATGGGCAAGACCGCGCAGGGCGCCGTCTGGCTCGACGCGACGCTCTTCAGCCCCTACGATTTCTACCAGTACTGGGTCAACTGCGATGACCGGGACGTCGGCCGCTTCCTGAGGATCTTCACCCTCCTGCCGCTCGACGAGGTCCGCCGCCTGGAATCACTCAAGGACAGCGGGATTAACGAGGCCAAACGGATTTTGGCTTATGAGGCGACGAAGATCACCCACGGCGAGGTGGACGCTGAAAACGCACGGAAAGCGGCAGCCGCGGCCTTCGGCGGAAAGACCGTTGTGCCTGATCCGGTCCAAGGATCATTTTCCGTTGGCGACATCACGGTCCTGCCCACGACGTCCGTCCCTCGCGCCCGGCTCGAGGCCGGCATCACACCGGCCGAACTCTTCACCGAAGTCGGACTGGCGCCTTCGCGCCGCGAAGCCAAGCGGCTCGTCGAGCAAGGGGGTCTTTACGTCAACGACGAACGCATCGACTCGGCCGAGCGTCTCCTGACCGTCAAAGACCTCGGAGCGGACGGCAGCATGCTCCTCAAGGCCGGCAAGAAGAAATTCCATCGCGTCGTCGCCGGCTGAGAAGCCCGAGAAATCCTTTGCGTTGGCCGCCAATCTGTGGTTAAATATCGGGATGTTTCTTGAGAACCCAAGGAGAATCGCATGAAGAACATGTTTATCTTAGCCCTGCTCTCGACGCTGCTACTCGCCGGCTGCGCCCCTAAAGCCGAGAAAGTCGCGCTTAAGGAAGGCACTCCGGCTTACACCCTGGCCAAGGACCTCGCGGCAGTCATGCCCGCGCTCGGTCCCGATAAGGTCACCGTTCTCGTCGAGGGCAAGGGCCTGGCCATCACGGCCGCCGAGGTCATCCAGGCCATCCAGGACAACCTGGGGACGCGGACCGCCCAGCTCAAAAGCGTCGATGCCGGCCAGCTTAAAAACATCATCGAACAAGGGGCGACCCAGCTCGCCGAGCGCAAGCTCCTTCTCGCCGCCGCCGCCCGGGCCAAGACGGTCGCCCCGGCCGAGGAGTTCGACAAGGCCATGCAGGCCCAATATGCCCAGGCCGGCGGGGAGCCCGCCTTCCTCGAGGCCATGAAAAGCGGGGGGATCTCGATCGACCACGTCAAAAAGAGCGTCCAGGAGACCTTGGTCATCAACAAATACCTCGGGGGCGTTGCCGAAGCCGGAACTAAGGTTTCCGAGGCGGACATCCGGAAGGCCTACCAGGAAGAGACGGCCGGCGATAAGACAGCATCCGTGCGCCACATCCTCCTCCTGACCCAGGGGAAAAGCGACCAAGAGAAAGCCGAAGCGCGGAAGAAAATCGAGGACATTCTCGTGAAGGCCAAGGCGGGGGAGGATTTCGCCGCCCTGGCCAAGCAGTTCTCCGAGGACCCCGGCTCCAAGGACAACGGCGGCCTCTATGCGGACTTTCCCCGCGGCCGGATGGTCAAGCCGTTCGATGAGGCCGCATTCTCGGTCCCGGTAGGCCAGTTCAGCGGCGTCGTCGAAACCGATTACGGCTACCACATCCTCCAGATCGTCGACCGCAAAAAGGAAACGCGTTCCTTCGAAGAGGTCCGGGCCGAGATCGAAACGCGGCTCAAGGAAGGGAAGCAGGGAACGGCCGTCGAGGACCACATCAAGAGCCTCAAAGACAAGGCGGGGTTCAAGCTGATCGGCTTATAGAGCGCCGCGGCCGGAAGCTGCTTGAAGAAACGATGAGAAAACGGCCCTCCCCTCACCCCCTGGGGGGGCCGAGATTCCCCAATGAATCCCCGCCGGGGGGGATTGCCCGAGAACGCCTCCGCGCCCAAAATGGGAATGAAGACGCCATAGAAGCGTCCGGGCAACCGTTCTATCAAGGAGGAAACATGAAAAAACTTTTGACAGTTCTCGCGATCGCGGCCATCGTCGGCCTCGCCGCTCTTCCCCAAACGGCCGCAGCCGGCGTCCAGTTCGGCATAAAGGTTGGCGCTAACATGGCCAAGCCGACGGGCGCCGACGCCCAGGACCCCCTGGCCACTATTAAATCCAGAGTGGGCTTCACGGGCGGCATTTTCCTGGCTTTCAACCTCGGCAAGGTTGTGACCATCCAGGGGGAAGCCCTGTACACGATGAAAGGGGCCACCTATGTCGCACTCGACGACAGCTATACCAATAAGCTCTACAGCGATTACATCGAGATCCCCCTTCTCCTGAAGATCAAAATTCCCCTGCCGGCCATCCAGCCCTTCGTCTTCGCGGGGCCTTCCGTAGGCTTCAAGCTCAGCGAGAAGGTCGAAGAGAACGGCGTTCCGTTGGGAGAGAAACTATTCAAGAACAACGACTACGGCGCCATTTTCGGGGCCGGCCTGAACCTGGGGAAGAGCTTCATGCTCGACGTCCGGTACAGCCTGGGCCTGCAGAAGGTCATCGATACGGTCGGAGGAGACCCGATCGATTACAAAAACGGCGTCTTCTCCGCGACTATCGGTATCGGATTCTAAGCCGTTAATTCTCTGAATCGACAAAGGCGCTTCCGCCGGGCGGAGGCGCCTTTTTTTTCATATCTTCTCCAGATTTTGGGGCCAGCTTACGTACAAGCGAGTCCCCGAAATCGGGAGAAGGTCCTTCCTTCAGTCGACGATGAAGACCCGGGCCCCTTTTGCGGCATCAGCGGATGTACAGATAGATGTAGTGGTCTTCGCCGTTCTCGTCCTTGACCGTTTCGCTCAGGACCTGCTTCTCCTCCCATCCGGGAATGGTGTAATTGTGGCAAACGACCCGGCTTTTGGGCCGGAGTTGGGCCTCGAGCAGGGGCCGCATCAGGGCGTTCGATTCGGGGAGGAGGTAGAGGCTGACGACCGTCGCCTCCGAAATGTCGGCCTTGGTGGCGTCCATGCAGAGGAACTTGACCTGCCGTTCGACGCCCGCTGACGCGGCGTCCCGCTCCGACTCCTCGATCATGGCCTTGTCGATGTCGATGCCGACGCCGCGGGCGCCGTATCTCCGGGCCGCCGTGATGACGATGCGGCCGTCGCCGCAGCCGATGTCGAAAAGGACGTCCTTGCCGGAGACGGAGGCGATCTCGAGCATCCTGTCGACGACGAGCTGGGGCGTCGGCACCCAGGGAGCGAGGTCGACGGCGTCGGACCGTCCGTGGGAGCCGAGGAAGAGCTCGACCGTCGTGCCTTCGTCGTAGCGGAAGGAATAGGGACTGCCCGGGTCGAGGGAGTAGATCGCGTCCTTCCGGCCCGTGTTGAACTCGATCTCGAGAGGGACGGCCGTTGGGAAGCGGTCGATGGCCCCCGGCGCGATCTCGCGCGTCTCGCGCGCCTCCGGCTTGCCGGAGGGATATATCTTGTAGGCGACTGGATTCGCGGTGACGTTGCGGACCGTTGTCTCCCGGGCCCGGACATCTTCGGCCGTCTGCGAGGCGGCGGGGGAGGGGCCGGGCTGACGACGGGAACAGGAGAACGGGAAAAACGCAAGGGCGGCGAGGACCAGGACGACGGTGGGGACTATCTTGAGTCTGCGCTTCATCGGAGCACCTCTTTTGAAGAAGATTTTAACAGAAAGGCGAGGCAATAAATATACCCGAATATCGGGACCGCAAGGCGCGGTTGACAGGTGCTCCGAAATTTCTTAAAGTTGAGCCCTTAGGAGCGATGACCTTTTCAAGAAAGGAAAACGATGAGCATGCGCCGCACGATCTCGACCCTGACATTCCTCGCGGTCTTCGCAAGCGTCCTGCCCGCCACTGCGCAAGGCGCGGAGTTCTTCAAGCCCCTGCGGACAAACGTCCCGCCGGCGATCGACGGCCGGCTCGACGACGCCGTCTGGCGCGACGCGCCCTCGCTCAGCGCCTTCAAGACCTTCATTCCCGACTTCAGCCGGGAGCCCAGCGAAAAAACGGTCGCCTACATGGCCTACGACGCCGAGAACCTTTACTTCGCCTTCAAGTGCTACGACCGCGAGCCGGACAAGATCAAGGCCGCCGTGGCCCGCCGCGACACGATCCTGGCGGACGACTTCATCTGCATCAACCTCGACACCTTCAACGATCAGCAGGCCCTCTCCGGCTTCTTTGTCAACCCCCTGGGCATCCAGACCGACAGCCGGTGGGCCAGCGGCAAAGAGGATTTCAGCGCGGACTTCGTTTGGGATAGCGCGGGCCGCATCGACGTTGACGGCTACACCGTCGAGCTTCGCGTGCCGTTCAAGAGCATCCGATATGCCGGGAATAAGCGCGTGGAGATGTCCATTTTCTTCGAGCGACGCATCTCGCGGCTGTCGGAGCACGGCTCCTACCCCGCTCTCGACCCGGCCCGCGGCTATTTTTTCCTGACCCAGATGATGCCTCTCGTGCTCGAGGACATCAAACAGTACACCTTGCTCGAGGTCCTGCCGGCCTACACGTACAAGGACGGGGCTGAACGCTCCGAGGGCGACTTCGTCGGCCAAAAGGGGGACCCCGGTCTCCACCTGACCGGGAAGTACGGCGTCACCTCCCAGCTCATCCTCGATGGGACCTGGAACCCCGACTTCAGCCAGATCGAGGCCGACGCCGGCCAGGTCGATGTCAACCTCCGCTACGATCTTTACTTCCCCGAAAAAAGGCCTTTCTTCCTGGAGGGGAGCGAGATATTCCAGCTGGCCGGCGCGTCCGAAGCGGACCCCCTGCTGGCCGTCGTCCATACCCGGACGATCGTCGACCCGC
>Ga0315283_10001524_pt1 | contig 18709 bp, 20 predicted proteins | sample YL17G09_0_MG_FD_204541 | JGI IMG/M metagenome (GOLD analysis project Ga0315283, IMG submission 204541) | Sediment microbial communities from Yellowstone Lake, YNP, Wyoming, USA - YL17G09_0 | ecosystem: Environmental > Aquatic > Freshwater > Lake > Sediment | place: USA: Wyoming | collected... | reverse complement strand
TAAAAGGCCTTAAAATTAGGATTAGCTTTCCTTATGATCCTAACCACCGCCCAACAGATGAAGGAGCTGGACCGAGCGACCATGGAAGACTTGGGAGTCCCGGGGCTGGTATTGATGGAGAATGCCGGGCGCGGCGTGGTTCAGGTTATTGGGATGCTTTATCCGAAAATACGCTCGGCGGCCGTTCTGGCCGGAAAGGGAAACAACGGGGGAGACGGCTTCGTCATTGCCCGGTACCTTCATCACCAGGGAGTACACGTTACTGTTTTTCTGGCCGGCTTGAAAAGCGCTCTGAAGGGGGATGCCGCCCATAATGCCCGACTGGCGGAGGCCTGCGGCGTTCCGCTGCGGGAAATCTCGGAAGGATTTGATTCGGTTGGTCTTAAACACGATTTGGCGGCCGCGGATCTAATCCTGGATGCCCTTCTGGGGACCGGTCTGGAAAAAGAGGTTCAAGGATTCTATAAGGAATTGATTGCCCTGATGAACGAAACCTCCCGGCCCAAGCTGGCCGTGGATATCCCTTCCGGGCTCTCTTCCGATTCCGGTCAACCCCTCGGTCTGTGCGTACAGGCCTCCGCCACGGTCACTTTCGGTTGGCCCAAGCGGGGTCAGCTGCTGTTTCCGGGCTCTCTCCAGGTAGGGCGCTTATTCGTGGTGGATATTGGAATTCCCCCTACGCTCCGTCCGGAAGCGGTGGAAGGGGTGGAGATGCTTTCCGGGGAGGAACTGCTTCCCTGGCTGCCGGAACGGCGACCCGACGGCCATAAAGGAACCTATGGACACGCCCTGATCCTGGCCGGCTCGACGGGCAAAACCGGCGCCGCCGCCCTGGCCGCCCTGGGGGCCCTGCGGGTCGGGGCCGGAATGGTGACCCTGGGCGTTCCGGCCAGCCTGAACCCGATCCTGGAGATGAAGCTGACCGAGGCCATGACCGAGCCGCTGCCTGAAGGGGAGACCGGCTGCTTGGGGAGACCGGCCCTGGCAAGGATTCGCGCCTTATTGGCCGGGAAGAAGGCCTGGGCCTTCGGTCCGGGCCTGTCCACCTCCCCCGGCACCCAGGCCTTGATCCGGGCCCTGTTAATAGAAAATTTCCCCATCCCCCTGGTGATCGATGCCGATGGGCTGACGGCCCTGGCCGATCAGCCGGAGTGTTTAACCCTTCTTTCCGGGAGAGCCATTCTGACCCCTCACCCCGGTGAGATGGCCCGGTTGACCGGGAAGACGGTTCAGGAAATTCAGGCCGATCGAATCGGGACGGCCCGGGAATTCGCCGGACGGTACGGCGTCGTGGTGGTGCTGAAAGGCGCCCGCACGGTGGTGGCTGATCCCGGCGGGTCCGTTTTTTTGAATCCGGTTGCCCATCCCGTTATGGCCAGCGGGGGCATGGGGGATGTGCTGACCGGGATGATCACCGGCTGGCTGGCCCAGGGCGTTTCCCTGCTGCCGGCCGCCTGTTTAGGCGTTTATTTTCACGCCGGGGCTGGAGCCCGGATGGCTTCCAGAAAAGGGGGGCGGGGGATTTTAGCCTCGGAGCTGGCCGACATTCTCCCCGAGCTGATCACCCAAAGCGAACTTTGGCCTGTTGCCAGCGCCCCTTTTCTGCCCCTCATTCAAGAAATTTATCTTTAGCCAAAAATATTTAGATTCTTACATCCATGGTTAGAGACAAATTCTCAGAACTATGGATGTAAAAATCTAACCTGAGAGGAGTGAACCCGAATGGTTTTAGCCAAAGAACTCATGACCCCAGAAGTGATAACCGTCGCCGAGGATACGCCGGTGAGCGAGGCGGCCCGGTTGATGACCGAAAAACATATCAGCGGGCTTCCGGTATTGAACCCCCGGCAGGAGTTGGTGGGGATCGTCTGCGAGAGCGATATTATCGATCAGAGCAAACAACTGCATTTGCCGACCGTGCTCAATCTGATGGGCAATATCGTCTTCCTGGAAAGCAGCCGCAAATTGGAAAAAGAATTGAAAAAGATGGCCGGCCTGCTCTGCCGGGACATCATGTCCGCCCCGGTGCTGACGGTCACTCCCGAGGCCCCCATGGAACAGATCGCCACGCTGATGGCCGAACAGCATGTGCACTCCATACCGGTAGTGGAGGGGAAGACCCTGAAGGGAATCATCGGCAAAAAGGATCTGGTTCGCGCCCTGGCCAGGTAAGAGGGAACGTTTCCAAGTGACCAGGCTAAATCCGAAATTCGAAGCACGAAATTCGAAACAGATTCAAATTTTCAAATATCAAAATTCGAAACGTTTTTGTCTTGGTCATTTGAATTTTGGTCATTCGAGTTTGTTTCGGATTTCGGATTTCGGATTTCGAGTTTAGCTTTTATGGGCGCCTTTTCCCGGGTTATAGAAACGGAAAGCGAGAAAGAGACCGAGGCCCTGGGAGAGCAACTGGCCTCCTGCCTGGCGCCAGGTGATATCCTGGCCCTGCACGGGGAACTGGGGGCCGGCAAGACCTGTCTGGTCCGGGGAATTGCCCGTGGGTTGGGGGTGGATGAGGGCAGCGTGGCCAGTCCGTCCTTTACCCTGATCAATGAATATGAGGGACGCCTGCCGCTGGTTCACCTGGACGGCTACCGGCTCGATTCAGCCGAGGCCTTTGAGGAATTAGGGTTGGAGGATTATTTCGAGGGGGAAGGGGTCCTGGTCATTGAATGGGCGGAGAAGGTCCCGGACCTTCCGGAAGAACGGATTGATATCGCTATTCAATGGCTGGATGAGAATCGGAGAGATTTCCGGATCAGCGCCCGAGGGCCAGTGGCGGAGCGGTTGCAGGCAGCGGGTCTAATCCTTGCTCCCGTATGAGCGAAGCATGAAAATATTGTAGCTGTTCGTTGTTTCGTAGGGGAGGGGTTAACCCCCTCCCGAGCTTGGGAATCAAGGATTCAGATCTCGTGTTGTCGGTTTGGTCGGGTGCGGGAGGGGATTAACCCCTCCCCTACGCTCGAACCCTTGACCCCTGTTTTTGGTTATTTTCGTATTAAAGCGATCGTTTAAAAAAAGGAGGGTCTTAGAAAGGGAGGTTTTATGTCGTTAGTGGTGCACAAATACGGCGGCACTTCAGTAGGTTCCATTGAAAAAATTCGGAAGGTGGCTCAACGGGTCATTGAAAGGAAAAAAGAGGGGAATGATATGGTGGTGGTCCTTTCAGCCATGTCCGGCGAAACGGATCGCCTGATCCGGTTGGCCCAGGAGGTGACCGAAACCCCCAATCCCCGGGAGCTGGATGTGCTGATCTCCACCGGCGAACAGGTCTCCATTGCCCTGTTCAGTATGGCCGTTCAGAGCCTGGGCTTTAAGGCCACCTCGCTGCTGGGTTTCCAGGCCACGATTCACACCGATCAATCCTACGGCCGGGCCCGGATCAATGAGGTCGATACCCGGCGGATCATGGAAGAGATCCGCAGAGATAAGATTGTGGCCGTAGCCGGTTTCCAGGGACTGGACGAACGAGGGAATATCACCACCCTGGGACGGGGGGGATCGGACACGACCGCAGTAGCCATCGCCGCCGCCCTGAAGGCCGAGGTCTGCGAAATATTCACCGATGTGGAAGGAGTATATACCACCGACCCCCGGGTCTGCTCCAAGGCCAGAAAACTGAAAAAAATTTCCTATGAGGAAATGCTGGAAATGGCCAGCTTGGGGGCCAAGGTTCTGGACATCCGTTCGGTGGAATTTGCAAAAAAATACAAGGTCCCCATACATGTGCGTTCGACTTTTACCGACAAGGAGGGAACGATGGTGCTCCAAGAAGACAAGAGCATGGAAAAAATTCTGGTTTCCAGCGTCACCTATAATAAGAACGAGGCCCGGATTACCATAACTAAAGTGCCGGATCGGCCGGGAACCGCCCACAAAATATTCACGCCCATATCCGAAGCCGGGGTAGTGGTGGACATGATCGTCCAAAATACCAGCGCCGACGGCCTGACGGATCTGACCTTCACCGTCCCCAAGGTGGATTTCAAAAAGACCATGGTGATGGTGAAAAAAATCGCCAAGGAGATCAAGGCCGAACGAGTCCTGGGGGATGAAAATATCGCCAAGGTCTCGATCATCGGGCTGGGCATGCGCAATCACGCCGGGGTGGCCACCACCATGTTTTCCACCTTGGCCAAGGAGGGCATCAACATCATGATGATTACCACTTCCGAGATCAAGATCTCCTGCGTCATTGACGAGAAATACACCGAATTGGCCGTCCGGTCCCTGCACGACGCCTTTCATCTGGATGAGGAGCCGCACGGACGGTAGGCGCGGAGCGCCAAGCGTGCGAGGGAACACCAACAAAGACTTTGTTATATATGTTGGGTTCGCAAAAAGTCCCAAACTGTCATCCTGAGCCCTTCGCCTGTCATTCTGAGCAAAGCGAAGAATCTTGCTTTTCGGCTCAAGGTAAACTCCGCGTGCGAATATGGGTAGGGGCGATTTTGGTCGCCCCTGGGGAGGCTCAAGCCTCCCCTACCCAGGGTGTTTAGGCCTTTTTGCTTATGAGGTCCTGAATAACATGGTTCTTGGGCCTAAACACATGAGAATGAAAAATTCCCCCCATCCCGGGGAAATTTTAAAAAAACTTTGTTTTGAAATTGAGACGCCATGAAAGAGGAAACTTGAAAACAATAGAAATCTACGACACGACTTTAAGGGACGGGACCCAGGCCGAGGATTTCAATCTCTCGGTGGTGGATAAGATCCGCATTTCCAAAAAGCTGGATGATTTGGGGATCGATTATATCGAAGGGGGCTGGCCCGGCTCCAACCCCAAGGATGTGGAATTTTTCAAGGAGATGAAAAACCAGTCCTTGAAGCAAGCCCAATTGGCCTCCTTTGGGAGCACCCATAACCCCAAGAATTCCGCGGAGAAAGACGCCAACCTCAAGGCCCTGGTCCAGGCCCAGACGCCGGTCATCACCATTTTCGGGAAGAGCTGGGATGTTCATGTGCGGGATGCCCTGCGGGTATCGCTAGACCGGAACCTGGAAATCGTGGCCGATTCTCTGTCCTGGCTCCGGCCTAAGGTTTCCCGCCTTTTTTACGATGCCGAACATTTCTTCGACGGCTTCAAGGTTAATCCGGAATACGCCCTGGCCACCCTGAAGGCCGCCCTGAAAGCTAAACCGGACTGCCTGGTCCTGTGCGACACCAATGGCGGGACCCTGCCCGGTAAACTGGTGGAAATCATCCGAAGGGTGAAAAAAGAAATCCCGGGGGTCGCTTTGGGCATCCACGCCCATAACGACTGCGAGTGTTCGGTGGCCAATGTGGTGGCCGCCGTGGAAAACGGCATCACCCAGGTGCAGGGAACCATCAACGGCTTCGGAGACCGCTGCGGCAACGCCAACCTCTGCTCCATCCTCCCCAACCTGCAGCTCAAGCTGGGGATCAAGCTATTGACCGAGGAACAGCTCAGCCGGATCAGCGAGATCTCCCGCTTTGTCAACGAACTGGCCAACATTCGTCACAATAAATACCAGCCCTACGTGGGGGCCAGCGCCTTCTCCCACAAGGGCGGGATCCATGTCAGCGCGGTCATGAAGAACCCGGAGACCTATGAGCACATTAATCCGGAAAGGGTCGGCAATATCCAGCGGATCTTGATTTCCGACCTGGCCGGGCGCAGCAACATCCTTTCCAAGGCCCAGCGTTACGGGCTGGACCTGTCCAGCAAAGACCCGGTGGTGCTGGAAATTTTATCCCAGTTGAAGGAACTGGAAAAACAGGGTTTCCAATTTGAAGGGGCGGAAGGGTCCTTCGAACTGCTGATGAACCGGGCCCTGGGACGGCAAAAGCGGTATTTCCAACTGCTGGGCTTCCGGGTCATGGCCCATAAGGCGGCCGAAGACCAGCCTCCTTTGGCGGAGGCCACCATCATGGTTAAGGTGGGGGGCAAGGTGGAGCACACGGCGGCAGTGGGCAACGGACCGGTCAATGCCCTGGACAATGCCCTGCGCAAAGCCCTGGAGCGGTTTTATCCCGAACTGAAAGAAATGCGGCTGGAGGATTACAAGGTCCGGGTGCTCTCCAGTGTGGACGGGACGGGGGCCCGGGTGCGGGTGCTGATTGAGTCCGCGGATTCGGAAAGCAAATGGGGGACCGTGGGTGTTTCCACGGATATCCTGGAGGCCTCCTGGCAGGCCCTGGTGGACAGCATCAGTTACAAGCTTTATAAAGAGGAACAGAAAAGGAAACAGGGGAAAAGTTAACCGCGTCATTGGCGGCCGGCACCGCGTCATAGGGCGCTCCGCGCCGTCATTAGCAGGCTGCGCCTGCGTCATTGATTGACGCCAGGCAGTGGCCAATGACATATTGACGCTGCCTCAGCAGCCAATGACCGCCGCGAAGCGGCCAATGACGATTCATTTAAGGATGAGATGAATTCGCGCAATGAACAAGAAGACTCCACCGGGCCGATGATTCCCGGGGGATTGCTCACCACGGCCATGGCCATCCTCCCCCACCGGGACGTGGACCGGGCCCTGGACCTGGCCCTGTCGCTGGACATCCCCTTCTGGCCCCAGCTTCCCCACGCGGGGTATTACGAGGATATGTACGTGCAGGCCTCGGAACACTTTCCCGGGATGGTGCTGGACCCCGTATTAAACAGCCTGCATTTTGATACGGCCGGATTTTATTCCGGCCTGGAAACCCTGCTGGGGCATTACGACGACCCGTCTTATTTCGATATCTCCCCCCAATTTTCCGTGGTTTACCAAAAATTCCTGGCCCTGGATCTTTCCGGCTACGCGGCGATCCGTGGCCAATTGGAGGGGCCGGTCAGCTTCGGGCTAAAGGTCCTGGACGAGAACGGCCGGCCGCTTATTTTCAATGAGGAGGTCCGGCCGGTCCTGATCGATTTTATGGCCAAACGGGTCAATGCCCAGTTGCAGCGACTCCGGGAAAAGAATGCCCGGGCCTTCATGTTCATCGATGAACCGGGGTTGCAGTTTATCTTCAGCAGCGTTTCCGGCTATACGGATATAATGGCCCGGGAGGACTTTATAAATTTTTTCGGCCAGATCGAACGGCCCCGGGGGATTCATCTCTGCGGCAACCCGGACTGGGATTTCCTGCTCCAGCAGGATATGGAAATTCTCTCTTTCGACGCCTACCGCAACGGCCCCATATTCACCCAATATAGAAAAAGTATTCAGAAATTCTTGGACCGGGGGGGGATTTTGTCCTGGGGGCTGGTGCCCACCCAGACCGAACTGTTTTCCCAGGAATCCGTCCCGGCCCTGATCGAGCGTCTGGAAGGATTCTGGGAGGGTCTCTACCGGATGGGATTTGACCGGGAACAGCTCCTTAATCAGAGCCTGCTCTCCCCGGCCACCTGCTGTCTGGTCAACCCCGATTTTGAAAAGACCGTGGAAACCGCTTTCGGCTGGATCCGAGAAATATCAAGGCGTTTGCGCGAGAAATATCGATTGAAATAACCGTAGTCAATGGCGGGGCGCCGCGACATTGGCCCCCCGTGGCGTCATTAGTCACTGGTGTGACGTCATTAGCGGCTGACGCCGCGTCATTGGGTCATTGGCCACTAAAGCGCGTCAATAAATGACGAAGACGTAGCCTGCTAATGACGATCAATGACGGCCGCGAAGCGGCTCAATGATGCGGCGAAGCCGCCAATGACTCAATGACTTATTTTATTAGGAGAAAGGGACAGTGAATCTGGAAGAGTTGGATGTTTATCAGACGTCGATGGAAATCGGGGAACGGGTCTGGTCGATCGTGTCGAGCTGGCAGTATTTTGCCAAAGATACGGTTGGGAAACAGTTGGTGAAAGCGGCTGATTCCATGGCCGCCAATCTGAGCGAAGGGTTTGGCAGATTTTATTACAAGGAAAACAAGCAATTTGGGTATTATAGCCGGGGGTCGCTTTACGAGACAAAAACATGGTTGAAGAAAGCTCATAACCGGCGACTTGTTGACGATGACGCATACGAGTCGTTGCGCCGATCCCTTGAATCGCTTGCCGTCCGACTGAACAACTACCTCCGGTCTATTGGGACGGGAGCCACCACCGTTCGAGAGGAATGCCTGGAATATGAAATCTCCTGACATGGACACTTGTGGGCGTCAATGGCTGCTCTCGCAGCGTCAATGGGTCATTGGCCGCTAAAGCGGCGTCATTAAATGACCAAAACGCAGCTTGGTATCGACCCCAATGACCGTTAATGGCGATCTGCGAAGCGGCCCAATGACGCAGGCGCAGCCTGCCAATGACGCCACGTCCGTGGCCAATGACGCCGCAAATCGGCCAATGACGCGGTGAAACCGCCAATGACCCGAACCCCGGAAATCAATTTCGACGACTGCATCGGCTGCGGGGCCTGCGTGGATGTCTGCCCCGAGGTGTTTTCATTGAACGAAGCCATCGGCAAGGTCCTGGTCCTGAACCCTCAGGGCTGCCCCGAGGAACGGATTCAGGAGGCCCTGGACCTCTGCCCGGTCCACTGCATTCTCTGGGAGGAATAGGTGCTCCCCAACCTGGGCCGGGCGCAACAAAAAGGGCTGCTGGTTTTAAGCGCCCTGATTTTATTTTATGTATCCCTTTCCCATTGGGCCGGCCTTCCTCCAACCTCGCCAAAAATCACCCCCCTGATCACTGCAAGGCAGGAAGTGCATATTGAACTGGAAGGCGCCGTTCAAAGGCCGGGGCTTTTTACCTATCCGGAACCCCCCGCCCTTTCCCGGGTAATCAAGGACGGCGGGGGATTGACCGGAAAATCGGAGATTCTCGCCCAGCGGGGGCAGGAGGTCCTGACCAAAGATACGCGAATGGCTATTTCGGTGGATAACGCTCAGCGACTGACCGTTGAGTCCGGTCCTCTCTCGATCAAGTCTCTCTGGATTCTCGGCCGACCCATACCGGTCAATCAGGCCCAGGCCGAAGATTTGGACCGCCTCCCCGGCATTGGCCCCGGCCTGGCCCAGCGGATCGTTGACTATCGGGAAGAGAATGGTCCTTTCCCCAGTTTGGAAGCCTTGGTGCAGGTCAGAGGGATCAAGGAAAAAACGCTTGAGAAGATCAAACTGTATTTAACCGCGCCTTAAAAAACGTCAGCGACAAAAGATTAGGCCGCCTCCATTAAGGCCGGCCTTACCTTCAAACGAAGGCGAGTGTGGGGGGGGAAGTTTTGGAGGTTGCAGTTTCTAAATATTTTAGATACAGTTTTTTCGATGCAAGCCACTAAAAATTGGGGGGGAAAGGGTTTATGCTGAACATCAAGCGTATCGGGGTCATTACCAGCGGCGGCGACTGCGGCGGGTTGAACGCCGTTATCAAGGGGATTGCCCGGGAGGCCTATGCCCTGGGGATCGAATCCGTGGTCATTCCCAACGGGTATGCCGGGCTTTACAATTTAGTGGATTTGCCCGAGGTGGTGCTGCTCAATGCCGAACGGGTCAGCCGCATCGAGGCCTCTTTGTCCGGCTCCGAGGCCGGTCATTCCCGGGTCAAAATCAGCAAGATCGATGATCCCCGGAAATACGAGCGGATCAAGGAGGGCCTGAAGAAATTCGGCATCGACGCCCTGATCATCAGCGGCGGGGACGATACCGGCAGCGTGGTGGTGGACTTGAGCGAACAGGGCATCCCCTGCGTGCACGTCCCCAAGACCATGGACCTGGATCTCCAACCCTACAGCGTGGGAGGGGATTCCTCGATCAACCGGATTGCGGTCTTCGCCCGGGATCTGAAAACCACCGGCTTGAGCCACAACCGGATTATGGTGATCGAGGTCTTCGGCCGCTATGTGGGCCACACGGCCTTCCGCGGAGGCATCGGGGCCGAAGTGGACTGCATCCTCATCCCGGAGATCCCGGTGGATTTTGATGTGGTCTATGAACATATGAAAACTACCTATTTTGCCCGGATCGATCGGAGTGACGTCAAGGCCGGCACCTATATCATCGTCGTGGCCGAGGGGATGAGGGACGCCAGCGGTGAGATGCTCTACGACGAATCGGCCGGGGTGGACGCCTTCGGCCACAAAAAACTGGCCGGGGCCGGCCGTTATGTGCGCCAGCAATTGGAGAAGCGCCTGATGAGTGATCCCTCGGTGTTGGACTTTATGAAGCGGGTGGGAATGTACGCCCCGGGGATCTATGTGATCCCGGAAGTGCGGGAGGTCACGCCGGGCCATCTGGTCCGCTCCGGTCAATCCTCGGCCTTCGACGTGGTTTTCGGCCACCGGGCCGGCGCCGTGGCGGTATTTCTATTGCTGGCAGGCAAGACCGGGCACACGGTGGTCAATGTGGTGGGAGAGAAGGTCTACTATATGCCTACCGCCGAGGCCATCAAGCGCCGGGAAGTGGACCTCGAGGAAGTCGCCCTCTTTGAAAGCCTGGGCACCTGCTTCGGCCGACCGCCTCAAGAATACCACTACACCCTGATCGAAACCAAGGAGCCGAAAAGAAGGCATGTTTGACAGGTAAAAGGTAAAAGGTAAAGTTCTGTAGGGCCGGCGACCCCGCCGGCCGGCTGGGTGAGGGATTAGGTCCCCTGCACATCCAAGGTAAGGCTACGGCGACGGTGGCCAAATCCGGCCCCGGTTTGGGCGGCGGGGTCGCCGCCCCTACGAAAGACCACTTCGATTTTCGGAGTTGGATATTCGGGATTCGTTTCTATTCTGGTATTGAAGCATGATAGTTCTGGGCATCGAAACCTCTTGCGATGAAACGGCGGCGGCCATACTGCGCGACGGGAAGCAAATCCTGTCCGATGTGGTCTATTCCCAGGTGGCCCTCCACCATCCCTACGGAGGAGTGGTCCCGGAACTGGCCTCCCGGAGACACCTGGATAAAATCGTACCGGTAGCCGAAGAGGCCCTTTCCCGGGCCGGGGTCTCGTTTAAGGATATTGGCGGCGTGGCGGTAACCCGGGGTCCCGGACTGGTCGGGGCTCTGCTGATCGGTTTGAGTTTTGCCAAGGCCGTGAGCGCCGCTTTAAAGGTTCCCCTGGTCGGGGTCAACCACCTGGAAGCACACATCTGTTCCATATTTTTAGAAAGAGAGGTGCCGTTTCCTTTCCTGTCATTGACCGTTTCCGGGGGGCATACCAGCCTCTACCGGGTTTCCGGAATCGGTTCTTACCAGATATTGGGACAAACACGGGATGATGCCGCCGGGGAGGCCTTTGACAAGGTAGCCAAGTTGCTGAACCTGGGCTATCCCGGGGGAAAGGTCATTGAGGACCTGGCCCTCCAGGGGCGGACTACCATCCGGTTCCCACGGGCCATTCCCGGTCGGGATTCTCTGGATTTCAGCTTCAGTGGGCTCAAGACCGCGGTGGTCAATTTCGTCAAGCGCTATTCCGGGGACGACGCCGGCCGTCTGGATTTGCCCCTGGCTGACATTGCCGCCTCGTTTCAGGAAGCGGTGGTGGATATGCTGATCAATAAAGTCACCCAGGCCCGGCAACAAAATGATATCCAGCGGCTGGTCCTCTCCGGGGGGGTGGTGGCCAACGGGTATCTCCGACAAAGGTTTCAGGGCCTGGCCCGGGAAGAAGGCTGGGACCTGTATATCCCTTCCCCCCAATTCTGTACCGATAACGCGGCGATGATTGCCTGGCTGGGGAATTATTTCCTGGAACAGGGGGTGCAGGACTCCTTGGATTTGGACGCCTTGTCGCGCTGGAAAGTGGGAAGTTAAAAAGGCCGAGCGCGGAGCGCTTAGCGCAAAGCGTAAAAAGAAGAGAACCCGTTGTCGGGCGAATCAGGATCCTGGGAGGAAAAAACGCGGTTGAAATGTTGTCCGGGATGTGCTACTAGATTCTTAGATCCATTGTTCTGAGAATTTGTCTCTAACAATGGATCTAAGAATCTAAATTAGAAGACGTTATCTTTAAATCTGTTAAGAGGTTTTTATTACAGCCAAAAATATTTCAAATATTTTTGGCTAATTTTAAGTTATTGAAACGTTAGAAAGTTTGCAGGAGGAAAAAAATGGAAAAAGATGAATTGCATCAACTGAAAGAGCAATTGGAAGGGAAAGGAGTCTCTTGGGAGGAGGCGGCGGAGAAAATCAAGTTTGACGTGCGCCTGTTAAATTTATACCTGGTTTCCCCCCCGGTGCCGATCAGCGTGATCAATCCCCTGAAGAAATTGCTCGAATAGTCAAAGGGCGGCGCCTGTTCTTTGGGCACTGCGCTAAGGGATCCTTGGCCATCCTTTATGATTCCGAGGTTATAGAAGAAAACAAGAGAATCAGGCGCCTGCGCCTGATGACCGACTTGGCTTGCGCTCTCTTGGCCCGAGGAGATTTAAACCGGGAAGACTCCTGGAAACTGGTCGAGGGAGTCAAACAGTGGGCTCTGGTACTTTTCCCGGGCAAAGAAGAAGCCTTTGAAATTATCTACCGACCCCGCTTTCGCCGGATTATTGAAAAGCATTACCCCTTGCACTAATATTCCCCCTCTGAGTCGCCCCCCGGTTCTCGTCGAATTGCTGGTTTGAGTAACCCTATGCGGACTTTCAAGGAAATAAAGGCCCATTATAATTTTTCCGAAGAAAAAGGAAAGGAGTAATTCGGATGGGATCCGGGCCAGCGGATTTCCTTAAAGGGCCAGCGACCGACCTGGAAACCCACGCGCGCCAGGCCCTCCGGGAAATTCTTTTGGCGATCCACTCTCCCGCCGCCTTTGAATCCGTCTGGATCGAGGTATCCGGCTCCGGGCCTTATTGGGAATTGCTTAATTACTGGGAAAACTGGAACTGGAAGCAGCGGGTGAACGGTTGGGAGGGTTTTGCCCGAGTGGTGGAAAAGGCGGCCTATGCCACCCGGCCCTACTGTCTAAAGTGCGGGACCTGCTGCCGGAAGGGCAGCCCTTCCCTTGATCAAGAGGATTTACCTCTGGTCCTCCGGGGGGTCATCAAGCGGACCGACTTAATGACTCTCAGAAAGGGCGAAATAGGCTTTTCTAACGAACAAAACGAATTAATTCAAATCTCCCGGGAGCAGGTTAAGATTCGGGAGAAACCCGGAACCCGGGAATGCCTTTTCTTTCAGGACGAATCCGGCGCCTGTGGGATTTATGAAAACCGTCCGCTGCAGTGCCGGACCCTGGAGTGCTGGAATCCGGGTGAGTTTCAGGGGTTAGAAAACCGCAGACCCTTAAACCGCCTGGCTCTCTTTGACCCGCTCGATCCGGTTCTTCCGGTGATCAAGGCCCACGAGGAAAAGTGTGATCTAATGAATCTGGAGAGTGGATTGAAGCGGGCCGGCGAACAAGCAAAGGACGGTCAGGACCGGCTGATGGAAGGACTGGGCTTTGATCGACATACCCGGGAATTCCTTGGCGAAACCTATGGGTTTAGACCGGAACATCTGCTGTTTTTATTGGGCCGCCCGCTGACGGAAGTGGTCGCTTCTCTCGGGTATAAGATCAGCCTGAACCCGGATGGCCGTCTGAAGGTTCTGAAAAGGGCCGATGAACCCGCCCTTCGAGAGGTCTGAAATCATGGAATTTAAAATCCTGCCGCCCCTGAAATCCCTGGGTCAGAATTTCCTCCGCAACCCGGCCACCGCCCGGAGAATCGTGGAACAAATTCCCCTGACCCCGGATAGGCCCGTAGTGGAATTAGGGGCCGGGCAGGGGGCCATAACATTTTTATTGGCTGAAAAAGCGGCCACCGTTCTGGCCCTGGAAATCGATACCGGCCTGGCGGCCCAGCTTCAGGAAAAAGTCCGTTTATCGGGCCGGAATAATATTCAGGTACTCCACGAAGACCTGTTGAAAATCGATTGGCGGACCTGGTTTGACCTGCTGGGAGGGCCTTTTTTTCTGGTCGGCAACTTGCCTTATAATATTTCTACGCCGGTTTTGTTCAAAATCATCGATCATCGGGAAATAGTGGAAAGCGCTTATGTGATGCTCCAGAAAGAAGTGGCCGATCGCTTGAGTGGGAAACCCGGCCAAAAAACCTACGGACTGCTGGCGGTTTTGATCGGCTACTATGCCGAAGTAAAACCGCTGCTGACTTTAGGCCCCGGCTCCTTCTTTCCCAAACCAAAGGTGGCTTCCACTTTTGTCCAAATACGTCCACGCGATCAATTGAACCCGCCTCTGGAAAGCCAGGAGGTCTTTCAGTGGACTGTCCGCTCGGCCTTTGGCCAGCGACGGAAACAGTTGAAAAACGCGCTGACCGCCGACGGACGCTTCCCCTTGGAATTGATCCGGGAGGCCTTGGAGGTTAATCAGGTCGATCCTCAAAGCCGTGGAGAGACATTGACGATAGCCCAGTTGGTGCGTCTGGCCAATACACTGAATAAGGTATGACCACATCGCTGACTTTAACCGAACTCCGGGAGAAAATGCGGCTTCTGGCCGATGAAAAACAGGCCGTAATCCTATCCCGCTTTTTCAAGACCGGCCCGGGAGAATACGGGGAAGGGGATATATTTCTGGGTATCAAGGTCCCCTTTACCCGAAGTCTGGCCAGGGAAGGCCAGGATCTGTCTTTCGTGGACCTTGAAACCCTGCTGGAATCACCGCTTCATGAGGAGCGGCTCCTGGCCCTGCTGATCCTGGTCCATCAATTCCAAAAAGGGGAAGAAGACCGTCAGCGGGAAATTTTTCTTTTTTACCTGAACCATACGGACCGAATCAATAATTGGGACCTGGTGGACCTGTCGGCGCCCCATATTCTTGGGGCTTACCTGTACGAACATGATAAGAGAATTCCCCGCCGTTTGGTCCGATCGAAAGACCTCTGGGAACGGCGCCTGGCCGTCCTGGCCACCCTCTATTTCATTCGCCGGGGTGTTTTTATGGAAACGCTTCGGATCGCCGAAATGCTGCTCGGGGATCCGGGAGACCTTATCCACAAGGCTGTGGGCTGGATGCTGCGGGAAGTGGGCAAACGGGACCCGGAAACCGCGGAAGGGTTTCTCCGGTCCCATTACCAAAAGATGCCCCGGACCATGCTCCGCTACGCCATCGAACGATTTCCCGAAGAAAAGCGGCTGGGCTACCTAAAAAGGCCTGGGGGTTAAAACGAAAACAGCGGTGACCTTCCGTTATGCCCCTCACCCCATAGGCAGTAAGTTATTTTTGCGCTGGATGGACTAGGGGAGGGGCACTGAAAAGGATGTTCGACGTTCATTTCGGGCCGGCATAAAACGAGCGGTTAAAGCCCCAACCAGATAACCTTAATGCTTTTCAGTTTTCTTCGTCCTTCAGAAACAGATGATGGTATTCCTCGTCTTTCAGGTGGGCCCTGATTAATCGGGAAACCAGATCGAAGGCCTCCTGGATCTCGTCGTCGCTCAGCCGAGGGACCAGAGCGGCCAGGAGCGCGTCGTCGGAAAATTTTTGCAAGTAGACCATTAGGGATTTTTCGTCGGTCTCCCGGTCAAAACCGAATCCCACCAGCCCTTCATAGTGTTCCACAAACGTATGGCTGTGAATTTCCTGATTCATAAACTCCGCCTATATTGAGGTGCTTACATATTTTAATCTGAGAATTTATCTCTGTCATTTAAACGAGATACTATAAATTCGAAATTCGAAGCACGAAATCCGAAACAAGCACGAAGGTCCAAAATCCAAATGATCAAAACAAAAATTCATATATTTTCAGTTAGTTTTTCCTATTTTGAGAAACGGGATCTGATTTTCCGGAAAGCTGGTATCGAACCACGGCCCGGTTGTGTTCCTGGATATTCTTGGAGAAGTAATGGCTGCCGTCATTTTTGGACACAAAATACAGGTAATCGGTTTTCGCCGGGTAGAGGACGGCCCGCAGGGCGTCTTCCCCGGGATTGGCGATGGGGCCGGGCGGCAAGCCCGCGATTACGTAAGTGTTGTAGGGGGTCGGCCGCTGAAGGTCCTTTTTGGTGAGATCCCCATTAAAGTCCTTTATTCCATAAATCACCGTGGGGTCGCTTTGCAGTGCCATGCCCTGTCTGAGCCGGTTATAGAAGACGGAGGCAATCAGGGGCCGTTCGCCGGCTTGTCCGGTTTCCCTTTCGACGATGGAGGCCAGGGTGACCGTTTGATTCAAATTGAGGCCTTGGGGGGCATCCGCCGCCCCGTTCGAACGGCACCGTTGATAGACCTCCCTGAACCGGTTGACCATCCGCTTCTGCATGACCCGGACCGGCATCCCCCGGTGGAAGATATAGGTATCCGGAAACAAGAAACCTTCCAGGGAGTTTCCCGGCAGGTCCAGTTCGTTCAGCCAGGCCGGATCCCGGGCCGAGGCCAGGAAGCCCTCCGCGGCAGCCAGATTCTCATTGGCCAAACGCTCGGCGATCTGTTTAAGGGTGAACCCCTCGGGAATGGTCACCCTTTTCAACAGGGTTTTGCCGGAGGTTAATAAGTCCAGCACCGTCAGGGGAGGTTCCCCGGTGTGTATTTCAAAATCACCCCACTGAATTTTCTTGCCCACTCCTTTCCACCAGGCCAACAGCATGAACTTAGTAGGGTTCCGGATGACTCCCTCCGCTTCCAGCACCCGGGCGATCGGACGGAGCCCCATCCCCGGCTGGATGCGCACGATCTTCGCTTCCGGTTCAGCCAGGGGCGGAGGATATAGAAAAATATAAAAGGCATGGAAAGTCAGGGTGCCGGAGACGAAGAGGGCAAAGACAAAGATGCTCAGGAAACGTTTCAAGGGCCGTTAGACCAGGTTTCTGGGGCGGCTGTCGAGATACCCCTGAAGGATAATCGCCGCCGAAAGGCGGTCGATCACTTTTCTCCTCTTGGCCCGGCTCAAGTCGCCTTCCAGGAGGATCCTCTCGGCCGCCACGGTGGAGAGGCGTTCGTCCCAGGGGATAATCTTGATGGTCAGCCGGGGGCTAAGGTGCTCGATGAAAGTTTCCACCTTACCCACGGCCCCTCCCCGTGAACCGTCCATGTTGATCGGCAGGCCGATAACCAGTTCCTCGACCTGATGGTCTTCGACCAGCCGCAAGATGGCCTCCAGGTCCTTCGCCAGGGCGGTTCGGTGGATGGAAGTCAGGACCTGGGCGGTGATGGTCAACTCATCACTGAGGGCCACCCCGATCGTCTTGCTGCCCAGGTCCAGGCTCATGATCCGCATCCGACGGCCTTTATCGGACCCAGTGGCTGAGGAGCAATCCGAGGACCATCAGCAGTCCGAGGGCCAGGTGGGTCTGAATGGTCAGGGCCTGGGCGGGGACGACTCGCTCCGGTTCCCCATAATGACGCCAACAAATACCGATCCCCTTGAGGGCCAGGGGGAGCGTCAGCCAGGCCAGGAGCATCCAGGAGGACATCTTTTGACCGAACACCAGAAAGAGGAGGAAAGGGAAAGGGGCCAGCATGAGGACGGCGTAAATCCAGCGCGAGGGCGCCAGCCCCAGCCGGACCACCAGGTTGCGTTTGCCCGCCCCTTTGTCGGCCTCGTAGTCCGGGAACTCGTTTATCCAGATGATGGCCGTGATCAGAAACCCCAGGGGAAAGCCGAGGAAGAAGGCCGGGGTGGTGAATTGGTTGGTCAGGACATAGTAGGTTCCCCAGGTGATCAGGGGCCCGAAGGCAAAAAAAATAATGATCTCCCCCAGGCCCCGGGACATGAACTGGGTGGGATTGGCGGAATAGAGCAGCCCGGCCAGGAGACCCAGCAGTCCCACCACGGCCACGTAGGGGCGACCGGTAAATACGAAAATCAAACCGATTACCACGGCCAGGGCAAAGGACGCCGTCGAGGCCCACCAGACCCAGCGGGCCGAGAGTAGATTGTCCAGGATCACCCGGCTGCCGCCGCTGAAGGGCGTGGGGTAGCGGTTGACCTTATCGCTGCCCGGCGTGTCGTAGTAATCGTTGATCAAATTGCCGGCGGTGTGCAGGGCGCCGACCCCGATCAGGATCAACAACAGGTTCAGGCCGCCAAAAGATCCATCCCCATAAGCCAGGGCCGCGGCCTGCAGGACCGGAAGCAAAGAACCTGTTAAAAATGGAAGTCTTAGCGCTCGGATATAGGTATTCATGGCACTTAGGGGTTGCTGGCTGCACGTTGCCGGTTGCAGGTTCATAAAGCTCTTAAAAAAAACCAATCTAAATCATCGAAGGAACTCCCCCTCCCTCGATCCCGCCTGCGTCGGGACAGGCTTCGGGGGTTGGGGGGTGGGTGAATCCTCGCCTACCACCCAACCCGATCCGCCACTACCTGCATTACAAGAAATCCTCGGTCCTGTCAAGTTCGGATAAAGAGGACCTCAAGCGGCGTCTATTTTGTCGAACTCCACTTTGTAGACGTATTTCACCCACTCCGACCCGTAGACCCCCTCAGCCACCAGACGCAGTGGATAACCATGCCTGACCGGGAGGGGTTCCCCGTTCACCTGGTAGGCCAAAAACACCTTCCCGGATACGGCGTCCTTCCAGGGAAAGCGGGCGGTCTTTTTATAAGGGCCTTCCGGACCGGAGACAGTGACGAAATTGACGCCCTTTTTTAACCCCACCTTTTTACCCAGTAGGGCCAGGGAGATCCCTTTCCAACGTCCGTAGTTGGCGAAGAACCCGGGGCAGATCAATAAAACCAGTCTATCCATGGAAGGCAAGGTCCGGACCTGATCGAAGGTCAACCGGAGCTCCGTTGAAACCTGCCCGGTACAGACCAGACGCCAGGCATTTAAGTCCACCGGGTGATCCGAAAGGCCCATGGTGCTGAACTTTTCCAGGGGCTGGATTTCCAGGTGCCGGGCATCCAGCAGC
>Ga0315283_10001523_pt1 | contig 18710 bp, 10 predicted proteins | sample YL17G09_0_MG_FD_204541 | JGI IMG/M metagenome (GOLD analysis project Ga0315283, IMG submission 204541) | Sediment microbial communities from Yellowstone Lake, YNP, Wyoming, USA - YL17G09_0 | ecosystem: Environmental > Aquatic > Freshwater > Lake > Sediment | place: USA: Wyoming | collected... | reverse complement strand
TGATCCTCTCCTTCCAGAATCATTCGGAACCGATAACCCTGACGAACTGGCTCTCCGGTTAACATCCATAATGAAAGAGAACCTGACTGAAATGAGAACTCAATCTGAAGCAAGGTGACCCACAATATCTCATATCGCCGCCTCTTAAGCAAAATGGGCTATTATGACTACCAGAGCGGTCTTATTTACCGTCACCTGAACCAGGAATCGGGGTGGGACAGTCATCTTGAACATTGCAGAAACTATATTATGAGAGCGGTTGATATTTATAAGCCTCATAAACTAACCGTTCTTGGCAGCGGCTGGCTCCTTGAACTACCGATTGCGGAGATCATAGAGAAAACCGGGAAATTGTGTCTTATAGATATAATTCACCCTCCCGAGGTTATAAAACAGGCAGGAAATATCAGCAATGTAGAACTTATAGAGAGCGACTTAACAGGTGGGTTAATTGAGGAAGTTTGGAAAAAGGTCAGCACCCATTCTGTTTTCGGTAAGCCCGATTCGCTTGAAGGTATCATCATTCCTGAATTTAAACCTGAAAGCGACCCGGGAATGATCATCTCTCTAAACATTATCACCCAGCTCGAGACACTGCTTGTCCGTTACTTAAAGAGAAAGGCCCGGATTAGTGATGATGAGATGTTTAAGTTCAGAAAAGCTATTCAGATTAAACACATTGACTTTATCTCAAGATACAGATCAGTGATTATTACTGACTGTGAAGAAATTATCACAAAGAGGTCAGGTGATGTTAATAAAGTGCCTACACTTTTGGCAGAGATACCTCCATTCACAGACAGAGAAGAATGGACCTGGAACTTCGATTCAAAAGGAGCCGACTACTACAATAGCAGGAGTGTAATGAGGGTTTTAGCTCTAACTTTATAGTAATATGGGAACGGAAAGTTTACGTGAGAAATATATCAAAGCAGTTGATGATTACAGGCTTGCTGTATTAAAAGAAGAGAAGACTCTTTTAATTTTGTCATCACTCAGGCTTATATGTTTTGCAGCAGGAATTTTAATTATCTGGATTGGCTTTACTCACAGTGCCACTGCAGGTTTAGTTCTGTCTCTGCCTGTGATAATTCTGTTCCTGTATCTTCTGAAGCTTTATTACGTACATTCAGAAAAGAAAGAATTTCTCTTCAGTCTTTCACAAATTAATGCGAGGGAGTCTGCCGCATTATCCGGTGATCTGAGCTTTTTCGAAGCCGGGGAAGAATATGTAAATCACGATCACTCTTTTTCCAATGATGTGGATCTGTTCGGCAATTCATCACTCTTTCAGTATCTGAACCGGACAATAACAAGCTATGGACGCGAGATCCTTTCCGGATGGCTGTCTGATCCTTATCCTCTTTCAATCGGCCTGGCAAAACGGCAGGAAGCCATAAGGGAGTTAGCCGGAAAGGAAAGATGGAGACAAGAATTTATGGCATCAGGGTATAAAAATCCTCTTGAAAAAAAGGATATCACTGCGCTTCTCGACTGGATAAGAGAACACAATAATTCAGGAATATACATGCTGAAAAACATTCTGATCTTTATATTGCCTGCTGCAGCGATTATTTCACTTTCTCTGCTGATAGCCGGTATTCTGAACTATTCAGTATTCACATTCATATTCCTTGTTAATCTTTTATATGTTACGGCAGGACTTAAAAGAACAAACAGGATACACAATGCCCTTTCGAAGAAATATTACTATCTGTCATCAATTGACAGCATGCTGAAAGCTTTTGACAGCGAGCCGTTTAGTTCTGAAATATTGAATGAGATACAGAAAAATATTTCCGGCAGCAAAGTATCTGCAGCCGGTTCAGTGAGAAAGCTGGGCAGCCTTATACAGGTATTCGACAGCAGGTTGAATCTGCTTGTCGGATTAGCACTTAACGGATTACTATTATGGGATTATCACAGCATCAGGAGGCTCGAAAAATGGAAGTCAGACTACAATAGTCTTTTCCCTGTCTGGCTTGAGATGCTTGGACAGGTTGATGCATATATAAGTCTTGGTAATTATGCATTTAATAATCCGGACTTTTCATACCCTTCACTCTCATCAGGTGAAAATATGTTTTCGGCAACCAGTCTCGGACATCCGCTTATTAATGATTATGATCGTATCTGTAATGATTTTACTATTCCGAAAAAAGGGATCGTGTGTGTCATTACCGGGGCCAATATGGCGGGCAAGAGCACTTTCCTGCGAACTCTGGCTGTAAACTATATATTAGGTATGTCGGGAGCCCCTGTATGCGCAGGAGAGATGAGTTTCGTACCTGTGAAGCTGTTTACCAGTATGCGTACAACCGATTCGCTTTCGAACCATGAATCCTATTTCTATGCTGAACTTAAGAGACTCAGGCAGCTTAAGACGATGATCGGGAATGGAGAACCGGTATTTTTTATTCTGGATGAAATACTTAAAGGTACTAACTCGGTGGATAAAAGCCTGGGATCTAAGCTTTTTATTCAGAAGTTGATTGAACTCAGAGGTACCGGCCTCATAGCCACTCATGATATTTCAGTTGGTGAGATGGAGGCTGATTTTCCGGGAATAGTTGTCAATAAGTGTTTTGAAGTGGAGATCAATGAAGAAAACATCAGTTTTGATTATTTGCTGCGCGATGGCATAACTCATAAGATGAATGCTGCCCTTCTGATGAAACAGATGGGTATTTTAAGCTGAACCAGTCTCTTTTATCAACAAATACAGTATAATTCAGGAACAATTTAACCGGTTGAATCAATTGTAAATGTATAGGTTGTAGTATTACCTGTGCCTAATTTCCGTCCGATTGTTGAAAAAATTGGATAAAACACCTGCAGCTAATGCTTATATTTGCGCAAATTTCTGCAAAATGTCAGTAGGTTATTCTGAAGAACATATTAGAACACTGGAATGGCGGGAGCATATCAGGCTCAGACCGGGAATGTACATTGGAAAGCTCGGTGACGGCTCTTCGCAGGATGATGGAGTGTACGTACTTCTCAAGGAGGTATTGGATAACGCCATTGATGAATACATGATGGGTAACGGGAAGAAGATTGATGTTTCCATTACAGGCAGGGAAGTCAGGGTGCGTGATTTTGGCAGGGGAATTCCCCTTGGTAAATTGCTCGATGCCGTCTCGAAAATGAATACCGGGGCAAAATACGATTCCAAAGCATTCAAAAAGTCTGTCGGGCTTAACGGAGTGGGGGTAAAGGCAGTAAATGCATTGTCAGGCAGGTTCATTATAAGGTCTTTTCGTGAGGGACAGGTAAAGGCAATTGAGTTTGAGCATGGACTGACAAAGAAAGATCATCCGCTGACATCCTCAAATGAAGAGAATGGTGTAGAAGTTATATTCGAACCTGATGAAGGTATGTTCGGTAACTATTTCTATATATCGGAGTACGTAGACTCAATGCTAAAAAACTACGTTTACCTCAATACCGGACTCCTCATTAATTTCAATGGTAACAAGTTTATGTCCCGCAACGGTCTGGCCGATCTGCTGAATGAAAATATGAGCAAGGAAGGTCTTTACCCCCTGATACATCTCAGGGGCGAAGATATTGAGATAGCCTTTACGCATGGCCTTCAATACGGGGAGGATTACTATAGCTTTGTCAACGGGCAGAATACCACACAGGGTGGATCTCATCTGATAGCTTTCAGGGAAGCGCTTGTAAAAACAATAAGGGATTTCTATAAAAAGGATTATGACCCTGCCGACATCCGCTCATCTATTATTGCAGCCATAAGCATTAAGGTAGAAGAACCAATTTTTGAATCACAGACAAAAACCAAGCTGGGCTCAAAGGATATGGGGCCTGAAGGTCCGTCAGTAAGAAATTTTATTACTGAGTTCATTAAGAAGCAGTTAGATGATTATCTGCATAAAAATCCGGAAACTGCAAGAATAATCCTCAAGAAGATACAGGATTCTGAGAAAGAGAGAAAAGCAATATCATCAATCCAGAAGCTGGCCAGGGACAGGGCAAAAAAAGTCAGTCTTCACAACAAAAAACTCCGTGATTGCAGAACTCATTATAATACAAATGACGCGAATAAGCTTGATTCGACTATTTTCATCACCGAAGGAGACTCAGCCAGCGGTTCAATAACAAAATCAAGGAATGTTGAGACACAAGCAGTTTTCAGCCTCCGTGGAAAGCCGTTGAATTCTTTCGGTCTCACTAAGAAAATTGTTTACGAAAATGAGGAGTTTAATCTCTTACAGGCAGCTCTTAATATAGAAGACGGGATTGAAAACCTGAGATATAACAATGTGGTCATTGCCACTGATGCAGATGTTGACGGCATGCACATCAGGCTGCTTCTGCTCACATTTTTTTTGCAGTTCTTTCCCGATCTGGTAAGAAAAGGGCATGTCTACATACTGCAGACTCCTCTCTTCAGAGTCAGGAATAAAAAAGAGACAAGATATTGCTACACCCCTGAGGAACGGGCAAAAGCATTCAAAGCTCTCGGACCGAGTCCGGAGATCACAAGGTTCAAGGGATTAGGCGAGATATCGCCAGACGAGTTTAAGCATTTCATTGGGAAAGATATGAGGCTTGAACCTGTGAGAATGAAAAAAACTGATGCCATAAATGGATATCTCGAGTTTTATATGGGGAAGAATACTCCTGACAGACAGGACTTTATAATTGAGAACCTTAGAATTGAGGAAGATACTGTTGAAGAAGAAATACAGTTATAACATCATCAGGAAGAGCAGGCTTTTATATGGAAGATAAAGAACTGGAATTAAACAATGCGGAAAGTAAGGACCCTGTACCCGAAGGACCTGCTGCTCTTCATTCGGTTACTGCTTTATCGGGGATGTATAAAGACTGGTTCCTTGAATATGCCTCTTACGTTATTCTTGAAAGAGCGGTCCCTCACCTTAATGACGGTCTTAAGCCTGTACAACGTCGCATTCTTCACTCAATGAAAAGAATGGATGACGGCCGTTATAACAAAGTGGCGAACATCATCGGACATACAATGCAGTTTCACCCGCATGGCGATGCCTCAATAGGTGATGCTCTTGTACAGCTTGGCCAGAAAGAACTCACGGTTGATGCACAGGGTAACTGGGGTAACCTGCTGACTGGCGATGGTGCTGCAGCTCCGAGGTATATTGAAGCAAGGCTGTCGAAGTTTGCCATTGATGTTGTTTTTAATTCTAAAACTACCGAGTGGAAATTGTCGTATGATGGACGGAATAAGGAACCTGTAACACTTCCTGTAAAATTCCCCCTTCTTCTTGCCCTGGGCGGTGAAGGGATTGCAGTAGGGCTGGCTTCAAAAATACTTCCTCATAATTTCAATGAGCTCATCGACGCATCTACCGATTACCTTCAGGGAAAGGATTTTGTGATCTATCCCGATTTCCCGACTGGCGGGATGATAGATGTTTCAAAATACAATGACGGACAGCGTGGTGGAGTTATCAAAGTAAGGGCGAAAATTGAAAAAGTTGATAAGAAAGAGCTTTTAATAACCGAGATACCTTTCGGGAAGACTACCGGGACTCTCATTGATTCAATAATTAAAGCCAATGAGAAGGGAAAGATCAAGATCAAAAAGATTGATGACAATACCTCTTCAAATGTAGAGATTGTAATCCACCTTGTACCGGGTGTTTCACCCGACAAAACCATCGATGCCCTTTATGCTCTTACCGATTGCGAATATTCCATCTCACCCAATACATGCGTCATAGTCGACGATAAACCCTCTTTCATGGGGGTTAGTTCCATCCTGAAGCACTCGGCCGACAGAACAGTAGAACTTCTAAAGCGGGAACTTGAGATCAGAAAAGCTGAACTACAGGAGGAATGGCACATGTCGTCGCTTGAGAAGATATTTATTGAGGAGAGGATCTATCACGATATTGAGGAGTGTGAAACCTGGGAAGGAGTAATCGCCGCCATCGACAAGGGGCTTGATCCATTTAAAAAACTGCTCCTCAGGGAAGTGACACGGGAGGACATTATCCAGCTGACCGAGATCAAGATCAAACGGATATCCAAGTTTGATGTCAAAAAGGCAGATGAGCGTATAAAAGGGATTGAAACTGAGTTGGAGGAGGTAAAGACACATCTTCGCAATATAATTCCTTTCACAATTAATTATTTCAGGCAGATAAAGAAGAAATACGGAAAGGGTAAGGAGCGCAAAACAGAGATCAGGAGCTTTGATACCATTGAAGCAACCAAAGTTGTTGCTAATAATGCAAAGCTTTATATCAATTTCAAGGAAGGTTTTTTGGGAACAGGACTGAAGAAAGATGAATTTGTCTGCGACTGTTCAGATATAGATGATATTATAGTTATCAGGAAGGATGGAGGTTATCTGATTACAAAAGTTGCAGAGAAAGTTTTCGTTGGCAGCGACATTATGTATGCCCATGTATTCCTGAAAAATGACGAAAGGACTATTTATAATATTGTTTATCAGGATGGTAAAGACGGACCTCTCCTGGCAAAGAGATGCGCCATTTCAGGTCTTACACGCGATAAGGAGTATAATCTTACTAGAGGAACTTCGGGGTCAAAGATTGTTTACCTGAGCGCAAATCCTAATGGCGAGGCGGAGGTGATCAAGGTTCATAATAAGCCGAAGGCAAGGCTCAAAAAGCTTATTTTTGAATTCGATTTCGGCCAGATGAACATCAAGGGTAAATCATCAATGGGCAATATCCTTACAAAGAATGCTGTTAACAAGGTCAGTCTCAAAGAAAAGGGGCTTTCAACGCTTGGCGGAAGAAAAATATGGTTTGATGATTCTGTTTTCAGGCTGAATGTTGATGGAAGAGGAGTGTTCCTCGGAGAGTTCAGTGCCGATGATAAGATACAGGTAATAACCAAGAACGGATTCTTCAGGATAACCGGGTTTGACCTTTCGAACCATTTTGAAGATAATATCCTCTTAATGGAAAAATTCAGGACCGGAAAGGTGTATTCAGTCGTCTACTGGGATGCTGAGCAAAAGTTCTATTATGTAAAGCGGTTTACAGTTGAAGAATCAGAAAAGCCGCAATGTTTTATAAATGAAGATCCTGAATCAAAGCTTATCAGCATTACTGAAGTTGAATATCCGCGTCTCGAGATACATTTCGGAGGCAAGCATAAATTGAGGGAGAATGAGATCATTGAGGTGGCTGAGTTTATTGGTGTAAAGAGTTATAAAGCCAAAGGCAAGAGGCTAACCAGCTATATGGTAGACAATATCCAGGAGATTGAACCTGTTGTAAAGAAGGAGGTAAATCATCTCATTGAAGATAAAGAAGAAAATGATGGATCGCCACATTCCGGTACACACGAAGATCCTGCCCAGATGAAGCTAGAGCTATAATGTCCCGCAACCATATCCTGTATATTATTGGTTTCATGGGTAGCGGAAAAACAACCGCAGGGAAGAGGCTTGCATCCTCACTCAAATGGTCTTTTGTTGACCTGGATAATAAGATTGAAGAACATACCGGATTGAAAATCCCTGAGATATTCTCGCTGCATGGAGAGGATCATTTTCGTGTAGTCGAAGCAGAAGTACTGAGATCACTCTTAACAGATTCAGATACCGTAATATCAACAGGAGGCGGAACTCCATGCTATGCCAGTAACATGGAATTCATGCTGGAAACAGGATTGACAATATACCTGAAAATGACACCAGGGCAGCTTATGAAAAGGTTAAATAGAACTTCAGCTGAAAGGCCTCTGATCAAAAACCTCTCCGGCGAAAGCCTTCTGAATTTTATCGAGGAGAAGTTGGCATTTCGCGAAAAATGGTATGAGAAATCTGACCTGGTTACAGATGGGTTTTATCTTGATATTTCAAATCTGAATCTTAAGGTAAAATCTCATTTCAGTTTAGAGGAATAAAATCTATTTATTTCTCATCTAACTAAAATCGCATTTTGTTAAAAAAATAGGCATTTCGTAATCATTTCAGGATTATATTGCTACCTTAGTATTCATTAATTTCTAATAGGGAAATAATGAGAGATAAGCTATTTTCTTTGCTTGGCATTGAATCCGGCGAGGAATCAATGGTATCGATGCTTTTAACCCAATCAGTGTTCTTAGGCATTTTCTTTGGTGCTTTCGATATCAGTGCACACTCACTCTTCCTCTCAATATTTGATGAAAAAATGATGGCAAAGGGGTACGTAGTATCAGGTATTGCCGGGATTATACTTACAGCTTTGTACACTGGATTACAGACCAGGATGAAATTCAGAAGTTTTGCTATTCTTAATCTGGCAACCGTAACTTCTCTGAGTTTATTACTGTGGATTGCCATTATACTCTCGCCTTCAAAGTGGATGATATTCCTTGTGTTTATTATGCTTGGCCCCCTTAATATTCTGGCTGCTCTTGGTTTCTGGGGTACTGCAGGCCGCCTTTTTACTCTGCGGCAGGGAAAAAGACTGTTCGGACTTGTAGATGCAGGACTGGTTGTGGGAATAATAATAAGCTGTTATACAATACCAGTCTTATTGTCGTTTAAATTTGAATCACATAATATTCTGCTGATAAGCGCTTTATCGGTTATGATTGCAACAGTTATCCAGATCATGATTGGATCAAAGTTCAGTTTTGTTACAGGGAAAGAAGAACAGAAACCTGAAAAGGCAGAGAATAAGAGATCTGTTCTGACAGCTTTTCGCGAGGACAACTATACCAGAATTATGGGAATCTTTGTTGCCCTGTCAGTTATAACGGCATTCTTCATACAGTATTCTTTCATGGCTGTTACCAGGGAACAATATCCTTCCGAGGAGGATATGGCAAGGTTCCTGGGAATATTTACAGGCAGCATGATGATCTTCACGCTGCTCATAAAGCTGCTGGTTTTCTCATATCTTATTAGGAACTATGGTCTTCGGACATGTCTTGCAATTTCTCCCTTATTGGTAGCCGTATTTACAGCCATTGCCATAATAATCGGTATGACAATGGGCTTCACACCGGAAGCGGCAAGCGGGTTTATTATCTTTTTCCTGCTTCTGGCACTGAGCCGGCTCTTTTCCAAGTCACTTAAAGACTCAATAGAATCACCCTCCTTCAAGGTTATATACCAGACTATTAATGAAAAAATAAGATATGAGATACAGTCGGGGATGGACGGCACAGTGAATGAGATCGCTGCCTTATCTTCGGGTCTTATACTGGCCGGAATGGGAGTGCTCAGCTTTATTAAACTCATTCACTTTTCATGGGTCCTGTTCATCTTCATAATCCTCTGGGGTTTTGTTGCAATTATTCTCTATAACGAATACAGGAAATCGATCAGGAAAGCCCTTGAGACCGGAGATGAAGAAGTAGCAGTTAAGGATAGAAACAATACAGGATTTCTGAATAACAGGTTTGCTTCAGAAAGCGCTTTCAGGAATGATTACTTCAGACTTATATCAGGAGATTATTCTCCACTTGATTCCAATTTGAGATTATGGTATTTAAGGAAAATATTTGATCATTCCTCTTCAGTGAATGATACCATCCTGATCCCTGTACTTAGAAAATTAAGCTCACTGACCAGCCTTGATGAAGATAACCGTCGCCATTCAGGTGAACTTATGAAAAGACTCGAGGAGATTTCATCTGATACCAGGACTGACAGCGATAAGCTTGTTTCAGCGAGGAAAGTGCTTTCAGGATCCAGATTGCCACAGACAACAGAAATACTCAGGCTTCTTCGGGATAATTCAATAGAAGCCAAACGGCTCGGGATTTTCATAATCGGTAAATTCAGGCTTACAGATATGCTGCCTGAAGTATGCGACTGCCTAAGCATAAGAGGTTTGGAAACTGACGCTTTTTCTGTATTAAAGACTTTTGGCAATGAAGCTGGCAGTGAGCTTGAGAGGTTCTTTCTGGCTTCATCCGGTAATATAAATACAAGCAAGACGATTCTCAGACTCCTTGGAAAGATGAAATCCATTGAAAGCAGGAATTTTCTCTTTTCCCGGCTCTGGTCAAACTCAAGGCTGTTAAAGGAAACTGCTCTCAGATGCCTTATCGAAATCGACTTCAAACCTGATGAAGAGGAGAAAGACAAACTCCATCAGCTCATATCTGAGACAATAGGCATAATGGCATGGAATCTTTCAGCCAGAAAGAGTATTGAAAGAAGCAATGATTCCATCCTGCTTAAGGTTTTAAATAAAGAGATCATGCGATGGAAAAATTTTCTTTTTGATCTGCTATCGATTACATATGACAGAAGTTCGGTTGTGAAGATAAAGGACAACCTGGAAAGCGAAACTATTGAAAGTGTAAATTATGCTCTGGAAATGATTGACATCGTGATAGATGAGGCTATTAAGCAAAAACTGATCATGCTGCTTGATGCAGTTACTGATGAGGAAAAGCTTAAAAACCTTTACCAGTTCTATCCGGTCGAAATTCCTGAATACAATAAACTAGTAGAAGACATTATAAATCGTGATTATAACCTGATAAGCGTCTGGACCAAAGCAAGTGTTCTGAGAAATATTAAGGAAATCGAAGGTGAGACAATAACTGAATCAGTTGTGGCCCTTCTTTTCAGCCCTGAGGAAATACTACAAGAAGAGTCTGCCAGAATTATCTCACAATCAAGCTTGGAGCTATACAAATCAATATCACACAGGATACCTGAATCTTCACAAAAACGACTCGGCAAAATATCAAAGGGGGAAGTACCCGAAGAGGAATTTCATATAGCAAGGACCATGTTCCTTGCCAATTGTTTTCCTTCTATTCCTGAAGATGAACTGCTGTCAATAGCTGCGCAAATGAAATACCATAAGGATTATGGATCCCTTTCTTCCCAGTTGACAGATAACACACTTGTATGGACTCTTTCCGGGACCGGAACCCCCGGCAGAATTCATATTTTTTACGATGGAAAATTAAGTGAAGCTGATATTAATGAGGGCCTCACCGCCAATACTTCTTACTACACACTCTCTTCATCTGCTACAGACGATTTTAATTATCAGTATCCCGAAAGTGCATTTGAAATTTATAAATATATAGACATTAACGAAGTATAACTTTTTTTCAATGGCCGCCAGAAAGACAACCATATTCCGACAGCTTATTTTCAATATAGCAATTCCAACATTGTTTGCACTTCTTGTTTTTGCAGGGATTAATTTTTACCGTACAAGGTCCATCCTTGTTTCAGGAACCGAAGAAAAAAACAGGCTGCTTGCCAATGAAGTCACTAAGATACTTAAATTTCAGGATATTGCTATTAATCTTATTGATCTTCAGTTAAATAACAGGTTAAAGGAACTCAGTTCACTTTTAGTGAATAAGTATTTTGCAAATACATCTGACCTTGAGAAAGTTGATCTGATGGCAATTGCAAATACGATTGGAATGGATACTCTGAATGAAGCCATATACATAATATCATCCGACGGGATCATTGTCAATACTACTTTCAGGCAGGATCTTGGATTTAACCTTTACAGCCTTGGTGATAATATGAAAAGATATCTTCAGGATATTCAGAAATCAGGAGTGTTTAATGGTGAACGATTTGCAATTGAAGCGGCTACAAAGAGGCCAAAAAAGTATACATACCAGCCTACCAGGGACAGAAAATACATAATTGAACTCGGAGTCTATTCAAAACAGGTTTATGATATCGTCCAGGCAATTGAAGATACAAAGGATGAGCTGAAGAATGAGACAAAAGGAATCATTGATCTGGAATTATTCCTTATGGCTGATTTTCCTTTCAGTATGAACAAGAATGTATTGGAGTTAGAGAGTCAGGAGGATATCCTTCTGCAAGCTTTTCAGAATAAGGATACTATTGGTTTCATTGAACAGTTTGGTGATCGCTGGTATCACTACCAGTACATTTTTATGGAGAGAGTAGCTTCAGATGACGTAGTTGGTGCAAGTTTTTATCAAGGTTCAGTAATAAGGATCATCTCAGATCGTACAGCTCAGATGGCTCTTTTCAGGGAGGAAGCCACCAGGTTTGTGTTTATATTTTTATTGACCATGCTGGTTCTTACTGCTGTTATATATCGCAAGACCAAAGTAATTACCCGTCCGATAATAAAACTGGTGGAGAATGTGGACAGGATAACAAACGGGGATCTGCATGAAAGGGCTGAAGTGACTGGTAATAATGAGATTACAAGGCTTTCTGAAAAGTTCAACATGATGATAGCCCAACTCGAAAGTTATACTTATGAACTGGAGGAAAAGGTTAAGGAGAGGACTTTAAAGATCGAAAAGCAGAAAGAGGAGATCGAAGAGCAGAAAAAGCATATTATGGACAGCATTTACTATGCCCGCAGAATACAAAATGCAATCCTGCCTTCATTCCAGCATATTGATTCACATCTTAAGGACTATTTTATACTATATATGCCGAAAGACATTGTGAGCGGAGATTTTTACTGGATGCATGGTACTGACGGCTTATGCATGATTGCTGCTGTTGACTGTACTGGTCATGGTGTTCCGGGAGCATTTATGTCGATTGTCGGCTTCAATCAGCTCAATTATGCAGTAAGCGTAAAAAATGCAAGATCAGCAGGTTCAATTATGGATGAGCTTAATGCAGGGGTTATTGCAACCCTGAATGAAAATTTAAATGACAGTTCAATTAAAGACGGTATGGATATGGCCCTCTGTGTCTTCGATTTCCATGCAAAAAGAGTTGAATTTGCAGGAGCAAATAATCCAATGCTCCTGATAAGAAACGAAGAAGTGGTAACATATAAGGGCGACAGGTTCCCCATAGGGGTTTATGAAGGCACCATTCCCAAACCTTTTACAAATATTAAAGTAGATCTGGAGGATGGAGACTGTGTGTACCTGTTCTCTGATGGCTATCCTGACCAGTTTGGAGGTCCGAATAACAAGAAATTCATGTTCAGGAGATTCCAGGGACTCCTGCGAGAAGTACATACCCTGCCTATGGCGCAGCAGAAAGAGATATTATTGCAAAGATTGAATGACTGGAGAGGGGATAATGAGCAGGTTGATGATATACTGGTCATAGGTATCAGAGTTACTTAAGGAAATATATTATTATGGGTCCGATAACAGAAAACAAGAAATTCAATCCTTTCCCGGGGTTGCGACCTTTTGCTCCGGACGAGAGCGATCTCTTCTTCGGGCGATCAACGGAGAGTGGTGAGGTACTGGAAAAACTGCTTAATAACAGATTTGTCACAGTTATTGGCGCTTCAGGAAGCGGGAAATCCTCACTTATCTATTGCGGTATCTTGCCAAGGGTCAGAAAACCTGATGGAAAAGAAACCTCGGAGTGGAAGATTATTTCATTCAGACCCGGAAATGATCCGTTTGGTAATCTCGCTGATGCAATGGCAGAAAGCGTTTCATCTTCAGAAGGCAATAATCCAGGCAGGGAAACATTTCTCCGGGAACTTCTGGATAATCCCGATGGCATAACAGTTGCCGTGAAAAAACTCCTGGCTGAAAGCGGGGGGAAAGTGTTGATTGTTGCTGACCAGTTTGAAGAATTATTCAGGTACAGTTCTCTTGGAAAGAGCGATTCTACTCATGCAATGACGGCAAAATTTGTTGATAGTTTAGTCAATTCGGTCGGACAGGCCTCTGTTAATGTTTTCACAATAGTGACTATGCGTTCCGACTTCATTGGAGAATGCGCACATTATCAGGGACTTACACAGCTTATTAATAACAGTAATTACCTTGTTCCGCATATGGGAACAGAGAATTATCGTGAAGCGATTGTAGGGCCCGTTAATTATGCAGGTGCCAAGATTGATCTGAAACTTGTTGATTTATTGTTGAGCGACATAGGTGATCGGACTGACCAGCTTCCGGTATTACAACACGCATTGATGAGGACGTGGGATCACTGGCAGGAACTTGATGAATCCGATAAGCCTATTGACAAGACTGATTACGATTCAGTGGGAACAATAAGCGACGCTATGTCGCTCCATGCGAATGAAGCTTATGAGGAGCTCAGCCCCAGAGGCAAGGAGATATGCGAGATGATGTTTAAGACCATCACTGAGAAAGGTTCAGATAATAAAGGATTACGGCATCCTTCAAAGATAACTGCAATAAAAACCATTGCCGGCTGTTCCAGTGGCGAGTTGTTTGAGGTTGTAGAGAAATTCAGGATTACTTCAAGGTCATTTATAACACCAAGGCAGAATGTTCCTCTGTCCGACGATTCAATTATCGACCTTTCACATGAAAGTCTTATGCGCCTATGGGACAGGTTGCGTGAATGGGTTGATGACGAGGCTTTATCTGTTCAGATGTACCTGCGTCTCTCAGAAGCTTCTGCCATGTATCATCAGGGCAAGACAAGCCTCTGGAGGCCACCCGACCTTCAGCTGGCAATAAACTGGCGCGACAGGCATAAGCCGACTCTTGCATGGGCTGAAAGATATAATCCCGCTTTTGAACGTGCAATGGTTTATCTGCGCACCAGCGAGAAGGAATTTGTCGAAGAGGAGGAGAATAAGATCAGGCTCCAGAAAAGACAGATGAGAAGAACAAAGATAGTTGCCATGATACTTGGAGTTGCGGCAATCATATCAGTAGGATTTATGCTTTTTGCCTTTGTCCAGAAAATTGCTGCTGACAGGCAGACAATACTTGCCGAAACCAGAAGGGTACAGGCTGAGAAGGAAAAATCACGGGCTGACTCTTCAACAGTTGTTGCTGTTCAACAGAGAACACTTGCAGATTCAAGTGCCGTTGTGGCAAAACTGAATGAAGAACAGGCCACAATGCAGAAAGAGATTGCTGACAGCCAGAGGGTAATTGCTGATAAAAATGCTGCATTGGCAATCCGCCAGCAGAAAATAGCAGTTGAACAGTCTGATTCTGCCCAGAAAGCAAGGATACGAGCCGATAAGAGTGCCCAGCTAGCTACAGAACAAAGTATTAAAGCTCAACGCTTAAGAATGCTGTCAATAGGCAAATCAATGGCAGTCAAATCAGTGCAGGTACAGGGACCAAAGGATCTCCAGTCACTTCTGGCATACCAGGCTTATATCTTTAATAAGAATAATGGTGGAATTGAAAACGATGCTGACATATACGCTGGTTTGTATAATGTAACAAAACAATACGGGAATATCAATTATAAATCTTTTAAAGGACACACAGGTGGAATAAGAAGCATTGCATTTGTTCCCGGAAAGAGAGAGTTCTTCACCTCAGGATACGACGGAAAGGTTCTTAAATGGTCACTCGACGGGAATGATCAGTCACTCCAGATAGTGTACTCAGGAACGGATATCATTGAAGTGCTGGCCGTTAGCCCCGACGCCTCATGGCTGGCCCTTGGCAGCAGCAATTCGGCTATTAAAATGGTTTCACTTAAAGGTAATGCCGGCTATGAAATGAATGGTCACACCGGGAATCTCAAATCGCTTATATTCTCGTTTGACGGGAAATCACTTTATTCAGCATCACTCGATGGTAAAGTTTTTAGATGGGACATTTCTACCCATACAAGTACAAATGTCACTGACGGAACGATGCCGGTTACTTCAATCGATGTCTCATTCAACGGAAAATACCTGGCAGGTATTAACAGTAACGGAGGTGTTGTTGTCTGGAACCAGGAAAACAAATCTGAAAGCTTCAGAATTGAGACTACAGGTAAGAATATAAAAGTAATAAGGTTTAATCCCGAGAATGACATTCTTGCAATAGGTGATGTGAGCGGTAATGTTGAGTTATGGGATATTAATCTCCGTAAAAAGTTATCTGAGGTTAAGGCCCACACTGCCCAGGTAAATGATATCCAGTTTAATACTAAATTCAGGCAAATGGCTACTGCCAGCAACGATAAATCGCTTAAAATATTCAACCTAAAAGATATCACTGACCTTACTGAACCGCCGTTGACTCTGACTGACTATGATGGATTTGTGATGGTTATACAATTCAGTCCCGACGGTCAGATAATAGTTTCAGGATCCTATGAGGATAAGGAGAATCTTATCAGTCGTCCTGCTCATGTTGATAACATGGTAAAAGATATCTGTACTCTGATATCACGAAATATGACACAGGATGAATGGAACACGTATGTAGGGAGAGACATACCACTGGAAAATACATGCGTGGATAAAAGCTATAATATTAAAGTTAATCCTATTAAATAAAGTTTTCTGAGATGAAAACCCGATTTCGGTGTATGATGCGGCACCAACTTATTTTGATGTTGTTCATCGGTTTTATTCCTGTTGCAGGCTTATCCCAGGAATCGGGAAGTTGTGCCGAGAAACTTAAAAACGCTCAGACTCTTTTTGACAGGGGACAGGTGGAGCAGGTGGCAGGATTGCTGTCCGATTGTATGAAATCAGGATTTAACCGTGAGGAATCTCTTGCAGCATACAAGCTTATAATCCAGACCTATCTTTTTGAAGATGAGCTCCAGAAGGCTGATTCTGCCATGCTGGATTTTCTGCAGAGAAACCCGGAATACCAGCTTAGCCCGACAGATCATTCCAGTTTTGTCCATCTGTACAATAATTTCCAGGTCAAACCGGTTGTTCAGATTTCAGTGCACTTAGGAACCAATCGGCCGTTTATGACATTTGTTAATTTTAGATCAGAAGAAGATATTCCTGCAGTTGGTGATTATAGTACTCAATCCTTGAACCTATATGGATCAATTGAAGCAAAATTCAAGCTGTCGGAAAAGTTGGAGTTGAATCTGGAAACGGGGTATTCCCAGCTGTCTTTTACCAATACTGAAGATTTCATGGGAATAGGGACCACTACCTATACCGAAAAACAGATCAGGATAGAAGTGCCGCTCTCTGCAACTTATAATTTCAAAGGGTTGGGCAAATTTACCCCTTATTGTCGTTTGGGCCTTGGACCTGCATTGACTCTCAGTTCTGTTGCCACTGCTGCATTTGAACCCTCCGATATAAATGGCACACCTCGTACCGGACCGGCTATTGACAGAGAGGATTCACGTATTTCAATTGATCTTTTCACTCAGATAGGTGCCGGAATTAAGTACAAAACAAGGGGTGGTTACATGTTTGCAGAGGTCAGGTCGAACTTTGGAATTTTTAATCAGGCAGTAAGGGAAGCATTGCCAGATGAGACACACAGTTCTCAGGAATTGGGACACTTCTATTTTTATGAAGATGATGATATCAATCTTAATACGGCTAATTTCAGCATAGGATATACACTAATCTTCTACAAACCATCAAAAAGAAAGGAGTAGATTATGATCAGATATTATATAATAGTACTGTTAGTCATACTTCTCTCATCCTGTGAAAAAAATCAGGATAATAATGACAGCATCCTTAAATTCTATGGGGATGCCCTGGAAGATATAGGATACAGTGTAACAGGAGTTGAAGATGGATATATAATTGCAGGGCAGCTTACCGAAGTGGCCCGCATAGGCACCAATTACATTGATGAAACAAAGTCCGTCAGAAAGATGGGGATAATAAGAACTGACCTTAGCGGGAATACAGTCTGGAAAAAAAGTTTTGGAGGAAAACTGCCGGCAGGAGGGTCAAAAGTTATAAAACTGGATGATGGTTCAATAATATGTGTTGGATATGTAATTGACACGGTGACTCTTTTTAAAGATATTTTTGTTGTAAAAACTGATGCTCAGGGGACAGTGAAGAAGGAGAAAATCTATAAAACTGACAAAAATCAGTATGGTACAGATATTATAAAAACTCCGGAGGGTTTTATTATCCTTGGTACTACTGATGTTGCAAGAGAACCCTTGACAGAATCGACCGGTAATACTGCCGGGAAAAAGGATATTCTCCTGCTCCGGGTCGACAGTAATCTTGAACCGATCGGGTCATCAACTTTTGTCGGCTTTCCGGGCAATGATGAAGGTTTTGCGATTAAACCGGATATAGCCGGGGGTTACATTGTTGTGGGAAATACCGACCGGTCAGATCAGCCTTCGGCAACACAGAGTGGAAATAATATCTTCCTTTTAAGAGTTAACGCAGATGGCAGCACTATAGAACCCAGGATACTGGGAGGAACACCAGATGAGTATGCTGCCGATATAGAAGTCTTAAGCAATGGTTATCTGGTTGCAGGAACAGTTGGCGTTGAGGGCTTTGATCAGAGGGGATATATCTGGAGATTATCTGATAATATCTATGCAGCCCCTATCTCTGAAGGTAAGCTTAAGATCAATTCAACTACTATAACTGATGGCCCTTTTTCAATAAAAGCAATTTGCAGTTTCAAAACAAGTTCCATCGTAATGGCCGGGCAATACGGGACAGGATCATCAGCTAAATTGCTCATATTCGTTACAGATACAGATGGAAATCAGATAGTAGGAAAACAGGTAATAAATGGTGGTACCGGGCTTCAGGTAGCCAATGATGTAGTATCAGATGCTGACGGAAATATTATTGCTGTAGGGAAAAACAGTTATGAGAAAAATTCCATGATCAGCTTGTTTAAGTTCAGATTTTGAGGAATCAGATACTATGTGAAGACAGAATTAACTTCTGAATAGAAAAGGAAATGAAAAGACAAATATTTATATTGATTGTGAGCCTGTTGATGGTAGCAGGTAAATTGGCAGCACAATGTATAGTTACTCCTCCCGAAGCTGTAACGACAATCTGTGCTGGAGGCTCAGTAACATTGAGTGTTACCGCTTCCGGAGGAACCGGCCCTTTTACTTACAAATGGGAATATTC
>Ga0315283_10001522_pt1 | contig 18711 bp, 30 predicted proteins | sample YL17G09_0_MG_FD_204541 | JGI IMG/M metagenome (GOLD analysis project Ga0315283, IMG submission 204541) | Sediment microbial communities from Yellowstone Lake, YNP, Wyoming, USA - YL17G09_0 | ecosystem: Environmental > Aquatic > Freshwater > Lake > Sediment | place: USA: Wyoming | collected... | reverse complement strand
TTGGTCAAAAACTACAGTTGTAACGATTGTAACGACAATTCTCAACTCTAAAATATGTCTACATTGCGACTTAGTAGTAGGAGAATAAATCATGCGACGCCCTGGCCGACTGCATGGCCGGTGCCGAACTTTATAGGGAGCTACTCAAGCGATGAGCGACACACCATGGAGGAGATATGACTGGAACGACATCATCCAACGGGTGAATGCTCTGTGCGAAAGTCCTGATCCTGGTTGCCCCGCAATTGACCCCTTGGACGAAGTTGAGCCAGAGCATATCTGGCTGGTAACTGACGTGGAAGCGGTGCAGGATAAACTTCTGGAGGTATGCCCCGACAACGAGTTCACGGCTGAAAAGGAGATGTGGAAACAAGACATCATCACCGAGATCGAAGATGCCATAACCTTGGGATGGTGCAACTGCACCTGCGATAACGCAGGCGGCACCATTGAGCAATACGTGGCTGCCATTAACCAAACGGAGTGTATTTCCAACCCTTCGGATTCACCCCCAGGCAGTCCCGGCATAATCGACTCAGGCTGGGATGTTTTTGTCAAGATCTGGGAGTGGGGTCCCAAATGGGATAGCTATTGTGACTTGAAGAGAGAAGTCGAACGGCTGGAGGCGGAAGTCGCGGCACTAGAAGGAGACGCGAAGGCTGCGAAGCAGGCCGAACTGGACACCAAAACAGATGAGCGGGACGCAAAAAAGGCAGAGGCAGATGAACTCCACGCCCAGATCGAAGCCAAAGCCGCTCAGAGCATGACCGATGGGCATTACCCACCTCGCAGTGAAACTTTTTCCTACCTCACACTACTCGTCAGCACGCCGTGGTCCAACACTGAATGTGGCGAAATCAAAGGAAACGATCCCACAGCTTGCCGCGTTTTATGGGCAGTCCGAACACGCCAGACTCACACTTCGCGCTGGTCGGACGAACCTATGGTTGGTGACTGGACATACGTCGCGGGGGGTGGTTACACGCCTTCCGGTACGCCGTATGTGATCTACGTCCGCAGCTACTCGGGAGTCAACACGTATTTGTGTTCGGCGTGGGGGCCGTTTGATGACCCGTGTGGCATGATGGGTGGCTGCGACGGGGCCAACAATTTAGTGGAAGTCAAGTTCACACAAACCTTCCCGGAGGAGCCGTGAGAACCACAATCAAAGATGATGGCACTATTGTCACCGACGATGCGCGGCTACGAGTTCCGAGTCTCTGGGCTGCTAGTAATAAGCCGGGCACGTACCTCTGCACACTCCCTGCTTGTGAGTACCGACGTTACTCCCACTCAGTACATCGTAAGACGCTAACAGTAATTCTTCACTGCACCGACCGGCACATCAATTGCTCCGAGAGTGACTGCCGTAGTTGTGCCGAGCCAAAAAGGACCGCTGACGAGAAGCGCCTGAAGAACATGGAAATCAAAGAAGGTGGGGTGTGGATTCCCGACCGCACAAGCCCTGCGGCGGCAATCGCTGACCACACAAGCCCCGAGCCTAAGACTCCAAGGGAGAAGACTCCCGTAGAGAAGGCAGTCAAGTATGCGGTCGCTGTGACCAGATGGGTCGCGGCCGGGATGCCCAACAGAAGTGATGCTGAGGTTGAACGCATCTACGGCATCTGCAACGCACCGTGCAAGTTCTTCCGACAAGGCTCACAAGTCTGTCGCCTATGCGGTTGTCGCCTAGCAGGCGGCGGTTCCGCCTGGAAGAACAAAATTCGTATGGCAACCGAAACTTGTCCCAAGAAATACTGGTAAACCTATGGACTGCAACTGCAACAAAACTGGGGTGCCTCTTGGCTCTATGACTTACTTAATAAACAAACTCACTAAAAAAATTGGTCAAAAACTACAGTTGTAACGATTGTAACGACAATTCTCAACTCTAAAATATGTCTACATTGCGACTTAGTAGTAGGAGAATAAATCATGCGACGAGATTTTCTACAGCTTGCTGAGCCGCTTAATCTGAATAAGCACCACGTTGGCGGCTACTATATTAGTGAGAAGCTTGACGGCACTCGATGCTTCTGGGACGGTGGCATTAGTCGTGGCCTACCAACAAGAGATGTGCCGTGGGCGAGTATCACAGACCCGAAAACAGGATTATCGAAGTCAAAGGTGAAACCTGTCGCCAGCGGTCTGTGGTCTCGCTATGGGAATCCGATCATCGCGCCAGACTGGTTCCTCAATACTTTGCCGTGCTGTTTTTTGGATGGAGAACTGTGGGCGGGGCGTGGTAAGTTCCAATTATGTCGATCCATTTGTGGTGGCGACGACCCTGATACACGATTTGACCAGATTAAGTATGCAGTATATTCGGCCCCAAGCTTTGAGTCCTTATTCCAAAGCGGCGAGATTAAGAACGCCAACATGCACTGCAACATCGACTCTGAGGAAATTGAGCAGTGGGTTACACGCGAGTTAGAATATTTTGAAGGTGATTTCCTATTCTCACCGGCAAAGAACTTCCAACAGGAAGTTGACTTCATGGCTCAGGTCTTTGAAGCACAAAACCAGTTCTGCTATCCGCTTCATCAAGAACAGTTGCCACTCGGTGAGAATGCTTGCATGGAACGTCTAACCGAGCGACTAGACCAAGTATTGGAACAAGGTGGTGAAGGTATTGTCCTACGTGATCCAAACTCTACTTGGACACCAAAGCGTCATAAAGGTATCCTCAAGTACAAGCCATTTAACGACACCGAGGCCACTATTGTTGGCTTCACATCGGGCCGCGAAACCGACAAAGGTAGCCGACTGCTGGGGAAGATTGGTGCTCTCATCGTGGATTTTAATGGCAAACGACTCGAACTTGCTGGTCTGACTGATGAGGAGCGAGAGATTGATAATAAGGCAATGCGAGCCTGGGCCGTAGCAAATCCAGGGCGCGATATTCCTCCAGATGACAGTAAGCATTTTAAAATCGGTCAGACCGTGACGTTCAAATATAGGGAACTAACAGACGACGGAATTCCGAAAGAAGCTCGTTATTTTCGAAAGAGAGGTATTGAATGATTACATTTCTTCTTCTTGTACTTGTGATTTTCTTGATTGCAGCACTTACAATTGCGGGTACGGAACTACATAGTGGTTACATGGGCGACAGTAGCATGTTGCCTGGTTGTCTTATCGGTATGATAATCGTACTCGCTGTAATAGTGGTTTGTGGCATATTTCTCGGCAAGATTGGCTTCTGGATCAACTAACATGAACGCATTAGACTGTCTCTTAATTTTGGTTTTCCTTGCCACCATTTTTGCCATTTTTGCCATTCTATGGCCCATTAAAAAGCCTTATATCGCCAGCCTTATTGAAGGTATGGCTGATTATGGCTTCGATCTGAACTGCGGAGCCCACATGGACGGACTTACAGGTTACTTCGCCATGTTCTATAAGAAGGACGGTGATTACTGCTGCGAGGAGTGTGGATGTTGTAAAGGCATCTGGTCAGATGCAGGACACGCTGACAATCTTACTGATGCCATCACCATGGCAGCCGATATTATCATGTGTCTCAATACTGATGTTCCTAGTTCGGAGAAATTTAAGTGAACAACGCTACGATCAATGAACTGTTTTCTAGGGTAAAGCATTCCCTCGACGGGTTAAAGGCATCTGCCACTGAACCAATGGTTGACTTTCAAGTCATTACTTTTGCAGGCGCGCTGAGCGAACATACTGGACGCTTCATAAACTATTGCTTGACAGGGGTTGTTGACGAAATGGTACATGACGATGGTGGAACAAATGGCTAGACAAATGGTTGAAACCAAAGAGAATGACACAGAAACTCGTATAGTCACCCTGCTTTACAGGGGTAAGGCAATCGACTACTTTCCGGCCACTGGCGACCGGATTCGTCTACCGAAACATATCACAGACCACTTCTTTTCTTCTAATGAGTTCGAGATTCAACTATGAGTGAAATAATCATCACTGTCGAGCGTGTTGAATCTGTTGAAGAACATGGCAACGCCGACAAATTGGAGATTGTCAAGATACTTGGGACCCAGACTGTAGTTCCCAAGGGACAGTATCGAGTAGGCCAGCATGTAGTCTTCTTTCCGCCAGACATCTTGATTCCTGAAAACGTGTCCAGTGAGCTAGGCGTACAGCAATACTTGCGTCATGCAATCTTTGACGGCAAGAAGATCAAATGCCGAGTTGCCGCCTGTCGTCTGCGTGGTGCAGCTTCCTATGGCTTCATCACACAAGTCCCCAATAGCAGTTGGAAGGTGGGCGATGATGTTACCGACTACTACAAGGCACAAAAGTACGAACCGCCTGTGGTTCACTTGCAAGGTGATTTGGAATGCCCTAATCCAAGCTTCTTTCAATACACAGACATTCAACATTTCTACCGACACCCGAATGTCATTGAAGAGGGGGCGCCAGTACGCATTACAGAAAAATTGCACGGAACGAATTGCCGTGTAGGTCTTATCAAGACAGATGAGTGGGAGTTCATAGCTGGCAGCCACAAGACAACACGCAAGAAGTATGATGTCAACGGAAACCTGTCACTCTATTGGACTCCACTGGAAGATGAGGCCATACTTAGTCTTCTCTCTGACCTGTGTGATGAAACAAACAACGTAATTATCTATTGTGAAATCTTTGGCCCAAAGATACAAGACCTCACCTATGGACAGACGGAAACAGCGTTTCGAGTATTTGATATCAGCATAAATGGTGAGTATCTGTGCTGGGATATGGTGCGAAACTACTGCTCTAAGCATGGCGTCCCAACCGTTCCACTCCTGTATGATGGCCCATTCAAAAAGGAGCTTGTTGCCGAGTACACCTGCGGAAAGTCCACCTTAGCCGATCATGTTCGTGAGGGGTGTGTAATCACACCGATTTTTGAGCGAGAAGCGCACATGGGACGTGTCATTCTGAAGAGTGTGTCTGCCGACTATCTGAGTAGAAAGGGAGGCACTGATGCCTGACGTAGACACCCGATACCAAGACTACCTAAAGCTTACTGGCAACGCGCAGTCAGCCGCCCTACTGGTTCACTCAGAAGTCCTGGCGTCCTTTGATGAAACAATCTTGAGTATCTACGAGGATGCCAAACGATCTGTACCAAGAACAATGTTGAAAAGCCTATTGGAGAAATTCGGTGGCTAATCCTCTAACAACTGCCCGAAATAAGTACACTGAAAACAAGAAGAATAGTACGGTGTTTACTCCGGTCGGTGTGGCACAATTCTTATATGACATCCTGAAAGTCAATGGAAGCACGTATCCGCCATACCGCACAGTCTTTGACCCTGCGATTGGAACTGGCCGTCTAACTGAACCGTGGTATGAGTCGGGACACCGTATAATTGGGTGTGACATCATAAGAACAGACGGTCTATGTGTTCACAATTTCTATCGAGGGCCTTTTGAGGCGCTTGAATCAGTAGAACGCCCTAAGTTAGTTCTTTGCAATAGCCCATTCAACGGGGCAAGTGGTAAGCGATTGTATCCCGAAGTTTTTCTGGAACATATTTTCAAACTATTTGGCCCGACGATTCCAGTCGTGTTGTTTGTCCCAATGGGAATGTTATTAAATCAACGAAAGAAAAGTAAACGATGGCGATGGTTGCGGGACTGTGGGGCCGAAATTACTAGCGTTATTAGTCTTCCACTAGACATCTTTGATGCCGTGGAATTTCATAGCGAGATTCTAATCTTTAATGTAAATGGAATCAAACCCCACCACTTTTTACCGGAGAAGTATCTATGAATCTTGAACTAATTGAAACCACTTTTAGAATCTGGATTCGTGAAGGTGTACTAGCTAGCGATATTCTGTGTGCCTTGGACAATGCCTGCGCCCACGGTCAAGTTCTTACGGACAACGGGGCCAATGTAACCGATAAGCAACTAGAAAAGTTGTTTGACGGATTCGACAAGTCACTCAAAGCCCTACGAAAGATGGAACGATGAAAATAGAAATACTAACAGAGGTCAGTTGGTATGTGATTCTCGATGCCATTGATCGTTTAGCTAATGAGATAGCAGACGACCGTCCAACGATGTTTGCATTTTATGATGCAGAACGCCTAGAAGCAGTCGCCCGACTTATTCGTTCCACCATAAAGCGACTGGAGAATCCATGAAAGTAGCAATCCTCTTCGATGAAATCAATCCACAGGATGTTCTTGATGACCGGGATGTACTTCAACAGGTGGATGTCGTTGTCAAAGCCTTAAAGAGATTGGGGCACACTTACGTTTTGATTCCATGCACGCTGGACCTTCAAACAATGAAGGACTGGGTGTTAATGGAGAAGCCAGATATTTGCTTCAACTTGTTGGATACTCTTGATAGCCAGGATTGTTTATCCTTTCTGCCTATTACCGTGCTTGATGCCCTTCAGATTAAACATACAGGTCCGAAAGGCGTGGACCTTGCACTCACAACCCGAAAACTTCTTGTAAAAGAAAAACTGATTGCTGCCGGGCTTCCGACACCAAGGAAAATTGATCACAACACACTAGAAAAGTTGAACGGTGTTTGGCTTATCAAGGATAGCGAGGCTGATGGAAGTTTTGGTATGACAGATGCCAGCGTAGTTAGCGGCAGCACGAAAGAAGTACAGGAAAGACTCAAAGAGTGGAATAAGAAAACTGGTCACGTTGCCTTCGCGGAGTCATACATTGATGGGCGTGAGTTTACTGCTCCATTCCTGTGCGGTAAAATACTCCCAGTTGCCGAGATTACTTACAATGGCTACCCCGATGATAAACCTAAAATTCTAGCGCAGGCTGCAAAATGGGATACTAAATCATTTGAAGCCATGCACACCGGCTGTAACTACGAGTTTTCAACAATCTTTGACCAGAGGATGATACGCGAACTCGAAGATTTGGCGACTCAGTGTATTAAGCTGTTTAAACTTAGCGCCTGGGGTCGCGTGGATTTTCGCTGTGCTAAGAACGGGGCACCATTTATCATCGACTGCAACGTGGGATCGTGCCTTGCCGAGGATGCATGGTGGTATGGATCAATGCTGCGGGCTGGTATCAGCTTCGACGATGCTATGACCCGAGTAATGGAGGAAGCACTATGAAATCGGAAGTTATTTTCGAAAACTATAATAACTTTTCACCCGCCCGAAAGTTAGCGGGGCTTGAAAAACTATCACTTGCAGCACACAGACAATATAGTACACACCAGAAAACACTGACATGGCCCATTTACACAGGTATTACAGCATTTTTACCTTTCTTTCAGTGTGACACAGGAGTTCTATGACTACAGCACAACAAATCGCCAACGCACTTGATCTCGCTGTATTACAGCCAACTGCCACATCTGATGATGTTCGGTGTGCCTGTGCGCTTGCCAACAAGCATGGAATCAAAAGTGTTTGCGTGGCACCGGTGTACACACGCCTAGCCACCAGCTTATTCCACAACGTAAGCACGGTAATTGGTTTCCCACACGGTAACGCAATACCCGACGTTAAATACTTTGAAGCCATCGGAGCCATTCGTGACGGTGCCCGCGAGTTGGACGTGGTTGTAAACTACGGCCGATTCCTTGACGGCGACCCCGTGACGTTAATCACAGAACTAGCACTCATTGTGTCCCTGGGTGTTCCAGTGAAGGCCATCCTGGAAACATGTTACTATACGAGAAGCCAGATAATCGTGGCCAGTAAGCATTGTGTTGACTGCGGTGTTGACTGGGTTAAAACTTCTACTGGGTTCGGAAAGGGTGGAGCAAACACACTGGTTGTTCAAGCAATACTAGATGCTGTTAATGGACAGTGTGGTGTCAAGGCTTCTGGCGGAATAAAGAGTTATGATGATGCCCGTACCTACCTTGATATGGGTTGTACAAGATTGGGGGCGGGGAACTATCACTTGTTATTGCCGTGATACTAGACTCCTTTGTATTTACACGCAAGTTCACGAAAGACTGGGACGGCAGTGATGTTGAAATCTTCCGTTACAGGCATCCGGCGGATATTTACTATGAATTCAGAATATCATGTCGGCTTCCTGCATACTTGCGAGAACAACAAATCCAGGCCAATAAAGCAGATATCTGGAAGCACGTTCAACAATATCATCCAGAGATAACATGAAAAATCCAAAGCTAATAGACACACCTATTGTTGATGTTATCCCACAGATCGGGCCTTGTCCGATGAATTGCAGAGAGTGTTTCTACAATCGTCCGGGAGCCTTCTATGCTCCTATTGACCAACCAAATGTGCCGACGCCCGAGGAAGTTGGCGATGGTATCGCAAGACTTAATTGCATATCTGGTAAAACTCTTATATCACTCGTATCCGGCAAAGAAGTTTCTATTGAATCCTTGGTAAACGGTCCATCTGTCTGGATTTATGCTTATGATAATGCAACGGGCGAAATTGTTCCAAAACAAGCCGAAGTAATCCAAACCGGAATTTCACTGTCTATGCTGTGCGTTACTTTGGACAACGGTAAATCAGTTGAGTGTACGGCCGATCATCGCTGGTTGTTGAAAGACGGAACCTATTGTAAAGCTCAAAACTTAAAGATTGGAACGTCTTTGATGCCATTGTATAGACAGAAAACTTACAACTATGAACAGCACTTATGCCCAGCCACCGGACGCTGGCGATATACACACCGCTGGTTTGTACCCGGTGAAAAACCAACATATAATCCTGATTTCATTGTTCATCATATCAATTTTAATAAAAACGATAACACGCCTACCAATCTCACCTGGATGACGCGCGAAGCGCACGCACGTTTGCATACATCCTTTAATAATCCCATGAATGATCCAGCAGTACGCAAACGTCTCAGTGACCTTAGAAAAGGTCAAAAAGGAGACAAGGCAAATGCATTTAATCATGCCGTAAAAAATGATGTTATTGTACAGCTTTATATTCAATCAGGTTGGTCGGCGGCACGAATCGGAAAACATGTCGATTGTAGTGAAGGTACTGTTGCAAACCGACTTCGCTCAATAGGAGTTAAATTACGAATTCATCAGAAAACAGAGGCCGGAAAAGAAGCCACATCGAAAGCATCAAAACAAATGTGGCAAAATAAAGAAAAACGACAATCTATACTTACAGCCCAAAGGACCGAAGAAGTTTTAAAGCAAAACGGTTTGGGGCGAAAGTTCGCTGGTCACAATCGGGGGGCAAGAACTAAGCATGCAAAACGTATAAGTGATCTATGGAAAAATCCCGAACATCGAAAAAAGATGCTTGTTGCAAAACAAGGAAAAAATCATAGAGTAGTTTCGATAACTAATTGCAGTAAAACACAACCAGGATACGATCTGAAAGTACCAAACCACCATAATTTTGCAGTCAACGCTGGAGTATTTATACATAACTGCGGCAACGATAGTAACAATCAGCGCGCTCTGGTAATTGAAACGGCAAAAAGGTACAAGAACTTTTTCTTCAATACAAGCATCTGTCGATTCGATTTTCCCGGACCGGTAGTGTTGACTGCTAACCCACATGAGGAGAAATCGGCCCGCCTTGTGAGCAATATTCCTGACAACTTAATGTTTGTGCGCTTGCGAACATCTGCCACGAATCTTTCCCATATTGATGATGCTGTCACGTATTACACGTTGCGAGGCGTCCCGGTTGTTATCACCTTCATGTCTTACTTTACCCACGACCCAGGTGAATGCTATGAGTGGAAAATACGACATACCAACTTGTATTGGTGCCCAACCAAGGAGTTCATGCAAAATGTGATGAAACGGTACAAAGGAAACAGACTCGTTTCCATGTGTGGCAGCATCGACGAATCTTACTGTCAGGCTTGTCGAAATTGTGAGACATATTACATCCAGACAGCCAAGAGATTGAAAAATGAATAAACTAAAAAATACAAGATGCTACCTATGTGGCCCAATGGACTTTACTATTGACAACGGTGAGGGATGGCGTCATCAACTTAAACTCGACCTGTCTGATCTAGGAATTGTTTGGCTTGACCCCACCCGAAAGCCCACACTAAGGGCGGTAGAAAGCGATGATACACGCAGACTTCTTGCCGGGGCCAAGGCGGCAGGCGATTTTGATTACGTAACAACCCAGATGAAGATTATTCGCAGCATTGACCTCCGTCTAACCGACATGGCGGATTTTCTTGTTGTTCATATTGATACACGCATTTTCTCATTCGGGACAATTGAGGAATTAGCCAACGCCAATCGAGAAAAGAAACCAATTGTTGTTCACTGCGAACAAGGTAAAAAACTGGCTCCTAACTGGCTATTTGGAATGATTCCATCCAAGATGATTTTTTCTACTTGGGAGGAATTGCATGGCTATCTACGAGAAATCGACGCATCAGAAGAGTTTAACGATTCCAGGTGGCAGTTTTTTAATTTATCATAGGGACAACCAATGAAACACGAACACACTCGAAAGCGAACTGTTGCCAAGGCTGTGAGTTGGGAGTCTATTAGTAACGCAATCTGTCTTGGTCTTGCATACTTGATGTTTGGAAACTTTGGTGGTTGTTTGATATTCACGGGCATTTGTTTTATCTTAAAACTTGGACTATTTTATTACCACGACGAACTTTGGGACAATATTTCATTTGGAAAGTGTGAAGCAGCCAAGTTCAAAAATCCTAAGAGCCATTGGTAAGGAGAAACACTTGAAACAAAATCTACCACCTAAACCTGGGACGACTCCATACCAACGTGAGAAACTTCCACGAAGGAATGAACTCTGTCCATGTGGAAGCAAGAAAAAGGCAAAACGCTGTTGTCTGCCCAAGATCAAGTTCCTGGCAGCTTTTCCTCCGAACTACCGAGAAATGCTAGTCGCCGATAAGATTCTTGGTGGCGCGTTAATGCGGCCACAGCCACAGCCACAGCCACAGCCACAGCCACAGCCACAGCCACAGCCAGGAGAAAGCCAGTGACTATTAGATGTCTTATTTGCGGCAGAATACTAGAACCGATGCATGCAGAAGCCTATCCATTTGAATCGTGGAAGGGATTATTTCACGGCGGGGATGCCTGGGAAATTAACTGTAACTATGGAAGCAGATTTGATACGGATACGTTTGTCTTTGGCCTCTGCGACGATTGCATTCAAGCTAAAGTAGATACTGGACTATTGACGCCAAGTGGGAGCATACGACCATGAGAACTCCAAGATCACTCAGTTATTCGTCATTATCTTTACTAGAGCGTAATCCAGAAGAATTCTATCTTATCCACCTTGCCAACAAGTCAGCCCCACGGCAGCCACAGGGTCAGCCCGCTGCTGTTGGCTCTGCCTTTGATGCTTACTGCAAATCAATGTTAGCCTATAGTCTGTTTGGCCAAGATATGTCAGACCAGTTTGAGTTTGGTGCAATCTTTGAGTCACAAGTCGAGTCGCAGAATCGTGATTTTGCATTAGAGTCTGGAAAATATGTCTTCAAGGCATATAAGATGTGCGGAGCCTACGGCGACCTTCTTAAACTACTCCAACAGTCGGTTGAGCCTCCTCGTTTTGAATTCAAACTAGACGGCGTAATCAATGGGATTCCGTTTACAGGTAAACCGGATTGCCGCTTTGTGCTTGATCTTGGCGAAGGTAGGATTTCCTGCGTCTACGATTGGAAAGTACGGGGATTCTGCTCTAAATACGCTACCTCTCCATCCAAGGGCTACATGCTGTGCCGGGATGCCTATGTAGGCAAGCAGAGCCGTAGTCACAATAAGGAACATGACAATTACCTTGGATACAGTTACCGTGGGTTTACCATTAACAGCAGTTTCATGGAAGCCTGCAATGAAACGTACGCAGACCAGCTAAGCATATACGGCTGGCTACTGGGCGAAAAGGTTGGTGACGAAAATGTTGTACTTGGCATTGAGGAAATCGTAACTAAGCCAGAGCGTCAGCTTCGGGTTGCCAACCACCGGGCACGAGTATCCACCGAATACCAGTTGAAGCTGGCTGAGCGCATCAAGAACGCGTGGGCTCGGATCACCAGTGGACATATCTTTCAAGAAATGACCAAAGAAGAAAACGATGGTCGATGCGAGATTCTCGACGCAACAGCAAGTTCTTTAACTTCTAACGATTGGTTCGATACAATCACAAGAACCTCTTTCTATGGCTAGGGTCAGCCATCACACCACGAGGTAAATATGTACAGCAAACCGACAGAAGGTGACAAGCTATTTACGAATGCGTCCCAGCAAGGGATGACAGCACACTGCACCCATTGTGCGGCGTCCTGGCCCCTCACAGGAGTGGATCAAGTCAACCGGCATGATATGGGTTGTAACGATTGTGGCTCCAAGGAATACTATGTGAAAAAAGGAACTTCACAGCGAGGTGCTTGACAAATAGGGTTTCTATGATATACTTAACAATATTGGCGTTCATCAGTGGTGTTCTGTACGACGCTGTTTGGACATTGTGTGTTCACGCAGTTGCAAAACATCGACCATTTATGGCTGCCAATATGTCAGTTCTAATCTTTGGATGTACGGCTCTTTCAACAGTTCTTATTATTGATTCTAAGTGGGTGCCGTTGGTGGCATTTGTTCTTGGTTCTTGGTTGGGGACTTTCGCAACTGTAAAATGGTGGGCAAAATGAATCGAGTCACTGTATCTCGGTGTTGGGTTGGATTTTTTGGTATGCAAGTCTGCGCCGTAAAGGATGCCACCGACGACGAAATTCTTGAAGTCTGTAATCGAGAGAATCCAGCGGGCATTGTCGTAAGCGTGGTGTCGTATCAATAGGACACTGAAATGTACAAGCCACAAGATAAATTGATCTGTGACTATCCATTCACCTGCCACTCTCAACCGGAGACGGCACAAGATGAGTGGGTAATCCGTAAGCTATGTGGTAAAGAGCGTGGCTTCTTTATTGAAATTGGTGCTTATGACGGTGTGTATCACTCCAATACTCTTACACTAGAGAGACAATTAGAGTGGACTGGTATACTAATTGAAGCAGATCAGTTTGCTGTAACAAAAGCCTTAAAAGTACGTTGGGCTAGAGTACTTAACTACATAGTTGCACCGGACTGCGGCAGTCGCTACTTTTATCTGGCAGATCAATGGAGTGGGTTGGATGAATACATGCGACCCGACCTGCGTGCTGGTCACATCATCTATAACAATCCAATTATCCGTCAAGCCACTGTAAGTCTACAAGCAGCTTTGGCAATTGAATACATTCCATCTGTCGTCGATTATCTCAGCATCGACGTGGAAGGGGCCGAGTACCCGATTCTGGAGTCCTACTTCAAGTCTCCTTATGCCCGAAAGTTTCGCTGTATGACAGTTGAAGTAGGTAAGAACCAAGATGATCTAGGTCGGTTGATTACTTTACTACATCCACTTGGCTACAGATTAGATCGTATTCAAGCGTGGGAAGCCTATTTTATTAACCCGGAGTTACTATGAATGAATATTGTCCAAAGTGTGGTGCCCTCCTAGAGTTTTATCAGTGCCCAGACCGAAAATGTGCTTGTGGTTGGAGGGGTGACTACCAGCGCGCTATTACCTACCCTAAATTAACCACTATAAAAGCGATCATGTCTGACTCTTATCGAACTTGGATTGAGAAAGGCTGGGAAGAAAATATAAACTTTCCCGAACAGTGCATGCTTATTGTTACAGAACTTGCGGAAGCCGTAGAGGAATACCGGATTTCTGGCATAACAACGGCTATTGGCCTTGACGATAAGAAGCCAGTTGGTATTGCCGTAGAACTGGCAGATGCAGTATTAAGAATCTTCAACCTATGCAGCCATTTTGACTTGCCACTTGAAGACGCAATTGCCCGTAAAGCAGTTTACAACAAAACTCGATCCTATAAACATGGAAATAAGCTCGTATGAAATTAAAACTTAGCCTTCTTGCTGTCATCGTCGGACTCCTGTATTTAATTATAGAGGCTACCACGGAGTTGCCGGTGCTTGTGCCTGTGCCAACGCTAATCTGGACGCCAGCCCTACCTATTCGCACTGTCCCGTGGTTGCCGGATGTTGTTGCTGATGTTGAAAGCCATCTTCCAGTTGGACACCCATATAAAGACAACGACCTGATTACCTATGTACACGAAAGTACGCATGGAATCAATAGCCTGTTGCGTAATCTATACCGGTGCCCGGCCTTCTACTGCCTTAACAATAAATGCGTTTTGATGAAAGAGCCTGATACTACACTCTCTTCTGTTGCAGATGCGGTGCCACGGTCGCTACGTGGAATTGTCTATCATCTGTATCTTATTCAAGCACAACGATGGTGGAACGATCAGCCGACATACATACTGTCCGAGTTTAGTGCTTACGCCAACGGGGCAGATGCAAGAAGTCAACTCGGACTTAAAACCCACGGTGAAACACAGTTTGCAGTAGAATTTATTGTGTACTCAAGCTGCTTGCCACTTGCATCAAAGTCTACCGATCCACAGATGCGGGAGTTTTTACGCTGGCAGATCGAACGTGTCTTAAAACTCTCCGGGCCGAGTGCGTATCTGGATAAGCTACGCACAACATCGGATGCTAACGATCTACGAGTGTTTATGAAAAAGTATTACGGTCCAGGTTGGACCAAACAAAACCTTAATTTTTAAGGGGAGACTGATGAATCTTATTCTGATTGGAAAAACAACGCACGCAGTTTTGCTAGACCGTGGATGGTGTTATGCTGGTTCTAGTAGTCTACACAACAATAAACAACCGTGAATAAATGGAAGACTTTGATTTTGAGAAGTGGATTAGTGGTTTTGCCTACTGTCCAAACTGTCAACACATCTGGGCCACGTCCGTTCCCTATGGATGGTCTGTGTGCCTGGAATGTCCTATTTGCCACACTCTTGTAAGTGAGATACAATGAACAACAAAATTTCAAAAGAAATCCTCGATCTTATTGAAGCTGTTAAACTACTGCCAGAAGAACATAGGCAAGCTCTTGATCCATTTCTGATTCAAGTTGTCAATGAAGGGCATAGACGCCACCATATTCTATCATTGATACAAGACGCCTTACTACAGCTTCGACTGGATATGAAATATCTGACGTTCGATGTTGAAGCTACTCGACGAGAGCGGGACGCCTTGCGGAACAAAATATGAAACATACACTAATCCAGGGTGACGTTCTCGAAGTGCTACCGACGCTTGGCAACTTCGCTTGTTGCTTCCTTGACCCTCCCGATGCTCAGGGCTTAAAACTCAATGGCTACAAGGATGTGTCAAAGAGGGGTTACATCGAGTGGCTGAGTAGTGTTGTAGGAAAAGCAATTGCCCACTGTGGCATCACATGGCTATCTTACAATTCTTGCTGGGATTTATCGGTCAAGCACTGGGCATTTGAATTGGGTCAAGCTTACCGAGACCTGGAAATCAAACCATTCTATCAGTATTACACCTTCTTTCAATGCAATAACCGCGATTGTGCCCCGTCCGAGCGGCCGATGCTTCGTTTTCGATGGAAAGGAATCTCGATCTACCCGGATCAAATTCGCATACCAAGTTGGCGTATGTTACACGGAGATAAACGAGCCGCTCCGGGTGGTAAGGTTCCCGGTAATGTCTGGGATTTTCCGCGTGTCACCGGCAACAGCAAACAACGTCGTAGTTTTCATCCGACTCAACTTAATGAGGGACTGGTCGAGCGGGCCATTCTTCTCAGCACCAAAGAGGGGGACGACGTTTTGGATTTGTTTTCGGGCACTGGTACGGTGATAAGAGCGTGTAAACGCATAAACCGTTCCACAATGTCAATTGAATTGAATCCTTTTTACTGCGAGAAAATAAGAGAGGAACACCCCGAAATTGAGTACCAGCAAAGAACAACTCGATCCTAATAGCCAAAGCGCCAATTGGCGAAAGTCTGCCAAGCGTCAGATGAGCAAGCTGCAACGGCGATTGGCGAAGGCCAATCCTCAGAACGCACCTAAGACAAAGAAATATAAAGGCTACGAAACATGACATACGAACAAAGTGCCGCCTACATTAACGCGAACGCCGTTGCCGCCCTAATCGAAGCAATGGGGATGGCTGCCGAGAATACATTTCGAGACCGACAAGGAAACGCCATTGCATACGGTGAGGAGGCGTTCAACGCCTTAATCGACAAGCATGAATTGCACTGGAATAGAATGTCTGATGTCTTTCGTGATTCTTACGGACCTTAACTCTAAATGAGCCGCGTCAATGCGATATAGTAACTGGAGGTACAAGTAATGGTTTATGATTTTCTAGGTAAAATGATTAGTGCGGGCGACATGATTGTCTATCCATGCCGCCGAGGTAGCTGCATGTGGCTACAAAAGCTGATGGTCGAGCATGTTGATGCTGATAGTATTGGCGGTCATAACAATCTCGGCCGTCGCATCAATCTCACAAATCTCAAAAACGTCATCGTTGTGAAAGAGTGACAACTAATCCCTAGCAAGATTACCAACTATCAATAATGACTAATCCCTAGCGAGACTACCTGACCATGATTCTCTATGACGTGACCTGTAATGCGTGCGGTGAGATGTGGGAAGAACTTCAAAAAATGAACGCCCCGCAGCCAACCAAATGTCCAAAGTGTGGAAAAAAGAAGGTGCGCCGAGCCTTTAGAAAAGCAGTAGCAACCTACAACAAGTATTCCCCTCTACACCCGAGAAAGAATAGGGGCAGAGGATGGTAACTCAGGAATTCAGAAAAATCGTGGCATGGTTGCGTAAGAACTTCCCCATTGACAGCGGGGTAGTCGTTAAACGGGCACTGTCAAAAAAGTGCCACGGCATTACGTATTGGAATGGTCAACAATTCTACATACGTATTGATTCTCAACAGGATGATGCAAGTCAGATTGATGCCTTACTCCACGAATGGAGTCATGCGGTAGCTATCAACGATGCCTACAATCATCGAGAACCCTGGGGAATAATCTACGCAAAGATTTTCACCGCCTTCACCAATAACGAGACGCTCCAATGAAAAACCTAATCAAACGAGTTGTAAATGATGGCCCGGCCTTTTGTCCGAGATGTGGGACGCCGGTAGAGCGGGCAATTGACGACAATGACGAGTCACGCCTTTGCCCTACCTGCGAATGGTGGGGCGACAGGCGTGAGACGTTGGATACGCCTTTTTCTACAGATGAATTTAATCCTGTTTTGGTTGCTTACCAATCACTTGAACTATACAGAAGTCAGTGCCGACGTGAATTAGTTTTAGAAGAAGCTTTCTCCACCGGCGATATTGTTGAAGCCGACCTAAAAGACGCTAAGATTTGCGTCCGACAAAGCACAAACAGCATTGTTGAAATGTTCACTGCCCTCTGGAAAAGTTCACACCAAAGCGATGAAAATACTGACCAAGAATAAACAAAGTGGTATGATTCCCTGGCCCAGTGACTGGCTAGACCGCCAATACAACTGCAACGAACCGTGCGACATGTTGGTCGGTCCTTGTGCGTGCGGAAGTACACATGTCGAGACTGAGGAACAGGTGAAAGACATATTACTCAAACATAATACGGTGATTAAATGAAACGCTACTACTGTCGTACAAATGTTGATGAAGGTAAACAAAAAACTGGCCAACAGATTTTGTAACCTGTCCACGTGTTGGTGACTACGTGGCATCAGAAAGTGGTTATAGACTAAAAGTGGTCGCTATAACACATGGCACTGAAGTGGGATTTAACGGGCGAACACCCTGCGTTGAAATCGAGTTAAATAAGTGAACAAGTACTGCCCAAAGTGCAACCATGTCGTTACTTCCTTCGTTTCTGGGTCTAGCTACCCGAAAGCAACCCACGCCTGTGGTTGGTGTGGTCATCCGGCCTGCTTACTAAAAGAGCCGCTGCCGCCAACACCTACACCCAAGTTGAAGTACGTCAGTATTGACATCGAGGCCACTGGTTTAGACTACAACACATGCCAAGTGCTCGAACTCGGTGCAGTTATTGAGGATTGGGTGAGCCCCGTCAGTAGTCTGCCAACTTTCCGGTTTGTTGTAAAACACAATCAAATCGTTGGAGAACCATTTGCCCTGGCTCTCAATGCCAACCTGTTAAAGCTGATTGCCAATCCACCGGACGAACTGCCAATTGGCCCGGCATACGACCTTGGATGGAAGTTTTCGGCTTGGTTAGTCTCTAATAACATTGATCCCAGGCACGTTCAAGCTGCCGGTAAAAACTTCGCTAGCTTCGACGCACAATTTCTAAAGCGTGTGTCAAATTTCAGTGCTTATGTTAAGTTCAATCATTGCACCATCGACCCGTGTATGTTGCTATGGCGGTTGGATGATGAGGGTTTACCTGATACTAAGACCTGTATGGAACGCGCCGAAATTGATGGTAAAGTGGCCCATACCGCTGTTGAGGACGCAATCGCCGTAGTCAAGATGATAAGATTCTGGGCAAATAATACTTGACTTTTCACTTTTACATGGTATACTTGAAATATGGCATCCACAGATATTGACGGTTCGATTTTAGTCATCCTCTCTTACGAGGAGGCTTACACTATTTATGACATGCTTTGGTGCGTGCGAAACATACTTAGCCCCGTACAACGAGGTCTTGCCCGAAAAATCGAAAGAGACTTGAATCTGCCACCTTTGGAGACCTGGCATGAAGCTGTCAATTCGTAAACTGGTTGAGTACAGTACGAGTGCTATTGCCTTGCTGCTGGTAGCTGCCTCCGTCGTAGGTGCCTTGATCTACGCTGTTGAACATGGCTTGGCAACCCTGGAAGAACT
>Ga0315283_10001521_pt1 | contig 18713 bp, 12 predicted proteins | sample YL17G09_0_MG_FD_204541 | JGI IMG/M metagenome (GOLD analysis project Ga0315283, IMG submission 204541) | Sediment microbial communities from Yellowstone Lake, YNP, Wyoming, USA - YL17G09_0 | ecosystem: Environmental > Aquatic > Freshwater > Lake > Sediment | place: USA: Wyoming | collected... | reverse complement strand
CATCGGGGTCCGCTCCCCCGCGGTCGCGGGCGGGCAGGTGGCGCCCGACGAGGTCGCCTTCCGGTCCGTAGCCGTAGAGCTGGAGTTGGCCGTCGACCCCGAAGCGCTCCCAGATGTGGTCCACGATCGGGGTCAGGTCGATCGGGGACTCGTCGGTGCTGACCGTCTCGCCCCGGGCGTAGATCCCCCGCTCGTGGTCCTCGGGCACCGGGCCCAGGAGGCTGACCCCGTCGGCGGCCCAGGGCAGCTCGACGTCGAGCAGGTCGGCAATGGTCGGGACGAGGTCGATCGTCTCGGCGATCCGTCCGTCCGTGTGCTCCACCCCGATGGTCGCGCTGGTGGCGTACGGCGCCTTGACCACCAGGGGCACGGGCATGAGGCCGGGCAGGCTGGCCTCGTCGGGCAGGCGGCGGTGCGTGTCGGTCAGGAACGACGCGCCGTGATCGGCGGTGAACACGATGAGCGAGTCGTCGTAGAGGCCCTGGGCGTCCAACCGGTCGAAGAGCTCGCCCAGCAGGTGGTCGGCGAACTGGGCCTGGAGGAGATGGCGTTGCAGGCCCAGGTCGGCCCCGGCGTCGGTGGCCCAGGTGTTGTCCTCCAGGCCGGGGTCGCCCGGGTCGAGATAGGTGGAGCCGTCGGCGTGGTAGCTCCACGGCACGTGCGGGAAGACGGTGTGTATGAAGGTCAGCTGCGGCTCGACCTGGGCGTGGACCTCGTCGACCGCCGTGCGGAAGCGGCCGACCCGGTCGGATTCGCCGAGACCGGCGACGAAGTCGGCCCGCTCATCGGTCAGGCGGCCCGCCTCCTGGTCCAGGGCCACCGGGTCCTCGCCGAAGTCGGCCCACGTGTCGTTGATCGTCGGCAGCCAACCCTCGAGGCTGGCGGGCAGGCTGACGTGGCCGGCGACGATGGCCAGGTCGTTGAGCAGGACGTCGACCGAGGACTCGGTCGGCTGGCCCAAGGCGTGCTCGCACAAGCTGGGGGTGCACAGCTGGGTGAGCTGCTCGTAGGCGGCGATGTCGTAGTCGTTGGCCAGCAGGGTGAAGAGACTGTCCGGGTGGCCGCTGACCGTCGGCGGCAGGTTCTCGTCATGAACCCGCTGGCCGGTGAGGATGGCGGGCACCGCTTCGTGGGTGTAGGCGGCCACCGACGTGGCGTTGGGGTACCAGGTCCCGTCCCCCGCCAGCCGGGCCAGGTTCGGGAAGCGATCGGCGTCGATGGTCACGGCATCGGCCTCCAGCACCGACGCCAGGGGCAGCTCGTCGAACACGACCAGGACGATCGGGGGCCGGTCCCCGGCGACCGAGACGTCGGCCGCGGCGGCGGCGGTCGTGAAGACCAGCTCGTGGGCCGGGGAAGCGAAGGCGAAGTAGAGGGCGAAGACCAGCGGAGCCACGACCAGCGCCGACAGCGTGGCCTGCAGCATGGGGCGACAGGCGTAGGCCCGGGTGAAGACGACGGCCACGGCGACGGCGCAAACCAGGGTCGCCGGGCCGGACACCAGGGGGAGGTCGTCGAGGATCGACGCCACCAGATCGTCCAGGAAGCCGGCCGCCACCAGGGTGGCAAGGGCCCCGACCAGCCCGAGGTGCACGGGCCAGGCCCAGGCCGACCGCACCATCCGCACGACCAGTTCGACGGTGATGAGGACGGCCGGCACCACGACCATGGCCAGGGCCACGACCAGCAGCACCTGGGCCCGGCCGGCGCCGTGGGCGACGAAGAAGGTGGGGTTCTGGCCGAGCACGTCGAGCAGCGGTTGGGTCACCGCCAGGCTGGTCAGGGCGACCAGGTGGGCCGCCCGCCAGGTCCCGGTCACCGGGGGCTCGGTCATTCCTCGCGGGCCTCGATCGGTCGCAGTGGCCCGCCCGGGGACTCGATCAGGTAGAGCTCGAGGTCGGTGCCGTCGGGGTCCACCCGGTCCTCGTCGAGCAGGAGGTGGAAGCCGCGCGGGTGGCGCTCCTCCAGGAACAGCGGCGACATCCCGCTGACCACGCCCTCCACGGTCGCCACGACCCACGCGTCGTTGTCCACGTCCTCTGCCGCGATCCCACCCCCGACATAGGCGGTGAGGGCCGACGGGCTGCCGTCGAGGATGTCCCCCAGGTCCTCGACCTCGGCGATGGCGTCGACCGGGGAGCCGATCGCGAGGTCGTCCACCGACCGGTCGTAGAGGTCGCCGTAGGCGGTGTCCCGGTAGAGCGAGCCCACCGGGTCGGCGGCACTGAAGGGCCAGGGGTCCTGGTCCAGCAGGCGGGCGAAGGCGGCCGGCCCGTCGATGGCCAAAAGGGCTTCGGGCTCATAGAAGTGGCGGTTGGGGAAGCGGTAGTAGTCCCGATCGCCCTCGGCGCCGGCCGCCGAGCCGTCGTCGGCGGCCAGGATCGAGTGACCTTCCACGGGCCAGGGCACCTCGGTGCCCATCAGGTCGGCCACCGTCGGCAGCACGTCGAAGGACTCCATGGCCACGTCGGTGGGACCGGGGGCGAGGCCGGGGGCCCGGACGAAGAGGTTGGACCACATGATCTCGTGGGCATTGTCCTCGGTCAGCACCCGCCGACCCTCACCGGGCAGGAAACTGGCCCCGTGGTCGGCAGCCAACACGATGACCGCGTCGTCCCACAGCCGGGTCCCCTGCAGGCGGTCGAGGAACTGGCCCACCAGGCGATCGGTGTAGCGGGCCTGGAGCTCGAAGCGCAGTCGGCCCAGGCGGGCGGGCCACGGGTCCAGCCAGATCCCCGCCGGATCGCCGCGGGGGTCGCGATTGGGCGAGCGGTACTCGGTGCCGTCCGGGTAGAAGCGCCACGGCTCGTGGGGCAGGACCATGTGCAGGTAGTGCAGCGACGGCCCGGCGGACGGCTGGAGGGCGGCCAGGAAGTCCCGGAAGCGGGTGGGCTGGACCTCGGCGTCGCGTCCGTGGCGGAAGGTGTCGTCGCTGGGGTCGGTCACCGGCTCGACGAAGAAGTCCGACTCGGGCCCGGGGTAGGCGTCGAGGGACACCAGCTCACCGAGGACCGCCCGGGCATCCTCGGCGATCCCCGACAGGCCCGAGGCCGTGGCCGAGCTCTCGGCCGTGGGGCACAACTCGGTGGGACACAGCCGGGTGACGGCCTCGGAGACGTTGAAGGCGTAGGTCCCGCCGAGGAAGGTGAACAGGTTGTGGGGGTGGTCGTCGAGCAGGGGGACGTCGTCGACCTCGGGGGCCTCGGCCGAGAGCAACGCGGGGACGGCGTGGATGGTGAAGTTGCTCACCGACGAGTAGTTCCGGTACCAGCGGGCCTCGCCGCTGAGTCGGGCGAAGTTCGGGAAGCGGTCGGCGTCGATCGCACCGTCGGCGTCGAGCAGGGCGGCCGTGGGGAACTCGTCGACGACGAGCATCACCAGGGGGGTGGTCGTCCCCGGGTCGTCGACGACGTCGTACTCCTGGCCCCCGACCAGGCCCGACGCCGGGGAGGCCAGGAGGAAGGCCCCGAGGGCGAGGAGGGGCAGCACCGACAGGTAGCCGAGGAAGAGGCGGACCCCGGGGAAGCGGTGATAGGCGAGCACCCCCAGCCCGGCTGCGGCCAGGGCGGCCAGGAGGGCGGCGGTGCCGAACAGGGCATGGGCCGACTTCAGGGCCACGAGGGCGGCCAGCCCGACGAGGACGGCTATCGACGCGGTGTGGACGAGACGACGGACGCGGGGGCCGAGCACCCCGCTGAGCAGGCCGATGAGCCAGAGGGTCAGGGCCGGGACAAGGGCCACCGCCAGGGCGAAGAGGACCAGATCGGTCCCCGCCACCTTCCGGAACACGAAGGTCTCCGGGCTGCGGCCGAGGACGTCGAGGACGGGCTGGACGAGGGCCAGGCCGGTGAGCGCCGCCAGTTCGAGAAGGCGCCGGGCCTCGGCCCGGACCGTGCTCACCTCACCCGTCGCCACCTCGTCGCCTCCCGTTCACCGCACCGTAGACGCGCCACCAGGTGCCTGATCCGGACGTTCTCGCCACCGGATCAGGCACCAGTCGGGAGCGGATCAGGCGGAGGCTTCGCTCTCGCCGGTGGGCAGGTCGATGACCTCGGCGCCCCCGGACGGGGCCCCGGCGAGGATGCCCACACCGGTGTCCCCGGTCTCGCTGCGGCCGGCCAGCCACTCGGCCAGGTCCTGCTCCTCGTCGGCCGAGGAGTAGTACTCCATCGGGACGTAGTCGGGGGCCGTGGTCCCGATGTCGCGGTACTGGGCCATACCCGTACCGGCCGGGATCAGCTTGCCGATGATGATGTTCTCCTTCAGCCCGACGAGGGTGTCGGAGCGGGACTCGATGGCCGCCTCGGTCAGCACCCGGGTGGTCTCCTGGAAGGAGGCCGCCGAGAGCCACGAGTCGGTGGCCAGCGAGGCCTTGGTGATCCCCATCAGCTCGGGCCGGCCCTCGGCCGGGACCTTGCCGTCCTGGACCAGCTCACGGTTGATGCGGGTGAACACCCACTGATCGACCCGCTCGCCGGGGAGGAAGCCGCTGTCGCCGGGCTCGGACACCGCCACCCGGCGGGTCATCTGCCGGACGATGAGCTCGATGTGCTTGTCGTGGATCGACACGCCCTGGTCCCGGTAGACCTTCTGGACCTCGTCGACGAGGTACTTCTGGGTCTCACGGACGCCCTTGATCTCGAGGAGCTCCTTGGGGTCGCGGGGACCCTCGACCAGTGCGTCACCCGCGGCGACCTCGTCGCCGTCGGTGACCTCGAGGCGGACGGCCAGCGGGATGCTGTACTCGTCCTCCTCGCCGTCGTCGGCCACGATCGTGACCGTGCGGCCCCGACCCTCTTCCTCGTCGACCCGGACCACACCCGAGGTGCGGGCCAGGGTGGCCTTGCCCTTGGGGCTGCGGGCCTCGAAGAGCTCCACGACCCGAGGCAGGCCACCGGCGATGTCGGAGCCGGCGATGCCACCGGTGTGGAAGGTCCGCATGGTCAGCTGCGTGCCGGGCTCGCCGATGGACTGGGCGGCGATGACCCCGACGGCCTCACCGACCTCGATGTCCTTGCCGGTGGCCAGCGAGCCGCCGTAGGCGGCCAGGGAGACCCCGACCTCGGCCTCGTCGGTCAGCGGCGAGCGGACCCGGATCCGGGTGACGGCGGGATCGTCGCGCAGGGCGGCCATCTCGTCGTCCCAGACGATCGTCCCCGCAGCCATGGTGCTGCCGTCGGCGAGCTTGATGTCATCGGCCAGGGTGCGGCTGTAGAGGCGGGTCTCGAGGTAGGTCCGCTTGCCCGGCGTGTCCTCCTCGATGTCCTCCAGCCAGATGCCGCGCACCGGGCCGGTCTCGTCGCCCTCCTGCTCCTGGATGATCAGCTCCTGGGCGACGTCGACCAGGCGCCGGGTGAGGTAGCCGGAGTCGGCCGTCCGCAGGGCGGTGTCGACCAGGCCCTTGCGGGCGCCCGGCGTGGCGATGAAGTACTCGAGGACCGAGAGGCCCTCGCGGTAGTTCGACTTGATCGGCCGGGGGATCATGTCGCCTCGAGGGTTGGCCACGAGGCCCCGCATGCCCGCGATCTGGCGGATCTGCATGGGGTTGGCCCGGGCGCCCGAACGCACCATCATGTCGATGGGGTTGAACGGGTTGGCCTTCAGGCCCTCCTCCAGCTGGTGCTGGATGGTGGCGGTGGCGTCGTTCCAGATCTCCACTTCCTTCTGGCGGCGCTCACCGTCGGTGATGACCCCCTTGCGGAACTGTTCCTCGACCTTCTCGGCCTGCTTCTCGTGCTCGTCGAGGATCTGCTGCTTGTCGCCCGGCGTGCGGACGTCGTCCACCGAGACGGTCAGGCCCGACTTGGTGGCGAACCGGAAGCACCGGTTCTTCAGCGCGTCGAGCGTCTGGGCCACGACGGCCTTGGGGTAGGCGTCGGCCAGGACGTCGACGATGGCGCCCATGTCGCCCTTGCGCACGACGTGGTTCACGTACTCGAAGCCCTCGGGGAGGACCTCGTTGAACAGCACCCGACCGGTGGTGGTCACGTCGTAGGTGGCCGCCGTGCCGTTGGCCGGCGTGAGCTCCAGCTCGGGCACCCGCAGGACCACCGGCTCGTGCAGGGAGATGTCGCCGGCCTCGTAGGCCCGCTCCACCGCCTCGGCGCGACGGAAGGTCTTGATCGGGCGCCACTCGTCGTCCTTGTGGCGACGGACCAGGTGCGGGTCGTCCGGGTTGACCTCACCCGGGCCCTGGGTCAGGTAGTAGGCCCCGATCACCATGTCCTGGGTGGGCGTGACCAGCGGTCGGCCGTGGGCCGGGCTGAGCACGTTGTGGGCCGACAGCATGAGGATCCGGCTCTCGGCCTGGGCCTCGGCCGACAAGGGCAGGTGCACGGCCATCTGGTCGCCGTCGAAGTCGGCGTTGAAGGCCTGGCAGACGAGCGGGTGGATCTGGATGGCCTTGCCCTCGACCAGCACCGGCTCGAAGGCCTGGATGCCGAGGCGGTGCAGGGTGGGCGCCCGGTTCAGCAGGACCGGGTGCTCCTTGATGACGTCATCGAGGACGTCCCACACCTGGGGCTTGCGGCGCTCGACCATGCGCTTGGCCGACTTGATGTTCTGGGCCAGCTCCTCGTCGACCAGCTTCTTCATGACGAAGGGCTTGAACAGCTCGAGGGCCATGAGCTTGGGCAGGCCGCACTGGTGCAGGCGCAGCTGAGGGCCGCCGACGATGACCGAACGGCCGGAGTAGTCGACGCGCTTGCCCAGCAGGTTCTGACGGAACCGGCCCTGCTTGCCCTTGAGCATGTCGGACAGGGACTTGAGGGGCCGGTTGCCGGGGCCCGTGACCGGGCGGCCGCGGCGGCCGTTGTCGAACAGGGCGTCGACGGCCTCCTGCAGCATCCGCTTCTCGTTGTTGACGATGATCTCGGGGGCGCCGAGGTCGAGCAGTCGCTTGAGGCGGTTGTTCCGGTTGATGACCCGGCGGTACAGGTCGTTGAGGTCCGAGGTGGCGAAACGGCCACCGTCGAGCTGGACCATCGGGCGCAGCTCCGGCGGGATGACCGGCACGACGTCGAGGATCATGGCCCGCGGGTCATTGGAGCGTCGGCCGTGCTCGTCGCGGCGGTTGAAGGCCGAGACGATCTTCAGGCGCTTGATGGCCTTCTGCTTGCGCTGGGCCGACAGGGGCTTCTGGCCCTCGGGCGGGTCGATCTGGGTGCGGAGGGTCTCCTCCTCGGCGTCCAGGTCGAGCTGCTCGAGGAGGCGGGCGATGGCGTCCGCGCCCATGCCGCCCTCGAAGTACTCGCCGTAGCGGTCGGCCATCTCCCGCCAGAGGACCTCGTCCTCGATGATCTTGCGGGGGAAGAGGTCACGGAACTCGTCGAAGGCGCGCTGGACGAGGTCCATCTCCTCCTCGTAGCGCTCGCGGATCTCCTCGAGGTCCTTGTCCGCGGCCCGGCGGCGGGACTTGAGGTCGTTGGCCTTGGCCCCCTCGCCCTCCAGCTCGGCCACCTCGGCCTCGAGCTCCTCCAGGCGCTGGGCGATCTCCAACTCCCGGTCCTTCTCGATGGCCTCCTTCTCGCCGGCCAGCTCGACCTCGAGGTTGGGCAGCTCGGCGTGGCGCTTCTCTTCGTCGACCATCCAGACCAGGTTGGCGGCGAAGTAGATGACCTTCTCCAGCTGCTTGGCCTTCAGCTCGTCCTTGGGCTCGGTGCCCGTGAGCAGGTAGGCCAGCCAGGAGCGGGTGCCGCGCAGGTACCAGATGTGCACGACCGGGGCGGCCAGCTCGATGTGGCCCATGCGCTCGCGCCGGACCTTGCTCCGAGTGACTTCCACACCGCAGCGCTCACAGATGATGCCCTTGAAGCGGACGCGCTTGTACTTGCCGCAGTAACACTCCCAGTCCTTGGTGGGACCGAAGATCTTCTCGCAGAAGAGGCCGTCCTTCTCGGGCTTCAGCGTGCGGTAGTTGATCGTCTCCGGCTTCTTGACCTCGCCGTTGGACCACGTGCGGATCGAGTCCGCGGTGGCCAGGGAGATCGTGAGCTGGTGGAAGTTGTTGACATCGAGCATGCGTGTTGGTTCCTCTTCCTCGAAGTCCGGTACTCAGATACGGCCGGGCGTGCGGCTGGCCGCCCGGAGTTCGTCGTCTTCGTCGGTCCCGCGCTCGGGCCGGCTGATGTCGATGCCGAGCTCCTCGGCCGTGCGGAACACGTCCTCGTCCAGCTCCCGCATCTCGATCTCCTCGCCCGCCTGGGAGAGGACCTCGACGTTGATGCAGAGGGCCTGCATCTCCTTGATGAGGACCTTGAAGCTCTCCGGGATGCCCGGCTCGGGGATGTTCTCGCCCTTGACGATGGCCTCGTAGACCTTGACGCGGCCGAGCACGTCGTCGGACTTGATGGTCAGCAGCTCCTGCAGGCAGTAGGCGGCGCCGTAAGCCTCCAGGGCCCAGACCTCCATCTCGCCGAAGCGCTGGCCACCGAACTGGGCCTTACCGCCCAGCGGCTGCTGGGTGATCATGGAGTACGGGCCGGTGGACCGGGCGTGGATCTTGTCGTCCACGAGGTGGGCCAGCTTCAGGATGTAGATCTGGCCGACCATGATCGGGTTGTCGTAGGGCTGGCCGGTGCGACCGTCGTAGAGCTGGGCCTTGCCGTCGGGCTGGACCAGGCGCTCGCCGTCGATCGACTCCGGGACGATGTTGGTCAGCAGTTCCTTGATCGTCGGGTGGTCGTTGGCCCGGTCGACCACGTCCGCGGTCTCCCAGTGGGCACCGTCGAACACCGGCGTGGCGATGAGCGTCGCCGGCGGGGTCGTGGGCCGGGTCTTGGTCTCGGTGCCCCGGACGGGCTGCTCGCCGACGTCGGACTTGCCGTCGCCGTCGATGTCCCAGCCCCAGCGGGCCACGTACCCGAGGTGGGCCTCGAGCACCTGGCCCACGTTCATCCGGGAGGGGACGCCCAATGGGTTCAGGATGACGTCGATGGGCGAGCCGTCGGCCAGGAACGGCATGTCCTCGAGGGGCAGGATCTTGGAGATCACGCCCTTGTTGCCGTGGCGGCCGGCCAGCTTGTCGCCGACGCTGATCTTGCGCTTCTGGCCGACGTAGACCCGCACCAGCTGGTTCACGCCCGGCGGCAGCTCGTGCTGCTCGTCGCGGCTGAACAGCTTGACGTCGATGACCTTGCCCTGCTCCCCGTGGGGGACCTTCAGGGAGGTGTCCCGCACTTCGCGGGCCTTCTCGCCGAAGATGGCCCGCAGGAGGCGCTCCTCGGGGGTGAGCTCGGTCTCGCCCTTGGGGGTGACCTTGCCGACCAGCACGTCGCCAGGGCCGACCTCGGCCCCGACCCGCACGATGCCGCGCTCGTCGAGGTCGGCCAGGATGTCGTCGGAGAGGTTCGGGATGTCCCGGGTGATCTCCTCGGGGCCCAGCTTGGTGTCGCGGGCGTCGATCTCGTACTCGTGGATGTGGATCGACGTGAGGACGTCGTCACGGACCAGCCGCTCGGACAGGATGATGGCGTCCTCGAAGTTGTAGCCCTCCCAGGGCATGAAGGCCACGAGGAGGTTCTTGCCCAGGGCCAGCTCACCCCTGTCGGTCGAGGGGCCGTCGGCGAGGAGCGTGCCCTTCTTGACCTTGTCGCCCTCGGCGACGCGGGGCTTCTGGTTGATGGACGTGTCCTGGTTCGAGCGCTCGAACTTGAGCAGCTTGTAGACCCTGCGGCCCAGCTTGGCGTACTCGACCTCGATGTGGGTGCCGTCGACCTCGGTGACCGTCCCGGCGTCCTCGGCCAGGATCATGTCGGCCGCGTCGCGGGCCGCACGGGCCTCGACCCCGGTGCCGATGAACGGCGCCTCGGCCCGCACCAGCGGGACCGCCTGGCGCTGCATGTTGGCGCCCATCAGGGCCCGGTTGGCGTCGTCGTGCTCGAGGAAGGGGATCAGGGCCGTGGCGACCGAGACGATCTGCTTCGGTGAGATGTCCATCATCTGGACCTCGGTGGGCGGCACCGAGCTGATCTCGGTGGTCGCCGCGAAGTAGACGTCGCGCTCCAGCATGAGGCGCAGGTCGGCCAGGGAGGCGGCCTGCGGTGAGCGCCGCACCAGGACCCGGTCGTTGCGGAAGTTGCCGTCGGCGTCGATCGGCGCATTGGCCTGGGCGCAGACGTACTCCTCTTCCTCGTCCGCGGTCAGGAACACGATCTCGTCGGTGACACGACCGTCGATGACCTTCCGGTACGGGGTCTCGAGGAAGCCGAACTCGTTCACCCGCGCGTAGGTGGCCAGGGCGCCGATGAGGCCGATGTTCGGGCCCTCCGGCGTCTCGATCGGGCACATGCGGCCGTAGTGGCTGAAGTGGACGTCACGGACCTCGAAGCCGGCCCGCTCCCGCGAGAGGCCACCCGGGCCGAGGGCGCTGAGGCGCCGACGGTGGGTCAGGCCCGACAGGGGGTTGACCTGGTCCATGAACTGGCTCAGCTGGCTGGTGCCGAAGAACTCCTTGATCGCGGCGACCACCGGCCGGATGTTGATCAGCGTCTGGGGCGTGATGGCCTCGACGTCCTGGGTGGTCATGCGCTCCCGCACCACCCGCTCCATGCGGGAGAGGCCGATGCGGACCTGGTTCTGGATCAGCTCGCCGACCGACCGGATACGGCGGTTGGCGAAGTGGTCCTGGTCGTCCAGGCGGTAGCCCGGATCACCCTTGGCCAGGTGCAGGAGGTACGTGCAGGCGGCGAGGACCTCGCAGCGGCTCAGCACCGGCTGGTCGGCGGCGGGCAGGTCCAGGTCCTTCAGGCCGAAGACGTCCTGCAGGTTCTGCAGCTCGGGGCCGAGCTTGCGGTTCAGCTTGTAGCGGCCGACGCGGCTGAGGTCGTAGCGCCGGGGCTCGAAGAAGGCGTTGCGGAAGTAGGCGCGCGCCGACTCGGTGGTGGGGGGCTCGCCGGGGCGGGCCCGCTTGTAGATCTCGACCAGGGCCTCGTCCTGGGTCTGGGCCAGCTCCCGCTCCTTCTCCCACTGCCCCTCGAGGAAGTCGAAGTGGTCGACGAAGCGCTGGATGAAGCCGGGCTCGTTCTCCTCGTCGTAGCCGAGGGCGCGGAGGAGCACGAAGATGCTGAGGCGACGCTTGCGGGCCACGCGGGTGCCACAGGTGACGTCCTTGCCCGGCTTCTGCTCGACGTCGAACTCGATCCACTCACCCCGGTAGGGGTGGATGGTGCCGGTGACGAGCTGGTGCTTGGCCAGGTTCCGCAGGCGGAACCGCTCCCCCGGCTGGAAGATGACGCCCGGCGAGCGGACGAGCTGGGACACCACGACGCGCTCGGTGCCGTTGATGATGAAGGTGCCCTTCTCCGTCATCATCGGGAAGTCGCCCATGAAGACGGTCTGCTCCTTGATCTCCCCCGTCTGGGCGTTCATGAACCGGGCCCGCACGAAGATCGGTGCGGAGTAGGTCATGTCCTTCTCCTTGCACTCCTCCACCGTGAACTTCGGTGGCGGGCGCAGGTCCTCGTCGTCCGGGTCGAACTCCAGCTCGAGCTGGAGCGTCTCGGTGAAGTCCTTGATCGGGCTGATGTCGGCGAAGGTGTTGCGCAGGCCCTGGTGCAGCAGCCACTCGAAGGAGTCGCGCTGCACCGAGATCAGATCGGGAAGGGGCAGCGCTTCAGCGATACTGCCGAACGAATAGCGGTCGGGGGCGACGGCGCGAGCAGCCAACGGTCACTCCTCAGAGGAGGGCGGACAAGGGAGCCGTGAGGACGCGTGAGGTCGCCAAGAACGAGAGACTGGCGAGAACAGGGGGACGCACGGCGGATTGGATGCTAGGCGCGCACGCGACGACAAGCAACCCGTATCCCGACGGGTCGAATCGGACCCGTCGGCGGGCGTCGGCGCGCAAGGTAGGACGGGTGGGCACCCGTGTCAAGGATTTCCTCGCGATCTGCTAGCAGAGATGGTCCAAGTGCTAGCATGAGGAGATGGCGCTCTCCGAGGAGTTCGACCGTGAGATCGAGCGGATCCGGGCGTCGCTCGACCTCCCCCCGGCGTGGGAACCGTACGAGGGCCCGGACGACGCCGACCCGGTGCAGCTGTCCGTTCGGGTCGACCCCGGCTTGCGGCACGACCTCGCCCAGGTGGCGAAGCGCCGGAGGCAGTCGGTCAACGCCTTCGTCACCGAGGCGCTCGAGGACGCAGTACGGGTCGCCCGCGATCCGTTCGCCGGCATCGCCGCCCGCATGGCGGCCGACATCCGAGCCGAGATCGGCAAGGCCGTCGAGTCGGGGGAGTACGCCACCGCGGCCGCCGCGGCGGATCGACGCGAGTCGGCGTGGACCGACTGGTGATCCTCGTCGACGACGTCCTCGCCCTCCGCATGCTGACCAACGGCGCACTGGTCGTCGACGACGACGAGGTGGCGACGACGTGTGCGTGGTGGTGGCGCCTCGCCTCGGCGATGCACGGCAGCCGGGGCGGCTTCTTGCGCCGCCGCATCGAACGGCAGCCCGCGCCTGCCCGCAACGCGATCCATCGAGCGGTCGAGCACCTCCCCGAGCGCTTCGCGATCATCGACCTCCGCCGTCTCCTTCCCGCCATGGGTCCCCTCGCCGCCGAGCACGGGCTGAACTTCCTGGCCGCTGAAGCGCTCACCGCCGCGACGGTGCTGGGGGCCGACATCGTGGTGGGCCAGGACACGCCCCGCCTGCGGGAGGTGGCCCGGGTCCGTGGCCTCACCTACCTCGTCGAGGCCTGACGGGCCGCGGGACGCCCGCCGATCGACTCAACCGGCCCGTGGAGCCCAGCCCGCACGCTCGTGGCGTTGCGTCAGCCGAGACGGTGGGTCTGGACCCATCGCGGTCGCCACGGGCAGCTTCGCGGTGGCTCGCGTGGTCGGCCTGCTCCGGCGGCGTCAACCCACCAGAACGCTCTGGCCACCGTCGACGGCGAGGACCACGCCGGTGATGAACTGCGCCTCGTCGGAGGCCAGGAAGAGGGCGGCGTGGGCCACGTCCCAGGCCGTGCCCTGGCGGCCCAGGGGCACGTGGTCGGCCCGACGGCCCGCGTACTCCGCTCGATCGAGGCCGAGCGCCTGGACCGGCGCGTCGACGGCCATCGGGGTGTCGATGAAGCCGGGCATGACCGCGTTGGCCCGGACGCCGTGCTTGGCGTTGGTCAGGGCCAGGTTCTGGGTGAGGGCGTTCACCCCGGCCTTGGAGAGCTTGTAGGCGGTGAGGTTGCCCGCTGACGCGATGGCCGCCAGGGAGGAGATGTTGACGATGGCCCCTCGGGTTTCGCGCAGCGCCGGGACGGCTTCCCGGCACAGGCGCCACGTGGCCCGGAGGTTGACGTCCATGATGCGGTCGTACGCCTCGTCGCCGAGGTGGTGCGGCGGTCCGTCGCCCGCCCCGATGCCGACGTTGTTGTGGAGCACGTCGATCCGACCGAAGACGTCGACCGCGGCCGCGACCACCGAGGCCGGCCCGTCGTCGGATGCCACGTCGGCCCGGTGGACCTCCGCCCGGCCCCCCTCGTCGAGGATCAGGCGCCGGGTTTCGGCCGCACTCGTCTCGTCCCGGTCGACGAGGAGCAGCTCGGCGCCCTCGCGAGCGAAGAGGAGTGCGGTGGCCCGCCCGTTGCCGATGGTCTCACCCGGCGTCTGGCCGGCGCCGACCACGACGGCGACCTTCCCGGCGAGACGGGTGCCGGTCACTCGACGAAGGCCGCCCGGAGGGCCTCGAGGGTGGCGTCGTCCACCTGCGCCGGACCGCTGAGGTAGGCCTCGATGCCGCCCCAGCGGTCGGTGAGGTGGGTGAGGGTGATCGCCATCGTCTCGGCGGGGGCCGTGAACAGGACCTTCAGGTCGTCGATGTCGAGGCCTTGGGCCTCGAGCTGGGGGCCGATCTCGGCGAGGCGGTGCTGCGAGCGGTACTGGTCGGTGAGGGCGTAGTCCTCGACGATCATGTCGTCGGCCACGCCGACGGCGCCGAGGAGGAGGGCGGCGCCGAGGCCCGTGCGGTCCTTGCCCGCCGTGCAGTGGATGACCACCGAGTGGTTGGCGGCGTCGGCGACGACCCGGAGCAGCTCGCCGAAGAGGGCGGCCTGGTTCTCCAGCATCGCCAGGTACCCGAAGGCCATGGTCTCGGCCGTGACCCGGGTGATCTCCCCCGCCCGGATCAGGTCCTCCAGGCTACGAGGGTTGTCCCCGGGGGCCGAGCCGACGGCCAAGCGGACCACGGTGGCGCCGTCGGGCAGCCGGCTGGGGTCCTCGTCGCGCTCCCGGTCGTAGCGGAAGTCGCAGACGGTGCGCAGGCCGAGGCCCACGAGGTGCTCGAGGTCGGCGTCGCTGAGCGCGCTGAGCTTGTCCGAGCGGTACACGCGACCCCAGCGGGTCACCCCGCTCGACGCGGGGTACCCACCGAGATCACGGAAGTTGAGCGTCCCCTCGAGGGGGACCAACCGGGTCCCTTCCCGCTCCGCTCGGGGCGTTGCCACGCGCAGGCGTCCCGTCGTCGCGGTCCGGGACCTGACTACTTCAGCTCGACGGAACCGCCGGCGGCCTCGAGAGCCTCCTTGGCCTTCTCGGCCTCGTCCTTGGCGACACCCTCCAGGACGGCGTTGGGAGCACCGTCCACCAGCTCCTTGGCCTCCTTGAGGCCGAGGTTGGTGAGGGTGCGCACCTCCTTGATGACCTGGATCTTCTTGTCGCCGGCGGCGGTGAGCACGACGTCGAAGGAGTCCTTCTCCTCCTCGGCCGCGCCACCACCGTCAGCGGGGGCGGCGGCAACCGCGGCCACGGGGGCCGCAGCGGTGACGCCGAACTTCTCCTCGAAGGCGCTCAGGAGCTCGGACAGCTCCAGCACGCTCTTCTCGGCGATGGCGTCGATGATCTCGTCGTTGGTCAGGGCCATGATCAGCTTTCCTCCGTGGTTGCGGCGTCCTCCGCCGCGGGGTCGTCCGCGTCGGCCTCAGCAGCCGGCGCATCGGTCTCGTCCGGGGCCGCAGCGGCCCCGGTGTCGTCGGCCTCGGCGTCATCGGCCAGGGCTTCGGGCTCGGTCGCAGGGGCCTCGTCGGCCGGCGCGTCCTCGGTCTCGGTGACCGCTTCCGCCTCGTCGGCGGGGGCCTCGTCAGCTGCCGCCTCGGGCTCCGGGGCCACTTCGGGCTCGGGCTCGGGGGTGGCCGGGACGCCGCCCTGCTGGTCGATGAGGGCCTTGAGGCCGTAGGCGAAGTTGCGGGGCAAAGCCTGCAGCAGGCCGGCGAACTGCACCATCGGGGCGGCGAGGCCGTAGGCCAGGCGGGCCAGCAGCTCCTCGCGCGGGGCCACCTGGGCCAGCTGGTCGACGTCGGCCGCGGTCAGCGGCCGGTCCCCGAGGAGACCGCCCTTGACCTCGAGGTTCGGGTTGACCTTGGCGAACTCCCGCAGGGCCTTGGCCATGAGGACCGGATCGCCGTCGCTGTCCCGGCGGACGAAGGCGATGGCGGTCGGGCCGACCAGCATCTCCTCGATCTCGAGGCCGAGGTCCCGGGCGGCGAAGCGCACCAGGGTGTTCTTGTAGATCTGGTACTCGGCGCCGGCCTCCCGCAGCGCGGTGCGCAGCGTGGCCATGCCGGGGACGTCGATCCCGCGGTAGTCGGTGAGCACGGCAGCTTCGGCGTCGCTGAAGCGGGACTTCACCTCCTCGACCACCGCGACCTTCTCGGGCCTCGGGTTCTCCATCGGCTGCACCTCCTCTGCTTCTCTCGGATTGCTGGGTGAAAAACGACGAACGGGGCGCTCGCGCAGGAGAACGCCCCGTTTCGGAGAGTTCGCCTCGTCGGGCGGGTCAGGGACCCTTTGAGCGCCGGAGCGCACCGGAGGTCTGCGGCGAGCAGATCAGGTTGTGGATCGAGAGGCTACCGGCCGGTCCCGGCGGCGCCACCCGGCGTCGATCACGACGGCAGGCCCGGCTGCCGTCCCCGTCGGCGATCCGTTGGTCCCATCAGCCCCACGGCGTTGCCGTCGGGGTCCTCGACCACGGCGTAGCGGGCCCCCCAGAAAGCGTCGTGCGGCGGTTGCCGCACGACGTGGCCGGCCGCGGCGACCCCTTCGAAGAGAGTGTCGACGTCCTCGTCCCGGCCGACCCGGAAGCCGAGGACGACGCCGGCGCGGCCGGGCGGCCAGTCCGTCGCCCAGTTGGGGACCGACGCCGTGCTGTCCATCTCCACCGACAGCTTCGGCCCGATGCTGGTCAGGTCCCGATGGTGCGCCGCCCACGGACCGGGGAAGTCGGCGATGTCGGCCCCCAGGAGCTCGTAGAAGGCGACGGCCCGGGCCATGTCACTCACGACGATGTTGACCTGGTCGAACGTGGCCTTCACCTGCTTACCCATCGCGCCAGTCTCGTCCACCCGTCACCCCTGGGCCAGGCCAACCGGCGCAAGTACGGGGAGCGGGATCGATCGGGCTGCGGTCCGGTGGTGGTGCCCCGGCGCTTTGCCGGCCGGGTCAACCAAGACACCCACGGGGGCCGGTCTCGTCGGGCTGCGGGCCGGGGTCGACACCGACCAACGAAGACTCCCGCCGCCCCCGAACCCGAACTCGAGGACTGTGCCCACCGATTCGGTAGGCACAGTCCTCGACCTCTCTGGCCTGGCCACCGACAGTGAGCACAGCCCGGCGCCGTCGCCCCGCCCTCCCTGTCGGTCCCCGGCCGAAAACGCAGACGGCCCGACCACCCTCCTCGCCGAGAGCGGCCGGGCCCTGCTGTTCGAGCGGGCTACGCCGCGGGGACCACGCCCTCGTCGTCCTTGTTGTCCTCGCGGCGGAAGCGGTTGCTGTCGACGTGGACGCCGGGGCCCATGGTCGAGGCCAGGGTCACCTTGCGGATGTAGCGGCCCTTGGCGCCGGCGGGCTTGGCCCGCATGAGCTCGTCGGCCACGGCGAAGAAGTTGGCCAGCAAGGCCTCCTCGGCGAAGGAGACCTTGCCCACCGACACGTGGACGTTGCCGTGACGATCGGTGCGGTACTCGACCTTGCCGCCCTTGAACGCCTCGACGGCGGCGGCGACGTCGTCGGTCACCGTGCCCGTCTTGGGATTCGGCATCAGGCCGCGGGGACCGAGGACCCGGCCGAGGCGACCGAGCACGGGCATCATGTCCGGCGTGGCGATGGCCACGTCGAACTCGATCGTGCCGGCCTCGACGACGGCGGCGAGGTCGTCGGCGCCGACCACGTCGGCGCCGGCGGCCTGCGCGGCCGCCGCGGCCTCGCCGGCGGCGAAGACGGCCACGCGCACGTCACGGCCGGTGCCGGAGGGCAGGGCCACGGTGCCGCGGATCATCTCGTCGGCCTTGCGGGGGTCGACGCCGAGGCGGACGGCGACCTCGACGGACTCGTCGAAGCCGGCCGAGGCCAGGCTCTTCACGAGCGCCAGCGCCTCCGCGGGGGTGTAGAGCCGCTGACGGTCGAACCGCCGGGCGGCGTCCTGGTACTTCTTGCCTTTCGCCATGATGGCTCCCTCTCGTGGGTCGGGTAACGGAGCCGGCCCGGGCGAGGTCCTCCCGCAGGCCGGAGAATCGGATCGAGGCCCTTACGGGACCGTGATCCCCATGGACCGGGCGGTGCCGGCCACGATCTTCTTCGCCGCCGCCAGGTCGTTGGCGGTCAGGTCGGGAAGCTTGATCTCGGCGATCTCGGTGAGCTGGGCGTCGGTGATCGAGCCCACCTCCTCGCGACCCGGGTGCTCGGCGGCCTTCTCCAGCCCGGCCGCGGTGCGCAGGAGCACCGAGGTGGGCGGCGTCTTGGTGACGAAGGTGAACGAGCGGTCCTCGTAGATGGTGATCTCGACGGGGATGATCGTCCCCCGCTGATCCTCGGTCCGCTCGTTGTAGGCCTTGCAGAAGTCCATGATGGCCACGCCGTGGGGGCCGAGGGCCGTACCGACGGGAGGCGCGGGCGAGGCCGCACCGGCCGGGATCTGGATCTTGACGATCGCGAGGACGTTCTTCTTCGCCATGGGATGGGTTCCTGAGTTCCTGTGTGTTCCTGGGGGGCTTAGAGCTTGGCCACCTGGCCGAACTCCAGCTCGACCGGGGTCTCCCGGCCGAAGATGTTGACGAGGACCTTGACCTTGAGCTGTTCCTCGTTGATCTCGATGATCTCGCCGGAGAAGTCGGCGAAGGGGCCTTCCTTGACCCGGACCGTCTCGCCCTCCTCGTACTCGAGGCGCGGCTTCTGGCGCTTGGCCGGCTCGTCGCCCTCGGCCTTGACCGCCAGGAACGTCTCGACGTCCTTGCGGCGCAACGGCGAGGGCTTGGAGCCTTGGCCGACGAAGCCGGTGATGCCCGGTGTGTTGCGGATGACGTACCACGAGTCGTCGTCGAGGCGGCAGCGCACGAGGAGGTAGCCCGGGAAGACCTTCTTCTGGACGACCTGCTTCTTGCCACCCTTGAACTCGACGAAGTCCTCCATGGGGATGACCACCTCGTAGATGCGGCTCTCCATGTTCATGGACTGGGTGCGAGCCTCGAGGTTGGACTTCACCTTCTTCTCGTAACCCGACTGGGTGTGGACCACGAACCACTTGCCGGGGCGGTCATAGGGGCTCTCGACCGGCGCCGGCTCCTCGCCCTCGGCCAGGAGGTCGTCCTCGGTGAGGACCTCGGCGTCGGCGTCGGCGTCGACGACGACCTCGTCGACCGGGGCCTCGACCTCGATCTGATGGTCGCCGGGCAGGCCCAGGGCATCGAGGGGGTTGGCCGCCGCGGGCTCGTTCAGGACGTCCGAGTGGGCG
>Ga0315283_10001520_pt1 | contig 18721 bp, 9 predicted proteins | sample YL17G09_0_MG_FD_204541 | JGI IMG/M metagenome (GOLD analysis project Ga0315283, IMG submission 204541) | Sediment microbial communities from Yellowstone Lake, YNP, Wyoming, USA - YL17G09_0 | ecosystem: Environmental > Aquatic > Freshwater > Lake > Sediment | place: USA: Wyoming | collected... | reverse complement strand
TTATCAATACCAAATGTACTATCGATTGGATAAAATCTGTGTCCGCCTTGTTCCTGATCTTGTCCTGTATAGTGTATAATGATTGATTTACAGGCAATAATTGCCTTGTTACCCTACAAAACAGTTTTGTATAGCTTATTTACCTGTTTGAAGTAGAATAGAATGCTATGATTTATTGAAATCTTTCCGGCAGATAATTTAACCTGACCCATTAGCTTTGGCGAGAGTACTTGTTCTGAGTTCGAACTTTACCTGCATTATTCATACAGAAGATAAAAGACAAAAGTAGAAAGATAAAAGTCAGGCATTTGCAAACCACTTTCAATATCTTTTATCTTTAACCTCTTATCTTTTGTTTTTATTGAGGTTTAGGATTTAATCAGGCTAAGTTTAAATTCTCATCATCCATTCCCACCAGAACATTTGAACCTTGTCGACCCTCGCCCTTTCGCTCTTTTAACCTCTCTCGCCTTTACTCCTGTATTCGGAAGGCGAACAACCATAGGCCTTGTTAAATAACTCATAGAAATGGGTTCTGCTAAAGAAACCTGTTTGATCGATAATTTCGCTCACCGTCATTGTGGTGGATTTAAGAAGGGTAGTAGCTTTGCTTAAACGGCGCTGGTTTATCAGGCTATGCGGGGTGCTGCCGATCACTGATTTGGTTTTATTGTAAAGAGAAGATTTACTGATGGCAAGTTTATCACAAAGTTTTTCGGATGAAAGCGTTTCATCATCGATGTTCTCATCAATGTAACGGAGCATCTTCTGAAAAAACGGGTCAGGAATCTCCTTCACCAGGGCGGGATTGTCGTCCTGTTGGCCGAAGTGGTGCTTAATGCTGAACCTTAATTGCAGGAGCTTTTCGATGCGCACGCGCAGATGTCTGGGGTGAAAGGGTTTTGGGATGTAAGAATCTGCTCCGGCTTTCAAACCGGCTATCCTGTCTTCTATTTCGGCCTTGGCCGTAAGCAGGATCATCGGAAGGTGACTCGTGTCAAAGTTTTCGCGCAGCCTGGAGCAAAATTCAACGCCATCCATTTCCGGCATCATCACATCCGAAACAATCAGATCCGGCTTGTCGGATAAAACTTTATTGTATGCCTCAAGACCGTTCCCCGCAAAAATGATGTTATAATCCGCCTGCAGGAAATCTCTGAGCAATCTCAGAATTTCAGGATCATCATCAACCAGCAGGATCAGTGGTTTTCCAGCTGATATTTTCAATTTTTCTACCTGTTTATCGGGCTCGGAATCATCAATGAAGCTGATTTCATTTAATTCATCAGCCTGCTCATGAAGCAACTCGCCAGGACTACTTAGCTGATGTATATCCGGGAAAACGCAGATAAACTTAGTGCCTTCGCCGGGGCTGCTTTCAAAACTAATGGTTCCCTTAAGCAGTTCAACGAGTCCTTTTGTAACAGCAAGGCCCAGGCCGGTTGACCGGTATCCGGGGAAACTTCCCTTATTGCGGGCTGAAGATATACCGAAAGGCTCAAAAACCTTTGGAAAATATTCAGACTTTATTCCTACGCCATTATCAATGATTTCAACTGTAAGAACTGAATCTTCTGTTTTTATACAGACTTTTACAAATCCTCCGGGGTTATTGTATTTTATGGCATTGGATATCAAATTGGTAACTATACGCTGAAACTTATCAGCGTCCGTTTTGAAAACAAGTTCCGGATCGGGAGCAATGATTTCGCAATTGATATTTCTTTGCTGTATAAGCATTTCGAGATCAGAAACAACTTCGTCTATAAGCTCAACCGGCTTTGTAAGTTTGATATTTAAAGGTTCTTTCCCTTTTTCCAGCTTCCTGAACTGCATAATTTCCAGCACCAACTTCTGAAGCTTAATGCTATGGTTGTAAACTTTTAAAAGACGAAGGTTTTCAATTGTTTTGCGTGTATCTTCAAGTAAAGCAAAGATGTGCATCGTTATAAGGGTAAGAGGTGTTCGAAATTCGTGGGCCACGTTGGTAAAGAACTCTATTTTATAACTCTGTAATTCCGCTTCTTTTTTTGTTTTGAACTCCTGTATTGCCGCTTCTTTTTTCCGGGCTTCACGCCGGCGGTAAGTCGCGAATATATACAACTGAATTCCAATGAACAGAAGAATATAACCAGCAATCGCCCAGGAAGTTTTCCAGAATGGTGGATTAACGATAATCTCTATTTCCCGGATATCCTTCGACCAGTTTCCGTTCTCATCACTCACCCGTATTTGCAGCAAATACTTACCTGGTACCAGGTTGGAGAAATTAATGGGCTGGTTCTGAGGATTGACAATCCATTCATCGAGAAAGTTTTTCAGCCTGTACGAAATCCAGTGACTTTCCTGCCCCCAGAAAGCAAGGGGTGAAATATAAAAAGTGATTGAATTCTGATTGTAGTTCAGCCGCAGGCTTTTCTGGTGGTTGATGCGGCTGCTAAGCACACTCTCATTTCCTGGTTCTACCGGCTGGTTCCTGATTAAAAGCTGATTAATGGCAATGGGAGGAAAATAGGAGGAGAATTTGATATCATCCGTTTGTATAATATCCACACCCAGTGTGCCCCCAACATAAAGCTTGCCTGTCTTTACATCAAAAAACGAAGCACCATCACTGTATTCAAAATTAATCAAGCCATCGTTTACGTTGAAACCCCTGACTTTCTTCCTGTTGATATCAATTAATGAAAGTCCCTGGTTGGTAGTAACCCATAAATTACCTAATTTATCGAGCTGTATCGCATGAATACTGGTATTAGAAAGGTCAGACTGAAAATTTGATCGGGCAGCACTTACCGAATCAGAAGAGATTGGCGACAAACTGAAAATGCCATTGCTGCTACCTAGCCAGATAAGGCCGTCAGGGCTGGTAAACAGTGAAAGGATATCATCATTCCTGATAAGTTTAGGGTGCGACATCGTGGTATACTGCGCAATTACTCTCTTTGTAATTGTATTATAACGGTATACGCCCAATCCCCTGGTTCCTATCCATATCATACCTGGTTTTTCTTCAGTCAGGGCATAAACGATTTGTTTTTGCTGTCCCCGTGTAGTATTACTTTTATCGAGCACCAGCTGTTCGCAACTGACTGGCAATGAACCGCCTGTCTTATTAAATTCAACCATGATAACCCCATAACCACTTGTCCCGAGATAAATTCGCTTGTCGCTGTCCTCAAGTATGTTGTACACCGAAGCAAAGTTAAATGGAGCTGCGATGTTAAAATCACGCGGAAAATTTCGAATAGTTTTATAATCCGGCGAAATAATATCGACACCTCTACCATCGGTACCAACCCAGACAGATCCATCATCGCGCTCATGAAAAGAAAGCACGGAATTATTACTCAAGCCTTTTTTGATGGATATTTGCTTGATATAATTCCCGTTGGCATCAAAAACGTCTATCCCTCCACCTTTGGTGCCAACCAGCACATCTTTTTTTCGGGTCACGAGAATACTTCTTACAATCGGATACGCCAACTGATCTGAAGACAGGCTCTTATTCGGGAATTCCGTGAGTTTAAGGGTATATACTCCGTTCCCATCGGTTCCTATCCATAAAATATCCGGAGTAGTTTCGTAAATGCTTAATATTCGGGTAGCAATGGGATTGTGAATAAACTGATCTGAAAGTATATTAAGTGCCTCAAAATTACTGGTCAGAAGATTGAAACTATAAATTCTGCCCTTTTCAGTGCCTGTCCATAGCCTGTTTTTCCCTGGCGAAAGGGAGAACGAAGTAATTATATCATCTGGGATCCTGAGCTGCTGAACTTTCTTTGTTTCCAGGTCGACCATGAAGGCAGCCCCGGCGCGTTGCGTAATGAGTATATACAGGCGCCGGTTGATGATGACTGCAATTGATGATGATAAAGTTCCTGTTAATGGGAGTTGCAGAATCTCCAGAAGACGATTACCGGACATCATCATCAACTGTCCGGTGCCGGTAATGCAGTATGCCCGGTTCTCCACTATATGGATCCTTTTAATTTTGAGAGAAGCCGATAACGAAGTTTTATCAAAAATGATTTTACTGAATTGCTTTGTAGTATTGTTAAATCTGAAAATGCCACGCCCGAAAACAGAGGCCAGCGTGCCATAGCCATCTGAATGAGAGATGGCTATGTCATTTTCATAGTTCATCTGCTCCGATTCCCGGGTAAAATAAGAAGTGAAGCGGTCGAGGATATTATCATACAACCCCAGGCCTTTGTTGGTAAGCATCCATATAGTTCCCGATGCAGTAGGATACAGTTCCCGGATAACATGATTGTGAATGGAATTCTGATTGTTACCGGGCAGGTAAGTAACAATATTGCTACCGTCGTAACGGTTAAGCCCATTCCATGTACCAAACCAGATATACCCTTCCGCGTCCTTAACAATTGTATTCACCGCACCGTTTGATAAGCCTTCACGGCGCGAAATGGAATGCACATTGGTTCTGTATTCCGCACTTGCCGGAAGAAATGACAAGAAGAAAAGTATCAGATTAATGAATTTACCGGACATTTTGAATACAAGTCAGAAGTCAGCCAACGATTTAGTAAAATTATAATAAAACGATGAATTACTTCATGATATAATTCAGACATTAACACACTTTTATCTCGGGTTGTATGAACAATACGTACTGGTCGAATTCCCAAAACGCTTACAGGAAGAGCTTAATAGTTTTTGGCATTCAAGCCTTAGCACGAGAATTTTATTTCAGGATAGTTTTAAGAAATCTTCACGAAGAGTTCAAAATCAACTACTCATAAACCAACACCTCAGCTTCTCCGCTTATTATTTTATTGCCATTAATAGCCAGAGAATCCATGTCGTTAACAACCGGATATATTGAGACGCTGCCTATGCGATGGATACGGCGTGTGAGTTCGTCAGTGAAAAATTTATTGTTGAGGATGGCGCCCATGATGAGGACAGCATCTACCTCGCAGATTAGTACCGTGGCCATGCTGCCGATTTCCTTAGCAATCTGATATGCCAGCGCTTGAACGATAAATTTTGCTTTTTCGTCGCCGGCTTCTACCCGCGAAAGAATCTCGGATATGGATTTTGTGCCAAGGTAGGCGATCAGCCCACCCTGCTCGGTGAGCAGGCGGCGCATTTCATCGTGGGTATATTTGCCACTATAACAAAGATCGATAAGCTGGCCAACAGGCAACGAACCGGCGCGGGTAGCCGAAAAAGGACCGTCGCCATCATAAGCCTGGTTCACATCCACCACCTTACCAAATTTATGCGCCCCTACCGAAACCCCGCCGCTGCCAATATAAGCTACAACGAGGTTGAGGTCTTCATAATTTTTATTGATAGATTTGGCATATTCACGCGAAACATTCTTTTGGTTCAGTGCATGGAATATGGATTTTCGCTCGATGAGCGGATGGCCTGATATCCGCGCCAGCGGATCGAGCTCGTCTACTACAACCGGATCGGCCAGGTAAGCTTTTGCCGAGGGTACGGAAGCGCAGATTTTATCAGCGATAAGTCCGCCAAGATTGGTTGCATGGCGCCCCATCACACCCTTGCGCAAATCCTCCTTCATGCGTTCGTTCACCTGGTATACCCCCGACTGCACCGGCTTAATCAAACCACCTCGGGCCATAACCACCGTAATATTTTCCAGTTCGATATCGTTGGCTTTTAATTCGTTCATGATAAGCCCGGTACGGTAATCGAGCTGATCGATAAAATCGGCAAAACCCAGAAGATCCTCAGGTTTGTGACGTATGGATTTCAGAAAAGTGAGTGTGCCGCCTTTGTAAAGAGCTATTTTGGTGATGTCTACTTCCGGGTAGATAACTAGTATACTTTTCATGGTAAGGAATTTATTATTGTTTGTCAAAGATAAAATAATCCATGATTAGTATCTTTGTTGGGTGAAAGCAATTATATTTCTTGTTTTTATTATTGGCATTCATCTGCAAACCTTCTCCCAAAGAGACACGTTATTTCCCGGTGGCAGTATTTGTTCCTCTGGCGATTGGCAACTAGTCTTCGCCGACGAATTTAATGGTAATAAACTTGATATCACCAAATGGAGCACGTGGTACCCATATACTGATGATGGGAGCGATAAATGTGAATTTTGCCGTACCCATGGCGAAGAAGGGCAGGTTTATATGGATAGTAACGTAGTGGTTAGTGATAGCACCCTTAAACTCATTGCCCGCCGCCAGGATGTGCAGTGGTACGGTCTGAAGCGCCCCTTTTCGTCAGGAATGATCCACTCCCGTCAGCTATTCGGCTTGGGACGCTATGAGATGCGTTGTAAACTTCCATATGGAATGGGTTTTTGGCCTGCCTTCTGGATGTTCGGAACCAAAGCTGTCGAAATAGATGTATTCGAGATTGGTTGCCAGGAATCCCGCCGTCAACACATGGGAATTATTTCGTGGAAAAACCATAAAACTTTCGATAAACGTAGAAATGGACGGACTGATTTTTCCAAAGATTTTCACATTTTCGCGATGGAATGGGACCCTCATTTTGTGCGCTTTTTTTTGGACGGGAAGGAAGTTTGGAAGGTAAGCCTGATGCAACCTTTACGCGGCAAGGTAATACGACGCTGCAATCCCCGTAAAGGGAAATATCGACTTCAACCAGCTTTTCCTTCGGACGGAGAAAGAGTCAACATTATTGCCAACCTGGCTATAGGTAACGAAAAAACACCTTTTACCAAGGCTCCCACAGCTGCAACAGTCCTTCCCAACCAGATGGAAGTTGACTGGATCAGGGTTTACAAGCGGAAATAGTTATTTCGAACAGCGATCCAGTTACATACTTCTGCGATACTGCCCTCCAACTTCAAACAGTGCCTGGGTAATTTGGCCCAGGGAACAGTATTTGGTTGCTTCCATCAGGCTCTGAAAAACATTTTTATTGCGGATTGCTGCTTCTTTTAATCGCGACAGGCTTTCTGCAGCTTCGTCAGGGAATGTGGCATGAAGTTCGGCCAGCATTTTCACCTGGTAATCTTTCTCCTCTTTTGTGGAACGGATTATTTCGCCGGGAATAACCGTTGGCGAGCCTGTGGATGAGAGGAAAGTATTTACACCCATTATCGGTAGTTTGCCACTATGTTTCAGTCTTTCATAATAAAGCGATTCTTCCTGTATCAAGCTGCGCTGGTACATGGTCTCCATGGCACCAGGCACACCTCCGCGTTCGGTGAGCCGGTCAAATTCCTTCAGCACGGCTTCTTCCACCAGATCGGTAAGTTGTTCGATGATAAAAGCTCCCTGAAGCGGGTTTTGGTTCTTTACCAGGCCAAGTTCGTGGTTGATGATGAGTTGAATGGCCATGGCGCGCCTTACCGATTCCTCGGTAGGCGTAGTGATGGCTTCGTCGAAAGCATTGGTGTGCAAAGAATTGCAATTATCATAAATAGCATAAAGTGCCTGCAGCGTGGTGCGGATATCGTTGAAGTCGATTTCCTGCGCGTGCAGTGAGCGACCGCTGGTCTGGATGTGATATTTCAGCATCTGTGAACGTTCGTTGGCGTGGTAATGAAGCTTCATGGCTTTCGCCCAGATAAGCCTGGCAACGCGCCCCAGCACCGAGTACTCGGGATCGGTACCATTCGAGAAAAAGAAGGAAAGGTTGGGTGCGAACTTATCGATGTCCATTCCACGTGAAGCATAATATTCCAGGTACGTGAACCCGTTGGCCAGCGTAAATGCCAGTTGTGTAATGGGATTGGCACCGGCTTCGGCAATATGGTAACCCGAAATGGACACTGAATAAAAGTTGCGGATACGCTGGTTGATGAAATATTCCTGCATATCGCCCATCAGTTTCAGTGCAAAATCAATCGAGAAGATGCAGGTATTCTGAGCCTGATCTTCCTTGAGGATATCTGCCTGCACGGTTCCGCGAACATGGGAAATAGTTTCGGCTTTTATGCGGGCATAAACATCAGGAGGTAAAACCTCGTCGCCGGTGATGCCAAGCAACAACAAGCCAAGCCCATTATGCCCGGGAGGAAGAGAACCCTGGTAGGCTGGTCGTTTAGTTCCCCGTTTCTTGTAGATAGCCCGGGTCTTCTTTTCGGTGAATTCGCTGAGGTTGTTAGTGATGATGTATTTCTCACACTGCTGATCGATGGCGACATTCATAAAATAACCTACCAAAGCAGGCGCGGGGCCATTGATGGTCATGGAAACTGAAGTAGCGGCATCGCAAAGGTCGAATCCTGAGTAGAGTTTCTTAGCATCGTCGAGGCATGCAATAGAAACGCCGGCATTACCGATCTTCCCGTAAATATCTGGCCGCACGTCGGGGTTGGCTCCGTAGAGCGTCGCAGAGTCGAATGCCGTTGAAAGCCTGCGGGCGGGCATACCTGCCGAGACATAATGAAACCGTTTGTTGGTGCGCTCGGGGCCGCCTTCGCCGGCAAACATCCGTGTGGGATCTTCATTTTCACGCTTGAAGGGGAACACACCAGCTGCATAAGGAAATTCCCCCGGCACATTCTCGCGCAGGTTCCATTTGAGGATATCGCCCCAATCATGATAACGGGGCATGGCAATCTTAGGAATTTTGAGATGTGAAAGCGTTTTGGTGTAGGACTGTACAATGATTTCCTTGCCACGAACGGTATACGTAAAATTATCGTCAGTAAATTTTTTCACTTTTTCAGCCCAGCCTTCGATAACGCGACGGTTAGCAGGAAGAAGCAGTTCCTCCGTTTGGGTATATAAACTTTCGAGAAGCTCTTTTGCGGATTTGGCAGCAGCATTTTTAGGTATAAGGTCAAGTGATGTCCTGAGACCATGAAGTTGATGTGCAACTTTGGCCTGTTCATCGGCCTGGCGGTTATAGGTGCGGACAGTATCTGCAATTTCGGAAAGATAACGCACCCGCCCTGGAGGAATGATGGTGATTCCTTCTTTTATTACCTCAACATTATCTGCAATAGGAACGAAGACAACTCCGGTTTTTGTTTTCAACAAATTCACAAGCGCTTCATAAAGCCGGTTCACACCATGATCGTTAAAACTGGAGGCCATTGTTCCGAAAACGGGTAGTTCTTCGGGGTCTGTTTCCCACAATTGATGGTTGCGCACATATTGCTTCCGTACATCACGCAAAGCATCAGCAAACCCGCGTTTCTCTGATTTATTGATGGCGATGATATCGGCAAAATCGAGCATATCGATTTTTTCAAGCTGGGTTGCAGCGCCGTATTCGGGCGTCATTACGTAAAGGGAAATGTTACAGAAATCAACGATCTCGGTGTCCGACTGGCCAATGCCGGATGTTTCGAGTATAACGAGATCGAAGTTGGCATTTTTAACAATGCATAAAGCATCACGGATATATTTTGAAAGTGCCAGGTTGGCCTGCCTGGTGGCCAGGGACCGCATATAAACCTGGGGCGTGTTGATGGCATTCATCCGGATGCGATCGCCAAGCAAAGCACCGCCTGTTTTACGTTTCGACGGATCAACCGAGATAATGGCGATGGTTTTCCCCGGGAAATCGGCCAGGAAACGCCTTACCAGTTCATCCATCAGCGACGACTTTCCGGCTCCGCCTGTCCCTGTTATTCCCAGTATCGGCGTATTTTTCTTCCGGCATTCGGCATTCAATTCTTCTAACAAGGGTACTACTTCATCTGGAAAGTTTTCTGCTGCTGAAATAAGGCGGGCAATGGAGGCATGTTTCTGACCAAAGATATCCGAGGCTTGCACATTGACATCGCGTCCACTGGGGAAATCCGATTTCTTTACCAGGTCGTTGATCATTCCCTGCAGACCCATGCGTCGGCCATCGTCGGGGGAATAGATGCGTGTGATACCGTAAGCCTGTAACTCTTCAATTTCCGCTGGAAGAATTACTCCTCCGCCTCCGCCAAAGACGAGGATATGACCACAGCCCCGTTCCTTCAGCAGGTCGAGCATATAACGAAAATACTCCATGTGGCCACCCTGGTAAGAAGTGATGGCGATCGCCTGAACATCCTCCTGGATGGCACAATCAACCACTTCCTGCACAGACCGGTTGTGGCCCAGGTGGATCACCTCGACACCGGTTGATTGCAGTATCCGCCGCATAATATTGATCGCTGCATCGTGCCCGTCGAAAAGGGAAGCGGCGGTGACGATGCGGATGTTATTTTTCGGCTTATAGGGCGTCTCCTCCTGCATTGACCTTGCTTATTTAGTATAAAAATCAATCATTTTACGAATGCCACGTTGGCAGGCAGGACAGAATTTATCGCCTTTAAAAGAATTCATCAGGCAATCGTGTGCAGGCCGGTAAACGCCTTTATCCACATAACCTCCACCTTCAAAAACACCTGATTTATTATGATATTTTGGGTCTTCGGGTGTAGGAACAGGCGTTTTCTTATCTAAAAGATCCTTCCACTTTCTGTCGAAATCGACCATTGTCGTGAGGTTTGGCTCCCAGGGTTCTACATCCAGCGGATAAAAATCGTTGTAGGATGTGGAAGAATTATAATACTCATCGCCAAGGCCGGCAAAACCATGACCGAACTCATGAATAAATATCTTGGCCGCCAAAGCGTTGCTGTTTACGGATATGGAATAATAATTAAATATGGCACCACCCCCGTATTTAGTTGAATTTGTGAGGATATAGATCTGGTCATAAGGTGCATTGGCTGCAAGATCGCGCAGATGCTTATTGTCTGTGGTCATCAGGTAGCGCTCGCTGTCGAAGGTGTAGTAACTGGAATTTATAAGAGTGCGACGCCATACAGAGTCGGCAGGAATATCGGTTCCGCTCTCGGGTGAAGGGGCAAGAACCGCACGGATATTAAATTTGTCCTTGTTTTCGCTGTAAGGTAAAAAGGAGAAAAGTTCTTCTGCAAAATGCTGGCAATCGCTGATAAACCGGCCCATTTCCAATTCGGTATAGCCTTCGGGCAATAATACGATGTCCACTTTCGTAGAAGGGCTCCCGCTGATGTAGGCATCGAAAACAGGATATGGCATCCGTTTCTCGGGAGAAATGAAGTAGCTGCCCACCTTAACCGTGTACTCAAATTTTTTCTGAAAAGCACCTTTACCATCGCGCGTGTAAAATTCGACACGAACATCTTTTTTAGGATAAGGAATTACAACAGTTTCGCTAAAGCTTTTGCGGGTGATTTTTGCTTCGGTGGTGGTTTGCCATTCGGCGAAGAGCGTGCTGTAGCCCCGCGAATAAATCAACATATTTTCGGGAACAGCAAATACTTTTACCAGGTAATTTCCATAATTCATTGTATCGATCATGTTCACATGGGATCCTCCCCAATAAGATTCGGACCTTAATTCATCGATAGAGTAGGAATCCTCGAGATAAGCGCCGGTATGGAAATAGTCGATACGCAGCGTGCGGTTGCAGAAGTAATCGCTGAAATTAACGGAAGCCTGGGCTGCAAATGAATAAAACGCGATAAAGAGTATGAGTAGTTGTCGCATGGTTGATGATTTTCTGCAACGAAGATAATGAATTAGATGCTAAATCAATCGTTGGGTATTAACTTCAGAGGGCACTGAGAAGGTCCGGAATTAGCAGAGAGAATAACCAGCGGGATTTAGAGGTGGCTGGGATTTTTTATTTTATGCAGGATGTAACCTACAGTCATATATTAGACTGATTAAGAGTGAGTTAATTATAGCGCAAAATTAGAATAAGGCCTCATTTACTTATAACGCACTCATAATTAAAACTCCTTTTTCAGACTCAGAAAAGGCGCGGAAGTCAGGGAAAATATGAAATTTTGCAGTCAGTCCTTGCATAACACAATTTGGGTTAACTTATTTCAACAACTGCCCGCTTATTAGCAGCAGTTCGGTTTCCTTTACCTTTGCTCTATACAGCGCATAGATCAGCCGGTTGTTTGCAGAAATGAGATTTTTCTGAACCTCTCTCAGCTGAATCGGTGAAATGGCCCCTATTGAATAACTCTCCTTGGCAATATCCATGTTCTTTATTGCCAGCTTCAGGTTCTCGTTTTCAAATCCGATGAGCTGCAGATCATTTTGATAATCATTATAAAGCCTGATGAGATAAGCCTCCAGCTGGTTCCAGGTCTGCCGGACGCGTAGTTCTGAATTCATCAAAGTGATCTGGGCGTTCTGAACCTTACGGTGCTGGTTAAAACCATCAAAAAGATTGAACTCTGCCGAAATCCCAAAATGCGGGCCAAGCTGATTGTTATATTGGATAAACGAAGCCTGTGTTTCATTCCTGAGAAAACCATAGCCTGAATTGAAATTGATCACCGGAAGCCGTTCTGCCTTGAATGCCTTCATATCAAGCAGTGCAGCATCCTTTTGCATGGAGAGAAGCAACAGATCCTTGTTATGTTGTAAGGTATACTGCCGTAATGTATCCAGCAGCAGCTGAGGGGCAAGAACGACTGTATCAATCACCCGGAAAGCAATGCTTGCATCCCTCGAAAGCAATTCATTCAGATCGGTCCTGGCATTGGTAAGACTGGCACTCTGGCTAAAGAGTGAAGATGCATCACCATTAAGGTCCACCTGCGCCTGAAGCAGATCCAGTTCAGAACCGGTCCCGACACTTTTTCTTGTGTCAGCTATATTTACACGTTCTTTTGAAATGGCCACCTGTTCTTCAAGGACACGCTTAACCATTTGTTGCTGGACAATATCAAAATAGGTGATGATTATGTTCGCCATCGTGTTTTCAACTGCTTTTCTGAATTCCATCTCTCCCATATCCTGCATCTTCTTAAGCTTGTCAAATCGGACGAACATGTTCAATCCATCGAACAGTGTCCATTTCAGATTTACGCCTGCAATGGTCAAGTCTGTTTGGGCTTTATTTTCCTGTAACTCTGTTCCGGAGATAACTTTGACATCTGCTGCGGTAATGGCTTTATCATACGTTGCATGTATATTTATCGAAGGCAAAATGCCGGCATTTCCCCATGTTACATTATTAGTGGCAATCTGCAATTCATTCCGGGCCAACAAAATACCATAGTTGTTTTCAAGTCCTATCCTGATAGCATCATCAATGCTCATGACCTCCTGGCAAAAGCCCTGGAAAGGAAGTATCAGAAGAGCAGATACAATTAGAAAGGCCTGTTTTATCATAAGAAATCCTATTTGGATGAGATGATCAATCATGTTTTTATTTCGCTCGTTTTAACAGGTTTCACCAGGTCACGGGATAAAAATGTATATAAAGCCGGAACGATATACAGTGAGAAAAATGTAGCGAAGATCATTCCTCCAACCACAGCCACACCCATTGATCGTCTGCTTCCCATAGTAGCACCCAGTGACAGGGCGATTGGAAGAATTCCCAGAATGGTTGCTGAGGCGGTCATCAGGATTGGGCGTAAACGTGCTGTTGCAGCTTTTTGTACAGCTTCGCTTTTGCCGGAGTCTCCTTTTTTCCGTTGATTTGCAAATTCCACGATCAGGATGCCGTTTTTTGTGACCAATCCGATCAGCATGATGATACCGATCTCGCTGAAAATATTGAGGGTCTGATCGAAAAACCATAGTGACAACAATGCGCCAAATATTGCCAGGGGCACGGTTATCAGGATAACCAGCGGGTCGATCCAGCTGTTAAACTGGGCGGCAAGGATCAGGTAAATAAGGATCAGGGCGAGAATAAAAACATAGATCAGGCTTGATGAGCTCTCCTGGTAATCACGGGCCTGGCCTGCAAGTGCCGTCCGGAATGTCGGCGGAAGGACTTTATCTGCTATCCGGTCCATTTCCCTGATACCATCACCAAGTGTTGTTCCCTGCACCGTACCCGATGATATTGTTGCGGAAAGGTACCTGTCATAAGAGAAAATGGTGGAGGGGTTGATGCCCTCTTCCCAGTTGATGATATTTTCGATAGAAATCAAATCCCCTGCTGAATTTCTTACATATAGTGCTTTAAGATCTTCAGGAGAATCCCTGTTTTCACGCATCACCTGGCCAATAATCTGGTATTGCTTACCATTCATGTAAAAGTAATCGAAACGTTGTCCGCTTAAGGCCAATTGCAGTGTCCTGGCAATATCTGCCACTGAAACGCCAAGCTGTGCGGCTCTTTCACGGTCAATCGTAAGCCGTATTTCAGGTTTGTTGATTTTGAGATTTGCGTCGACAAAACGAAGTATAGGACTTTTACGGGCTTCTTCAAGAAAGAGTGGCAGCACCCGCTTAAGTGAATCGAAGCTTGAAGTTTGTATCACATATTGAAGTGCCTGGCCTCCGAAACGGTTGCCGATAGTCGGTGGCTCATAAGGAAAGGCGCTAATCCCCGTTATCGCCGGCAGGTCGTTTGAAAGTTTCTGGAAGATTTGCTTCTGTGTCCGTTTACGTTCTGAAGGATCACATAAATAGATAAGCTCCTGTCCTTTATTGGGGGAATCAGGAACAGTAAAGCTGGGAGCAATCAGACTGAAGTTCCTTATCGCTTCGGGTATAGAATCCGCGACATACAGGCTGAGTGCATCCATGTATTTCTCCATATATTCATATGAGGATCCTTCGGGTGCCAGTGTCGGGATACGTATGTTCGAACGGTCTTCATAAGGTGCCAGTTCTGAATGCAGGGATCGTCCCAAAAGCACGATAAAGCAGAGAACAAGAATAATAATGGGAAATACCAGCCAGCGCTGTTTTATAAAAGCTGCAAGCGAATAACGGTAACGACGGTTAAGCTCCAGAAAAAAAGGTTCAGTGATGCGGAAAAACCAGTTGACGTTGAGGTTTCGCTGGCGCCTGAGAATGCGTGATCCCATCATTGGTGACAAGGTAAGTGCAACAAATCCTGATATTAACACCGATCCTGCAACAACAATCGCAAACTCACGGAAAAGGCGACCTGTCAGTCCCTGTAAGAACATGATCGGCAGGAACACCACAGCCAGCGTTATGGTTGTTGAAATGATGGCGAACAATATCTCCTGTATGCCCAGGTATGCAGCTTTCATTTGTGACAAACCAGTATCGATCTTTGAGTAAATAATCTCAAGGACAATGATAGCATCATCACAAACCAGTCCGATGGCAAGAATCATCCCCACAAGGGTAAGTACATTTATCGTGATTCCTGTGAGGAACATGATGAAGAATGTGCCGATAATGGAAATGGGTATAGCTACCACAGGTATCAATGTTGAACGCCAGTCGCGCAGGAAGAAGAAGATGATCATGACGACGAGGAGGAAAGCAAGCAACATAGTTTCCTTGACCTCCCTGACGGCATTCCGTTCAAAAGTAGTAAAATCAAATCCTATCTCCATTTTGAAATCTGGGGGGAGTTCCTTCCTGACTTGTTCCATTCTTTTATAGAATTCATCAGCGATAGCAATCGAATTAGCACCGGGCTGAGGGACAACACCAATGGCAATGGCCGGGTAAAGGTTCGTTTTGATGATTGTTCTTTCATTCTCGGCGCCAAGCGTGGCATAGCCGATGTCGCTGAAACGGATGATCTTTCCATTATCCTGCTTGATGACCAGATTATTGAATTCAGTGGCAGAGGTCAGGAGGCCAAGCGTACGTATGCTCAGTTCGGAATTGTCACCTTCAATTCTTCCGGAAGGCAATTCGATATTTTCACGTAACACGGCTTGCTGGATATCGAGAGGAGTTAAACCATGCGATGAAAGTTTATCGGGATCGATCCATAACCGCATCGCATATCTCTTTTCACCAAAAACCTTCATGCCTGCAATTTCAGGAATTGTCTGAAGACGGTCTTTAATTAACCTGTCGACAACATCATTCACTTCAAGGATGTCCCGTGTACGGCTTTCGACGACCAAAAAAATGATTGGATTGGCATTGGCGTCGAGCTTTTCAACAATGGGTGGGTCGACATCTTTGGGTAAGAACCGCATCGACTTGGAGACCTTGTCGCGAACATCATTACTGGCCCGTTCAAGGTCTTCACCCAGGTTAAACTCGATGGTTATCATGCTGGATTGCTCGGTTGACTGGGATGAAATCACCCTAACTCCTTCTATACCGGAAAGGGCTTCTTCAAGTACCTCCGTTATCTGGGTCTGGATGACCTCCGCATTTGCACCGGTATAAATTGTCGTCACATTGACTATGGGTGGGTCGATATCGGGATACTCACGGTCGCCAAGTGAAACAAATCCTATAACACCAAAAATGACCAGCAGGATGGAAAAGACGATAGGAAGAATAGGACGGTTTATGCTGACAGATGACAAACTCATTTTAGAAAATTTTTATAATCTTTACACTAAAGCCAGGCCTTATCCTTAAAAGGTTGGTCATAACAAGGGTGTCACTGTTGTTGATCCCCTCAATGATCTGGACGCTCTCTTTTGTACGAATTCCGGTTTTCACCGTATTCAGCTTTGCTATTTTATTTTTAATTACAAATACGCTATATCCTTTAAGTGATGGCATCAGACATTGCGATGGGATGAACAACGTCTTGCCGCTCCTGCCAAAGTTTAAGAAAACCTTGACGGAAGATCCGGAGAAGAGCAATTGTTCAAAGTTTTCTGCAACAGCCCTGATCTGAAGATTCCTTGTTGTCGCATCCACATTTGGCTGAATGGCAAGAATTGTGGCATCGAAAAATCTCGGACTTCCAGGTATGGTAAAGGTAACCTTCTGCCCTTCCCTGATACTGCCGGCATAACGTTCGGGTACTGAGAAATCGACCTTTACTTTATGAATATCCTGAAGTGTTGTCAGGATTAGTCCCGGGGTGACATATGCTCCTTTGCTTACATTGCGTAGACCTATCTTTCCGGAGAATGGTGCACGGATCTCGGTTTTGTCAAGGTCGACCTTAATGATCTGTATTTCAGCCTGCAGTGTTTTTAATCTGGTCAGCTCTTCATCGTAAGTCTGCTGGCTTATGCCACCCTTTGCCAGTAGAGCCTTGCTCCTTTCTACGTTCTGCAGAGCCAGTTCCTCCTGTATGGTTAGTTTTGCAAGTTGTGCTTTCAGGTTGGCATCATCGAGTTTGAAGAGCAAAATCCCTTCACTCACAGTACTTCCCTCCTCAAAGTTAATTGACACAAGCCTCTTGCTGATCTCGCTCCCGATATCAACTGTTTCAAAGGCACGGATGGTACCAACAGTATTAAACTCGTAATTAACGGAAGTATCACGGACGATATATCCATCGACTGGAAGAACAGCAGCGACAGGCTTGGTGGTCATCGACAGGCTTTCCTTTTTGTTCCTGATGATCTTGAAAATCGCGAAGACAATTAAAAGTCCGGCAAGAATGTATATGACAACAGATTTTTTCATCAAAAAACATATTAAAATGATTGAAAAAACATTTTACTAATAAACAGGAAATATAGCGGAAATTTCTTAACGTATAACTTCATTCGACAACAATCAACGAAAATTATAATAACAGCAGAATAATCCCTCATACATGCCACATAACCTTTTTTGGTTCCTTTTTTGCGGATGAATGTTCCTCCGGCAGGATCTATTATTGCAGCAATAATTCCTGCGGCTATAAATCATACCTCACGGTTCTATCGCCGCGCATTTTTTCAGATCCGGTAGTGGTGCCATCAAATAAAATTTTTCAATCAATAATTGCTTCTCTGACATGGTTAAATTGTCTCCTTCAATCGTTACTATATCTCCACTAAAATTAATAGCGTAAGCCGCATCGACAGAGTAGCTTTTTTGGCCGATTGATCATAACTTGCAAAGGTCATAGAACCTGCAATAAGGAGATAATCTATTTTTTCAGTTTAATATTGTTATACGTTGGAGGATCTGTAGTAAAATCAATTACTTCGCCCTCACTGGTAAAAAACATACCTCTCTTAAATTCCCTCATTAAACTTTCGCCATAGCTACTATTTAAGTGCAAGGTTTGTCCTTCTCTTTCAATGATTACTTTTTGAGGATAAAATCCTAAAAAGAATGCTAATCTGGCATACCACCTAAATTCCAAACCATTGAATGTCATTGCGTAGCGTCCCACATATTTCCGCCAATCTTCCCTGTAAAGTGTATCGTTTGAACAGAATTGTCTTTTTATAGCATTGATTTCGTCAGCTTGTATAAAGTAGTTTCCATTACGGGTATTCAATTCATTGGTAATGTCATCAGCCTTATCCATATTCATGCTTTTTATGTATGTATTCAAGACATTCCCGCAAAAACTGAAAGTAGTACTCTGGTTATTGCATAGGAGTATTGCTCCAATATTGTATTCCGGGTACCAAAGGAATGTGGCGCTGTATCCGTAACCAGAGCCATTGTGATTAATGTAATACGTATCATTGCTTTTGTCAATATATGTTCCTAAGCCGTAGTTAAAAAGCTTTATGGTGTACATATTGAAAAGAAATTCCCGGTCGATAAGATCTCTTTCTTTCACTTTACCGAAATTCATCTGAAGTTGCACATATTTAATAAGATCAGACAGATTTGTATAGACTGCACCGGAACCTATCAATGGGATATTATAGTGTTTTGTCCTTGTCGAAGAAATAGTCCCTTCCGTTTTATTTGTATTAGTTTCCACTTCATGATCGTCAATTGTTGTTAAAGTCATTCCCAAAGGTTTAAAAATATATTTCTCCAAATAATCCTTAAAGCCAATACCACTAGCCCGCTCAACAATTTTTGCGGCCAGGTCCAAACCCAGATTTGAATAAGAGTAATTTGAGCCAACAGGAAATTTTAACCATGTATTACTGATGCTGTTTAAATGTTCGTCAAATAAACAGGGGGCATAA
>Ga0315283_10001519_pt1 | contig 18728 bp, 14 predicted proteins | sample YL17G09_0_MG_FD_204541 | JGI IMG/M metagenome (GOLD analysis project Ga0315283, IMG submission 204541) | Sediment microbial communities from Yellowstone Lake, YNP, Wyoming, USA - YL17G09_0 | ecosystem: Environmental > Aquatic > Freshwater > Lake > Sediment | place: USA: Wyoming | collected... | reverse complement strand
CCACCGCTTCCTCGATGGTACCAACCATGGAAAACGCCCCCTCCGGCAGATGGTCGAACTCGCCGTTGATGATCCCTTTGAAACTCCGGATGGTATCCTCGAGCTTCACGTACCGTCCGGGGGTCCCCGTGAACTGCTCGGCAACGTGGAACGGCTGGGAGAAGAACTTCTGTATCTTCCGGGCGCGGGCCACCGTCACCTTGTCCTCGTCGGAGAGCTCGTCCATGCCGAGGATATTGATGATGTCCTGAAGGTCCATGTACGTCTGGAGGATCTCCTTGACGCGTTTGGCCACGGCATAGTGTTCTTCGCCAACCACCGCCGGATCGAGAATACGGGACGTCGAATCGAGGGGATCAACGGCAGGATAGATGCCGAGCTGCGAGATCTGGCGGCTGAGAACCGTGGTGGCGTCGAGATGCGAAAACGTCGTCGCCGGCGCGGGGTCCGTCAGGTCGTCGGCGGGCACATAGATGGCCTGGACCGACGTGATGGAACCCTTCTTGGTCGAGGTGATCCGCTCCTGAAGCTCTCCCATTTCGCTCCCGAGAGTCGGCTGGTAACCCACCGCCGAAGGCATGCGGCCAAGCAGCGCGGAGACTTCGGAACCCGCCTGGACGAAACGGAAGATGTTGTCGATGAACAACAGGACGTCCCGCCCCTCTTCTTCTCTGAAATACTCGGCCATCGTCAGGGCCGTCAGTCCGACCCTGGCACGGGCTCCGGGAGGCTCGTTCATCTGGCCGAAGACCAGGGCCGTTTTCTCGAGGACGCCCGATTCCTTCATCTCGAGCCAGAGGTCGTTTCCTTCGCGCGTCCGCTCCCCCACACCCCCGAATACGGAGAACCCCCCGTGCTGAGTGGCGATATTATGTATAAGCTCCTGAATGATGACTGTTTTACCCACACCGGCCCCCCCGAAGAGCCCTGTCTTGCCCCCCTTGGAGTAGGGCTCGATCAGGTCGATCACCTTGATTCCGGTCTCAAAGAGCTCCCTCTTGGTGGAGAGGGTGTCAAAAGGAGGAGGCGGACGGTGGATGGCATACCTCTTGTCCGACGTGATGGGGGGGAGACCGTCGATCCCCTCGCCAAGCACATTGATCAGTCGGCCGAGCGTGTTCTGACCGACCGGCACCATGATCGGTGCTCCTGTGTCGATGCACTTCATCCCCCGGGCGAGTCCGTCGGTCGAATCCATGGCCACCGTTCGCACGCGATTGTCACCGAGGTGCTGCTGGACCTCGACAATCAGCTCCTCTTCTTCCCCCTGCGTCGTGGTGCGGTGGATTTTGATGGCGTTCAGAATTTCAGGGAGGGAACCGTCGGGGAACTCAACGTCGACAACGGGCCCGATCACCTGGACGATTTTGCCTTCCTTCATTGGATGCCTTTCGGATGCACGAGACTCGGGAGGGTGGATACATCTTGTCTTGTAATGTAGCAAAACAGAGGAAAAGAATCAAGGATTGCGCTTTCCCGCGGCAAGGATGGAGCGTACGATGACACCCCCGTGAAGGCGCCCGTTTTCCACAAAGATCTTGTTGTTGTATTTTCCGGCGACCACCGATCCCGCCACATAGAGGCCCGGGACGTTCGTTGCGAACGAGCCTTCCTCGCTCCGGGGAGCGAGTGTCTCCGGATCGACCTCGATACCGAACTTCCTCAGGTGCGACGTATCAGGACGAAAACCGATCAGCACAAAGACCACGCCGGCCTTCAGTCTCTGCACTCCCTCCGGCCCCCTCACCTCCACCTCCTCCGGAGCGATCCTCTCGACCGTGGAGCGGAAGTGTGCGGCCACCTCCCCCGACTTGATGCGGTTCTCGATGTCGGGAAGTATCCAGTATTTGACCCCGTCGCTGAGCTTTGCGCCCCGATGGACCAGCGAAACCCGCGCCCCGTGCCGGTAAAGATCGAGTGCGGCCTCCACGGCGGAGTTCCTCCCCCCGACGACCACCACATCTCGGTCGAAGTACTCAAAGGGTTGGTCATAGTAATGGAGGACATGAGGAGGGTCTTCCCCCGGGACCCCGAGTCTGTTCGGATTGTCGAAATACCCGGTGGCAACAACGACGTTCCGGCCGTGGTATTCCTTTCCCCGCCCCGTCCGCACATGAAAGCCCCCCTCCCGCCGGCGAACCTCTTCGGCGGAATCGAAGGGGCGGATATCCAGCCCGTAGCGGCGTACGACTTTCTGATAGTAGTTCAGCGTGTCGACACGGGTGGGACGCACGGTGGAGACGACAAAAGGGACGTCGCCGATTTCGAGAAGTTCGGGGGTGGAGAACCAGACCATGTTGGCCGGGAATCGTCGGATGGAGTCGACAAGGCTCCCCTTTTCCAGAACGACCGCAGAAAGGCCGGCCTTCCCGGCTTCTATGGCACAGGCAAGACCGGAGGGGCCGGCGCCGATGACGATCAGGTCATACAGAGAAGCCATGGCACCTCTATTTCGCCGCTTCTTTCTTCCTTGTCGTGAACTTGAAGAACGCATACAGGGGGCAGAAGCTGATGGAACTGGTCAGCAGAAGCATGCCTGCCAGCACCCCCAGTATGATCGCGGGCGGACCTGTGATGGTGCCGGTGAGTATGAGGATGGCCAGAACCATCGCAGCAAGTACGCGGATGGTGCGGTCAATGATGCCCAAGTTCTTGTTCATGCGGACTCCGGATGATATGTGAGGAAAGCTGTTTGACTGTAATGTTGCCGGTGAGATGCAGGATTACCCCAGGAGGGTCAGCGCCCCCCCCATCTGTGCCATTGGTGCTACTAACAGACTCGCTGAATGCGCACTCCCTCCGTTGACCGGCCGGATTTGAGAGCGCCTTCCCCGGGGCTCACCGGATCAGGAGCATTTTCCGTATCGCCACGTTCGATCCACTCTGGAGCTTCGCCAGGTAGAGACCGGTCGCGAGTCCTGACGCGTCGAAGGTCACTTCATAGTCGCCCGCAGGCTTCACGTCGTCAATCAGCCTGGCGACCTCCCTTCCCAGGATGTCAAAGACGGTGAGCTTCACGGGTCCGGCTCGGGCGATCCTGAATCCGAGGTTGGTGCTGGGATTGAACGGGTTCGGATAGTTTTGCATAAGCGCGAACGCCGGGGGGACAGAGGTCTCCCGGACGCCGGCCACCGCATCCTCGACGGTGAACGAAGGCCCGGCCGAAAGGAGAGTCGAATCTGTACGCGAGAGGATCACGATCGCGTAGCCTGTGTCCGGGGCCAGACCCTGCGGGACACTCCACTGATAGACGCCGCTGCTCGCGGTTGAATCGTTGATCGTCTGCAGACGCACCCCCGACTTCATCAGCCGTATGCGTACCGGTTCATCGAGATTGTCCAGCCAGCGGACATACGCCTTCGTTCCCTTGACGATATGGGTTCCCCCGGCCGGTGACTGGTAGGCGAGGAAGGGAGGGGACAGAGAGAATTGCCTCTTCACCGACCACCCGGTCCATCCCGTGTCGGACTGCGCGCGGACACGCCACCAGAGGAGACTCCCCGTCATCGCGGTCGGCCAGGGATGGTACGAATCCGTCAGGGTCGTGTCATCGATGAGCGTCGTCGCGAACCCCGCATCCTCACTCACCTGCAGATGGTAACGCGGGGAGAGCCCGTACGTGCTCCATCGAAAACGGACGGGAAGAGTCTGATTCACCCTTTCGCTGTCTTCGGGCGTTACGAGGGTTGGGACGCCGGGACGCGAAGACGGAGAGGGAAGTCCGATGACGAATTCGCCGAGCTGATTCGTCGTTGCCCGTACCACATGTGCGACGGGATCATATTCGGTCGTCAGAGGAGAAAATGTCCCGGACCCTTCAGACGGCCGCTGATAAATGGTCGCCTGCGCGGCGGGCTTGAAGGCGGCGAGTTGCAGGCTGTCGAACTCCACCTGGACGCGGAAGAGGCCGAATCCCGATTGCGACATGACATAGCGCCGCGGGGGGACCGAAGGGGCCTGGGCGTCGGCGAAGACGGGAAGTGCGGCTCCCAGCTCATACCGCTTCACCGTGGCGGAGTTGTAGCCCCCCGTACCCTGCTCGAGCGTCATGCTTACCCCTGTGGCGATGGTGTCGCCCTGGTTGAAGGCGTATGTGTTGCCGACGGCGAGTTCGGTCTGTGTGATCTGGGCGGCCGGCGCGAAGAGGTCCATCGAGAACTTGTAGGCGCGGTAGCTCGAGAGTCCCGGTCCCATCGTCAGCTCGAAGACGACTTCCCCCGAGGGACGGACTTCCGTCACCGACGGAGATCCCGTCAGTGACGCCGACCCCCAGCCGACGACGGTGTTGCCGTTGGGGAGGCGGCGGGCCGATCCCTGTGTCGGGCTGGCGATATCCGGGGTATGACGGAATTCCCACACCAGCGTCGCGGTCATGGTCGCCTGGTCGAGCGCGTATTCAACGGCTCTGCTGTTTGCCGGCACGTGCCCGTTGCCGTTGTCGTACATCAGCATGTTCCCGTTCTCGAGAAGATGTGCATCGTGCTGAAAATAGAAATAGGTCGGCGCGTTCGCCGCATGTTCATTGACGAACGTGAACTGGTTCTTCTTCCCTCCCAGCGTCCACGTAACGTTCCCGCTCTGCCTGTCAAGTTTGTACACCGCGCACGTCAGGCGCGCGCCGGCGATGATGTTCCCGTCCTGATCGACGTCGAGCGAATTGACGTGGATATAATCAAACGCCGCGAGCTTGAGATTCTGATAGGAGTCGGTGATCGGGACATGATCCCATGACCGCCACTGAAACACTACATTCCTTTGCAGATCGAGCTCCTGAATGATCGACCCCGAGACCCAGGCGGAGGCATTGCCCCCTGCGACGATCTCTGACATATCCACCGGCTGAACATCGTAGGCGATCAAAAGAGCGTGCCCGTTCGGAAGCATCAGGAAATCGTGCCCATCGGCCGTGTACCCGTTCCCGCACTGGAAGGAATCGATCAGCGCGAGGGTGGTGTCAAAAATCATGTGGGTCGTGTAGCCGCCGCCGGCAAACCAGTACGCCTCATGCAGCTGGCCGTAGGACAGCAAACCGTTCGGCTGAATTTTGAAGTCATAGACGTAATGATTTCCGGCCCTCTTGTACTTCACCACCTTTCCGGCATTGTCGATCATCATAGCGTAATATCCCACACCCGGAACGTCCTGCGATACGGTGAGGAAGAAATACCCGGGGGCCGGCGTGGTCGACGTGTTCACCGTGATCTGCGGGAAGTCGGGGGGGAGCGTATCGGCCGTCGAACCCGCGCTCCGCCTGGCCATCGCGGCCGGCGGGTGCGGAGCGTACAGGTCGCTCTCCTCCGCGACAGACACCGGCGGAGGAGTCTGGGAACGTGCCGTTGTCGTAAACGAGAACGAGTAGTCCGGCACCGCCTGGCCTGATACCGTCATCATGCCCCTCCCCACCGATACCTCGACGCGTTCCGCGGGGGCCAGCGCCGGCGCGATGTTGCCGACGACGGTCTTCCGGTCGTCGGACAGGAGCAGGCGCACACTGTGCGAGCCGCTTTTCTCCCCCGTTACGGAGATGCGCGTCTTCGCAAGCGACGCGGGATCGATGTCGGCGCCCGGCCGTATGATCAACCCCGATCCGAGCGCGACAAACTTCGATCCGGGAAGCGGCGAGAGATACCGGTAGGGAGCACTTCCCTGTGCGAGAAGCGGACCCGCGGAGAGTACCCCGAGAACAGAGACGAGGAGAAGGCGGCGCATGATGGCTCCGGACGATTTCTGAGTGGATGATGAAGGACCATTCATTTGAGCAACAGGAGTTTGGTCGTGACCGCGGCGGTGCCTCCGGATGCACGATCGGTGCTTGTCAGACGTACGAGGTAGATGCCGGAGGCATGCTCCTGGAGGCTGAGCACTCGTTCGTTCGGACCCGCGGCGCACCGTCCGAGTTCTCGCATCAGAACGGTGCGACCGAGCAGGTCATAGACCACCGCCCGCACGTCGGCCTCGGCGGGGAGGTCGAACCGGAGGGTGGTCGAAGGATTGAACGGATGAGGATAGACCCCGGTCAGACGAAACGCCGATGGGGGGCCCCGCTGTGCGACGGTCATACCCGCCGTCGGTATGACTTCCTTGAGACTCACGTTGTCGATCACGACGGTGGTGGCCGAAACGCCGCAGTTAAATGTGATGCGTGCGTGCAGATCGGTCGGGTCCGTCATGGTGAAGGCCACGGAAAAATGCTTCATCACGCTGGTCAGGGCGACGGTGCCGGATTTGCTGTAGTTGGTGTACGATCCGCCGTCCTGCTCCACCTGGGCGGCAATGGTCCGCGGGGCCGCCGCCACGCCGTCGAATTCGAAGAGATACTTCCTGTCTTTCGTCAGGGGGAGGTCCCCCTGCTTTAACTGCACGCTATAGCTGTTCGGCCCCGGGGCGGTAATGTGGATCACGTATTGCCCGCCGGCGACGGAGGACGAGGCGGTCGCATTGTCGGAGAGGCCGAGAGACCAGAAATTCATGCCGTCATCGAATCCCGGATTCTGCACCAGATTGTCCCCCGGCCGTGCGACACGCACGAGCGCGGATTCCTCGTTGGAGTAGCCGCTCTCCTTCCCCGCACTGTCGACGGCGGTGACGCGGAAGTAGTACAGCTTTCCCCCCTCGAGTTGCGTGAGTCTGATCAGCGGCCCTCTTCCGGAATCGACAACGGCCGTCGGTGAGGGCGTCAGTCCCGCGTACACCCGGTACGATGCGACGTCCGTTCTTCCCCAGGTGTTCGCGATGAGCGTGAGGGAGTCAGTGGTTGATTCGACGAGAATATACGGTACCGCGGCTTTCCCCATCCAGTCGAACCGGAAGGCACGGTAGCAGTGTGCGGGGGATACGAAGCTGCTTTGATAGACGATCGTGCCCGAGGAGGTCACTTCGGTGATCGTGGGGAGCGACTGGTCGGCCCAGCAGATGAGCGTATTGCCGTTGGGAAGGCGCTGCACGTTCCCCATCCACCCGGTATACCAGTCGGGCGAATGGCGGTATTGCCAGACGACCGTGGCGGTCTTGGCGGTCGTGTCGACCGCAAACTCCACCCCCCGCGTGAATGGCGGTTTCTTGAAATTGCCGTTGTCGAAGACAGTGAAGTGCCCCCCCCCCAGCGCGCGCACGTCATGCTGATAGCTGAACTGCTGGGGGTCATTCGTAAAGGTAAATTGGTTGTGGGCTCCACCCAGACGCCAGATCACCGCGCCGGTGAGACGATCGATCTTCGTGATTTCAGAGAGATGCCGGGAGGACACGACATAGTTGCCGTCGTCGTCCACGGAGATCGCGTTCATGTGCACGTAGTCAATGCTCGCCGCCGTGAGGTTCTCGTGCACGGCGTCCGCGATGTCATAGTGGTCCCACGAGCGCCATTCGAATACCACATGCTTCGCGCGATCGAGTTCCTGCAGATGGTTGCCGATCACCGTCGCATTCGGGTTCCCTCCGCTCACGATGGCGCTCATGTCCACCTGACGGTAATCGAGTGCGATCAGGAGGACGTGACCGTCGGGAAGCATTTGGCACTCATGCTCGTCGGTGCCGTAGCCGTTGCCGCAGGCAAATGTGTCGGTGACGGTAAAGGTGGAATCCATCCCGTAAAACACGTTGTACGGTTCGGCGAGCCGGTAGGTGAGCGTGCCGGTCGGCTGGATCTTGAAGTCGCGTGCCCGGGAGGGCATCCGTCTGTAGAAGAGTGGGGAGCCATCATTGCGCAGAATGAACATATACGGTGCTCCCCCCCAGTTACTGAAGAAGAGACCTCCGGAGGCGGTGGCCCCGTTGACCGGGACCGTGACGAACGGAAAATCGGAGGGCATGCCGACCCCGTTCATGATGGATGATTGGGCATCCGCGGGTTGCTTCACCGAAGGCGCAGGAGCGGCAGGAGGCGGCTGGGTCCCGGGCAAACCATCCGTCGCGAACGTGTAGGTGAGCGAGGGAACGAGGTCGCCGGATACGAACCGCAGGCCCGGTTGGAGTGTGACCGTGACCACTTCTTCCCCCAGGAAGGGGAAAGAGGGTTCAAAGACGAGAGTCCGTCCGTCATCGCTCAGGGAAGCGCTCCCCGTGTGGCTACCGCTCAACGAGCCTTCGGTCCTCAGGAAACCCGAAGGATCCTCCCCGGTGGCAATGAGGGCTCCCGGTCTGATCGCGACGGATGTCCGGGGGGACACCCAGCGCGCGCCGGCGAGCGGCATGACGTACTGAAACCCCGGCGGAACATGAGGCTGCGCGTTCACGCTGTGACTGGACAGAAGGATGAGCGACAGCAGATACCTCGCACGCATACGGGACTACCTTGGACAAGTCATGGGGAAGACAGGCGGATCAACGATGGGGGGACGACTGCCAACAGAGAAAAGGTACCCAAAAAATGGGGGGAGTGCAAATGCACCTGTAGAGGAGGGGCAAACAAGCAGGATATTCATGGACGATCTCCCCCTGGAGGCTGGAAGGCGTCCACCTCACCATCTGCTTGCTACCTAAGCAGGAGACAACGCGACGATTACCCAGAAGGATGAGAAAGGGACGAATCCCATTATGGCGGAGAATCGATCTCCGACCACTTCAGGATTCATTGAGACAGGAATTCTTGACGAGGCAGGTACAAACAGAAAATTCCCGATCGGGCATGTGAGATAGAATGGTGGCCCATCAACGTTGGGCCGAGTGAATTCGGGACAGGCTCAGAAATACGAAATGGCAGCACAAGAGGCTGCCATTTTCGCTTTCGTTTCGAGAGGCGAAATAACAGGAGAGACTACTTCGCCATTGCTTTCTTGACCGCCCCGACGATAGCCATGAGAACTCCTCCACCGACACCTCCGCCTGCCACACTTCCCACTATGCTGCCGATATCCATACTACCGTTGCTGGATGCGGCGACGCCGAGCATTCCCAGCAGCTGACCTCCGATGCCCCCTCCCAGTATGCCTGCGACAGAGTTCCAGACCGTCCCGAGCGAGGAATTCTTCATCAGTGAGCCCGCGATATTTCCCCCGACGGCGCCGCTAATGAGCTGAATGATGAGAGGTACGAGTGCCATAGCAATGGTTCCTTCCCGTTCGTGTTGCGTTGAGAAAAGTGGTCGGCTTCAGCGTGGCCCGGAGATCGTGGGGTGTGAGCAAGGTAGCTCAGCGGCCCCGACCTGTCGAGCATCCTTCTGAGCAACAATTCGCGCGCTGGTCGTCCACGGACTGCGGAGAGACCCCAACCTTTAGCTTCAGCCCCCCCCTCTCGGTGCCCATGTCTCCCCTGACCCTTTCAGTGGTGCTTCGGGATGAACGCCTCCCGGGGTGTTCTCTCCGACGAGAACGCCCCGCCCATCAGAAATCAGCGGGGCAGAGTCATTCTGCATCCTGTGTGTTGTTCACTTCACGACCTTAAAGCCTGCGGACTTTGCGAGTGCCCCGTTCAGATACGCGTCAAGCTTGTATTCGCCCGGAGGAAGTCCTTTGGCCCGTTCAATGTAAAATGCCGAGTTGTTCAACCCTGCCTCCTTGAGCGCGACCGAGTCGGCTTTCACAAGTTGATTCGTCCCCAGATAGAGCCACCTCACGAGAAGTTGGTTGCCGGGGACGACATTCTCGGTCCTTATGGACGCATTGATCCGATCCGATCCTTTGAACTCCGCGGTTGGGTTCACAGCGGTCCAGTTGACGTCGACTCCTTTCGCGAAGGTCAGGGAGGCGACGGCAGGTGCGGGAGGAGGAGGTGCCTGGACAACCGGCGCTTGAGCGGGTTTCGGTTCTTCCTTCTTACCGCAGCCGACCAGACCCACGACAACGGCGAGGAGGAGAATGACGCCTATCGAGAACATTGTTCGTTTGTTCATGGGATTCTCCTTTTTCAGACAGATGATCAGTCGGGGATGATAAGTTCCTGGCCGACCTTGATGAGATCCGGGTTCTTTATCGTGGCTTTGTTTGCTTCAAAAATCTTCTTCCAGAGCTTCACGTCACCGTACATCTCTTTGGCAATCTTTGAAAGCGAGTCACCTTTCTTTACGACATATGTTCTCGGGCCGCCGGATGTGGTGCCGCCTCCCGTGACGTCCGAGAAATCGATGGGACCGTCGTTTCCAGGAAATGGGGACATGGGAACCTCTCCTTCAAACGTGGGTGATTGGGCCATGAACCGGGAGAGAGCGTGGGCATTTCCCATCCAGAGAACAACCTCCAACCGCTGGCTGCCCGGGCACTGGTCCACGTGGGGGTGATCGTTTGAGCATACACAAAAGACGACAACAAGTCAAGATTCAAACTGCCGTGGGATGTGTTGATGACTCTCGTCCGGGAGAAAGTGCGGGATACGTTGCATTCCCCCCCTTCTCTTTGCATATTACGACATGCCATACCGAAAGGGTGCCGCGTCATGCCAGATCTCAACAATTCCATTCTTGTCGCAAAGTCCGACGGACCGCTCTATCTTCTCCCCTCCATGGCTAACCGGCACGGTCTTGTTGCCGGGGCCACAGGAACAGGAAAGACCGTCACGCTACAGGTTCTCGCCGAGGGGTTCAGCCGCATCGGTGTCTCCGTTTTCATGGCGGACGTGAAAGGTGATCTGTCCGGAATCAGCCAGAAGGGGGAACCGAAGCCGAAGATCACAGACCGGATCAAGCAGCTCGGCCTGACGGATTTCAGTTTTTCCGGCTCTCCCGTGACGTTGTGGGATGTCTTCGGGGAACAAGGTCATCCGGTGCGGACAACCATCTCCGAGATGGGACCGCTCCTGCTGGGAACGCTTCTCGGTCTTAACGAGACCCAGGGGGGTGTCCTGGCGATCGTCTTCAAGATCGCCGATGACAACGGTTGGCTCCTCCTTGATCTGAAAGACCTGCGCGCCATGCTCGACTACGCCGGCCAGAATGCTCCGACATTCCGGACCGACTACGGCAACATTTCGGCCGCGTCTATCGGTGCGATCCAGCGGGGACTGCTCTCCATCGAGCAGCAAGGGGGGGATAAATTCTTCGGCGAGCCCGCCCTCAATCTTGACGACCTTCTGCAGACCGACTCGAGCGGACGGGGAATGGTCAACATTCTGGCGGCCGACAAGCTTCTTCTCTCACCAAAGGTGTATGCCACGTTTCTCCTCTGGCTCCTCTCCGAACTCTTCGAAAAGCTGCCTGAAGTCGGAGATCGGGAAAAACCGAAACTGGTCTTCTTCTTTGACGAAGCGCATCTGCTCTTTGCCGACGCGGAGAAGCCCCTCCTGGAAAAGATTGAACAGGTCGTCCGATTGGTCAGGTCGAAAGGCGTGGGGGTCTATTTCATTACGCAGAATCCACTGGACATCCCCGACGTTGTTCTTGGCCAGCTCGGAAACCGTGTTCAACATGCTCTGCGTGCCTTTACGCCCCGCGATCAGAAGGCTGTGTCGTCTGCCGCGCAAACCTTCCGGACCAACCCGAAGTTCAAGGTGGAGAAGGTGATCACCGAGCTGGGTGTTGGCGAGGCACTTGTTTCGTTCCTGGATCCCAAAGGAACGCCCGGGGTTGTAGAACGGGCGTTTATCTGTCCCCCGCAAGGGCAGATCGGTCCCATCACCCCGGATCAGCGCGCAACGATACTTCGTGAGTCGCTGGTGGCCGGGCAGTACAACAAGGTGGTCGATCGTGAATCGGCCTTTGAGATCCTCAAAGGTCGCGCAGAACAGAAGATGGCAGATGCCGCTCCGCCGAGGCCGCCTGGCCGACAGCCGGAGACATTGATGGAAGCGACGGCAAAGAGCGTCTTGCGGGCTGCCGGGAGCCAACTCGGTCGGTCGGTCATTCGCGGTGTTCTGGGAACAATTTTCGGCGGTCGGCGATGACCCCCGTGACGAAGGCGGATCGTCGGTTCCTCATCATTGAAAACCCACGTTCATCCACAACCTATACCGGAAGGAGACCACGATGGCAGGCAAGCGCCGCAGAACGACACACCGCAGCGTGACAGGGACCAAGCTCTACGCCGTGCGGGATAGCAAAGGCCGCTTCGTCGACATCCAAACCTACAAGCGTGCACATGGGATGGATATCAAACGGAGGTCGAAGAACGAGGGAAAGCGCAAGTAGGAGCCGACGGTAGTCTGCGGACTTCATCATTGTCTGGTCTGCCCCGTTCTGTGGGCGAATCTACGTGGGCTCGTCAGCTGGAGGAGCCCCATCGGCCCACGTGGACGGAGTTTCTGTGTGCGTAGGCCGATTCCGTTCGCGGGACCGAATGCGTGTCCATCCGTGAACCCTCGTCAAGGCATAGCGTATACGGCGGCAGCGTTTTTCAACGACGGCACTGAATGGATCTGCCTTCGCCTGTGCACGCCGCGTGACGAGAAACGCAAGACGCAGGCGGAAGAACAACGGGGGGGTTGCTTCCAGCAGAGTCGGTGTACCCCGAAGGGGGGGGGAGTACAGGTGAGCGTGGCGCAGGACGCCATTGTGATCGTTATTGCCTGAGAACGTCTTACGGGTACTGCTCGAACACCCGCCGGAAGTGGAATCCGTAGATGGCAAGGGTGATGGCCGTCGAGAAATGACGCGGCCGGCGGAACAGCGACCAGAAGAAGAGCTTCCAGTAGTACAGTCGCTCCTTTCCCATGACACCGAGCAGGAGCATCGATTTTGACAGGGCGTGCAGGTGCGCGAACTGAAGAGGGGCCCCGTGCTGCCGGAGAGGCTCATGGGTCCTGAGAAAGTCAATAACCCGCTGGTAATATTCTTTCGGGGAGTAGATCGTCGCCAGGATTTTCTTGTAGCCGTCGAGAAGTGCCTGGTGATTCATCGTCGGGATGAAGTTGATGGAGAAGTCCGTATTGCATCCCGAGAACGTTTTCAGAAGCCGGTCCTCCTTTTCCAGCCGACGGTACAATCGCGTGTTGATCGGCGCGTTGAGGAGTCCCACCATGGCAACGACAATACCGCTCTCCTTGATGAACCGGATCAGGGTATCAAAAATGGAAAGCGGGTCGTGGTCGAATCCCACGATGAAGCCCCCCTGCACCTGCAGGCCGGCCTTCTGGAGGGTCTTGACGCTGGCGATCAGGTCCCGGTTCTTGTTCGGTATCTTCCTGCATTCCTCCAGACTCTCTTCGTTCGGGCTTTCGATCCCGACGAACACCTCTTCAAACCCCGCACGGGCCATCAGCTCCAGCAACTCCGGGTCGTCGGAGAGGTTGAGGGATGCCTCGGTCCCGAGACTGAACGGATGCTTCCTTGCATCCATCCACCGGATGATCAGGGGGAGGACTTCCTTCTTCAACTTGACCCTGTTGCCGATGAAGTTGTCATCAACGAAGAACACGTGGCCGCGCCACCCGCTCCGGTACAGGGCGTCCATCTCTGCGATCACCTGCGCGCCGGATTTCGTGCGCGGCAGACGTCCGTAGAGAACCGTGATGTCGCAGAACTCACAGTCGAACGGGCACCCGCGTGAGTACTGGACGTTCATGGTAGCGTACTGGCGCCGGTCGATCAGCGTCCACAAAGGGAGCGGGGTCGTGGCAAGATCGGCCCACCCGTCGGTGGTGTAGAGCGGTTGTAGCTGACCACGCTCGAGGTCATCGAGAAACCGCGGCAGCGTGATCTCCGCCTCATTCAGGACAAAGTGGTCCACCCCGCTGAACTCCTCATGCCGGGCGGTGAACAGCGGTCCGCCGGCGACGACCTTCGCCCCTGCTTCGTTGCAGCGGGCAATGACCTCCCGGGCGGACTCCGCCTGCACGGACATTCCGCCGAGAAAGACATAGTCAGCCCACTGAAGATCCCCGTCGGCGAGAGGCGTCAGATTGAGGTCGACCAGTCTCTTCTCCCATTCAACAGGCAGGAGAGCGGCCACGGTCAGCAATCCCAGGGGAGGTTGCCCGGCTTTCTTGGAAACGAACCTCAGGGCATGCTTGAAGGACCAGAATGTATCCGGATATTCGGGGCAGACAAGCAGGATCTTCATAGACTATCTCTCCGTGGAGGAAGGTTTTCATGCAACGAAGCCTGACCAGACGGGAGGTCTTGAACCATTTGGGCCGGTGTCGTCCCCCTGGAGCCTGGAAGGCATCCACATCACCGTCAGCAACTTATCTAACAGAAGACAGCGCCACAATCACCCAAAAGGATGAAAAAGGGACTAATCCCTTCACGGCAGAGAAACGTACCTGCAGCAGGGTATCCGGGAGCCCCCATGTCGATATCGCCTGCCCGGCGAATACTCTCTCTGCTGGGTCCGAGTCCTGTCAGCGCATAACGATCGTGGATCCACCATGGTCGATTGAATGACCAGTGTCGCCCTGGCCCGCCTCAGGGTTTTTCATCTCCGGCAACTGTCTTCGCTCACCTCAACCCCAATTTGATTCTCGCCCTCCACTCCCCTATCTTACCGCAGTATTGCTGGCTCTTCGTGCCGTTGGGATCACACACACCCGTGCAGGTTTCGCGTGATCGGTCGGACGATATCACACTACAGGATCCTTGAACATCTGGGGAGCGGGGGCATGGGTGTGGTCTACAAGGCCGAGGACACCCGCCTGAAGCGTACCGTCGCCCTGAAGTTCCTGCCCCGCTCTCTTGCCGGTGATCCGACCGGTAAGGAACGCTTCTACCACGAAGCGCGGGCAGCCTCCGCGCTCAACCATCCGAACATCACCACCATCTACGAGATCAACGAGCATGAGGGGCAGCTTTTCATTGCCATGGAGTACATAGGGGGACGGTCGATCAAAGAACTCCTCAAAGCAAGGACCCACTCCCCGACGGAGGTTGTGGACATCGCTCTTCAGATATGTGACGGTTTGAATAGTGCTCACAAGAAAGAAATTGTTCACCGGGACATCAAATCCGAAAACATCATGGTGACGGACGAGGGTCTGGTCAAGATAATGGATTTTGGTTTGGCCAAGCTCAAAGGCGCGTCGAAATTGACCAACGCAGGGACAACCCTGGGGACGATGCACTATATGTCCCCTGAACAGGCGCAGGGGATAGAGGCTGACCAGCGTTCAGATATCTTCTCGCTGGGAGTGGTTTTGTATGAGATGATCACGGGACAACTCCCCTTCAGAGGTGAGCATGAGGCTGCGGTCATGTATTCTCTTCTGAACGAAGAGCCGGAACCCCTGACCCGGTACAAATCGAACGTCCCGGATCAACTTCAGAGGACCGTCGCCAAAGCGATGGAGAAGAACCGGGACCTGCGCTTTCAGCACGTGGATGATGTACGGGCCGATCTACTGAAGATCAGAAGCGAACGTGACACATCGGGCACCCATCCTTTCACGAGAACATCTCACCCCTCGATCGCCGTTCTGCCTTTCAGCAACCTGAGCGCCGACAAAGAACAGGAATATTTCTGTGACGGGATGGCCGAGGAGATCATCAACGCTCTTTCGCAGGTGGAGGACCTGCGTGTGGTTGCGCGAACTTCTGCCTTTTCATTCCGGGGAAAGGAAATAGACATTCGCGACATCGGCAGAAAACTGAACGTAGAAACTTTGCTCGAAGGAAGCGTGCGACAATCAGGAAACAAACTGAGGATCACTGCCCAGCTGGTCAGTGTGGCGGATGGTTTCCATCTCTGGTCGGAACGATACGATCGGGAGATGGTGGACATATTTGCCATTCAGGAAGAGATCTCTCTGGCGATTGTGGAGAGGCTCAAAGTGAAACTCGTAAAAGGAGAAAAAGAAAAGCTCCTCAAACGCCGGACAAACGATCCCGATGCATACAATCTCTACATGCAAGGTCGGTTCTTCTTCAACCAGCGGAAAGGCGCCGGCATTCAAAAAAGCATTGAATACTACAGGCAAGCGATCGGGATCGACCCGGGATTCGCGCTTGCTTATGCGAGTTTAGCCGAGTCCTATGTTTTCCTGGGAGACTGGCGCCTGCTTCCGCTGGATGCCGCATATAATGAGGCACGCAAAGCCGCAATGACCGCTCTCCAGATGGACGATACGCTTCCTGAAGTCCATGTTGCACTGGCGGAGATCAAGCTATTTTGTGACTGGGATTGGGCGGCGGCGGAGCAAGAATTCAAGCGCGCGCTGGTCATAAATCCGGCCTGCACAGAGGCACATCACATGTATGCTCATTATCTCGAACTCAATGGACGGTTTGATGACGCACTGACAGAGATGAAACACGCCATTGAGTTGGAACCTGTCTCTCCGAGCCTCTATTCATGCAACGTGCAGGTGTTGTTTTACGCTCGGCGGTACGACGACTGCCTCACACAGTGCTACGCTGCTATGGAGATGGCACCAGGTTACTTCGGATTGTACGGATGGCTCGGGATAGCGTACGTTCAGAACGGTATGATCGACCGTGGCGTCGACGCCCTCACGACCGGGCTCCAGCATCTTCCTCTGGACCCCCGTCTCAAAGCGTTTCTGGGTTATGGGTACGCAACAGCCGGTAAAGAGGAAGAAGCGAAGGAATGTCTTCAGCAGCTTCTTTCACTGTCGGATACAAAGTATGTGGACCCGTACTTCATCGCGTGGCTCCATGCAGCGTTGGGCGATCCTCTTGCTGCGTCGGGCTCGCTGAACAGGGCATATCACGAACATTCAGGGTGGCTACCATGGCTCGGCGTTGACCCGATGCTTGATGACCTTCGCTCCGAGTCAGAATTCAAGGAGCTTCTGAAAAGAATGAGGTTCGAACAATGACGGCACGCAGGAAGCCGTCTATCGCGAGGCAAGATCTGCCTCACAGCAAGAATGTTCGCCGGTCCGGATTGTCACGACATTGTCATTTCCCCGTGCAAATCTTCTGAGGTTCCTCTCTATTTGACGAGGAGCCACTTTTTCGTCTGTGTGAAACCCCCCGCCTGCAATCTGTAGAAGTACACGCCGCCCGCCAGACTGCTCCCGTCGAAGCGCACCTCGTGATAGCCCGCGTCGACCTCTCTGTTTACAAGAGTGGCGATGTGCTGTCCGAGGGCATTGAAGACCACGAGACTCACGGTCGACGTGTGCGGCACACCGTAGCGGATCGTCGTTGATGGATTGAACGGGTTCGGGTAATTCTGAAAGAGTGCGTATTCCCTCGGGAGATGGTTTTCCCGATCACCGACCGCCGTGACACCGCCGTTCGATGTGTGGAGGATGATCCCCGAATCCCCGACGGCGAAGCCCTGCTTTTCATCAAAAAAGGATATTGCCCTGAGACGTAGCGCCGTTGGGACGGCGGGGGCGGACCACGTGTCTCCTCCATTGGTCGAGTTGAATATCATCCCGTGATCGCCGCAGACGTAAACTGCATTCGCAGAGGGGGCTGAAATTCCATACAGCGTGCCATCCCCCGGGAGTCCCGTCGGGAGCGTACGCCAGAGGCTATCCGACATCGACTTCCGGACGATTGCCGGGGCGGCGCGAAAATCCCCCTGGACTCCCACGATAAATCCGGACCCGCCGCCATTGGAGAATTCCCCCCTGTATGCCTCCGATCCGAGACCCAAAAAAACAGAAAGGATCGTCTCGCTCCATGGACCGGGAGGGAACTCCACCTTGGTGCAGAGAGAATACGGCGTCAGCGCATAGACCGGCAACCCCATGACGAACGGACCACGCCACGCAAACAGAGAGCGAATCGGCCACGCACTGATCTTTTCAGAAGACCATGTGCTACCTGTATCCTGAGAATGATAGATCCATCCAGAATCGGAGCCGACATATATGCTTGCAGGCCCCGCAAAGAGAGCGGAGAGACATGTTCGTCCGCCGGGAGTGGCACGCCAATGCCAGTTCTCGCCTCCGTCAGTCGTTGTCGCAACATGCCCATTGTCTCCCACGACACATCCGCTCATCGGATCGAAAAAGGAAATGGCATTCCACGGATGGAAGAACAACGGGGGGAGCGGCAGATTGATCCAAATATCCCCGGCATCGGTTGTTCTCAGTATCGAGCCGTCTCGACCAGCGGCAATCGCCGTCACCGAATCAAGAGTGACAATATCGGCCAGCGCGGTACTCGTGCCGCTCTTCTGTTGGACCCACTGCCCGTGCAGGGAGAACGTACTGACTATCACCAGAATTGTCAATGCATGTGTTTTTCGCATCGGGTGCCTCGCTTCTTCGAGTTTCTGTCTCGTAGGTCTCATCTGCAATGGGGTCGTCGGTGCGGGCTCTGCAGAAGGAGTTTCAACGAGGGTCCAGAGCGGCGGCTTGATGGCTGACAAGGCCATCGTGCAGGTAGAGGTGAGGGAAATGTATCTCCCCGCCAGCGCATTGTCAATATCGCGATTTGCCTCAGTTATCTTCCTCAGTTTTCTTCTACTCAAAACTGTTTCGGTGTCTCGCGTACGTTTCTCCTCGGTTCTGCTCCCCCTATCGTGGTCCATTTCGGGTGATAGTTTTCTTCTTCGATGAGCCTACCCGGGGGAGGAGGACCATGCCATAAAGAAGCGCATGACGGAAGCACAGCGTGCCTTTGCCTTGCGTCAGGATGCGTCGGGAACGCCGGTGGGTGTGATCACCCGGAAGATGGGTATTTCCGATGTGACATCCTACCGGTCCAAGAAGCTCTATGCCAACCTGGGTGTTGCTGAGATTCGGCGGCTCAAGCAGCGCGAAGAAGACAACCGCCGTCCGGAGGAACTTGTCGCAGACCTGACGCTGGACGAGCAGATGCTCCGGGATGTTTTACCGAAGAAGGTCAGAGACCCGCCCTTCGCTGGGAACTGGTGCGGAGGATGCAAGCCGTGTACCGGGCGAGTGAACGGCCGACCTGCGGGGGGGGGGCACACGGATCGCACCGAGCTTCT
>Ga0315283_10001518_pt1 | contig 18728 bp, 14 predicted proteins | sample YL17G09_0_MG_FD_204541 | JGI IMG/M metagenome (GOLD analysis project Ga0315283, IMG submission 204541) | Sediment microbial communities from Yellowstone Lake, YNP, Wyoming, USA - YL17G09_0 | ecosystem: Environmental > Aquatic > Freshwater > Lake > Sediment | place: USA: Wyoming | collected... | reverse complement strand
ACTCCCTGGTCCAGGTCGGAAACCAGAGGGAACTCGAAATCCTCCTGGAGGAAGGGCGAGCCCTGCTCAACCCCGGGGGCATCTTCCTGTCCCAGACCAGGAACTACGACGGCTATGGAGAGGATTCCCTGGAGGCCCTTCCGGTAAGTTCCCGAACTGGTCCGGGTGAGGAACCCCTGTTTCTTCGGCTGCACCAGCGGCAGGGCGAGAGGATTCGGTTTTATCTCGTCAAACTCGTTCCGGAAGGCAAGGTCTGGAAGGTCTTCCCGCGGATGACCTGGTTCTACCGCGTCACCCGCGCGAACCTGGCCCGGGCTTTGCGGAAGGCCGGGTTCAGACGGGCGCAGTGGTTCGGAGGTTACGACCGCTCTCCTTTCGACCCCCCGTCGAGTCCCGACCTCGTGCTCCTCGCCCGCGCTCCGGGGTGAGCTGAAACTTCCCACGGCCTTTCGATGTTATCCTTTTACGATGTCCTTATCGATTTAACCTCCCAGGTTTTTTAAAACAACGTAGGAGCGGAAAGCGCATGGACGAAAAGACCTACACAGTTCTCCAACGCCTGGAGAAGTTCGGCAAGACCCATGAAGACTACTGGAACATTCCGCCGGAAACCGGGCAGTTCCTTCACCTCCTCGCCCTGGCGATGCGAGCCAAGAGGATCCTGGAGATCGGCACTTCCAACGGCTACTCCACGATCTGGCTCGCGGACGCGCTGCGGACCACCGGGGGGAAGCTCATCACCCTTGAGACCGTTCCCAAAAAGGTCGAGATGGCCCGGGAGGCCTTCCAGGACGCCCGGGTGGACGGGTATATCACGCTCCGCCAGGAGAGCGCCCTCTCGGCACTGCCCAAGCTCGCCGGCCCGTGGGACCTCGCCTTCCTGGACGCGTCCAAGGAGGAGCACCTGGAGTATTTCCAGCTGGTGTTTCCGAAGATCCGTCCCGGAGGGGTGATCGTCTCGGACAATGCCATCTCCCACCAGCGCGAGCTCAAGCATTTCCTGAGCTACGTCCGCAAAAACGGCTGGGGCATCTGGGAGACCTCGCTGGTGCCGATCGGAAGCGGCCTGGAGGTCACCCTCAAGCTCCGCGAAGTGAAGTGACGGCAAATACGAAGTCGCGAATAATACATGCCGGGGGGGAACTCGTGGCCACTGTTTATTGTTTAAAGTGAGTGGAGGCTGACGTCACCCTGGACTGCTACGGACTCCTCTGCCCGCTGCCCGTCATCAAGACCGCGGAGCAGATCAAGACCCTCTCCGTGGGTCAGGTCCTGGAGATCATCGCCACAGATTCGGGCATCCGGGAGGATCTCTCCAACTGGTGCCGGAGCACCGGGCAGGAGTTTCTGGGGATCAAAGAGCAAGACCAGGAATACCGGGTCTACGTGAGAAGGCTGAAATAGGTGGAAAACGAAAGAAAGGATGTGGATTTAGACGTGAAGACGCTATTGGAGGATAAAGAGACCGGGACGCAAGACTCCCTGCGGGCGCGGGTGGAGGCGGTCCTGGGAGAGATCCGCCCCTACATCCAGATGGACGGAGGGGACATCCGCCTCATCGACATCAAAGAGGGCGTGGTGAAGGTCGCCCTGTCCGGGGCCTGCGAGGGTTGCGCCATGGCCGCGATGACCCTGAAGGCCGGGGTGGAGCAGAAGATCCGCCAGGAGATCCCCGAGATCGTCTCGGTGGAGACCGGATAGCGGACATCGGACACAAGGCGGGCGAGGTTAACCCTCGCCCGCCTTTTCATGCCCTTTACCCTCTCAAGTCCAAAACGGAAAGGAGCATCCTCTCCCTCTCCCTCCTACTTGACAGGGCCTCTCGGGAAATCATATAATGACAGAGAGAAGCGCTAAAACCCAGACCAGGAGAACGAAATGACCTTACCCGTGATCGCCCAGAAGGGGCCGTATGTGGAGGAACTTGAGCCCGGGACCTATTTCTGGTGCCGCTGCGGCCGCTCCCGAACCCAGCCGTACTGCGACGGCTCCCACCAGGTGACCGACCTCACCCCCCTGCAGGTCGTGATCGAGAAGGAGAGGAAAGTCGCTTTCTGCGGGTGCAAGCAGACCAAGACCCCGCCCTTCTGCGACGGGACGCACAAGACGCTTCCGTAGCAGTCTTTTCCCGTTTCGGGGATACTGAAACGCCGTGTTCACGAAGGACACGGCGTTTCTGTTTTCTGGTGACCTGGGGGTAAAATGGCGCCTGAGCCCAGGGTCACCCGTAGGCGTAGGACAGGCGCGCCAGGGCCCGGCCTGAGCTGGGGTCGTAAATGAGGATCAGGTACTCGAAGGCCGTCCCGTTTTTCAAGACCAGTTCCCGGGGACGCCTCCCGGAGGCGAAGCGGACCAGGCTGGAGGGGTCCGATCCGGCCACTGCAGACCAGGAGTACGGGGAGGAGGACTCGATACGCTTCAGGGAAGCCTCCTCCTCGGAGCCGGGCTCCACGGGTTTCAGGTTCAAACCCCGAACCAGGGAGTCGACCTCATCCGGGGTTGCCGTGAATTCGATGGCCGCATCCCGGGTCGTGCCTATCATCCGGCAACGGGTCACGGTAGGGGTGACCCCGCAGGCTCCGGCCAAGGCTTTGAAGCCCCTTTCCAGGCTCCCGCGGTTCGCGGCGTTCCAGAGGGCGTCGCAGCCCGCGGTTAGGACGAGGAGCAGGATGCCGAACCGGGAAAAGATGCGTATCATGGGTTACTTCAATAGGGGTTTTTAAGAGCCGGTATCAAAATGAAAAGACTAAAAAAGGGCTTACCGCCACAGGGCCAGGAGGAGGCCGACGGCGATCAGGACCAGGGCGGGGGGGAGAAGGAGGCGGTAGACCCGGCTGGTGTTGGCCTTGAAATAAGCATTGGTCAGGATCATACAGAGGTGCACCGGCGAGAGCAGGACCCCGGCGAACCCGGACACGAACGCAAAGGCGGCCCACCCCCCGGGGGCTGTCTGCCCCTGGGCCAGCCCGATGAGGATAGGGAAGGTCAGCCCCACGTAGGCCTGGGTGATGCCGGTCATCAGCCCAACCAGGAAGGGCATCAGGAAGGCGATGAACAGCGTGGGGATGCCGTAAGCCTGGAAGACCCCCGGCAGCTCCTTCACGATCCCCGTGGCCTCTAGCACCCCTTTGAACACCATCACCCCGACTACGATTGCCAGGGTGGCGGGCTTGAAGCTCCGCCGGATTAGGGGCAGGAGATTCTTGGGCGGCCAGCGCAGTGCCAGGAGCAGGAGGAACACGACTGCACCGAGCACCAGCATCAGATTCAGCTTGAACCCCAGGACGGCCACGATGATCGCCGCGATGGGCAGAATGGTCAGGCTCGCGTCCCTGAGCGCCGGGCGGAGCTGCCCGGGCTCATCGGCTTTCCGGGCGACCTTGGCTCCCCGGTAGGCGAAGGGTATGCCGGCAATGATGGCCACGAAGGGCAGGGGCCACATGGAAAGAGAGAGTTTCCCCACCGAGACCCCCAGGAGCGCTGCGGCCAGGATCAGCCCGGGGTAGAGCGGGAACACGCACTCCCAAACGTGCCGGAACCAGTAGTTCACGAAGGCTTTTCTCTCCCCCGACAACCCCATCCCGTTCGTGGCCTCGGCCACCATCGGCGCTGAGAACATCGCCCCTCCCGCCGAGGGCAGAAAGCCCATGAAGGCCGGCAGGAACGAGGCTACCACCCGGGGGTCCCGGAAGATGTGGCCCAGGGATCCGACCAGGCGCATCAGCATCCCGGAGGTGCGCAGGAGGTCCTCCAGGACCGCGATGAGATAAAGGACCACGACCAGGGTCAGGGTCGTTTTCTCGATCGCCGCCCCCCCCATCACCGCAAGGAGCCTGAGGGGGGGAAGGAAGCAGGAGAATCCCAGGAGCACCGACCCGAGGAGCATCCCGATCCACAAGGGCAGCTTCCGGCTCACCAGGAACAGGACCAGGACGAAGACCAGGACCAGCTTGACGAGGTCGGCCATCAGGTCCTCCCGAACTCGGAGACCACCACCGCGGCCAGGATGATCCCGGCCCCGATGTACCCGCTAAGGGTGAACCGCTCGCCCAGGACGAGATAGGCGAAAAAGGCCGCGAAGATCGGCTCGGCCGTGAAGATGACCGCCGCCCGAGTGGCCGCGGTCTTGCTCTGGGCCGCGTTCTGGATGTAGAGCGCCCCCACCGTCGCCAGCGTGGCGCAGAACAGCACGGCCCCTATGAGGCTGGGGGTCAGTCGAAGCAGGGGTTTCTCTAAGAGAGGCAGGGCGGGGAGCGCCAGGACCGCGGTCACCAGGAGCTCCAGGAAAAGCAGCTGGATCAGGTCATGGCGCCGGGTGTAGACCTCGATGAGCGCGATCTGGAAGGCGAACGAGACCGCGCAGAGCAGGGTCAGGAAATCCCCATTGTTGAACCCGCCCAGCTTGGGCTGGGTGAAGAACCAAAGCCCCACGGCGGCCAGGGCTACGCCCAGCCAGGCCCAGAGCGAGGGCAGTTTGCGGATGAGCCCGATGACCACGAAGGGCACGAAGACCACGGTGAGCGAGGTGATGAACCCGGACCGCGAGGCCGTGGTGTAGGCCAGCCCCACGGTCTGGAACAGGAACCCCAGGAACAGGGCGAACCCCAGGATGATCCCGTCCCGCAGGACCGCGCGGGTCATCCTCCTGAGACGGGGGAACCAGAGAACGGCGGTGAGCAGGGTGGCCAGCCAGAAGCGCAGGACTACCAGGAGCACCGGGGAGATGTCGCGCAGCGCGATCTTCTCCACCACGAAGGTGCCTCCCCAGATGACCGTCGCCCCCAGGAGGGCCAGGTCCGCCCCCAGGTGGGTTGTTGCCTTGGATGCGTCAGGACTTGGGTTCATGGCTTTTGGCTTATAAAACGGGGCGGCGGAACCGCCGCCCCTTGATCAGATGGTTTCTTGCTTTAAGGGTCCTTTTACCTCAACGCCTGCTCGAGGTCCCCGAGGATATCTTCGATGTCTTCAATGCCGATGGAGAGCCTGACCATGCCCTCCCTGACTCCGATCCGGTCCAACTCCTTCTTGCTGAATCCCCACTGTGAGGTGAGCACCGGGATCAGCGCGAGGCTCTCCACGCCGCCCAGGGTGGAGGCCCGCTTGATCAGTCTGAACCGGTCGAATACCCTTCCCGCAGCCTTGAGCCCTCCGGCGACCTCGAAACAGACGACGCCCCCGAAGCCCTTCATCTGTCGCTTGGCCAGTTCATGCTGCGGGTGGCTCGCGATCCCGGGGTAGCTCACCCGGATGGCTTTGGGATGCCGCTCCAGATAATGCGCCACGGCCAGGGCATTGGCGTTATGCTGTTCCATCCTCAGGGCCAGGGTCTTCATCCCGCGCAGGAGCAGGAAGCCCGCGAAGGGGTCCGGCACCCCGCCCAGGATCTTATGGGTGTCCCATATCTTCTGGACGATGGGTTTTTTGCCGACCACCGCCCCGGCCAGGAGGTCGCTGTGCCCCCCGAGGTACTTGGTCCCGGAGTGCAGGACCGCGTCCACGCCCACCTCGATCGGCCTCTGGTTCACCGGCGTGGCAAAGGTGTTGTCGATGAGCGTCAGGAGATGATGCTTTCGGGCGATGCCGACCGCCTCCCGGATGTCCACCAGCTTCAGGGTCGGGTTCGTGGGCGATTCCAGATACAGGAGCTTGGTGCGCCGGTTGACGATCCGGCGGACGTCCGAGATCCTCTCGGCGTCCACGAACTTCACCCCGATGCCCAGGCGCGGGCACAGGTCCTGGAAGAAGTGCAGGGTCCCGCCATACAGGTTGCGCACCGAAAGGACCTCGTCCCCGGAGGAGACCAGGGCCAGGATCGTGGTCGCGATCGCAGCCATGCCCGAGGAGAAGACGAGGCCCGCCTCTCCCCCCTCCAGGGCCGCGATCTTCCTGGCCGCGGCATCCGTCGTGGGGTTCCCGTACCGGGTGTAGTGATAGATGCCCTCCTTGCCCTTCAGGTAATCCCTGAGGTGCTTGAGGTTCCGGAAGGCGAACGTGGAGGTCTGGTAGATGGGTGTCGTGATGCATCCCGTCAGGGGCTCCGGGGCCTCTCCGGCCCAGACCGAGGACGTGGATAGCCTGGCGGGTCTCTTGGTTTTCATCGCTTCTTCTTCAATATCCGGTCGTCCCCCACCCTTTGGGTCAGCCCGATGGCGTCGAAATGCTCCAGGAGGGGAAGGGCGTATTTCCGGCTGGTCCCGAACAGGTCGCGCACCGTGGCCACGGTGATCTTGCCCTCTTTCTCGATGTGCCCGAGGATTCGCCCGCGCAGGGCCTCATAATGTTCCTTCCTGAACACGATGTTCTCGCTCACCCGCACCAGCCTTCCCTGCTCCACCGCGGCCTGCAGGACCTCCTTTGTGAGCCCGGGCTCCTTCAGGATGGCCGGGACGTCCGGCGGAGAATAGGGAGAGGAGTCGCAGAGCGACAGGACCTGGGAGAGGGCCTTCTCCTCCTCGGGAGAGAACCTGACCGCATGGCTGGGAAGGCGGACGATGCTGCCTTCGAGGACCAAGACTCTTTCTTTGACCAGCCCTGAAAGGGCCTCGGCATAGACCCCCTTATCCAAGGAGAGCTTGGTGCGGAGCTGCTCTTTGGGCATGCCTAAGGACAGCCGGGATCTCTGGTGATAACCGGAAAGCGCCTTCCGGGCTTCCTCCCGGAGAGCCCCCCACTTTTGAGAAGCCAGGACGATGCTCTCCAGCCGGACGGCCTTTCCTTCCTGGATCAGGGCTTCCAGCGCCGCCTCGGCCTCCTTGGGGTTTGACCGGATGGCTTCCGCTAGGGAGGCCAGGGGTACGGTGGGCTGTTTGGTGAGGAGCGCTTCCAGAAGCGGCTGGGCCTTGGGCGATTCCGAGAGGGACAGGCTGGGAATCAGGGTAGCGGCCTTGCCCTTGGTCGTTCGCTTGGCCTGGGCGTCCAGGATCACGCCTCCCCCGATGGTCTCCCACCGGGTGGCGTCCCTCAGGATGAACCGGTCCTGGGCTTCACAGGCGATGGGCTCGATGAGCTGGAACTGGCAGAAGCGCCCGTCCCCGGGCTCCAAGGCGCCCCCCTCCAGGATGTCAAGCTTCGCCTCCACCTCCCGGGCCCCGAGGTAGAGCTTGAGCGCGGACCGGTTCCGAATCTGGTGCTCCAAGCTATCCAGGATCCTGACCTTGGTGTGCAGGACCTTGCTGGTCTTGCCCCCTCCCCTTGCGCAGAGAAGCGTGCCCCGCTCCAGCTGCCCGGGATCCACTCCGGACAGGTTCACGGCCACCCGGCTCCCCGGGGGAACCTCCTGAGCCGAGTGCTTGTGGGTCTGGAGCCCCCGGATCCTGGCCTTGAGCCCCTCCCCGGTTCCCGGGGGAAGAAGCTCCACCTCCATATCGGTCTTGAGCTTTCCGTCCATCAGGGTGCCTGTGACCACGGTGCCTGCGCCCTTGATCGTAAAGACCCGGTCCACCCAGAACCTGGGGCGGTTCACGTCCTTTGGCTGGGGGGCCCCGCTGATCGCCTTATCCAGAGCCGAAACAAGCTCGGGCGCCCCTTTCTTAGTCGTGGACGAGACCGGAAGGGTTGGAAACCCCTTGAGGGACGTGGGAGCCAGCTTCTCCCTGACCTCCAGGATTGCCAACTCCAGAGTCTCCTCATCCACCAGATCCGTCTTCGTGACCGCCACCACCCCGTTTTGAACTCCGAGCAGGTCCAGGATGGCGAGGTGTTCCTCGGACTGGGGGCGGAATCCCTCGTTCGCCGCCACGACGAACAGGCTGATGCGCACGCTCCCCACCCCGGCCAGCATGTTGCGGATGAACCGTTCGTGCCCGGGCACATCCACAATCCCCACCTCGGCTCCCGAGGGTAGCGAAAGCCAGGCGAAGCCAAGGTCGATCGTCATGCCCCGCTCCTTCTCTTCTCTCAGGCGGTCCGGGTCCATCCCGGTCAGGGCCAGGATGAGCGCGGACTTCCCGTGGTCCACGTGCCCGGCCGTGGCAACGACCGGCACCTTTTAGTCCTTTTTCAGCTTGAGCAGGGCTTGGGCCAGCACCCCGTCCTGCTCGGGGAGGACCGTGCGCAGGTCCATCATCAGGGTGTCCTCCTCGATGCGGCCCACGACCGGCGGGTCCAGGAGCCTGAGCTTCCCTGAAAGCTCCTGGGATGGCCCGGCCGACCACAGCACCAGGGCCTTGCTGGGCAGGGTCTCGCCGGGCAGCGAGCCCCCTCCGACGGTTGCGGTGCTGGCCACCGTCCCGGATTCCAGACCGGCCTTCTCCAGCTTTCTTTCCAGAGCCTTGACCCTTTTCTCGATCCCGGCCAGCGGGGCCGAGATCATCCGCCAGACCGGGACCTTCTCCGGGGCCTCGCCTTTAATATAGTGCCGGAGCGTGGCACCCAGCCCGGCCAGGACGAGCTTGTCGACCCGCATCGCCCGGACCAGAGGGTGCCTGCGGAGCTTTTCCACCCACTCCCTCTTCCCCACGATGGCCCCGGCCTGGGGCCCGCCCAGAAGCTTGTCGCAGGAGAAGGTAACCAGGTCCACGCCCGAGGCCACCGCGGACTGGATAGTGGGCTCAGGGGCCAGGCCGTAAGGGGCGGTGTCTAAAAGGGACCCGGAGCCCAGGTCCTCGATGACTGGAAGCCCCCTTCCATGGGCCATCTCGGCAAGCTCTTTGGCCGTGACCGAGGCCGTGAACCCCACGATGCGGTAGTTGCTGGAATGGGCTTTGAGCAGCGCCGCGGTGTTCCCGGTGATCGCGGATTCGAAATCCTTGAGGTAGGTCCGGTTGGTCGATCCGACCTCTTTGAGGAGACAGCCCCCCTGCACGATCACGTCCGGAAGGCGGAACTCCCCGCCGATCTCCATCAGCTCCCCGCGGGAGAGGATGACCTCGCGGTCCTTGGCCAGGCCGGCCAGACAGAGCAGCACGGCCGCAGCGTTGTTGTTCACGACCATCGCGGCCTCGGCCCCGGTGGCCAGGCAGAGCAGGGCTTCCAGCTGCGGGGCGCGCGGGCCCCGCTCCCCGTCCTCCAGGTTGAATTCCAAGTTGCAGTATCCCTCCGCCGCTTCCCGCATCGCAGTCAGGGTCTCCTGGGACAGTGGGGCCCGGCCCAGGTTCGTGTGCAGGATGACCCCGGTGGCGTTGATGACCGGGAGCAGGGCCTTGCGTTCCCAGGAGGAGATCCGGGCCAGGACCTGGGCCACGATCTCTTTCGGACCCTCCCCCGGTCCCCCGGCCAGGATGCGCTGGCGGGCCTCCTCGACGACCTCCCGGATCAGGGCTACGGCCTGGTCATGGGAGTGCTCGGCGACGAAAGCAACGAGGCGCTTGTCCCGGACCACCTCGTCCACGCTGGGCAGGCTACGCAGTTCTTCTTCCATAATAGTCCTCCAGGATTAGCGAGAGAAAAAGGGGTAAGCTATTATGGTATCATAGGATTTACCGCTTTGTCAAGGATAGGCACGAGGCCAGGGGTAGGAGGCCCATTAAGAAGACCGAAAAAGGGAACCTATAAGCTCTTGTCGCCCTTTTAAGTTCCTTTCAAGACCTTGTAAGGCCCATCATACCCGTATCGCCGATTTTTCGCAAAAATTAAAGTGGAACGGGGTCCTCAATAGGACCCCGCTTCACGCTTGGTTAAAGTCAATCACTTGGCGGAAGAATATGGGAATCGAACCCACCGTTCCGCACAAAGTCGGAACCTACGGTTTTGAAGACCGCGGGCGTCACCAGACCGCCTTATTCTTCCGCCTTATCTTGCAAGGACTTGCCGAGCAGGTCTTTTTCCTCGGCCATCCTGCGTGTCCAAAAAATGTCCGCTCTATGGCCCGCCTCAACGAATTCAGAATTGCCTCGGCCAATTCGTCTTTGCGGTTATATTGTACTATTTTCTGACTGATTTTTCAACCTCTTGAATTTCTTCATCTACAATCTGGATGGAACGGCATGGCAACATATTACTTAAACCAATATTAGAGGGTCCGGTCCAAAGTAATATTCCAGGTGGTTCAAAGAATGGGGGCTGGTCACAAATACATGGTAAGTATCTGGTTCTCCGGGTGAAAAAAGAGAGGCCCCGGAAGTGGGGCCTCTTCTTCTTGGTTTGATTGCCTTAAAAGGGCGCTCCTACCGGACTTTCACGACTCCGATCGGAGGAGTACTGCCGTCCTTCGGCCTGAGGAAGTAGACCCCCGGCCCCAGCCCCGCCCCGATGCGGTCGCCTTGGTAAGTCCCCACCCTTCTGCCGGAGATGTCATAGAGGCTGAACTGCTCGGCCTCATGCCCGGGGACCCTGGCAAAGGAGACGAAGGGGTCCGGGATGACTCTGATGCTCGCCCGAAGCCCAGGGACCCATGGCCTCTCCTGGACCCCGGTCGGCTGGGTATCGACCTTGTAAATCCAGTTGTAGCCCCCCGTGCACCAGAGGTACCTCCCGTCCCATTCCAAACCCTGTTGCACTTCCCTGGCGGGCGAAGCAAATTGCTCCTGAATCGCCCCGCTGATCGTATCGACCCGATAGATGATCCCGGGGGTCTGGTTGCCGACCCATAAGTCATTCCCATCAAAGGCCAGGCCCCGGGGGTTGAACCCGCTGCTGTTCGGGGCGGGAATGCTCCGGAGCACCTGCATCGTGGTGTCCACGTGATAGATCCTGCCGTTCTCCTCGCCTACCCAGAGGTGGTGCCCGTCCCAGGCCAAACCGTCCGGATGACCGCTGAAGGGTGCGGGAAAGGAGGCTACGATCGACCCGTTCGTCGTATCGTATTTGGTGACATTCAAGGTGCTCCAATCCGTGGCCCAAAGATACCGGCCATCAAAGGTCATGTCGCGATTGCCCTCGCTCGGGGTGAAGGTGCGCTTGAGGTTCCCCCTGGGTATCCATCTCCCCAAACCAATACGAAAAGGCCTCGTCGTTCCAGAGATGGACGCCGTCAAAGGCCAGCCCCATGGAATAGGAGGGTGCTGAGGAAGGAAACGAATCCACCACCACCGGCGTGGGCAACAGGGAGGCCGGGCCTCCGGAAACCGCAACCCCGTTGCGGTAAACCGGGGCTGCGGACATGCTCCCCGCCCCGCCCTGGGCCAGGCCAGGAGAAACCCAACCGGAGAAGACCCATAAAAACCCCACTGCCGCGACGATCCCTTTTTTCATCTCGATTCCCTCCGCCTCCCCCAGGCACCAGGGCGAGGACGTTCCGTCTACGGTCGGTGCCACCTCGGCTTTACTTCGTCATCCTTTTGAGCTTTAAAAGGTCAATGTCAACTGTATCATATTATTGTCTTTAAAGTCAATCCATCCCCAAGGGTTATTTTTCAACCGGGCCTGAAGTCTGACATCAGGGTTTGGGTTATCTTCTCGCCTTGTCAAAAAAGCCAACAAACCCCGCCCTTATCCGAACGCCTGAGGATCGTGCTTATCCGCCAGCCGCTTCCCATCTTTTTTTAGAGTCCATTACGCTCAAACCGGCGGGGCGGGCAGGGGGGTTGTGCTTGTTTTTTGTCACCCCTTTATGGTAGAGTAAGGAAAAGAAAAATGATTTTGGATTTAGGATTGAAAATGCTTGAGAAAAGACGCTAAGGTGGGAATCAAACTCATCGGGGAGCTTCGATTTCCCCATCTTCTGCTTCTGGAGGCGTCGGCGGGAACAGGGAAGACCCAGGCCCTGGCCGAGCGGTTCGCGGGCTTCCTCCTGGCCTCTCCCAGGGAGGTCCCGAACAACCGCCTGGCCCAGTTTCTGGCCATTACCTTCACCAAGAAAGCGGCGAAGGAGATGAAGGAACGCATCCTGCGGGAGCTCAAGGGAATGGCCTTGCGGTCTGATCCTGGGGTCCTGGAGAAGGGGGCGGAGAGGTTGAAGGTGAAACCCGAAGCCCTCGAAAGGCTGGCCGAGAAGAAGGTGGAGGAGATCCTGGAGAACTTTACCGACTTCCAGGTTCAGACCATAGACAGCTTCACGAACCGGGTCATCCGGGCCGTGGCCCTTGAGCTGGAGATGAGGCCGGAGCCCAAGATCGTCCTCAACTACAAAGAGCTTCTGCCCTACGCCCTGTCTTTGCTCCTCCGGGAGGTGGGGCCCGGCGGGGACCGGGGGACCACGAAGAGCGCCGAGGCCTACCTCGCCCTGCTGAACAGGACCTCGGGAAGGAATTTCATTTGGGACCCGGCGGAGGATTTGGAGGAAAAGTTCGAGAAGTTCCTGGAGCGCGAGGCCAGGGAGATGGGCAGGCTCGTGTTCGAGGACCAGGGGGAGGAGTCCGAGAAAGGTTTTCAGGATTTTCAAGCCGTCCTCCAGGCCGTCCGGAAGATCTGTCCGGAGGCGACCATCCGGAAAGAGCTGGAGACGGCCCTGGAGGAGAGAAACTTTCCCCGCCTGCTGGATTGGAAGTACAATTCCAACACGGTTCCTGTGAAGAAGGCTCAATGGGATGTTTTCGAGCGGGCCGAGCGGGTCTGGCTCACCCTGAACGAGATCATGGAGCGCCTGGCCCTGGCCTATGCCCGGGGGTATTACCATCCCTATGGCGGGATGTATGCCGGGTTCAAGGGAAAGCTGGAGCTGGCCAAGAAAAGGAGCGGGGAGATCCACCTGGACGATGTGGGACTGACCCTGGCCCGCCATCTCCGGGAGGAGATCCTGCCCGACGTCTATCTCAAGATGGGGGACCGGCTGTACCACTTCCTGATCGACGAGTTTCAGGACACGAACCTCCTTCAGTGGAGGAGCCTCCTGCCGCTCATCCGGGAGAGCCTTTCCAAGGGCGGGTCGCTCTTCCTGGTCGGGGACCTGAAGCAGGCCATCTTCATGTTCCGGCGCGGGGATTACCGGATCATGCGCGGCCTCCTGGAAGGGATCAGGGAAGGGAAGGCAGACCCGGAGGGACTATTGTCCGGGGTGGGGCCTGCGGCCTCCCGGGAGACCCTCTCGGAGAACCACCGCAGCGGGGAGGTCATCCTGGGCTTCGTGGAGGATGTCTTTCAGAAGAAGCTCAAAGGCCTTCTGGGGACGGAGCATTTCCATCTGGATGTGACCGGGCTCACGGACTTCCGGCAGACCGCGTTCCCGAAGCATTTTGGAAAGGGCTATGTCCGGACCCACGCCTTCCACATCGAAGCTGAGGAAAACCCCGAGCCGGAGAAAGAAGTGCTCATCGGGATCCTCCGGGACCTCAAAGCCCGGGGCTACGACTATCAGGATGTCGCCATCCTGTCCGGGATGAACGCGGACCTGGAACGGATGGTGGGCTGGCTGATCGAGGCCGGCATCCCGGCCACGGCCACGAGCGCGCTGGACATCCGCAAGCGGAAGGTCGTGGGCGAGCTCATCGAGTTGTTGAAGTTCCTGGACTCGCCGGTTGACGACCTGGCCTTCGCCCAGTTCATCGGAGGCGAAATTTTTGGGCAGGCCGCCAAGCGGGATGGTCTCGCTTTCGGGCATCCCGACTTGAGCCGGATTGCCTTGAAGAAGAGCGCCTATCTCTACCAGGCCTTCCGGGAGGACGGGAAGGGGAAGGTCCTGTGGGAGAAGTACTTCGACGACCTGTACAACAAAGTGGGATATTGCCCGCTCTACGAGCTGCTCAGCTCGGCCCTGGCCGCTTTCGATGTGCTCCAGGGGTTCGAGGGGGAAGCCGGGGCCCTCCTGAGGCTCCTGGAGGTCGTGAACCAGCTGGAAGAGAAGGGAAAGAACAGCCTGCGGGACCTCCTGGAGCTGGCTGGGGACGAGAAGGAAGAGCTTTTCGCCCAGGAACTCCCGGAATACACCGACGCGGTGAGGCTCTTGACGTTCCACAAGGCCAAGGGGCTGGGTTTCCCGGTGGTCATCAACCGGCTGACCGAGCCCAAAGGGGGCGGCGGGGAATGCTTTGACAAGACCGGGGAGGAGATCCGGCCCTATTACCTGACCGGGAAACTCAAGGACAGAAGCCCGGAGCTCCGGAGGATGGCGGAGGAACGGGAGCTGGACGGGCAGACCCAAGACCTTAATACCCTGTATGTAGCCCTGACCCGGGCCAGGGAGGAGTTGTACAACCTGGTGGTTCTTGAGAAGGAAGGGGGCCGGGAGGGCCATGAGGGCCTTCTACCGACCTTGTTCGAGGAAGGGGAATGGGGCAGGAAGGAAAGGAAAACCCAGGGGAAAAAGCCCCCTCCGGGAGCCACCCCCGCCCGGATTCCGCAGGTCCGGGAGATGAGGGAACGGCCCGGAGAGAGATGGTCCTACGAGCGGTGGCTGGAGGTCCGGAAGGGGGAAGCCTATCACAGGGATTTGGAGGAGATGGAGTTCCTCTCCGGAAAGCCCGGGGAGGACGTGGCGAAAGCCCTTGAAAAACACCGGGGGAAGACTGGGGAGTTCGTAGCCCCAGGGGAGATAGAAGCCCGGCTCGCTGCCTTCCTGGCCCTGCCTCAGGTCAAGGAGCTGTTCCTTGCCCGGCCGGGACGGACAATTCTGAGGGAGGCCTGTTTCGTCGAGAAATCCGGGGACATCGTGCGTATGGACCGGGTCATCGTGGATGAAAGTGAGGTCGCGGTGGTGGATTTCAAGACCGGCGGGGAGAGAGCGTATGAGGCGCAGATTGAACGGTACAAGAAGATTTTGGGGCGGGTTTATCCCGGCAAGGTCGTGAAGGGGTACCTAGCGTATGTGGACAGCGGGAAGGTCATCGAGGTCTAGAACGTAGAAGGTAGGACGGCATGGGCAAAGTAATCCTGATTGAAAAAGGGGGGGACTTGGTCGGACTGGCCAGGGATCTCCTGCTCTCCGAGGGGGCCGGGGGCGCCGGAGGCGAAGACCTGGCGAAATGCCTGGTGGTCTTTCCCGGCCGGAGGCCAGGGAATTTCCTGACCAGGGCGCTGGCCGAGGCGTTGAAGAAGCCGTTCATCCCTCCTCAGATCTTCTCCATGAACGACTGGGTCGAGGAAACCTGCCGGACCTCGGGAGAGAATCGCCCCCTGGCGAGCGATATCGATGCCGTGGCCCTGCTCTACCAGCTGGTGAAGGAGAGCGGCCTGCCGGGCCTGCCCGGCGGGGCTGGAGGGGCCATCGCCCTGGACGCTTTCATGCCCTGGGGCTACAAGCTCTTCTCGGACTTCGAGGAGCTGACTCTGGAAGGGGTCACGCCCAAAAGCCTGAGGCGATACGAAGTACTGATCGGGATGGGGCAATACCCGGGAATGGAGCGGGTGCTCTCGGACCTGAGCAGGCTTTACGAGCGCTTCTACCAGAGCCTGGGAGAGGAGGGGCTCTTCACGCGTTCCCTGGCCTACCGCCGGGCGGCGGAGGCCGGGCCGGACCTCGCAGGGTTTCAAAAAAGCCTGCTCGTGGGGTTCTTCGCCCTCTCCGGGGCCGAGGAGATGATATTCAAGAAGACGCTCGCTTCGGAGAAGACTCTGCTGCTCCTTCAGGACGGCCCGGGGATCGAGGATCTCATCAAGCGGCTCGGCGCCTCTTTTGAACGGCTGGAGGGAAAGTCTTCCCAGCCCAAAATCCACTACTGGAAAGCTCCCGATGTGCACGGGGAGGTGGTGAAGCTCTCCCAGGTACTGGAAAACCAGGCGGGGATCCGGACCGCTGTGGTGCTGCCTTCGCCGGGAACGCTTTTCCCGGTGCTCCAGGTCACCTTGGCTGGACTCGACGCGGAATGGAACGTGTCCATGGGCTATCCCTTGCACCGGACCCCGGTCTGGTCCCTTCTGGCGACCCTTGGCCGGGCCCTGGAGAGCTCGGAGGAACGGGACAGGGAGACGCTTTACTTCGTCCCGGACTATCTCCGGCTCCTGCTTCATCCCTACGTCAAAAACCTGTTCTGGGGCCGGGCCAGCTCGCCCACCCGCATCCTCCTGCACACCGTGGAGGAGACTTTGAGCGGCCGGCAGGCCCGGTTCGCACGCCTGGAGGACATCGAGGGTGACGGGGATATCCTGAAGGAGGCTCTGCAGAGGCTCTTCGGATCCGGGGTGGAGAAGCTTTCCCCGAGGGCCGTCACCGGACATCTGGCGGGGATTCACGACATCCTCCTCCGGCCGTTCGAAAGCGTCCTGGACGTGGGCGACTTTTCCGGCCACCTGCTGGCCCTGGTCTCCCACCTCTCCCTGGAGAGCCAGGCTCACCAGCATCCTTATTCCGGGAACTTCTTCCTCTGCTTGATCGAGGCCCTGCACGAGCTCAAGTCCTCGCGCCTGGCCGGGGAAACGTTCCGGGACGCGCGGGGCTACTTCGAGCTTCTGGAAAGCCACATCCAGGAACGACGCGTTCCCTTCCCGGGGGGTACCCCCCTGCATGGCTTGCAGGTGCTGGGCTCCCTGGAGACCCGGAACCTCAAGTTCGATCACGTCTTTCTCCTGGACGCGAACGAGGGCATCCTGCCGGAAACGGGCAAGGAGGACACCCTCCTCCCCTACGCCGTCCGGGTGAAACTGGGGCTTTCCACCCACGAGCGCCGGGAGGCCATTGCCCGGTATTACTTCGAGAACCTCCTGGCCGGGGCCAAGGAGGTCCACCTGTTCTACGTGGAAAGTGGAGACCTGGAGAAGAGCCGGTTTGTCGAGCGCCTCCTGTGGGAGGAGCAGAAGAGAGCCGGGTCGTTGGATGTCCCGGAGCAGGGCATCGTCTTCTTCCAAAGCAAGTTCAGTAAAAAGGACCCTGAGCCGATCCCCAAGAACCCGGAGATCCTAGCTAAGCTCAAGGGGATGGCCTTCTCCCCCTCCAGTCTGGATGTCTATCTCGCCTGCCCGCTCCAGTTTTACTACCAGAAGGTTCTGGGTCTGAAGGAAAAGGGGGAACTGGGCGAGGAATTGGAGGCCCCGGAGATAGGGACCTATCTGCACAACGTCCTGAAGGAGGTCTTCCAGGACAAGACGAACCGTCCCCTCAAGTTCACGAAGACGGATTATGAGAAAGCAGCCCGGATCGCGGAGAGGATCTTCCGGGAGACCTTCGGAGGGCACCGGGAGGGGAGGCTCTACCTCATTCACTCCCAGGTCCAGACCCGGCTCCAGGAGATCCTCTCTTTTCACGCCGAGAAATTGGCGGGCACCGTGATCCAGGCCTGCGAACAGGACCTGACCGGAAGCCTGGAGGTGCCGGGCCAGGGGAGGGTCGCCATCCGGGGGCGTCTGGACCGCATAGACCTGAGGGTCAAAGAGACGGTCATCCTGGACTACAAGTCCGGAAGCACGGCGAAGAAGCCGACCGCCAGATTCTCCCCCGGGGAAAGGGAGAACTGGCACAAGACCCTAGGGTCCGTTCAACTTCCGCTTTATCTCCTTTTGTACAAGGCCTCGAACCCCGATACCAAGCTCGAAGACTTGAACAGCGGGCTGATGCTCCTCAAGACCCGGCCCATTGAGGAGAAGTTCCTGTTCCGGGACAAGGACGACCGGGAAGAGCTTTTCAAGGGGTATTGCGAGGCTGTCACGGGCCTCATCCGGGAGATCCTGGACCCCGGGATGCCCTTCGGAGACACCCCGGACCCCGCCCAGACCTGCCCGAATTGCTCTTACCGGGTGATGTGCGGAAGACAGTGGGTGGTGAAGAATTGGTAGGATTTGTTTCGGAAATTAAGTCGAGAGGTTTTTAAGCAGGAGCTGTTGCAGAAATAAACTCGAGCGGCTTTTTGAGTGGGAGTTGATTCAGGAATTAAAACAAGCGGCTTTTGGGGAGTTGAATGCGAGGCGAGTCGAAACAGGGCTTGAAGTCAAGCCCTGTTTTTTTAAACCCCATCTTATTCAATAAAAAACCTACCAGGCGACGAGCCTCTTCACCACCTCGTCCTGCAGGTCGCGGATCTCCGAGGCCGGGACCGCGTGCCCGTTCACTAATACGGCAAAGGCCAGGACCTCTCCCCGCCGGTTGACCGCGTATCCCGCCAGGCTGGAGACCCCCTTCAGGGTTCCCGTCTTGGCCCGGGAGAGGCGCGAGGCCTGGTCCAGACGCCGGGTGAGGGTGCCGTCCTCCCCGGCCACGGGAAGGGAGGAGACGAACTCCGGGGACAGCTTGAACTGGCGGTATATCCAGGCCAGCACTTTCACCAGGACCTCGGGACTCAAGGCGTTGGCTCGCGAAAGCCCCGACCCATCCGCCAACCGGCATCCCTCCGATTTAACCCCCAGCGTATCAAGGAACGTCTTCACGGCCTGGATGCCTTTCTCCGCGGACCCCGGAGGCCCCATCCTCTCCGCCCCCAGGGCCTTGAGAACCTGCTCGGCGTAAAGATTGTCGCTCTCCTTGTTCATCGTGCGCAGGATGTCGGCCAGAGCCTGGGAGCGATGGACGGCCAGCGTCTTTAGGCCCGGAGGAGACGGCCCTTTCATCACCTTGCCTCTTATCCTGATGCCCTCTGCGAAAAGAGCCTCCCGGAAAAGGTTTCCGGTGAACCATGCGGGATCGGCGATATTCCGCGTGAACGTCTCGTCTTTATTCCCCGCTACGATTTCACCGGTGAGCTCGAAAAGCACCCCGGAAGGAGTGTTTTTCTGCTGGATTTGAATGCGGGTGGCTCCCTTCCCGACCACCGCGATCTGGTTTTTGATCCTGACCGCCCTGGATTTGGGTTCTGCCTCCACTCTCGCCAATCCGCCTGGCTTCCTGGACCTGACGGTAAGGGTCACGAAGTTGTGGTGGAAGACGAAGGCCGAGAGGGTGGGGTGATAGGGAAAAGTGGCATCGTCCGGAGACCATCCCGCCCCGTAGAGGAGGGTATCCTGGTAGGAAGCATCCAGGATGAGGTGGCGTATCCTTCCCGGCTCGTCTTTTC